>WNGC01003121.1_pt1 | contig 11899 bp, 10 predicted proteins | sample 5400051 | NCBI WGS metagenome assembly WNGC01 (sample SAMN13153368, study PRJNA577476) | soil metagenome | isolation source: 20 cm soil or saprolite under grassland replicate 2 | place: USA:California | collected 2016-06-15 | reverse complement strand
CCGCATTGGGCGGTCATACGCTCAGCGGCAGGCAAACCTTCGCGGACGACAGCGCGGCCAACGATCAGAGTTCAACGGCTGTCACGTTAAAGCCGCCGACGATTGATATCGCCGTAACGGGCATGACCGCGCCCGGCTCCGTGATGCAGGGGACGACCGCGACGATTGGCGTGACGGTGCAGAACGTGGGTGGACAGAACGTGAATAGTACCTTCAACGTCGTCCTGAAGGACGCGACGGCCGGCACGACGATCGGGACGCAGACCGTTGCCGGGCTTGCGATCGGCGCCAGCGCGACGCGCAACTTCAATTGGAACACGACGGGCGCCGCCGTGGGTGGGCACAACCTCGTTGCGACCCAGTCCTTCGCGGACGACAGCGCGGCCAACGACCAGCGCTCGACGACGGTCAATGTGACGCCGTCGCCCGCTGATATCGCCGTCACGAGTATTACGGCACCCAGCCAGGTGACGGTGGGCGACACCGCGCCCGTCGTCGTCACGGTACAGAACGTCGGTGGGCAGGACGTCACGAACAACTTCAATGTCGTGCTGACCGACGGGACGGCCGGCAACGCGGTCATCGGCACGCAGACCATCCCGGGCCTCGCGGCGGGCGTCAGCACCACGCGCACCTTCAATTGGAATACGGCAGGAGCATCGACGAACGGGCATATTCTGACCGCGACACAGAAGCAAGCCGATGCCAATTCGGGCAACAATGCGCGAGCGATCGTGGTCACGGTGAATCCGCCGAGTGACCACGTCGGCAATCTCGACGGATTCCCGACGAACGGCGTGGCTCCGGACACGACCTGGACGGCAACCGTCCGGATCACCGCCCACGACGTGAAGCACAATCTGCTGAACGGGGTGACGGTGCAAGGAACCTGGAATGGGAGCGGTCCCAATGCGACCTGCGTGACGAGTGACAGCGGGGGCGCGGGTACAGGGACGTGCACCGTGATCCTATCAGCCATTCCCAACTCGACGCGGATGGTCTCATTCGCGGTGACCGGTATGACGCTGGCTGGCTACGTGTATAAGTCAGCGAACAATCACGACCCCGATGGCAGCAGCAACGGCTTCTCGGTTACCGTGAAGCGGCAATGACCATCGGACGTTTCGCGGTGATGCTCGCCGGGGCGTTGGTGGCCTGTTCCGGCTCACACCGATTCGCGCAGCAGAGCGGGAGAACGGACACTGTGGCTGGTAGAACTATCAATGACGTCCTCGCCGCGCACACCGATTCGCTGATGCAGCTGCCGGGTGTGGTGGGGACGGCGGTGGGTCTCTGCGATGGCGAGCGCTGCATCAAGGTTCTGGTGGCCGATTCGAATGCCGCCACCAAGAGCAGGATTCCGGCTCGGCTCGAGGGGTACCGCGTCGTCGTCGAAGTGACCGGACCGATCCGGCCGCGCTAGCTTTAGGCCATGGCCGAGCGGCGTTACAACGACAAGGAAATCGCGGCGATCTTTCGCGCCGCGGCGGAAGGGCCGCAGGACTCGCAGCCGGATGTGTCGCGCGAGGAAGGTTTGGCGCTCGCCGACCTGCAGGCCATCGGTCGCGAAGTTGGTATTTCGTCGGAAGCGGTGGCGCAGGCCGCCCAGGCCTTGGACGTGCGCCGGCCGGCTCCGGCGCGCACGTTTCTCGGACTGCCGATCGGCGTGGCTCGCACAGTGCACCTCAATCGCCGCCTCACCGATGCGGAGTGGGAGCGTCTGGTCGTGCAGTTGCGGGAGGTCTTCAACGCGCGCGGCAGCACGCGCTCCGATGGGTCCCTACGGCAGTGGACGAACGGCAACCTGCAGGTCCTGCTCGAACCCACCGACACCGGCCACCGTCTCCGCTTCCGGACAGTGCACGGCGGCGCCCGCGCCGCGATCGGTGCTGGATTTGCGGCCCTTGGCGTGATGGCCACCGTCGCCATTGCGAGTGCGCTCGGTGGGTACTTCAGCGACGCGATTCCAGGCATCGTATTCCTCTCCGCGGCCGGCCTCGGAATGATTGCGACGGGCGCGCTGCGGTTGCCACGGTGGGCGCGCCTGCGCGAGCGACAAATGGAAGCTCTGGCCGCGCAGGTCGCACAGAGCGGTTCTGAGGAGGACATATGAAGCGATTCACAGCTTTCGCATTCCTGGCGCTCTTGTGTTCCTGCGGTCGCGGTGAATCCGCGCGCGGCTCCGGCGGTCCCCCTGATCCCCTGGCGGCCGCCGTCGATGCCTACTCGAACCACCGTATCAGTGCCGATTCTGCCGCACGGGTGATCGTCAGCCAGATGAAACGAGCGGGGCGGCCCATGACGGTGCAAATGGACCCACCGCTGCGGGAGGCGGTGCATCGCGAGTTGCGGAAGCGTCGACCGTAGCGACCGTTCTGAGCCAAGTACCCTACCGTCGTCGCGGCAGGCGATTAGTTTCCCCCCGGCATGAATGTCATTCCCCAGCGCGTGAAAGACGCTGGCGTTGCGTTGACCGCGCCGCTGGCGCGGGCCTTAATTCAGGGCGGCGTTCAGCCCAACGTCATCACCACGCTCGGCACAATCGTCGTCATCGGATCCGGTGTGGCGTTTGGGTTCGGAGAGATCCGGCTGGGCGGGCTGTTACTGCTCGTGAGTGGCGTGTTCGACATCCTGGACGGAGAGGTCGCTCGCCACGGTGGTATGGCCACCACGTTCGGTGCCTTCTACGATTCGACGCTCGACCGCATTGGGGAGTCCGCGGTCTTCGCGGGGCTGGCGCTCTATTTCCTCCATGCCCCGCTGCCGGCGAATCTCGTTGGCCCCGCGGTCGGGGCGGCGATCGCCGCGTTGGCCTCGTCGCTCCTCGTCTCGTACGCGCGCGCGCGCGCCGAAGGGCTGGGAGTCGAATGCAAGGTGGGAATCGCCGCCCGCGCTGAGCGCGTTCTGCTGCTCGGCGTTCCCGCCATGGTGTTCGGCGGCGGGTCGCGCGCGGATGGGGTGCTGTTGTTCTGGATCGTCGTCGTGCTCGCGCTCGTCTCCGCGATCACGGTCATCCAGCGGATCGTGCATGTCGCGCGCGTCGCGAGAGGTGCGCCGCGGCCCCCGCCGCTTCCCACGCGTGAGACGTTACCTGGAGTCGCGGCGGTGCGCCGCAAAGGACACTGATGGCACGGCAGCCGACGGCAGTCATGACAGGTGGCGGCGGAGCGGGTGGAGCGCGCGAGATTACGCCGGCCAATGGGACGTTGGGGGTGATGCTGGTTGGTCTGGGCGCCGTGTCCACCACGTTCATCGCGGGCGTGGAGAATGTGCGCCGCGGCCGCGCATTGCCGATCGGCTCGCTCAGCCAGATGGCGACGATTCGCCTTGGCAAGCGCACGGACAAGCGCGCGCCGAAGATCAAGGAGTTCGTGCCGCTCGCGGACCTGAAGGACCTCGTCTTCACGGCATGGGACCCGATTCCCGACGACGCGTTCACCGCCGCCGTGAAAGCCGGCGTGCTCGATCCGCACGAGCATCTCGAGCCGATCAAAGCGTTTCTGCAAGGCATCAAGCCGATGCCCGCCGTCTTCGATCAGTACTACGTCAAACGGCTCCAGGGTACCAACGTCAAGCAGGGGAAGAACAAGCGCGAGCTGGCCGAGCAGCTCCGCCAGGACATTCGCGCCTTCAAGCAAAGCGCCGGGGTCGATCGCATCGTGATCGTGTGGTGCGCCTCCACCGAGGTGTTCCTTACGGCGGGCGCCGCACATCAGTCGTTGCAGGCCTTCGAGCGGGCAATGGAGCAGAACGACCAGTCGATCGCCCCGTCGATGCTGTACGCCTACGCCGCGTTGATGGAAAACGTCCCGTTCGCCAATGGCGCGCCCAACCTGACCGTCGACATTCCCGCGCTCGAGCGCCTGGCCGAAGACCGCCGCCTGCCGATCGGCGGGAAGGATTTCAAGACCGGCCAAACCATGATGAAGAGCGTGCTGGCGCCCGCATTCAAGGCGCGCATGCTCGGCCTCTCCGGCTGGTACTCCACCAACATTCTGGGCAATCGCGACGGCGAAGTGCTCGACGATCCCGAATCGTTCAAGACCAAAGAGGAATCGAAACTCGGCCTGCTGGAGGCGATCCTCCAGCCCGACCTCTATCCGGAGCTCTACGGCAAGGTGTACCACAAGGTGCGCATCAACTACTACCCGCCGCGCGGAGATAATAAGGAAGGGTGGGACAACATCGACATTTTCGGATGGCTCGGCTATCCGATGCAGATCAAGGTCGATTTCCTGTGCCGCGATTCGATTCTCGCCGCTCCCATCGTGCTCGATCTCGCGCTGTTCTTCGACCTGGCCGCGCGCGCGGGACTGTCGGGCATCCAGGAATGGTTGTCCTTCTACTTTAAGAGCCCGCAAACCGCTCCTGGCCTCTATGCCGAGCATGATCTGTTCATTCAGCAGACGAAGCTCAAGAACACGCTGCGTTGGATGATGGGCGAAGAGCAGATCACGCATCTCGGGGTGGAATACTACGAGTACGCCGACCGCTAAATAGGAGCTTCCGTCGATGACGTTGCTGACGTTGCTGACTCCTCCGCAGCATCCTGCCGGAGGCGAAGCCAGCCTCGTACTCCCCAATCTCAATCAGGCCAGCTTCCTGGGCGGCATCGGGGGGCGAGCCTTGCTCCTCTGGGGCCTCGTGATTTGCGCGCTCGGCCTGCTCTTCGGGCTCGCGAGCTACACGCGGCTGCGCAATCTCCCCGTGCATCGCGCGATGCTCGAGATCTCGGAGCTGATCTACGAGACCTGCAAGACGTACCTCCTGACGCAGGGACGATTCCTCCTGATTCTCTGGGTCTTCATCGGCGCGATCGTCGCCCTGTATTTCGGGACGCTGGCACAGACGGTGGATGCCGCGGGAGTCGCGGTGCGCGGCTATCCGCTCGTGAAGGTCGTCGTCATCCTCTTGTTCAGCCTCATCGGCATCGGGGGGAGCTACGGCGTCGCCTGGTTCGGCATCCGGGTCAATACCTTCGCCAATTCCCGTACCGCATTTGCGAGCCTCACCGGCAAGCCCTATCCGTGTCACGCGATTCCGCTGCAAGCCGGCATGAGCATCGGCATGCTGCTGATCAGCGTCGAGCTGGTGTTGATGTTGCTGATTCTGCTGTTCATCCCCGGGGACTATGCCGGGCCCTGTTTTATCGGCTTCGCGATCGGTGAGTCGCTGGGTGCCGCAGCCCTGCGCGTGGCCGGCGGCATTTTCACGAAGATCGCCGACATCGGCGCCGATCTGATGAAGATCGTTTTCAAGATCAAAGAAGACGATGCCCGCAATCCCGGCGTCATCGCGGACTGCACCGGCGACAACGCGGGCGATTCCGTGGGGCCGAGCGCGGACGGGTTCGAGACGTACGGCGTCACCGGCGTCGCGCTCATCTCGTTCATCCTGCTTGCGGTGCACGAACCGCTCGTGAAGGTGCAGCTGCTCGTCTGGATCTTCGCGATGCGCGTGATGATGATCGTCGCCTCCGGGGTGTCGTACTTCCTGAACGCCGCGGTGGCAAAGGCGAAGTATCAGAACGTCGATCGCATGAATTACGAGGCTCCTCTCACGACGCTCGTCTGGTTGACGTCGATCGTTTCGGTGGCGCTCACCTTCCTCGCGTCCCGGCTGCTGATTCCGAACATCGGCGGCGATCCCACGCTGTGGTGGAAACTGTCCCTCGTGATCACCTGCGGAACCCTCGCCGGGGCGATCATTCCCGAATTCGTGAAAGTCTTCACCTCCGTCGGTTCGCGGCATACGCGCGAGATCGTCACCTCGTCGCGCGAAGGCGGGGCGTCGCTGAACATCCTGTCCGGCTTCGTCGCCGGGAACTTCAGCGCGTTTTGGTTAGGGATGGTCATGATGTCATTGATGGCGATCGCGTACGGGTTGAGCACGACCGGGCTCGTGGGACTAATGATCGCCCCTGCGGTTTTTGCCTTCGGTCTGGTGGCGTTCGGGTTCCTCGGCATGGGGCCGGTCACCATTGCAGTCGATTCCTACGGCCCGGTCACGGACAACGCCCAATCCGTCTACGAGCTGTCGCTGATCGAGCAGGTGCCGAACGTGCGGGCCGAGATCAAGAAGGATTTCGGGTTCGATCCGAACTTCGCGCGCGCCAAGGAGAACCTCGAGGAGAACGACGGGGCGGGGAACACGTTCAAGGCGACCGCCAAGCCGGTGCTGATCGGCACCGCCGTCGTCGGGGCGACGACGATGATTTTCTCGATCATCGTCGCGCTGACGCGGGGACTCGACCCGGCGCTGCTCTCCAATCTGTCGATCCTGCACCCGCCGTTCCTGCTCGGCCTGATCACGGGCGGCGCGGTGATCTACTGGTTTACGGGCGCATCGACGCAGGCCGTCACGACCGGCGCGTATCGGGCGGTCGAGTTCATCAAGGCGAACATCCGCCTCGAGGGCACGACCAGGGCATCGGTCTCCGACAGCAAGAAAGTGGTGGCGATCTGCACGCAATACGCGCAGAAGGGGATGTTCAACATCTTCCTCACGGTGTTCTTCGCGACGCTCGCGTTCGCGTTCTTCGAGCCGTACTACTTCATCGGCTATCTCATCTCGATCGCGCTGTTCGGCCTGTATCAGGCGATCTTCATGGCGAACGCAGGCGGTGCCTGGGACAACGCGAAAAAGATCGTCGAGACCGAGCTGAAGCAGAAAGGGACGCCGCTGCACGACGCGACTGTGGTGGGCGATACCGTAGGCGATCCGTTCAAGGACACGTCGTCCGTCGCGATGAATCCGATCATCAAGTTCACGACGCTGTTCGGCCTGCTCGCCGTCGAGCTGGCGGTGTCGCTCACCGCGGAGCGCGGCGCCGCGCTGAGCCTCGTGCTCGCCGGCGTGTTCCTCGTGATCGCGCTGGTCTTCGTGTGGCGCTCGTTCTACGCCATGCGCATCGAATCCGCCGTCCGGGGGGCGGCAGCGACGTCGCGCCCGCGCGTGCAGGTGCGCTAGCGCCAACCTCATGACGCCCACCCAGATCATCGTCACGGCGCTCGGGGCCGTCGCCATCGTCTGGGTGCTGTGGTACTTCCTGTTTTCCCGCGGCACCGCCGTCCGCGCGACGACCGGGGCAGGGGGAATGGGGGTGCAGGAGGTGCGCGTCACCGTGAAAGGCGGGTACACGCCGGACACGATCGTCGTCCAGGCCGGAAAGCCGGTGCGGCTGCAGTTTTATCGTGATGAAACGGCCGATTGCTCGGAGCGCGTGGTGTTCGAGCGTTTCGGCATCGACCAGCAGCTCCCCGCCTTTCAGACCACCACCGTCGAGTTCACTCCCGAGCAACCCGGCGAGTATCCGTTCCGCTGCGGCATGAGCATGCTGAAAGGCCTGCTCGTCGTCGAGCCGCCGGGCGAGCGGCGCGCGGCCAGCTCGCCGCACAAATTCCACGGCGCTCATGAGTAAGGCGCGCATTGTCCTGCCGATCGAGGGGATGACGTGTGCCAGCTGCGCCGCCACGGTGCAGGAAGCGCTCACCGGCGCGGGCGGCGTGACGGCAGCCGGGGTCAACTTCGCCACCAACAAAGCGGCCATCGAGTACGACGATGCGCACACCAACGTCGGACAGCTCATCAAAACGGTGCGCGACGCGGGATACAACTGCGGCAAGGCGACGGTGACGTTCGGGGTAGTCGATCTGCATTACGCGCCGAGTGTGGCCCCGCTCGAGAAGGCGCTGGCCGGCGTCCATGGAGTGATCCGCGCGGTCGCGAATCAAGCGACCGAGACGGCGACGGTCGACTATGTCCCCGGCGTCGCGGGCGCCGGGGATCTGGAGCGCGCGGTCACGGGCGCGGGGTTCGAGGTGGCGGCACCGATCGCCGCCGAGGACCCGATCGAGCGCGAGCGGATCGCGCGCCGCCGGGAAATTCGTGCGCTCACCTGGAAGTTCGTGGTCGCCGCCGTCGTCACCGTCATTGCGATGCTCGGCTCCATGGTGCTCATGGCCGACCGCCCGATGGGCGAGAACGGCACGATGAAGCAGGTCGATTTGCTGGGCCGCTTGTTGATGCCGGTCGCCGTGTCGCTCCGCGACTCGATCACCGCCCGCGGCTGGCCACTCGAGCTCGATTGGGTGAAATGGGGGCTCGCCGTGCTGACGCTCCCGGTGGTGGTGTGGTCGGGGCAGCAGTTCTACAAAGGCACCTGGAACGGCTTCCGCCATCGCACTGCCGACATGAACACCCTCATCGGCGTCGGGACGGGCGCTGCCTATCTGTATTCGCTGGTGGCGACCATCGCCCCGGGCGTCTTCTTGCAGGCTGGTCTCCCCGCTGACGTCTATTACGAAGCCGTTGCGGCGATCATCGCCCTGGTCCTGCTCGGCCGGCTGCTGGAAGCGCGCGCGAAAGGCCGGACCTCAGAGGCGATTCGCCGCCTCGCCGCGCTGCGGGCCAAGTCCGCGCATGTCGTACGCGACGGGAAGGAATCCGACGTCCCGGTGGAAGCGGTGGTGATCGGTGATCTGATCATCGTCAAGCCGGGCGAAAAGATTGCGGTCGACGGCATCGTCACCGAGGGCGCATCGGCGATCAACGAGTCGATGCTCACCGGGGAGCCGATACCGGTGGGGAAAAAGTCGGGCGATGAGGTCATCGGCGGTACGATCAATACGACGGGCAGCATTACGTTCCGCGCGACCCGTGTCGGCAAGGAGACGGCGCTCGGCCAGATCGTGCAGCTCGTCGAAGACGCGCAGGCGACCAAAGCGCCCATCCAGAAGCTCGCGGACCGCGTGGCCGGGGTGTTCGTGCCGATCGTGATCGCGATCGCCATCGCCGCGTTCGTTGCGTGGTTCGACTTTGGTCCGATACCGGAGATTCGCGCGGTCGTGTTCGCAACGGTCGCCTTTGTGACGGTGCTGATCATCGCCTGCCCATGCGCCCTCGGCCTCGCGACGCCGACCGCGATCCTCGTCGCCACCGGACGCGCGGCTGAGTTCGGGATCTTGATCCGGAGTGCGGAGGCACTGGAGCGGCTCGCCAAAGTCCGTACGGTGCTGCTCGACAAGACGGGAACCCTGACGGAAGGAAAGCCCGTCGTCACGCACATCGTGACGGCGAAGAAACCCGACGGCACTCCGATCAGTCCAGCCGATGTCCTCAAATGGGCGGCCTCGGTCGAACAGCGATCCGAGCATCCGTTGGCCATTGCGATCCTCAAGGCGGCGCAGGACAAGCAGGTTCCGCTGTTGCCGGTCGAGAAATTCGCGGCGATGGAAGGGCGCGGCGTCCGGGGCACGGTCGACCGTCGCATCATTGAAGTGATCTCGCTGCGGCACGCACGCGAGCGCAGCCTGGAGCTGGGCTCGCTGGGAGGCGATGCGGATCGCCTCGCGGCGCAGGGACGCTCACCCGTGATCGTCGTGGTGAACAACACGGTCTACGCGGTCATCGCGATCTCCGATCCGCTCAAGCCGACCTCGAAGGATGCGGTCACGCAGGTCAAGCGGCTCGGCCTCCCCGTCGTCATGGTTTCGGGCGACTCGCGCAACGGCGCCGACGCCGTCGCCGCCGAGGTCGGCATCGACGAGGTGCTTGCGGAAGTGCTGCCGTCGCAGAAAGCGGATCTCGTGAAGAAGCTGCAGCGCCAGGGGAAACACATCGCGATGGTGGGCGACGGGATCAACGACGCACCCGCATTGGCGCAAGCCGACATCGGGATCGCGATCGGCACCGGTACCGACATTGCGATGGAAGCATCCGATGTGACGTTGATCCGCGGCGATTTGCGCGCGGTCGTGACGGCGATCGATCTGGCGCGGCGCACGATGCGCACGATTCGCTGGAACCGCCCAGGGAGCCGCCTGACGATGCGATACTTCCACCGCACGAGCGCGAGTCCGGAAGCAGTCCTCGACGTGGCGAAAACATTCTTCGGCGGCCGGTTGGCGCCGGCGGAGGAGTCGCCGCGCCGGCGCGCGTATCACGGCACGCTGGGCCGAATCACGATCACCGCCCGGCCCGAGGGCGGGCATTACACGTTTGTCGAGGTTGCCACGGATCAGGTGGGCGAATCGGAGCTGGACAAGCTCGCGAAGCGGTTTCTTGCCGAAGTGCACCGGCTCGTCGAGCCGTCGCACGTGATGCGGGGCGCCTACTAACCGGCGAGTTTCGCGCCGTATCCCGCTTTCGCGATCGCCGCGACGAGCTGCTGCGTCGTCACCGAATCATCATCGAAATCCACTTCTGCCTCGCCATCGGGCAAATCGATGACGGCGGAGTACACGCCGACCACACCTTTCAGCGCTTTCTCGACCTTGGCTTGACAGTGACCGCAGGTCATTCCGGTGATCCGCAATTTCACATTGGCCATCGCTGAACCCCCGTGAATCTCCAGTGCATTTCGTTCCGTCCTCCGGCAAGCGTCGGGCGGGAGGATGGGTTCTAATCTACGAATGTTGCACGAGCCTCAGCGATAGTCCCAGATCAGCGAGGCTCGTCCGCCGTTCGTGAGTCGGAACAACACAAACAGGGGCCTGAACGCCCCACTTGGGACATCCAGACCCCTGCAACACAACCGGGGAAGGCCCTACGAAGAACTATGGATTCGTAATGGCCGTGGCATTCAGCGTAACCGCCGTCTGCGCCAGCGCGCGGCCCGTAATTTGGGCGCCCGTGTTGAACGCAATCAACGTCTTGGAAAGAATGACGCCCTTGAAGTCGGAGGTGGTGCCCAGCGTTGCCTGACCCGCGACTTGCCAGAACACATTCTTGGCCTGTGCGCCGCCGCTCAACGTGACGATGGCGCCGTTGCTCACCGTGAGGTTTTGTGCGATCTGGAAGATCCAGACGTCATTCGCGCCACCCGAAAGTGTCACTGCGCTCGGGATGGAAACGCCCGTTCCCCACTTGTAGAGTCCCGGGACCAGAGTCAGCCCCTGGATATTGCCGGCACCAAGCTCGGTGAAGTCGGGCGACGTGCGGCCCGCTGCATCGGTATACGCGGTCTGCATGTTGAGGATAGCCGTGGTCAGATTCGCCGGCGTCGGCACCGCGTAATTGCTTGCCCACACCTTGCCCGTGACCTGGGCCGATGTCGTAAACGTGGTCGCGGGAGTCGAGAGGGCGAAGCCGGTGACGTACGTCGCGGCGGCCGGGCTGAGCCCGATGTCGCCTACCACGGCCGTAACGCCGGTGGTGGACACGCCGGACTTGGCGAGAATGACATAATCGCCAGCGGTGCCAAGGTTCACGGCTTTTGGACCGAGGCCGTTCGGATTGGGCGGGTTGTTCACACGGCCCGCGCCGGTGGAATCGCTGCATGCGGCGCCCAGCAGGGCGAGCGAAGCGAGGAGAATCGTAAAGCGTTTCATCGGGTCTCTTTTCATGAGGGTGATGGGTGCTTCGGCACATCGCGCCGGTATACCCATCCCCGGTCCCGTACCAGGGAATTAGGCCCAGACGGCGTTGTAGTTGTATCGCATGAAAGCATGAAAGAAGAGGTATCCGGTCTACCGCGATCGTGTAGCTAGTACCTCCTTTATCTAGGACATAGTTTTCCGGCGTGGCCAAAACAGCGACACGCCCTGCCCTCGTCCAAGCCGTGCCCAAGTCCCCCACAGGGATTCAAGGGCTGGACGAAATCACTGGGGGCGGGTTGCCGCGCGGCCGGCCGACGCTCATCTGCGGCGGGCCCGGGTGCGGCAAGACGATCCTCGCCATGGAGTTCCTGATCAACGGAGCACGTCAGTTCGACGAACCGGGCGTGTTCGTGTCGTTCGAAGAAACCATCGAGGACTTGACGCAGAATTTCGCGTCGCTCGGCCTGGACCCACGTCCGCTCGCGACCCGCAAGAAACTCTCGTTGGACTACGTGCGAGTGGAGCCTAACGAGATCGAGGAGACGGGCACCTACGACCTGGACGGCCTCTTCATCCGGCTC
>WNGC01002212.1_pt1 | contig 11899 bp, 9 predicted proteins | sample 5400051 | NCBI WGS metagenome assembly WNGC01 (sample SAMN13153368, study PRJNA577476) | soil metagenome | isolation source: 20 cm soil or saprolite under grassland replicate 2 | place: USA:California | collected 2016-06-15 | reverse complement strand
TGAGTTTCCGAAGCAGGTCTTCAATTCGCCGCTGGCTGAATCGACGATTCTCGGCGTCGCCTGCGGCCTGGCGTCCTATGGCAAGCGCCCGGTCTTCGAGTTGCAATTTATCGATTTCATTTACCCAGGGTTCAACCAGCTCGTTACCAACATCTCGACCTTGCGCTGGCGATCTTTCGGCAATTGGAAATGTCCCGCAGTGATTTACGCGCCTTATGGTGCTTATCTCCCCGGCGGAAGTTTGTGGCATAGCCAGGCCAATGAATCGGCGCTCGCGCACTATCCTGGTCTAAGCGTCGTCATTCCGAGCACGCCCGAAGACGCGGCTGGATTGCTTTGGACAGCGATGCATAGCGAAGATCCGGTCATCTTCCTGATTCCAAAACATCTGCTTTGGGCGGAGCACGAATTCGCAGAGCCAATTCGTGCCGTGCCTTTTGGCCAAGCGTACAAACGCACGATCGGATCTGACGTCACATTGGTCGCGTGGGGAAACACCATCGAAAAATCTCTCGAGGCGATCGCAGAGATCGAGAACGACGCGAGTGTCGAGTTGATCGATCTGCGCTCAATCGTGCCTTGGGACTACGCTACGATTGAAGAATCGGTCCGAAAGACGCGTCGGCTCGTCGTCGTGCAAGAGGACACGAAAAATTGTAGCGTGGGTCAGATGATCATTTCGCACGTGACAGGCAACCCCGATCTCTGGAATGAGATGATCAGTCCGCCGGTTCTGGTTAGCAAAGCTAACGTTATGATCGGTTACAACCCGATCTACGAATACGCCGCGCTCCCAGACGTGCAGCGCATTGTTGCGGCAATCAAGAAATCTGTTTCAACGACACACGAACGCGCGCCTGTAGCCGCAGGCGTTGACCGCAGCCGCGCAGTCGACGAGCCAGAATATGTCCGACCGGGGCCAGAGACCCCGGCTACAGTTCCCGAATCAAAGATCGACATGAGCAAACAGCGTGCGCAAAGCATTACCGTCCCCATCATGGGTGAAGGAATTCGCAACGCAAAAATTGTTTCGCTTTTGAAAAAGCCCGGTGACGCTATCGCACTCGACGATCCGCTTTGCGAAGTTGAGACGGACAAAGCGGTTTATCCGATCGAGTCGTCATTCGCTGGCGTGATGGGCGAATGGAAAACCAAAGTGGGCGATAGGGTCGAGATCGGCCAGGAGCTCGGCTCTGTTCTCACGGGCGAAGCTTCTTTTGCCGATCAGTTCCAAACTGCTGCAAAAGCTTCAGGTGATGAGAAGAAAACAAGTGCAGAGGGAGCCGCACCGGCTACAGAATTAGATGATCGCGAGCGGCAAACCCGCCACTACAGGATCGAGCCTGCTCTTTCGCCGACTATCACGCGCAAACTGATCCGCGTCATTCCTGCCAATTTGCAAATCGACGCGCGCTGGGATGCAATTCAAAAACTCCGCGACGCGGCCAAGAAGAAAAACGGCAAGGATGCCCCCTCCCCTTCCGTCATGATTGCGTGGGCCGTGGTACGCGCGATGGAAAAGCACGCGCCTTTTCGCCGCTTGATCTTAGAGGATGACCAGATCGTTGAGAATGAAGATTTCGATCTGGGTATTGCCGTGGCCCTGGAAGGCGATCGCCTCGCAACTGCGGTGATAACACAGGCGAACAAGAAAAGCTGGTCCGAATTCGTAAACATTTACAATGAAACTGTCGATGCAACGCGCGGCGGCCGTGTCGATGCGATGAATGCGCCGGTGGTCATCACCAGTCTCGGTGCATTTGGTGTCAGAGCTGGCGCGCCCATCGTCGTGCCGCCGTCGGTTGGCACCTTGTTTGTCGGCTCAGCGCATCGTGAACTGGTTGCGAATGGCGAGAAAAGCGAAGCCACCGAAGTTATCACGCTTTCGCTTACGTTTGATCATCGGGTTGTCAACGGCGCCGGCGCCGCCAGCTTCGTCCACGAAATCAAGGAACAGATCGAAGGATTTAAAATCCCTGCAGCAAAGGCGGGCGCGATCGCGATTTAACGTTTGCGGGTTCTGCGGCGCTTCTGGCCATTGAGCAGAGAAGCGCGCTCGATTAGCAAGGCACTGATGTGGTGCGGGATGTCTTTACGATCATTGGGATCAAACACCACAACGAATGAGCCTCTGGGCGCAACCATGACGAAGTCTGGATGCGGCACCTCGTAGGTTTCGCCGCTCACAGTGTGAATCTCGTACGGCATGAAGGGCACGGCGTGATTGAATTTTCGAATGGATTCAATGACCACAAAAGAATTTATACTTCCTCGCCAGCGCTCTTTCAAGGTCGCCTTGTCGAACAGGCTTCAATGCCACATCCAATAGCCGCGTGTATTTCGTAGCTTTAGTACGGACAATTTTTTCAAGACCGAATGAAGTCAACCAGGGAGGAAGTCTTATGGCACGAAAACTTGATGGAAAAAAAGTGGCTATTCTTGTGGCGGATGGCTTTGAGCAAGTTGAAATGACAAAACCACGCGAGGCGCTCGATGAAGCTGGCGCGGAAACCAAAATCGTTTCGCTAAAGTCGGGCAAAATCCAAGGCATGCATCATGCCGATAATGGCGACAAATTCGATGTCGATCTAACGCTCGACGAGGCGCGCCCTGAGGAATTTGACGCCCTCATGATCCCAGGCGGATTGATGAACCCGGATGCGCTGCGTTCGAATGACGATGCGCTGGAATTTGCGCGTCATTTCTTTCGCGAAGGCAAACCCGTGGCAGCCATTTGTCACGGGGCGCAAGTGCTGATTAGCGCGGGTTTGGTCCGCGGCAAGACCATGACTTCGTGGCCGGCGATCGAGGCAGACTTGCGCCACGCGGGCGCAAAATGGGTCAACGAGGAAGTCGTGGTGGACAACGGACTGGTGACCAGTCGTAAGCCGGATGATATTCCGGCGTTCAACGAGAAGATGCTCGAGGAATTCTGTGAAGGCCGTCATGAAGCCATGGCTACGGCGCCTTCTGCTGTTCTCGAAACCTAGCAGCGGCATCGCGAAGATAAACGGATTGTAGGGCGTCTGTGTCAGACGCCGATCTAAGATTGGCGTTTCACAGAAACGCCCTACAATTACCTCCCGCGCTTCCGCATGACGACTGCCAACAAAATCACGGTAGTTCGGATTTTGATGATCCCCGTCTTTGTCACGATGGCAATCTATTACGGCCAAAGCATCGAACGCGGTGCGCCACTGGAATGGATGCGCTTCACTGCGATCGCCATTTTCCTAGTCGCGGCAGTCAGCGACGGATTGGATGGATACGTCGCGCGTCGCTACAATCAGAGGAGTTCGCTTGGAGTCATTCTCGATCCGATCGCCGACAAAGGATTGCTTCTGAGCGGCATCATCACATTGAGCATCAGTAATTGGAGCAATATCGATCCTGAGTACGGCAGATTCCCAGCCTGGTTCCCTGTCCTCGTTATCACGCGCGATGCCGTCATTCTCGTCGGCGCGGGCGTATTGCATCTGCTCGTCGGCAAAGTGCACGTGAGACCGAGGTGGACCGGTAAAGTCGCGACTGTTTCGCAAATGATCGCGATTGGATGGGTCATGCTGCAATTTCATTTTATTCCTTTGTTCTACATCGTGATTGGTGCTGGATTTTTCACGCTCGTTTCCGGAGTGGTTTACGTGATGGACGGTGTGCGCCAATTGCAGGCTGAGGGACACGCAAACGCGAAAAGGGACTAAGTGCGTCCGTCATGGCGATGAACGGCAAAAATAAGACGCCGAACGTCGCAATCGTGGGGCGGCCAAACGTCGGCAAATCCGAACTATTTAATCGGCTGATCGGTCGGAAGATCGCGATTGTGCACGATCAACCTGGAATAACGCGCGACCGCATCTCGGCCATTTGCACACGCGGCACTCAACCTTTTGCCGTGTGGGATACTGGCGGTATTGCTGGTGCTGGCGAATCTGAATTGACCGCACAAGTTCGCGGTGCAGTCCAAGAAGCCATTCAAGAGAGCGACGTTCTGCTTTTCCTTGTCGATGCAAAGCAGGGATTGTCGCCGCTGGATCAGGAACTCGCGCGCATGTTGCGCAAGGCACACAAGCCAGTCGTTCTTGTCATTAACAAAATCGACATCGAGAAGCACGAGGATCTCGCGACTGATTTCGCGGCACTCGGATTTTCACACAGCCTTTCCGTCAGCGCGGCGCATGGTCGCGGTATCTCCGAATTGCTCGAGACAATCGAACAACTCCTCCCCTCGCCTTCGACAACCGACCAGTCACCGGTCACTAGTCACCAGTCACTTTCCATCGCGATTATCGGCCGCCCCAACGTCGGCAAGTCTTCGTTGATCAATTCGATTGTGCGCAGCAAGCGCGCCATCGTAAGCGAACTGCCTGGAACAACACGCGATGCCATCGACATTTCGTACCAACGCGATGATCGGGAGTTTCTCTTTATCGACACTGCCGGAATTCGCCGACGGGGCAAACACTCGAGCTCCGTTGAGGTCTTCAGCGTCATGCGTGCAGAGCGAAGCATTCGCCGCGCCGATCTTTGCATTCTCATTGTCGATCTTACGATGGGCGTAACCGCGCAGGACAAACGGATCGCGGGCTTGATTCAAAAAGCCCGCAAAGCCGCGCTAGTTGTTTTGAACAAATGGGATTTGATCAAACCGAAGCGCAATGAAAAACAAACGATGTCGCAACTTGTCGGCGAAACGCGCTCCCGAATTTTCTTTCTCGATTATGCGCCCGTCTTGATTGCGTCTGCGCTAACGGGAGAAAACATCGACAACTTGTTTGCGCTGATTCAAAAAGTTCAGCGTGCGGCATGGAAGCGCATTGGCACCGGAGTTCTAAACCGATTGCTGCGCGCGGCTTTTGCGTCCAACCCGCCGCCGATGGTTTCCGGCCGACGGCTCAAACTATTTTACGCTGCGCAAGCGAGTGGGAAACAAGATCGAGAATTACAACCTGCGGAGTTCGTCCTTTTCGTAAATGATCCTCGCTTGTTGAGCGAAACTTATCGCCGCTATCTCGAAGCTCGCATCCGCAGAGCCGAGCCATATCCCGGACTGCCCATTATCCTGACCTGTCGTCCGCGTCAGGAAACACGGCGAAAGTAATTATCGAAACCTCGCCTTATGGCGAAGCAATTTGATCGAACGTTCTCCTCGTTGCACGTGTCTCATCACACCGTATGAAATCGACGCAAGAGATCACGCAGGAAGTGCGGGAGCTGGGCCAGTGGATTCCGGCACTCCGCCAACAGGTTGGTCATGTTGTGGTTGGTCAGAAGTATTTGGTCGATCGTCTTTTGCTCGGCCTGCTCGCTAACGGCCACATTCTGCTCGAGGGCGTTCCCGGACTGGCCAAAACGCTAACGGTTAAGACGATGGCCGCGTGCATTCAAACCGGTTTTCAGAGGCTGCAATTTACGCCCGATCTTTTGCCCGCGGATTTGATCGGCACGCTTATCTATAACCCGCGCACCGGGGAATTCACGACGAAACTCGGACCGCTTTTTTCAAACTTAATTCTTGCCGACGAAATCAATCGCGCACCGGCAAAGGTGCAAAGCGCCCTTCTCGAAGCGATGCAAGAAAGACAGGTCACGATCGGCGAAACGACTTATCCCCTTTCCGATCCGTTTTTGGTTCTGGCGACGCAGAACCCTCTCGAACAGGAAGGAACTTACCAGTTGCCGGAGGCCCAACTCGACCGCTTCATGTTGAAATTGAACGTCGGCTATCCGCAGAAATCCGAGGAACGAACGATTCTGGATCTAATGGCGACATCGGCACCCGATTTGCGGGTGGATTCCGTGATTGAGCCGAAGCAAATCATCGCGGCCCGCGACGTGGTCAACAGCATTTACATCGATGACCGGGTGAAAGATTACATCGTCGACGTTGTTTGGGCGACGCGCGAGCCAGCAGCCTATAACCTGAGACTTGAGGGCCTTGTCCGCTACGGCGCTTCGCCGCGAGCAACAATCTATCTAGCGCTCGCCGCGCGCGCCCATGCGTTTCTGAACGGCCGCGGATACGTCACACCGCAGGATGTAAAGAGCATCGGGCCGGACGTACTAAGGCATCGCATTATCGTCAGCTACGAAGCTGAGGCGGAGGCGGTCACCAGCGAGACAATTATCGAGAGGATTTTCGCCGGACTTCCGGTTCCATAATTTTTTTGTCAATGGAAGAAAGGCGAAAAACTCCCGCCGAGATCCTGAAGAAAATCCGCGCGCTCGAAATCAAGACCCGCGGATTAGTCGAGACTGCGTTCGCCGGTGATTACCACAGTGTGTTCAAAGGCCGCGGAATGAATTTTGAAGACGTGCGCGAATATCAACCGGGCGACGAAATCCGCGCGATTGACTGGAACGTCACGGCTCGACTGGGCACAGCATTCGTTAAAAAATTTACCGAGGAACGCGAGCTTACAGTGATTCTTGTTGTTGATGTTAGCGCGTCAGGAAATTTCGGAAGCGTTTCCCAGTCAAAACGCGAGCTGGCCGCGGAAGTTGCGTGCTTGCTGGCCTTCAGCGCGATCCGGAACAACGACAAGGTCGGCCTTATCTTGTTCACCGATCGCGTTGAGCTTTTTATCCCGCCAAAGAAAGGCCGGTCACACACTCTGCGGCTCATCCGTGAGATTCTGTTTTTTGAACCGCAGGGCCGCGGGACGGAACCAGCGCTGGCGCTCGATTATCTGAACAAAATTGTTACACGGCGCGCGGTGGTCTTTTTCATCTCGGATTTTCAAGCCCCCGATTTTTCACGAGCGCTCGCGGTGAGTGGACGACGGCACGATTTTATCGCGATCCATATCCACGATGAACGGGAAAAGGTGTTGCCGAGTATCGGCATCATCACACTGGAAGACGCCGAGACAGGCGAGCAAATCGAGATCAACACGGCTGATCGCACGACGCGAGCGCGTTTCACCGATCTCGCCAACGAAGGCGAAACAGAACTCTCGCGCACCCTGCGCCGGAATAATATCGACGCGATTGCCCTCCGGACTGGCGAGGATTATTTGCCGCCGCTGCGCTCGTTCTTCAAGCAACGTGAGCGACGGCTGGCTGTTCGGTGAATTCAATTATGTCGATCTTTGCCGCCGAAGAATTTCACGATATTGCACCACCGATCGATTACTCACTCATTGCACCATGGGTCGTATTTGTCGCGGCATTTATCGGACTCTCGATTATCGGCTTAATCGCCTGGCTCATCGTGCGGTCGCGTAAGCGGACGACTCCGAGACAATCGCCGCGGGAGCGCGCGCTGGAATTGCTCGATCGCATGCAGGGCGACGTTGAGAAGATGCAGCCTTATCGGTTCAGCATTCGCGTCTCGGACATTCTTCGGCGTTACGTGACCGAACAATATAATTTGCCAGTCACTCGACAGACTTCGGTTGAATTTCTGAACGCGCTGACAACGTCGTCGCCGTTTTCCGATGAAGAAAGAACGCTGCTCGAGGATTTCTTGAACCGGTGCGACTTGATTAAGTTCGCACACTATGACGCTACACCTTCGGACAGCCGGCTATTGTTAGAGGAAGCAATTCGTTTTGTGACAGGAGGGCAACTTGCAATTGTTTGATTGGTTTACTGCAAATAGTGCCCTGACGTTCGCGCGTCCTTGGCTACTCTTGTTGTTGCTGGCGATTCCGTTACTCGCCTATTTACGCGGACAACGCGGACCTGCGGCTGCGTTGACCTTTTCTTCAACAGCCAGACTTCATGCAATCGGAAAACGGAGCGCCGCGCGCGCCGGGAAAATTCTGCGGGCTCTGCTGCTCGCGTCACTTGCGATCTTCATCGTTGCACTCGCGCGTCCGCAGCTCGGCAAGAGTCTCACCCAAATCGAAGCAAGCGGGATCGATATTATGCTCGTGCTCGATGTTTCCGGATCGATGCTCACGAAAGATTTCACAATCGGCGGCCAGGAGGCGACACGCGTGGATGCGATCCGCGAAGTGACACGGAAATTTATCGAAGGCCGGCCCAACGATCGCATCGGTATCATTGCATTTGCCGGGCGTCCGTATGTCGTGAGTCCAATGACCCTGGATCACGATTGGCTTCTGCAAAATCTGGAGAGAGTACGAATCGGCCTTGTCGAAGACGGCACCGCCATTGGATCAGCGATGGCGGTGGCGGCCAATCGGCTGAACGATAAGCGCTCAAAGAGCCGCGTGCTCGTGCTTTTGACTGACGGAGAAAATAATGCCGGCAAGGTCCCTCCAAATACCGCCGCGGAAGCAGTGAAAGCACTAAAGATTCATTTCTATGCCATCGGCGCCGGAATAAATGGAATCGCACCGGCCCCGATATTCACTCCCAAAGGTCCATTAACGGACGTTTTGGGCAATATGCTCTACGAAAACCAGCGCGTTGAATTTAACGAAACCGGTCTGAGGGAAGTTACGAAAATCGCCGACGGTCAATTTTTTCGCGCGACGGATACGAAATCACTCGAGCAAATCTATCGCGACATCGATAAGCTCGAAAAATCGACTGTAAGCGTGAAGAAATATCAACAGTACCGCGATCTTTTTCCGCTCTGTCTTATGAGCGGCTGCGGTCTGCTGCTCGCGCAGATTCTATTGTCGCAAACGATCTGGAAAAAATTGCCGTGAGGACATTGTCGATCTTATGAGTTTTGGCGCACCGCAATGGCTTTCGGGACTGCTTCTGATCCCGATGTTGATCGCGCTGTTCATTCGCGCAGAACATCGCGGGGCGCGGCGTTTGCGTGAGTTTGTTTCAGCGCGGTTGCTGCCGCAGCTTGCGGGAACCGTAAATCGGCCGCGCCGTGTGCTGAGATTCGCCTTGCAGCTCCTGGGTCTTGCCCTTGCGATCGCCAGTCTGGCACAGCCCCGCTGGGGTTATACCTTTGAGGATGTGAAGCGCAAAGGTCTCGATTTGCTCATCGCGGTCGACACATCGCGCAGCATGCTTTCTAATGACGTTCAGCCCAATCGGCTCGAACGGGTCAAACTCGCTACCCGAGATTTAGTCAATGAGCTGCAAGGTGACCGTGTTGGCTTGATTGCTTTTGCCGGCCGCGCCTTTTTGCAGGCACCGCTCACGATCGATTATGAAGCTGTAATGGAATCAATCAACGATCTCGATACGAAGACGATTCCCGAAGGAGGCACAAATATCTCCGAGGCCATCACACTGGCCACGCAAAGTTTCGGCAAAAGCGCCGTCGGAAATCGCGCGCTCATCATGTTTACCGACGGCGAAGAGTTGAGCGGTGATGCCATGAAGAGCGCAAAGATGGCGGCTGACGCGGGTGTGCACATTTTCACGATCGGCGTTGGAACGTCGGAAGGCTCGCTCATTCCGATCGCGGGCGAAGAAGGCGGAACATCTTTCGTTAAGGACTCATCGGGACAGGTCGTGAAATCAAAGCTGGACGAAAAGCGATTGCGCGAAATCGCGCAATCAACCGGCGGGTTCTATCTGCATCTGGAAAATGGGCCACGCACGATGCAGCAGATCTACAATGAAGGACTGGCCAAGATGCAAGCGGCCGAGTTTGACGTACGTTTGTCGCGCCGACCGATTGAGCGCTATGAATGGCCGCTGGGCGCAGCGTTAATTGCGCTGGCCTTGTCGATCTTGATTGGTGAGCGCAAGCGCGCGCGTCAAAGAATTCATTCTTTCGTTCCCGCAAAAGTTGCAGCCTCGGCGGCGGCACTCATGATCTGTCTTTGTCAGTTCGCCTTTGCCGCAGCTCCTGGCCTCGACGCCTATCGCGAAGGCAAATTTAACGATGCCTTCAGCCAATTTCAGCAAACGCTCAAAACGCACCCTCAATCGCGCGCTGAGGACAAGTTACAGTTCGATTCTGGCGCGGCCGCTTACAAGCTAAAGGATTACGGCAAGGCGCTGGAGTCGTTTAGCCAGGCGTTGCTCTCGCCCGATACGGGTTTGCAGAGCAGGAGTCATTACAACCTTGGGAACACGCTCTATGAACGCGGCGACACTCAGAAAAGTGACGACAAAAAGTTGAGCGATTGGACCAATGCTCTCAACCATTACGAGCAGACCCTCAAGTTTGAACCGGGGAATAAAGAGGCAAAAGACAACTATGATTATGTAAAGAAGAAGATCGATGAACTGAAAAACAAGAAACAACACCAGCAGCAACCCTCGCCTTCACCCTCGCCGCAGCAGAAGAACAAACAGGACCAACAGAATCAGCAATCGCAGCAAGACCAACAAAAAGACCAGCAGCAGCAGCAGCAACAACAGAAGGGCCAGGGTCAGCAACAGCAAAAACAGCAGCAGCAATCGCAAAATCGAGAATCTGAGAGCGGCAACGATCAAAAAGAGGAGAAGAAGAACGAGCAATCCCAAGCAAAAAATGAGCCGCAACAACCTAAGCAACAACAGGGCGATCAGCCCTCGCCTTCCCCTTCTCCCGGCGAGAAAAAGCAAGATCAAGAACAATCAGGTGAGGGCGAACAGCCATCTGCCACACCCGGGCCAGGATCACCGACGCCGGCTACAACTCCGGGCGAACACGGAGATGAAATGCCGTCGCCTTCTCCCGGAAACGGAGAAGGGTCGGAGGAAAACACTACTCCATCCGCCACGCCGGTGGAGTCGCCGCAGAAGAAATTGGCCGGTGAATTGAAGGGAGCAGGCGAGGACAAATCACAGAAACCGGCCGACAAAAATGCGCAGATTGCGGAGGCCGACGCAGAAAAGGAAGGTCAAATGAGCGAGCGGCAGGCCGAGGCGCTCCTTCAGTCTTTAAAGGATGAGGAGGCGCGCGTCCGGCTTGATGAACGCAAGGCCGTGCGCCATGTCTATAACGACTGGTAGGCAGCGTAGCGTTCTTGGCTGATAGTTGATTGGCTGATAAGGATTTCATGCACAGATCACGGGTTCCAATAGGAGTTTTGTTTGGCACGCTGATTGGATTCTGTGCCGCCAACGCGTTTGCCGATTCGCCGAGTGTCACTGCAGTCCTGAGTAATTCTGAAGCTGCAGTTGGAGCAATGGTACAACTGCAAATTCGAGTGACGGGAGCGCGTGGCGCGGATGCGCCGGAGAAAATCGCGGTGGACGGGCTGGAGATTTATCGAACAGGCACTTCCCAGCACTTCGAGATGAACAATTTTAACGTCACTTCAAGCGTGGTCTACGACTATACCATCATGCCGCTGCAGGCCGGCACATTCATAATCCCGCCTCAAACAATTCGCGTGGGCGGCAATTCATTGCGGACACCTCAGCTGAGGCTGAACGTTACTGATTCGCTAGGCCGCTCATCGCGTTCAAGCCGGGATGTGCAACCGGCAAACGCGAACAAGCTTGTATTCGCAGAATTGATCGTGCCCAAAAAAACTGCCTTCGTCGGGGAAATGGTGCCAGTCGAAATTCGGCTCGGATTCGATCCGCGCGCACGCCCAAAGCTAATCGACGGTCCGGAGATAGCTGGGCAAGGATTCACGGCGCAAAAGCTCCAACAATCCGGAGAGAACTTGGAGACGATTAACGGCAGATCTTACGATGTGGTGACGTTCAAGACTGCGGTCGCAGCGGCGCGCGCCGGCAAATTTGAAATCGGTCCCGTTAAAGCAAAAGCACAGGTATTAGTGGCGCGAAGGCCGAGTTCGTCGCATTCCCGCTCACCATTCGATCTGTTCAATCTGGATGATCCATTCTCCGATCCATTCTTTGCGGATCCATTTGGCCAATTCGGCGAGCGACGTGACATAGAGATCAGCAGCGAACCCATCGCCTTTGAAGTAAAACCGTTGCCACAAAACGCGCCACAGAGCTTCTCGGGCGCCACCGGCAATTTCACAATGGCGACAGATGCGAAACCAAAGAGTGTGCAAGTGGGCGATCCAATTACTGTCACATCGACAATCTCGGGCCGTGGCAATTTCGA
>WNGC01002210.1_pt1 | contig 11903 bp, 6 predicted proteins | sample 5400051 | NCBI WGS metagenome assembly WNGC01 (sample SAMN13153368, study PRJNA577476) | soil metagenome | isolation source: 20 cm soil or saprolite under grassland replicate 2 | place: USA:California | collected 2016-06-15 | reverse complement strand
TGAAACCATTTCACCAATTCGCTGCCTGCCGCCGGGCCTGGTTGCCCTTGCCGGCGTTCTGTCGTTGATGTTGATTGCCGGCCCAAAAAGCGCGTGCGCGGATCCTGTATCGGAACTCGCTTCATTCTCAATCTTCGACAAAGTCGATCTGACGCAACTGGCAAAGAGCGACGTGAAAACGGCGCACGGTCCGCCGATGAAGAATTCGCGTTTCCTCGCCGTCCAGAGCTGCTATGTCGTGCCGGGCTCGCCGGCGCAGCAAATGGAGGCATTACGTCGATGGAACCCGGCACAACATCGGGAATTGAAGGTATTTCTGCATTCCGATCTGCCCTCAAATCCGGGGCCAGCTAATTTTGAGAGACTGAAGGACGCGCCGGGGAACGCCTCTGTGCGTTCGTTCGTGGCCGCGACTCAGAAACTCGGTCCCGATCTCCAGATTAGCAAAGATGAGGCAAAGCGGTTTTCTGTCGCGGCTGGAGGAGGCGGAGGCGTTATGCCACCGGGAGTGGTAGCGTTCTGGACAGAGGTGCTGACCGGGCGAACGAAAACTTTTGTGTCCGGCGGAATGACGGCACAACCGCCCTACGATCATGCCGGTCCGTCTGTTCGTGCGAGCGATGAAGTGAATGGTTTATTGCGCGATCAAGGAAAGATTCGCCAGCAGTTCTCTGGACTTCTTGGAGCGACGGGCATTGGACGCGGCGCCGGTTCCCTGCCAGCCGAACTTTACTGGGAACTTCTCGACGCGAATGATCAGGGCGTTGTGACGCTGGGAGCGTCTTACAACCGCGGCGGAGCGGGCGGCACTTATCAATCCGCCGACGTCCTTTACTATGCGAGCGGCGGTTACTATGTCGCTCTCACGCTTCATCAGCTGTGGCCGGTCACGGTCGAAGGAAAACCTTCTACGCTCGTTTGGCGCGGCGACATGATTTCGTCGGCCGAGCTGGGATCGCTACATGGCGTCGAACGGCTGGGCTCGGAATCAGTGATGATGAAAAATATCACCAAAGCTGTTACGGCGTTTCGCCGACAGTCCGGGGGCCGGTGAAGGAGTGAAGATGTCCGTCCTCCGGTTGATTGTTTTGATCTTAGCGGCCCTGATTTTCTTTGTCGGGACAGGACTTTCCCAGGAAAGCAACGGTTTTTGGCCACTCACGGGCGAGTTTTCTGCCGAGGGCACATATGTTGGCGAAGGTGACGTCGAACGCGGGGGAAAACACGTCAACGACTTTGATGAGATCGATTCGGATATCCGCGTCGTATTAACGCCCCGGTTTAAACTTGGCGTGTTGCGATTAGGCGCAGAATGGGAGCGGTTCTCATTTGGTTTTTCAGACGGCGCCCCCCTCCCCAATACATTGCAGTCTTTCAGCACGATTATCGGACTCGATACGCAGTGGTCTGATTCCATTCTCGTCAGAGCCGAGATTCAGCCCGGCTTATACAACTCAGGTCTGGGGCATTTATTTTGGGATGATTTCAACATGCCTTTTGTCATCGGCGGCACGTACATTTACAGTCCTAACCTACAGCTTATCCTTGGCGTGAGCGTCGATGTGGAGCGGAAGTACCCTGTGATTCCTGCCGCAGGTGTTCGCTGGAAAATAGGGCCACAATGGTTGCTTGATGCCGTCCTGCCAACGCCGCGTCTGCAATACGAGATGACCCGTAATATATCGCTTTATGCAGGAGCAACTGTGAGGGACGCAACCTTCCGGGTGGACGATGAGTTTGGAGATTCTCACGGCATCCCGCGCCTTAATCACGCAGTTATCACCTACAGCGAAATTCGAACCGGCGCCGGTTTCGACTGGAAGATTTCGCCGATCGTCACGTTTACCGGTGAAGTCGGCTATCAACCCTACCGTCAGTTTGATTTTTATCGCGCTGACGTACGCTACCATCAGGACGGCGGCGCTCCGTACGGAACGATTTCATTGCACGGGGCATTTTAAGTTCGGACATCGCGTTGCGATGTCGAACGGCGCAGCGAGCGCTCCCTACCGTTCAGCGCAAATTCCGATCCAGCGCGCCGATCTTTCGCGTCTCCGGCCAACGCCATGCAACCCCAAGCACGACAAGAATTGTTCCGATCCCTCCTGCAACGACCGAAATGACCGGGCCAAAAAGGGCAGCGGTCAATCCCGATTCCAGCGCACCGAATTCGTTCGAGGTACCAATAAAAATGTTGTTCACGGATGACACGCGCCCGCGCATTTCATCCGGCGTAACCAGTTGCACGATCGATCCGCGGATGATCACGCTCACGCTGTCGAACGCTCCAAGGAGAAAAAGTACGCTGAGCGATAGCCAGAACACTTTCGACAAGCCGAACAGGATCGTTGCCAGACCAAATCCTGTCACACACCAGAGCAACGCTTTCCCGGCTTGTTGCATCGGGGGCAGATGCGCAATGGCCAGCGCCATCACAAAAGCTCCGACTGCCGGCATCGCCCGCATCCAGCCGAGACCCACTGGGCCGCAGTGAAGAATTTGATCCGCAAAAATCGGCATCAATGCCGTCGCGCCGCCAAGCAAAACGGCAAACAAATCCAGCGTAATCGTGGCGAGGATTACCTGTCTTCCAAACACAAATCGCAGGCCGGCCATGAGACTTTTCCAGGTGCTCGCATTGCTCTGCTCTCTTTTTTGTGTGCTGCGGCGGATGAGCAGGACCAGCAGGAAGAATGAAAACGCGCAAACCGCGTCCAGCAGATATACAAACGGAAACCCGACGTACGCGACTAAGAACCCGCTCAGAGCCGGCCCGACAACAGATCCGATTTGAAAAACGCTATTATTCCAGGTGACTGCGTTCGCGAATGTGTCACGTGGGACCAGGGTTGGAAAAAACGAACTGCGCGCAGCCCAACTGAACGTGCGCGCCGATGCTCCGATGAAAAGAAGCAGGTAGATCAGGGGGACTGACGCGTCATCGAAATGAAACATCGGGTGATGCCGCTCAAATACGCCGGCAATTGCCGCCAGCGCGTGATTGCCTTCCCGCAACGGCGTCATTTGGGGAATGGAAAGGTGTTGCCAGGAAACCAGAGCGAGCGCCAATGACGTAACTGCGCTAAATATCTGGCTCACAAGGATGATACGCTTGCGGCTGAACCGATCCGCCAAATGGCCGGCTGGCAGCGAAAGCGTAACTACCGGGACGGCAATCGCTAAGCCAACAAGCCCAAGTGCGGTCGCTGATTGCGTCCGGGCATAAATCTCCCATTCCACCGCCACCGCGAGCATCAGCCGGCCGGTAATCGACAGCAAATTGCCCGCTGTAAAGAGCGCGAATTCTCTGAACCGAAAGGCGGCATATGGATCGTGGCGCGGCTGGGCTTCGATCGGCAGCGGGACGGCCGGCCGTTGCGGGTCGGGTGATTGATAAGTACCGGGATCGGTGGAATGGGGCATGCTCGACGGTGCAGGATCAAACGCGCACCAGAGTCTAGGTTGAGCGGGCAGCACGGCAACCCTCCGCGCATGCCCCAGCACCGGTCAGAAGCCATCAATCACCGCCTTCTACCCAGCGTCGGCCGGGGGTAAGAAATTCCCTTAAAAGCCTGCGGATTTTTCTTCCATTTCAGAGTTCCACAGCCTAAACTCGGCGCCCTTAAGGCAAAATGGATAACATCATCGAGGCGAAAGAACTGCAGATTGAGCGCAAGCATTTCTATGTCGAGCTCCGGGAAAATGAGCGCGGTAGATTCTTGCGTATCACTGAGGAAGCTCACGGCCGCCGCAACAGCATCATTGTGCCAAGTACAGGCGTTGACGAGTTTACGGCGACGATTGCTGCAGTTCTTACGAACGGCGAAACCGCGCCAGCTTAACCGTTAACCGATTATTTTCGGTGTAGTGGCAAGTGGGCTTGCAAGCTCGCCACCCGCGCAGCTGCTGATTAGAGTCAAGAAACAGCTCGGTTTCGCTGCGCATCGTTGACATCGGGACGCCTGAATTTAGTTTGGCGCTTCGTCATTTCCAGCGGTCGCTGTCGCCGCAGATTATGGCCAAAAAACGAAAATCTGATCGTCGCAAACGACTGCAACGCGCGAGAAAACCGATACGATTCCGACCGCGGAAAGCCGCTGCTGGGAAGAGAACGCGCGCGTCACGTTACGTTTACTACTTCGGCGACGGCCACGCTGATGGCAGAGGTACGATGAAAGCGTTACTGGGCGGTAAAGGCGCAAACCTCCACGAGATGACGAGGATCGGTCTGCCTGTGCCGCCGGGGTTTACCATTGACACGGAGGTTTGCAGTTATTTTTACGATCATAATCGCGCATATCCGCCGCAGCTACAGGCGCAAGTCGCAGCCGCGATGGCCAAAGTCGAAAAATCCACCGGCAAAAGGTTCGGCGACCAGGAACGACCTCTACTGGTGTCCGTGCGTTCCGGCGCTCGCGATTCCATGCCGGGAATGATGGATACGATTCTCAATCTCGGCATGAACGATGAAGTCGTTGAGATCATCGCAAAGAAAACGAACAACGCACGTTTCGCCTGGGATTCGTATCGGCGTTTCTTGCAGATGTATGGTGACGTGGTGATGGGTGTGCAAAAACGGCCGGGCGAAGACCACGAGCCGTTCGAAGCAGTAATTGAACGTTTGAAAGACGAGCGCTATGGCAAGCACGACTTTCTCGATGTGCGATTGACCGTCGCTGATTTCAAAGAGCTCGTGCAGCGGTTCAAGGCTTTGATTAACGAGCGCACCAGAAAATCTTTTCCGCAAGATCCGAACGAACAGCTCTGGGGCGCGATCGGCGCTGTATTCGGCTCATGGATGAACGACCGTGCCATCGTTTATCGCCGCAAGTACGGCATCCCGCACGAGTGGGGAACGGCGGTGAACGTCCAGACGATGGTGTTTGGAAATATGGGCGACACCAGCGCAACGGGAGTCGCATTCACGCGCGATCCGGCCACCGGCGAAAAGGTTTTTTACGGCGAATACCTCATCAACGCTCAGGGCGAAGACGTGGTCGCTGGCGTGCGGACCCCGCATCCGATCGCCGATCTGGCGAAAGAAATGCCCGCCGCGCACAGCGAATTGATGAAAGTGCGCAGCATCCTTGAACGGCACTTCAAGGACATGCAGGACCTCGAGTTCACTGTGGAGGAAAACAGGCTGTACATTCTGCAGACTCGCAACGGGAAGCGCACCGGCCACGCCGCTGTGCGAATTGCGGTGGATATGGTCGACGAGAAGTTAATCACAAAAATGGACGCGGTGCGGCGCATCCCAGCCGATTCGCTGGCTCATCTTTTAGCACCGATCTTCGATCGCGAATCAGCTAAAGCGGCGAAAAAAATCGGCAGCGGTTTGGCCGCCGGCCCAGGCGCAGCATGCGGTCGCGTCGTATTCAGTGCTGAGGAAGCGGTGATGCGGGCGGAAAAAGGAGAAAAAGTGGTGCTCGCGCGAATTGAGACCTCGCCGGAAGACTTGCGCGGTATGATTGCCGCGGAAGGGATTCTGACGTCGCGCGGCGGCGTTTCGTCGCATGCAGCGTTGGTTGCGCGGCAAATGGGAAAAGTGTGCGTGTGCGGCGCGACCGGAATTCAAATCGACTACCAAAGACGCACGCTCAGCGCAAACGGCACAACCTTAAACCGCGGCGATTACATCTCCATCGATGGGACCGCGGGTGAAGTGTTCGCTGGGGAAGTCGCGACTGCGCCATCCGAAATCGTTCAAGTGCTGGTTGATCGTTCGCTCGATCCGAAAAAAAGCGTGACCTACCAGGAGTACGCAAAACTGATGAAGTGGACCGACGAATTTCGCACCCTCGGCGTCCGCACGAACGCGGACACGCCCGAACAAGTGGCAAACGCAGTCGCGTTCGGAGCCGAGGGCATTGGGCTATGCCGAACAGAGCACATGTTTTTCGAGGGTAACCGAATTGACGCGATGCGCGAGATGATTCTCGCCGGCACAAAAGACGAACGGGCACGCGCCCTGGCAAAACTGCTCCCGTACCAGCGCGGCGATTTCGTTGGCATCTTCACAGCGCTGAAAGGTTTGCCCGCCACGATTCGTTTTTTGGATCCACCGCTACACGAGTTTCTGCCCGCCGATCACGCGCAACAAAACGAACTCGCGAATAAGCTTGGAGTTCCCGTCGAACAAATTTCGCGCCGCGTGCATGAGTTGCACGAATTCAATCCGATGCTCGGCCATCGCGGTTGCCGTCTTGGGATCACGTTTCCCGAGATTTCTGAAATGCAGGCCCGCGCAATTTTTGAAGCTGCTGCGGAGGTACAAGCCAAAGGTATCAAGGTCCACCCCGAAATCATGATTCCGCTGGTGGGATTCCCGCGCGAACTAAAGCTGCAAATCGACATTGTGCGGCGCGTGGCTGGCGAAGTGGCCAAAGAACGGGGAAGAAAATTCAAATATCTTGTGGGAACGATGATCGAGATCCCGCGCGCCGCGCTGCTGGCCGACCAGATCGCGCGCGACGCTGAGTTCTTCAGCTTCGGCACGAACGATCTGACACAGACCACACTAGGAATGAGCCGCGACGACTCGGGCAGTTTCCTACCCGCGTACGCGGAACTCGACATCGTCGGTTCAAATCCATTCGCAACAATCGATCAGAAAGGTGTTGGACGTTTGATGGAAATTACTCGCGACCTCGGCCGCAAAACGCGACCGGACATCAAATTGGGAATTTGCGGCGAGCACGGCGGTGAACCAAACAGCGTAAAATTCTGCCACCGGCTCGGTCTCATGTACGTTAGTTGCAGTCCGTTCCGAATTCCGATCGCACGATTAGCCGCAGCGCAAGCAGCGCTCGAGAGTTGAAGCGCGTCTCGCGCTCCGTAGTCTCTTCCGATGCAAATGCGCGAACCAATTTTCGACGTTGATTCGTTCGCGCGTAGACACATCGGGCCAAACGAGGAGGAAGTTCGGGCGATGTTGCGCGACGTGGGTTTCGATAGCGTCGGTGCGCTCATCGACGCCACGGTTCCGAGCGATATTCGCCTCGGACGGGAACTGAATTTGCTGGAAGCGAAATCGGAAGGCGAAGCACTGGGTGAGCTACGGGCGATTGCACAGAAGAACAAAATCGCGCGCTCGTTCATCGGGGCTGGCTACTACGACTGCATCACGCCGCCCGTCATTCAGCGAAACATTCTTGAAAATCCTGGCTGGTACACCGCTTATACGCCTTACCAGGCGGAAATCGCACAAGGTCGCCTCGAAGCGCTGCTGAACTTCCAGCAGATGATCACAGATTTGACTGCCCTCGACATCGCAAACGCTTCTATGCTGGACGAAGCGACCGCTGGTGCGGAGGCGATGGCGCTTTGTCACGCAGTTGTTCCTAATCGCAAGACGTTCTTTGTTGCCGATAATTGTCATCCCCAAACGATTGCCGTCGTTCAAACCCGCGCGAAGCCGCTCGGGATCGAGATCAAGATCGGCGATTACTCGCGGTTCAAATTCGACAGCACAGTTTTCGGCGCGCTTGTTCAATATCCGGCCACCGACGGCGCGACCTACGATTACGCCGAGTTCGTTCGGAAGGCTCACGATGCCGGTGCGCTTGTGGTGGTCGCGGCAGACATTCTTGCGCTGACATTACACAAACCGCCGGGCGAATTCAGCGCCGATGTTGCCGTTGGTAACACGCAGCGTTTTGGCGTGCCGCTGGGATTCGGCGGGCCGCACGCGGCGTACTTCGCAACGCGCGACGAATTCAAACGTCACATGCCCGGTCGACTAGTGGGCGTTTCACGCGATGCTGAAGGTCGACCCGCCTATCGCCTCGCCTTGCAAACGCGCGAGCAACACATCCGCCGCGACAAAGCGACCAGCAACATTTGTACGGCAGAGGTTCTCCTGGCCGTCATTGCATCGATGTATGCCGTTTATCACGGCCCCAAAGGATTGCGCGCGATCGCCGAACGTGTTCACCGGCTAACCAGCCGACTTGCGGATGGCCTGCGCTCCCTCGGCTGCACAATTACGCACGAGAATTTCTTCGACACTGTTCGGGTCGAAGTGGAATCCAGCGAAGTTACTTTGGAGCATGCGGCAAAAGCGGGTTGCAATCTCCGCGCGCTCAGTCCACGCGCGGTTGGCATTTCTTTCGATGAAACGACAACGCCACGGGACATTGAACTGCTGATGTCTATCTTCCGCGGCACGAACGTCCGCGATTTTGATGATGACAACATTGGCAACCCGCCATTCCGGATTCCGCAATCCGCAATCCGCACCTCCGAGTACCTCACGCATCCGATCTTTAACACGCATGACACTGAAACCGAGATGCTGCGCTATCTGAAGAAGCTGGAATCGCGTGATCTATCACTGACAACGTCAATGATTCCGCTCGGCTCATGCACGATGAAGCTCAACGCCACCGCGGAAATGTTCCCAATCTCATGGCCGGCGATTTCCAAATTGCATCCGTTCGCTCCCACGGAACAGGCGGCAGGCTACATGGAAATTTTCCAACAACTGGAAGGCTGGCTCGCGGAAATCACCGGGTTCGCAGCTGTTTCATTGCAACCGAATGCCGGATCGCAAGGCGAATTCGCAGGTCTGGTGGCCATTCGTGAATATCATTCGTCGCGCGGCGAAGCGCATCGCGACATTTGTCTCATTCCGACATCGGCGCATGGAACGAATCCGGCCAGCGCAATAATGGCAGGATGCAAGGTTGTGTCGGTCGCCTGCTTGAAAGATGGAGACATTGATCTTGCAGACCTTCGCGCGAAAGCAGACGAACACGCGCGTGAACTTGCCGCGCTGATGGTGACCTATCCATCAACGCACGGCGTGTTTGAACCGACGATTCGCGAAATTTGCGAGATCGTTCATGCGCATGGCGGCCAGGTTTACATGGACGGGGCAAACATGAATGCGCAGGTCGGTCTTTGTCGTCCTGGCGATTACGGCGCCGACGTTTGTCATCTGAATTTGCACAAGACCTTTTGCATCCCGCACGGCGGCGGCGGCCCGGGTGTGGGGCCGATCGGTGTGGCGAAACATCTCGTTAAATTTCTGCCGGCACGTTTTTCAATCGGCAATCCGCAATCGGCAATCGACAATGGTGTCGGTCCGGTCGCGGGAGCGCCCTGGGGCAGCGCCAGCATTCTGACGATCACGTGGATGTACATTCGCATGATGGGCCCCGCCGGATTGAAACGCGCGACCGAGATGGCAATTCTAAACGCGAATTACATTGCCAGACGACTCGATCCGTACTTTCCCGTTCTTTTCAAGGGCAAACATGGTCTCGTCGCGCACGAATGCATTGTCGACCTGCGCCAGTGGAGAAACGCAGGCATTGAAGTCGAAGATGTGGCAAAGCGTTTGATGGATTACGGCTTTCACGCGCCAACCGTTTCCTGGCCGGTTGGCGGGACGATGATGATCGAGCCGACCGAGAGCGAACCGAAACACGAGCTTGATCGTTTTTGCGATGCGATGATCTCCATTCACGCGGAGATGCAAGCAATCGCCGACGGAAAACAGGATCGGCAAAGCAATTTGCTCAAGAACGCGCCGCACACCGCGCGACAAATCGCGTCCGACAAATGGGACCGCCCCTACTCACGCGAACAGGCAGCTTTCCCCGCGCCATGGACGCGCGACCACAAATTCTGGCCCGCAGTTAGCCGCATCGACAACGTCTATGGCGACAGGAACCTGTTCTGCTCTTGCCCGCCAGTGGAAGAGTTCGAAAACGCGTAGCGCGCGCGTGCGCTATGCTTCCGGCGCCAGCTCGGGAGTGCCGACGCGGGTGGGAACGAGGCGAAGTGCGCTGCCGTTCGTTTCCTCGACTGTAGCGGGTCCGGCTTCGTGATATTCGCCATCGCTGTTCACCTGCCACAGATCGTAAAGCTTTGCGTCGGCAAGAATATTTTCCACGCACAACATTGCTGTCATCATGGCGTGGTCCTGGTTGTTGTATTTATGCATGCCGTTACGGCCGACCAGGTGCAGGTTCGGGTAACGCGTGTCCAGTTCCTGGCGAATCGTAGCGACGTGTCGCGCGTAGTCGTCATCGTAAACCGGATAGGCCTTCTTCTGACGAACGACGCAGCCATCGACGAAATCGCCTTCCTTCGCCAACCCGATCTGAATCAGCTCAAGCTTTGCAAGCTCAATCAAATCATTATCGCCCGAATCCCACAGCCCATCGTGTTCGAAACAGAAATACTCTAGACCGTAGCAAACCTTGTCCGCCTCAGGCACCATTTCGGGCGACCATGAACGGAAATTCTGAACACGGCCGACTTTGACGCTCGGGTCGTGAATGTAGATCCAGTTGTCATCGAACATCTGTCGATCTTTCAAGATCAGCATCACTGTGAGAAAATCGCGATACTTGAGGCTCTCAGCCGCGCGCTTCGTTCGTTCACTCACGGCCGGTGACAAACCGCGGACCAGCTCCCGCATCGGCGCCGACGAAATGACATGTTCGGCTTCGGTTATTTGCAGATCTCCGTCGCCGTTTTTGTATTCGACATTCCATTGGCCGGACAAACCGTCGTAGCAGCAGCGCGTCACTCTGCAGCCCATCTCCAATTTGCCGCCCAGTGCCGTCATCTTTTCGGCACATGCCTCCCACATCATTCCCGGACCTCGTCGCGGATAACGAAAAGAATTGATCAGCGTTTTAATGACTTTGCTCCGGTCGCCATTGTAACGCTGAGGAATAAGCGCGTTTTTGATTGCACTGCCTAACGAAAGGCCTTTGATCCGTTGCGCTGCCCAGTCGGCGGAAATCTCCTTGCAGCTCATCCCCCAGACCTTTTCGGTGTAGCTCTTGAAGAAGGTGTTAAACAGCCGTTTTCCGAATTGATTGCTCACCCATTCTTCGAAATTCCGCGGGTTCCGTACTGGAAACAGACGCGCCTTTAGCCAGGAAAGAACGCACAGGATCGATTTGAAGACGCCCAACTTGAGCAATGCTTCGATCGGCTTCAAGGGATAGGAAAAAAATTTGCCGCCATAAAAAATGCGCGATGAGCGCGGGCGCGTGAGCATGTCGTTCGGCAAAATCTCGGTCCACAAGTCTTCGACTGGTTTGGATTTTGAGAAAAAACGGTGACCGCCAATATCGAAATGAAAGCCCTTGTAAGTCGCAGTGCGTGAAATGCCTCCCACGTAAACGGGATCAGCTTCCAGAATCACGACGTCTACGTCGTTTTTGGAAAGCAAATAGCCAGCCGTTAGACCTGCCGGACCTGCACCGATAATGACAACCTTTGGCTTCATGTTCTGCTACGCGACCCAGTGGCCTCGAGTGAAATTCCAGACGTACCAGCCCTGTAGGCACAGCCCGGCAGCGCTGACGAACGCTACTGCCGCCGCCCCAAAAGCCCGCAGCCACACTGGCGGCGTGCGAAATTGACGCAGAAAATTCAAAAGCGCCAGCACGATCAAGACGTACGCGCTGAACTCGTAACGCAGCATGCTTTCCATGTCGACACAGGCGACGCCGCTCACCGAGAGGTAATAAATCGTGGCCGCGCAGAAATACATTCCTGCGCGTACCGGCAGGCCGGCGCAGCGCCGAATCGCTGGGACCAATTCGCAAACTGGGATGGCAACGAGAAGCAAGGCACCCAGTGTCATCGACAACTGGCTCGCTTCAGTGGGATTATTAAGTGCCGGAACAAGCCAGCGATAACTTTCGGGTCTAAACACTGCAAGGTAATCGGCCACAATGCCCCAACCAGCCGCCTGCGTAAGCATGTACAGGTCCCAATGACCCCAGCACAGTTGGCACAAAACGAAAAAAACGATTCCGCCGCAGGCCGCCACAAACGTTAAACCGACAGCTGCCTCGTTCTCTCGGAACCATTTGCGTGGCTCGAGCAACCCGCGCCATCCGGTTTGAAAAGCCGAGCGCACCAGAGGAAAG
>WNGC01002207.1_pt1 | contig 11911 bp, 7 predicted proteins | sample 5400051 | NCBI WGS metagenome assembly WNGC01 (sample SAMN13153368, study PRJNA577476) | soil metagenome | isolation source: 20 cm soil or saprolite under grassland replicate 2 | place: USA:California | collected 2016-06-15 | reverse complement strand
CTTATCCTTGGGCTTGGCGTCCCTAGGCTTGGCGTCCTTGGCCTTGCCTTCCTCACCGGGCGGCCGGAACCGCAGGGCTGCGTTCGGGACCTTGAGGACACTCGGCTTGTCGGCGACGATCAACTTCACATTCGCGGTCAACCCCGGTAGGAGCTTCCCGTCGGGATTGTCGACGCCGACGACCACGGTGTAGGTGACGACGCTCTGCACGATCTGGGCGGCCTTGCGGACCTGCACGATCCGGCCCTAGAAGGTCTCGCCCGGAAAGGCGTCCACCGTGAACTTCGCGGGCCCGTCGACCCGGACACGCCCGATGTCCGCCTCGTCGACGCTCGCCTCCACCTGCATCTTCGTCAGGTCCTTGGCGATGGTGAAGAGGGTCGGTGCCGAGAGGCTCGCCGCGACCGTTTGCCCGACATCCACCGCCCGCGACACCACGACGCCGTCGACCGGCGCCCGGATCGTCGTGTACTCGAGGTCGAGGCGTGTCTGGTGCAGCGCCGCGTCCTTCTGCTCCACCTGTGCGCGGGCCGCCTGCAGCATCGCTTCGGCGACGCGGAGCTGCGCTTGGGCGGACACGATGGCGCCGGCCAGTGACTCCTCCTTGGCGCGCGCGGCGTCGAGCATGGTGACGGCGGTCTCATAGGCGGCCTGGGCGGTGTCGTATTCACTCTTTGGAATCAGCGTCCGCTGGAAAAGCTCCCGCTTCCGGTCGAGGTCGCGGCTGGTGTCGGCGACCGCCACCTGCGCGCGAGCCGTCTGAGCCTTGCCCTCGGCCAGCGCGGAGCGCGCGTTCCCCACGTCCGCCCGGGCGCGCTCGACCTGGGCTTGCTGGTTGAGCACGGTGGCCCTGGCGGAGTCCACGTCGGCGCGGGCCTGTCTGACCTTCGCCTCGAACGTCGCGGGGTCGATTCTGGCGACGACTTGGCCCTGACGCACGACGGAGTTGAAGTCGGCGTAGAGCTCCTTGACCTGGCCCGAGACCTGGGTGCCGACCTGAACCGTCGTGACGGCGTTGAGGTTGCCCGTCGCCGAGACCGCCGCGACGAGTGGCCCGCGCTCGGCCCGCTCGAACCGGTACCCGGGCGCGCTCCCCCGGTCTTGCGCGTAGAGGTATCCCCAGATTCCAGCTCCGAGGGCGACGGCGACCAGGAGAAGGGACAGCGGCCGCTTCAAGGTGGTGATCATGCCATGTCCTCCGTCACGGAGCTGCTGGTCGCGAGCGCGGGGAGGTCGCGGAAGCCAACGAGGCGGATGTCCTTGTCGAGGATCGCCTGGTGGATGCGGCGGTCGCACAGCGTTCGCAGCTCGATCTCGCGCTCCGCTGCGTACCTCGAGTGGAACCCCGGCTCCACATAACCGGGATGGCAGGTCAGCTCGGCCACGCCCTCCCCGACCTCGACGTCCAAGAGGCGAAGGAGCCCTTCGACGCCGATCTGCTCGGGATGGGTCTCGCCGCCCCATTGGCCATAGAACTTCGGGAGATGGCGAGCCTCGGAATGACCCCGCACCGGCACCCCGGCCAGCCGGGCCCATGCGAGGAGGTGGGGCAGGACTCCCGGGTCGTGGTGCACGTCGTGGTGGGAGTCCACGTGGGTGGGGGCGGCGCCGGCGAGCTCCTGGAACCGCGCCAGCTGGCGCTCGAGCTGCGCGGGAACACGTCGAGGCTCGTCCGCGTCCAGCTCCAGGTGGAGCCCGAGGCTCAAGGCGGGGCACTCGCGCGCCAGGGCGGCCGCGTCCTCGCTCGCCGGCTGGTTCACGAGCAGGCTCGCGGTCGTGAGGATCCCGTCGCGGTGTGCTTCGAGGATCCCACGGTTGATCCCGCCGCTCATCCCGAAGTCATCCCCGGTGACGATGAGCCACTTCACGGGAGCCCCTCGAGGGCCTGGAACCAGCGCTCGACTTCGGCGAGCTCGGGAAACCCCACTCGGCATGCTCCTGGAGCAGCGCCCGTACCGGCCAGATGACCCGGTTGGCGTAGCGCGCGCGCTCGGCGGTGTCGAAGAGGAGATCGAGCTTCGGCGGCGAGGCCAGCCAGGAGCCCGCGCGCGACACGGCATTCCGGTAGCGCTCCAGAATCCGCGGCCGCAGGGCCGTCGGGAACCGGAAGAGGAACGTCGAGAGATCGTAGCTGAACGGCCCGACACCCACGTGGTCCCAGTCGATCAGCCGCGCCCGCAGCCCCTCGGCGCCTCTGCTCACGAAGATGTTGGTCGTCCACAGGTCGCCGTGGAGGAGCGTGTCCGGTCCGGCTGCCTCTTTGAAGATCCGCGCCCGCCGGGGTACCTCAGCCAGGAGCCCGATCAGCCGCTCGCGCAGACGGTCCGGGAGGCCCACGTGCTCCGGCGGGGTCTCGATCCCGGATGCCGAAAGCGCCTCGAGTGAGGCGACAGCCTCGCGCACGTTCGAGATGAAGTACGCCATTCCGAGGTCGCGACCGTGGCGGCGCACGTCCTGCAGCACGGCGTGGTGGGCGGCGCGCGTGTGCAGCTCGGCGACGAGGTCTACGGCCGCGTCCACCCGCTCGAGAGCAGGCCGCGCCGCGAGCGTGTCGTCGCCGAGGTCTTCATAGATATGCCAAACGTTCTCGCCGCGGCGATCGGCCGCCACGGCCAGCAGCCGCGCGCACCGATCGCCCAGGTCGAGGGAGGGCAGCCATTGCTCCGCGACCAGCCGGTTATATTCTGCCCGGGCCGGCTCCAGCCGTTTGACCACGACGGTGCGCCATGGGCCGCGGCTCTCGATCGCGAGGCGATAAACCCGTGCTTTGAGAGGCCGGAGGCTGATGACCGGGAGCCCGGCGCCGCGGTCGGCCGGGTCGGCGCCGTCCAGGAGCGCCTCCAAGGACTCGCAGAGCTCGGCCGATCCAGGCTCGCCGGTCGCCTCCAGCGCGCTCCGGAGGTCTCCGCGCAGCTCGATCATCTCGGTCATGCGGCCGACCTCGCCCCACGCTCGAGCGCCCGCTCCAGGACGCGCCCGACGACCCGGCGCGCGTCGAAGTGCTCCTCCGCCAGCGCGCGAGCCCGCCGGCTGTGAAACTCATAGTCGGCCTCGGCGGCGGCGAGCGCGCGGGCGGCTTCGTCGAGGCTCCGAAACCGGAACAGGCCTTCCGCGTCCGGCAGGATCCGGCTTGGGCCCGTGTGCTGCACGACGGCGGGCCTGCCGCTCGCGAGGTAGCAGAGCGTGCGGTCGCTCACCCACGCGGTCTCTAAAGCGACATTCGACGGCTTCGCGCAGCTCCACTCGCCACGGGATCGGCGGACGTACGCGCGATAGTCGTCCGGGGTCGAGCTCACGTCCCAGGCCTCCCGAAGTCGCCAGCCCTTGGGCTCCATCAGCCGGCGGTACTCTTCGTAGTGCTCGCCGAGGCAGACGGCCAGCTCGAGCTGGACGGACGTCCGGGTAGGGAGGTCGATGTACTCCAGGAACGAGACCCGCTTCTCGTTGCAGTAGGTGACACCGTTGAACTCGAAGTCTCCGCCCCACCAGTGGGCGACGGTGGTGTAGGGGGCGGCGCCGCCGGGCGGGATCGCCGGCCACTCGGGCAGGAACACCGGGGGCGGCGTGTAGAGCCACCGAAGACCGCAGTCCGGGAAGCGCGCCGCCGGCGTGCCCACGGTCTCGCCAATCGTGAAGTAGAGATCGTGGGGCGCCACGCGGACGGAGCCCGCCGTCATCCAGACCTGCAGCAGCCCCGGGTCGGTATCGATCAACGCGGAGCGCCTGAAGCGCTGCACAACCGCACCCGGCAGCGAGTGCCAAAGATTGACGAGCAGCTCGGCCTCGGCGGCCGCGTCGAGGTCGAGGGCCCGCCCGGCCAGGTCTCGGGGCAGCGGCGCGCCGTCCGGCGAGCAGAGGGCGAGGGACTCCGAGAGGCCATATCGGTCCAGACGTTCCCGCAGCGCCGCGACGTTCCCCTTCGTCGCCTCCAGGGGCTTGCCGGGATCGAGCACCTCGAGCCAGATGACCTGGCAGCCCAGGGCTCGCAGCCCAAGCGCCCACTGGAGATAGACCCAGAGATGGCCGCCGCCGTTCGGGTACGCCACGGTGTTCGCAGGCGCGAGGCAGACGGTCAAGCTCATGAGACTCTCGCGGGCGTCCGTCCAGCTCGCCCCGCCCAGCCGAGCCGGTCGAGGGCGTGCGCCAGCTCGGCTTCGTACAACCTCAGATTAGGGACGAACCAATTCGCCCAATCGGGGAAGAAATGATGGGAGTCCCAGTCGATCGCGGCCAGGGCGCGGAACACGGTCCCGCAGGCGGCGAGGCGCTCTACGTCCTCCGGGTCGCAGTCCGGCCAGCGCTCCCGCACCACTGACAAGTAGGTGGCGAGGTCGGGACTCGCCGAGAACCCGATCGTAGCGAAGACCACTTGGGCGAGGTCGGCGGTGGGCACGCCCCGACCGGCATCCGTCCAGTCGAAGGCTGCGATCTGAGGGCCCGCCGGCGAGGCCTGCACACGCAGGTTCTTCCCGTTGAAATCGCCGTGCAGGAGGGTCCGGGGCAGGCCGGTTGCGGCCTGCTCGAGGCGATCCCAGTGCTCGTCCAGCTGGTCGAACCGCGCGAGCAGGCCGTCGAAGAACGCGAGGTCGTCGGCGGTGAACGCGGGATGGTCGAGGTGGTTCCGAAAGAGGTCTCGCACCGTGTGCATCTGCTTCCGGTAGCGGCCCGGTCCGGCGTCGGACAGGTCCGACTGGTCGGCGGCAGAGCGCGCTTCGGTGTGGAGGATCCCGAGCCATCGGGCCGCGGCCGCGCGATGGCCCGGCAGAAGGACGTCGTACTGTTCGCCTTGGATCTCCCCGATGAAGAGCCAGCAGACCTCCTTCTCCGGGTCCTCGTTCGGGTCCGCGACGACTCCGTAGTAGCGGGGTCCGGAGAGGTGCACAAACGGGAGGATCCGCTCGTACACGGTGCGCTCCACTAGGCTCTCGCTTCGCTTGCATCGCTTCGCGATGACGGTCGAGCCCTCGGCGCCCACGCCCTCGAGCCGGTATACCCCCCTGCGCTTCGTCGCCGGGGCGACCCGGTCGGGTACGGGGCGATCGGGCCCGAGCCGGCGCCACGCCTGGACGGCGGGGTGGGCGAGCAGGCTCTCCAGACGGCGTCCCGTCGCGGCGCGCGCGGGCGCGCGCTTTGGCGTCGGCTGGATGGCACCGGTCTCCATGAGGACTCGCGTCGTATCCCGCACGACCCGCCCCTGCTCGAGCGTGAGGATGGCGGAGCAGCCCGCGAGCGTGGTGGGGCGGTGGCTGATGATAATCACAGTGCGACCCTGCTGGAGGCGTTCCAACGCCTCCACGATCACCGCCTCGCTTCCAAGGTCGACGGCGCTCGTGGGCTCGTCCAGAATGAGCACCGGGCTGTCCTTCAGAAAGGCGCGGGCGATGGCGATACGCTGGCGCTGGCCGCCCGAGAGCTGGGCGCCGCGCTCTCCGACCTGGGTGTTATAGCCCCTGGGGAGCCGGATTATGAACTCGTGGGCGTTCGCCGCCTGGGCCGCCGCGATCAGCTCGTCTTTGGTAGCCCCGGGCTTCGCGTAGCCGATGTTCTCGGCGAGGCTGGTCGAGAAGAGCACAGCGTCCTGAGGCACGACCGCGAACTGACGCCGGAGATCCTCCAGTCTGAGATCGCGGAGGTCGACGCCGTCGAGCCGGACCTCCCCCTCCGTAGGGTCGTAGAACCGCGTGAGCAGATTGATCAGCGTGCTCTTGCCGGCGCCGGACGCGCCCGCGATTCCGAGACGCGTGCCGAGTCCGATGTCGAACGAGACGTCATGGAGAACCGGGCGATCATTACCGTAGGCGAACGAGACGTTACGGAAGGCGATGGCCCCGCCGGCGCGGGCGAGCGGCCGGGCATCCGGTCGCTCTTCGACATCCGGTGGCTCGTCGAGCAGCGCGAAGGCGCGCTCGGCGCTGGCCAGATGGAGCTGCAGGCTCGCGGCCTTCTGGCCGATGGTCCGGAGCGGCTGATAGAGCTGGGCGAGGTAGCCCATCACCATGAGCAGCTCGCCCAGGGTGAGCATGCTGGACCGGACGTGGCCGATGCCGATCAGGAGCACGGCCCCTGTGCCGACGGCCGTCGTCAGCCCGACCAGGAGCTGGTAGCTGCCTTCGAGGCCCGCCACGCGCATCCGTGCGCGCATGCCGTCCTCGGAGCGGCCCTGGAAGCGCTGCTCTTCCCGCGCCTCCTGACCGAACACTTTGACGATCCGCAGCGCGCCCAGGACCTCTTGCACGATCGACTGGGCGGCGCTCTCGAGCTTCTTCACCTCTCGCCACTGGCGGCGCATGCGTCGGCGAAACACGCGCGCGATCATGACGGGGCCCGGCGAGACCGCGAGGGCGATCAGGGCCAGTGACCAATCGATCCGGGCCATGACGTAGATCATGGCGACGAACGTGACCGTGGCGGAGATGAAGGGGATGAGGCCCTCCGTGAGGAGGTGCTGGATGGCCTGGGCGTCGCGCTGGATCCGGTACGTCGAGTCCGCCGTGCCCCGCGTGTCGTGGTAGGCGAGGGAGACGCGCTGGCCGTGATGGAAGAGCCGGGCCCGGAAGTCCAGGACCAGCCTCTCCTGGACCCAGGCCCGGAGCAGCGTGCTCCCCAGTCCCTGGAGCTGGCTGAGTAGCGCGACGGCTAGCACAAGTCCCACCGCCAGGGCCAGCAGGCCACCCGCGGAGCGCGCGATCGCCTCCGGCACCAACGGGGCCGTGAACCACGGGAGCGGGTGCGAGCCGATCACGCTGTCCACGGCGATCTTGAGCGGGAGCGGCGCCAGCAGCGAGAGGGGACTGGCCAGGAGGTTGAGCGCGAACAGCGCGCCGATGTGCGGCAAGTAGGGCCGGGCCTGGCCGAGCAGCCGCCGGAACAGGACGAGGTCGGTGGAGCCCGCCATGGCTTTCAGGCGCCTCCTGTCCGCGGCTGCCCGACGGCCCGGGCGATGAGGGCGGCGGCCCGGGCACATTCGAGGACTCCGCAGAGCGCCACCACGAGGGTGGCCGCCGCGAGGATCGTCCCGGCGACCCACGCCCCGGCTGCGACGGCGCCGCCGGTGAGGGCCGCGAAGAGGGCGGTGAGGAGGATCCCCCCACGTGAGCCGTGCGGCCGCCAGCGGAAGCGCACGAACTGCGAGCCCCCGCCGTGATCCTCGACGGCCATGAGCAGCCGGGCCGAGGCGAGCGGCCCGCCGCTGACTTCAAGATCCCAGCGATCGTAGTCGCCGCCGAGCCGAACCCCGGCGCCGGCGGCCCTGAGGTCCATCTCGATACGGTGGAGTCTCTGGTCGGGATCCTGCCAGCGCTCACTCCAGAGGGCGCAGGTCCGCCAAGGCGACACCAGCCCAGGCGCCCCCCGCCTCCGCCAGGGCGTCAGGCCGTACTCGAGCCGGCCACGCAGGCGCGCCAGTGGCTGGAGCAGGTAGAGCGCCGCCGTCAACAACCGACGCTTCAGCCGGGCCGAACTGCGGGGAGGCGCCTCGTTGAAGGAAGCGCGGGCCGCGCTCAGGGAGGCGAGCGCCAGCGACGGCAGGACGACGCCGACGAGCAGCGGCAGCAGGAGCTGGAGCTGGCTCCAGACCAGGCTCACCGTCGACATCCCCGCCAGGATCACGATCAGGAGATACCATTCCGGCATCTGCGGCAGCGCCCCGAGCAGAGTCGGGGCGGGCTCGTACAGGGACTGGTACGGCGCGACGCCCCAGATGCCATGATAGACGCGCGCTCGGCGCCACCGGAGCACGTGGGCCAGCCCGTTGCCGTAGATACGGCCGGCCCAGCGCGCGTGCCCGGAGCCATTGTATTTCTTGGGCCACTTCCGTTCGAGCATCGCCTCCGCGCGGCCGTACCCGATCTGCTGCTTCCAGTAAGTGCGCACCGAGTTGCGGCGGTGGTGCCAGACCATCGCGGCGGCGCTGAATCCAAGCGTCCAGCCCCGCTCCTGGAGGCACCAACACACGTCCACGTCGTCGCCGGCGGTGCGGAACTGCGGGTCGAACCCTCCGATCGCCTCGAGGCGGGCTTTGCGGAACGCCATGTTGCAGCCGGGAATGTGTTCGGCCTGACGGTCACTCAGGAGGACGTGAACGGGCCCGCCCGGCGCGCGCGCGACGCACTCGGCGATGGGCCCGTCGCCGGGCGGCGCGAGGTTCGGTCCTCCCACCGCGGCGTGCGAGGTGGTGAGGAACGTGGCCGCAAGGTAGGTGAGCCAGTGCGGGTCGGGGTAGGCGTCGTCGTCGATGTAGGCGACGATCTCGCCACTCGCCTCCTTCAGGCCCGTGTTGCGCGCGCTGGCCAGGCCGCGGTTCTCGGTCTGGATCAGCCGGCAGTGGTACTGGCGCGCGATGGCCGCGGTCGCGTCGGTTGATCCGTCGTCCACCACGATGACCTCGTAGTCGGGGTACGCGAGTCGCTCCAAGCTCTCGAAGCAGTCGCGGATCGTGCGTGCGCCGTTGTACGTGCACACGACCACCGAGATCCGTGGCCACGGCAGGTTCGGCGAGAACGGCACCTCGGCGAACGCCTGTCGGACCGCGCTCAGGGCGGGCTTGGGCGCCCGGTCGGCGCGCGTGAGGCCGAAGCCCCAGTTCTCGACGTCGTGGCCCTGTCGGTACCACTCGTCGGTCCAGGAGAACACGACCACGCCGGCGCATCCCGCCGCGAACGCGCCTCGAACCTGCCAGTCGAGCGAGCGCGCCTGGGCGCCCTCGCCGTTGCGCAGTCCGTCGAGGCCGAGCTCGCTCATGAGGAGCGGCCGCTCCCCGGCGATATTCTGCAGGCGTCCGAGATACGCCTCGAACCGCTCCGGTGACTCGAGATAGACGTTGAAGCACACGAGGTCGAGGAACGGAAGGTGGAGGTACTCCGTCGTGGGGTAGTTCACGTAGGTCACGAGCCCGTCCGGGTCTTCCTCCTTGACCGCCCAGTACAGCCGCTTGAGGTAACGCTCGATCGCTCGGCGGCCGAGCCAGCGCGCCATCAGGGCCGGGATCTCGTTGCCGAGGGCGTAGCAGAGGAGCGCCGGGTGGCCCGCGCACTCCCGGACCTTCGCGCGCACCAGCGCCGCGATCTCGGACACGCTCTTCTTCCGATCGATGAGGTAGCCCAGGTATTGCTCGGCGGACAACCCCACCATGACGCGGAGGCCGTGCCGCTGCGCCGCGTCGAGGAGAGCACGGGGGGGCGTCGTGTGCGGAATCCGGACGGTGTTGATCCCGTTCGCCGCCATCTGAGCAAAGTCCCGCTCGATGACGTCCAGGTCGTGGTACTCCCGGCCGCTCGCATCAGGGTGAAACGCGCCGTAGCTCACGCCGCGAACGTAGAACTTCTCGTCGCCGGTGAAGATGAATTTGCCCCGCGCGCGCGGCCGGGCGAGCGGCGGGTTTGCCGGCGCGCTCGCGGGCGCGATGTCTCCGGTGATCGCCGGAGCGATCAGGTCATCCGTCGTGGTCGCGTTGGCAGGAGGGGCGATCGACACGCCGATCCCCTACGCCGAGACTTGGTAGCTTTGCGGGGCCGCGGCACGCGCGAACCACTCGAGCGTTCGCCGCAGTCCCTCCCGGAGAGGCACGGTCGGAGTCCATCCCAGCCCAGCCTGTGCCTTCCGAATGTCCGGCCGCCGGCGCGCAGGATCGTCCTGAGGCAGGGGCAGGTGGACCAGGTCGAGCGTGGTCCCGACGAGCGAGGCGACCGTTTCCGCCAGCTCGAGCAGGGTGATCTCCTCAGGATTGCCCAGGTTGAAGACTTCGCCCGCCAGTCCGCCAGCGGTGGCGAGCCCGTAGATGCCCTCGACCAAGTCGTCGACGAAGCAGAAGCTCCGCGTCTGCCGGCCGTCGCCGTGGACCGGCAGAGGCGTCCTCGCCAGCGCGTGGGTGATGAACTGCGGGATGACGCGACCGTCACCCGCGCGCATGCGCGGGCCATACGTATTGAAGATCCTGACGATGCGCGCATCCAGCCCGTGCGAGCGGTGGTACGCCATCGTCAGCGCCTCGGCGAAGCGCTTGGCCTCGTCGTACACGCTCCGCGGACCGAGGGGGTTGACGTGGCCCCAGTACGACTCGGGCTGGGGGTGGACTTGGGGATCGCCGTACACCTCGCTCGTGGAGGCGAGGAGATAGCGAGCCCGGTGAGCCTTGGCCAGCCCGAGCGTGTGCAGCGTGCCCACGCTGTCGACCTTGAGAGTGTGGATGGGATGCCGCAGGTAGTCCCGGGGGCTCGCGGGACAGGCAAAGTGCAGGACGAGATCGACGGGCTCGTCGATGAGGAACGGCTTCGTGACGTCCTGCTGCAGGAATCGGAACCGGGTGTCGTCGGCCAGGTGGGCCAGGTTCCCGGTCGTCCCCGTCAGGAGATTGTCGATCCCCACAACGTGCCATTGCCGCTTCAGGAAATGGTCGCAGAGGTGCGAACCCAGAAATCCGGCGGCCCCGGTGATCAACACGGTCGCCGACGATCGGCTGCGCTCGCTCACACGTGCACCCGCTGCGGCTCCACGCGAAGGGTCGCGTCCCCGCGGCCGAGGCTGTAGTATTCGACGCCAGCCGCCCGCATCCGCGCCGGCTCGAAAAGGTTTCGTCCGTCGACGACAATCGGGGTTCGCATGAGCGACCGGACTCGGCCGAGGTCCAGCGACCGAAACTCCTCCCAGTCGGTGAGAATGACCAGCGCGTTGGCGCCGCGGGCTGCCTCGCAAGCCGATTCCACGTAGGTGAGACGGTCATCGGGCGGATACAGCTTTCGGAGGTTCGGTGCGGCGGCGGGATCATAGACACGCAGGCTGGCCCCGGCGCGACGCAGTTCCTGGATGATCCCGAGGCTCGGCGCCCCGCGAATGTCATCCGTGTCCGGCTTGAACGCCACCCCCAGGACACCGATGACTTTATGCTGTAGCACCCACAGCGCCCGCTCGACCTTCGCGAGCAACCGGTCGACACGGGCGGCGTTGATGCGCTCGACCTCTCTGAGCATTCCGACCCCGACGCCGTTGTCCTCTGCCACCGTGATGAGCGCGCTCAGGTCTTTGGGCAGACAGGAGCCGCCGAAGCCCAGGCCCGCGTTGAGGCCATGGCTGCCGATTCGGGGGTCCAGGCCGACGCCCCGGGCCACGGTCGTCACGTCCACGCCAAGTTTCTCGCACAGGTCGGACACCATGTTGATGAACGAGATCTTCGTGGCGAGAAAGGCGTTCGACGTGTGCTTGATCAACTCGGCCGTCGTGACGCTCGTCACGACGATCGGGCAGTCGAAGCTCCCCTGGTAGAGGTCGAGCAGCAGCGCCCGGGCCCGCTCGGTGTCGGCGCCGATGACGATCCGGTCCGGATCGAGAAAGTCCCGAACGGCCGAGCCCTCGCGAAGGAACTCCGGATTGCTGGCGACGTCGAACTCACACTCCGATCCGGCCATGCGCCGGATCGTCCACTCGATCCAGTCGGCGGTCCGGGCGGGCACGGTGCTCTTCTCCACGATGAGTCTGTAGCGGTCCAGAAGTGGCGCGATCGTCCGAGCGACTTCCTCGACCTGGCAGAGGTCGGCGCGTCCGTCGGCTCGAGAAGGCGTCCCCACGCAGAGGAATACGACGTCGGACGACGACACGCCGTCCTCGGCGCTCGTGGTGAACCTGAGCCGGCCGGCGTCCAGATTCGCGGCGAGCAAGTCCCGTAAGCCGGGCTCGTGGATGGTCGGCGTCCCGTCCGAAAGGCTGGCCACGACGTCCGGATCCTTGTCGATCGCCGTCACGGTGTGACCCAGCTGGGCGAGGCAGACCGATGTGACCAACCCCGCGTAACCTGTGCCGAAGATTCCCAGGCTCATACCCACCGCGACACCTCCTGATTCGCCCGTTCTCCCGTGTAGCCCCGGAGCCACTCGTGAAGAGCCACGACTGGGACCCCGATCTGTAGCAGATAGTTCCCCGC
>WNGC01003732.1_pt1 | contig 11912 bp, 9 predicted proteins | sample 5400051 | NCBI WGS metagenome assembly WNGC01 (sample SAMN13153368, study PRJNA577476) | soil metagenome | isolation source: 20 cm soil or saprolite under grassland replicate 2 | place: USA:California | collected 2016-06-15 | reverse complement strand
ACGGCGAAGATCGACAATTGAAACGTTACGAGCTGCTGACTGACATTATCGGCTCGGAAGATCATTTCGGGGACATGGATTTCAAACTTTGCGGCACGGATAACGGCGTGACCGGGTTCCAGCTCGATCTGAAACTTCCCGGCGTCAGCCACAAAATCATGGCCGAGGCGATCACTCGTGCAAAAGAAGCCCGCACGAAAATTCTTCAGATCATGCGCGGTTCGCTCGACAAACCGCGGGCCGAACTTTCCAAGTACGCGCCGCGAATTGAGACGATCAAAATTAATCCGGAGAAAATTGGGGCGCTGATCGGACCGGGCGGCAAGACGATCAAGGGGATCGTCGCCGAGACCGGTGCAGAGATTAACATCGAAGATGACGGCTCAGTCCACATTTACGCGACCAGCGGCGAATCCATGGCGCGTGCCAAGGAAATCATCGGCGGGATGGCGAAGGAGATCGAGATTGGTGAGACTTATCAGGGTCGCGTCGTTTCCACCAAAGAGTTCGGCGCATTCGTCGAAGTGTTGCCGGGCAAGGACGGTCTGGTGCACATTTCTGAGTTGGCCGACTTCCGAGTGAAACGGACCGAAGACGTGGTTAAAATTGGCGACATGATCTGGGTGAAATGCATCGGGATCGATGACAAAGGTCGCGTCAAACTTTCTCGCAAAGCCGCGCTGAAAGAACGGGCCGAAAAAGAGACCGGCCAGCCGGCTCCAGCCGAGACGCACTGATTCTTTTGTTGTTATTCCGAACGAAGTGAAGAATTTCACTTCGTGGTGAAGGCTGTAATAAGAACAGCTACCGGAGGCCGATCATGTTGACGCCGCGACGCATCTCCTATGCCGTGCTTGTTTTCATACTGGTGCTGGCCGGATGTTTGCATCTGGGTCCGCCGCTGCTGGCAATTCTGTTTTCCTACTTTGCCTTGTCCAAACTACTGGCGCTTACAAAAAACAAGTGGATTGCGTTAATTTTGTTTCTGCTGGTTGTCGCTGGAATCGCTTGTGGCGCGGCGTTTTTTACTCGGACCGCGATCCGCGAATTGCCCGAACAAATCGAACTGCCTTTTACCGATTTCGATAGTCTGAAGGCATTCGTGATCGGTGCGTTCAAGGAAGAAACAAACTATCTCAAAGACGTCGCCACCTTCGCCCGGAACGCAACCACGTTCATCATATTCGTCGCAATTGGAATTGTCGCGGCGGTGAGCCTCTTCTTTAACAGCCAGCTGGATCTTTCTCGTAATGTTCCCGTGTCCAGGAACAATCTTTATTCGGTCTTTTGCGGCGAACTTTCCGACCGTTTCCGCGATTTCTATAGAAGCTTTGCCACGGTGATGGGCGCACAGATCACGATCTCGCTCATCAATACTGTCCTGACTGCGATTTTTGTCCTGGGAGTTCAGTTGCCGGACGCGCCGCTACTGATCGCGCTAACATTTCTTTGCGGTTTGCTCCCCATTGTCGGTAACCTTGTCAGTAACACGATCATTGTCTGTGTTGCCTTCACCGTTTCGTTGAAGATCGCGCTAATAGCTCTCATTTTCCTGATCGCGATCCACAAGCTGGAATATTTCCTAAACAGCAAAATCATCGGCAATCGCATCCGCAATCCGATCTGGCTGACATTGCTCGCGCTGATCATCGGAGAACGCCTGATGGGCATCCCTGGAATGGTGCTTGCGCCAGTGATCTTGAATTATCTCCGGTTGGAGATGTCCAGAATCGAAGTTCAGCCAGAGCGATGAAAGCCGGGTTCGTTGAAAAACTAATCGGCCGCCTCGGCAAGATCGGGCCGGAGGAAGTACAGAATTATTTTCTGCGCCTCGCGCAGGAGAAAGGTTTTCTCGAAACGGTTTTCAATTCCATCCAGGAAGGAATCATCGTTACCGATTCGAAAGGGCGAATCACTTATCTTAACGACGCCGCCTGCCAATTGTTCGGATTAGAAGCGGAAGACTCGCTCGGAAAACGTTTGGACGAGCGCGTTCGCGGGCTGGATTGGAACGCTCTCTCGCGCGAAGGCGCGGTCAGCCGCGATATGGAGATGTTCTATCCCACCAACCGATTCATCAATTTTTACAGCGTCCCTCTCGTGATCGAGCGCCAGGATTCTGTAGCGGGGGACGCTGTCCCCGGCCCGCGGTCGGCGACCGCAGCTACAGGCGAACCGGTCGGACACGCGATTATTTTGCGCGACATTACTGAAAGTCGGCGCACCGAACAGCAAACGATCGAATCGGAACGACTGAACGCATTGACTTTGCTCGCCGCCGGGGTGGCTCACGAAATCGGGAATCCGCTGAACTCACTCAATATTCATTTGCAATTGATCGAACGCGAAGCGCGCAAACTGGACGGAGCAAAGGGCGCCGAACTCCAGGAATCGGTGGAAGTCGCGCGCGCCGAGATTAACCGGCTCGATTCCATCATCACTCAGTTCCTGCGAGCGATTCGCCCGACTCGTCCACAGCTGCGCCCGGAAAACATTAATACAATTGTCGAAGAAGCGGTTCGCTTTTTTGCACTCGAAATCAAAGACCGCGATATCGTGGTTGAACAGGAGCTGCGCTCCGATCTACCGCTGCTTGAGCTGGATCGCGACCAGATGAAACAGGCGTTTTACAACGTGATCAAAAACAGTTTCGAAGCGATGAAGAGCCGCGGAATTTTGCGGATCCGCACCGACCTGGACGAATCGCACGTGATCGTTCGATTCACGGACACGGGCGGCGGAATTTCCGCGGAGAATCTCAGTCGCGTGTTCGAACCCTATTTCACAACCAAGACTAGCGGCACCGGCCTCGGGCTTTTGATCGTTCGCCGGATTGTGCGCGAGCACGGCGGCGAGTTGTCGATCGAAAGCAGTGAAGGTAAAGGACTCACCTTGACGATTCGCCTGCCCCACATTGACAGACGCGTCCGCATGCTGGAAGCGGGAGATTCGAGCTCGAAATTGAGCGCAAGCTGAATGGCAAAGCCACAGGTCCGAAGCAGAGAGAAGAGTTCGCGGTGGGTTTGGCTTTTCGCCCTCGCGCTGATTGCTATTACTGCTCTGGCCTATTTGCCGGCCTGGAACGGTAAGCTGATTTGGGATGACAATCGGCATATCACGCAGCCAGCGCTGCGGTCATGGCAAGGCCTGGCCGATATCTGGACACGGGTTGGCGCGACTCAGCAGTATTATCCGCTGGTTCACAGCTTCTTTTGGATCGAACAGAAGCTCTGGGGTGATTCGGTCGTGGGTTATCACCTAGTCAATATTCTCCTGCACAGCTTGGGTGCGGTTGCTTTGCTCCAGATTTTGCAGCGGCTCAAAATTCCGGGCGCATGGCTGGCCGCGGCATTATTTGCTCTGCATCCCGTCCAAGTTGAATCGGTCGCTTGGATTTCAGAACTCAAGAACACTCTCTCGGGTTTATTTTTTTTCTGCTCGATTCTCACCTATCTCAATTTCGACCAGCGCAGAAATCGCCTCGCCTACATCAGCTCGCTCGCTCTTTTTGTCTTGGGTTTGCTTTGTAAGACCGCGATTGCCCCACTGCCGGCAATAATCGCCGTGGTTTTGTGGTGGAAACGAGGACGCGTTCGCCCGCGTGAGGACCTGCTGCCGTTGCTGCCGTTCTTCGTCATCGGCGTCGGCGCGGGCCTTTTTACTGCCTGGCTCGAGCGAATTTTCATCGGTGCACAGGGGACCGCCTTTCAATTGTCGATCTTACAGCGGTGTCTTATCGCCGGGCGCGACTTTTGGTTTTACCTTTTCAAACTCGCTTGGCCGACGAAGCTCACTTTCATTTACCCACGCTGGCACATTAGCGGCACGGTGTGGTGGCAGTATCTGTTTGCGGCAGCTCTGATTCTATTGCTCGCCATTGCCTGGAAGCTTAGGCGCAAGTTTCGCGGACCTCTCGTGGCTACACTTCTTTTTCTTGGTCTGCTCTTCCCGGCCTTAGGCTTTATCAATGTCTTTCCCTTTATCTATTCTTTTGTCGCCGACCACTTCCAGTACCTCGCATGCATCGCTCCGCTCACACTATTCGCCGCCGGATTGACGGTGGCCCTGGATTCAATTACGCCTGCAAAAAGGATCCTGCGGCCGGCGATTTCCATTGCGCTGATTTTAATTCTGGGACTGTTGACCTGGCGACAAAGCCACGTCTATCGCGACATTGAAACTCTTTGGCGCACAACCATTGCGCGCAATCCCGATTGCTGGATGGCTTACAGCAATCTCGGTTCGTTCTCGTCAGCGCGCGGCGATATCGATGAAGCGATTCGCGATTTTAGAAAAGCGCTCGAGTTGCGGCCGGACCAAAGCAAAGATCATAACAATCTCGGCAAGGCGCTTCTCCAAACAGGCCGAATGAGTGAAGCGATGGACGAATTTCAAACTGCTCTCAGAATTTCGCCGGACGATCCCGACACAGAGAATAACATCGGCGCTGCTCATTTGCAGGAAGGCGATGTGGATGAGGCGATATCTCATTTGCGCAAAGCGGTGCAAAAATGGCCATTTCATGCGGACGCGTACATCAACCTCGGCAATGCATTTTTACAGAAGCGCGATCTCGACGCTGCGATCGAAGCATACTCGACAACGCTCGGCCTTCAGTTCGATCACGCCGAGAGCCATTACAGCATTGCGAACGCATTCCGCCAGAAAGGAGAGCTTGATGACGCGATCCTCCACTACCGCCTGGCTCTGGAATTACGACCCGATTACGCGGATGCCCATAACAATCTGGCCAATGCATTTCGGCAACAAGGACGGATCGAAGAGGCGATCCGTGAATATGAAGCGGCTCTAAAAAGTAATTCGGGATCTGTGCCAGCCCAAAATAATCTGGCCTGGCTTCTTGCAACGGCAGCTGATCCCAAACTCCGGAGTGGGAGGAAGGCCGTGGAGCTGGCAGAGCATGCGGTCCTCGCTACGAACGGACATGATCCCCTCCTTCTTCACACCTTGGCTGCTGCCTATGCGGAAAATGGGGAATTCACCAAGGCCCTAGCAGCTGCAAACGAGGCGCTCGAAATCGCGAATGCTAACGGCATCACATCTCTCGCCGAATCGCTGCGAAGTAAGATCGCCCTTTATCAATCCGGCTCGCCCTATCACGAAGCACCGTCGGCGCGGCAGTAATCCACGGTTATTCTACCAGGCCACGCCGACGGCCGAGCCGATGTAATCGTCGTCCGTTGCTCTTCTCGGCAATTCCAAACTTGCTAGCGATATCTTCGTAATTGAGAGATGGCGTGTTTGAGTGAGAATAAATGGCGCACATCGCCGAAAATTACTCATGGATTCCATCCAACCCATCATCCTGATCGTTGATGACGAAAAACATACGCGGGACGGACTGCGCCGCCTGCTCGAGAACGATTACGACGTTTACGTGGCGAGTGACATTGCCAGCGCCATGAACGTTCTCGAGCGCGAACATGTCGATCTTGTCCTGACCGATCTGCGCCTCGGCGGCGAAGACGGCATGCAATTGATTGATCGGGCGCTGAAAATGCCGCAGCCGCCAATCTGCATCATGATGACAGCCTACGGCTCGGTTGACACGGCGGTCGAAGCGATGAAACGCGGCGCCTACGATTTCGTCACCAAGCCGCTCAATCTCGACAAGGTTGAAATGCTGATCGCGCGGGCGTTGCGAGGCAGCAAACTGGAACAGGAAAATCAGAGTTTGCGACAGCAGATCGACGAACGTTACGGGCTCGAGAACATGATCGGTGATTCGCCGGCCCTGCACGAAGTGCTGGACACGATCCGTCAGGTCGCGCCGTCATCAGCGAACGTCTTGATCGAAGGCGAAAGCGGCACCGGAAAAGAACTGGCTGCGCACGCGATCCATAATTTGAGCCGGCGCAATAAAGCGAAATTCGTGACCGTTCACAGCGCTGCGCTTTCGCCTACGTTGCTCGAAAGCGAATTGTTCGGACACGAAAAAGGTGCCTTCACCGGTGCGCATGAGCGAAGAATCGGGCGATTCGAGCAAGCCAACGGCGGCACGATTTTCTTGGATGAAGTCGGCGACATTCCGCCGGCGACACAAGTAAAATTGCTGCGCGTGATCAGCGAAGAGCGCGCGTTTGAACGAGTGGGTGGCAATCAAACACTGCGTGCAGATGTGCGGTTGATCGCGGCGACCAACAAAAATCTCGAGCAGTTGGTGAAGGAAGGAAAGTTCCGCGACGATTTGTATTTTCGGCTCAATGTCGTGCGGATCATCATGCCCCCGTTGCGCGAGCGCAAAGACGATATTCCATTACTGGTGCGGGCGTTTCTGCGCCAATTTTCTAAAGCGAACAATAAGGAAGTTCTCGACCTTACGAGCGAAGCGATGAACGCGCTGCTCACCTACCATTGGCCGGGCAATGTCCGCGAGTTGCGTACCGCGATCGAACATGGCGTCGTGATGGCGACCGGACCGAAAATTACGCCCCGCGATTTGCCGTCCGCTTTGCGACAAGCTGCGGGCGCGACACTACCTCGCGGCATTTCGGCGGCCAAAGCTTTCGGTGAAAAAGCGAGTCCGCTCGATCTTCACGAAACGGAACGCAAACTTATTTTGCAGGCATTAGCGACAACGAATGGAAACGTCACTGCCGCCGCGAAAAAACTCGGGATCAGCCGAAGGACGTTGCATCGTAAAATCAATGAAATGAACGCCAAGGAAAAAGAGCCGGCCAAGACCGGACACGCATCAAATGCCGGGTAGCGAAGAATTCATTCAAAGCGCGGTCCACGCTTTGGAAGCCGGTGGGCTTGTCGTTTGGGTCACACCATGAACCGCGCTCGGGCTGCATTTTCCCGTTTACGAACTGGCCTTCGAGCGTTTGAGTAAGACGGTGAAACAGGCGACAAAGATTTTCGGCACCGACGGCGTGCGCGGTGTCGCCAACGTGGAGCCGGTAACGGCCGAGACCGCTCTCAAACTGGGTCGGGCCGCCGCGCATGTTTTTACCCAATTAAATCCGCGCACACTTCCGGAAGGCGCGCGCCCAAAGATCGTGCTCGGCAAAGACACTCGCCTATCCGGCTACATGCTCGAGAACGCGCTCGTCGCCGGAATCACTTCGCTCGGAGTCGATGTTCTCATCATCGGTCCACTACCAACTCCGGGCGTGGCTTATATTACCCGCTCGCTCCGCGCCGATGCCGGCATTGTTCTTTCCGCCTCGCACAACCCTTACGAAGACAACGGCATCAAATTTTTCCGGCACGACGGCTACAAACTCGACGATCAAGTCGAAGCACAAATCGAGGACTTGGTTTTCAGCGGTAAGATCGACAACATCCGGCCGACCGCCGGAAAAATTGGACGCGCCGCGCGTATTGATGATGCGCTTGGCCGTTATGTCGAATTCGCGAAGGCAAGTTTTCCGCGAAAAATGTCGCTGGAAGAATTGCGCATCGCCGTCGATGTCGCGAACGGCGCCGCTTACAAATCAACTCCCTGCATTTTGCGCGAGCTCGGGGCCGACGTCGCTGTCGCGCACAACGAGCCGAACGGGATGAACATCAACGACGGATGCGGCAGCACGCATCCGGACGAAATTCAGCGCATCGTGAAATTGGCTGACGCCGATGTCGGTATCACGCATGATGGCGACGCCGACCGGGTTCTGCTTTGCGACGAAAATGGCGAGATCGTTGACGGTGATGAAATTCTTGCAATCGCGGCGCTCGATCTTTTGAAATCGAATCAACTCCGCGACAACGCCCTGGTCGCCACCGTAATGAGTAATTTCGCCCTGGACGAAACGCTCGCGGCCAGCGGTGGCAAAGTGATTCGCACCAAAGTGGGCGATCGCTACGTGATTGAAGAAATGGTTTCGCGAAATCTCAATCTCGGTGGCGAACAGAGCGGGCACATTATCTTCCGCGATTTCACAACTACCGGTGACGGCATTATTAGCGCGCTCCAAATTTTGCGAATCATGCATACGACCGGTCAGCCGCTGAGCAAATTGAAAAAGTGTCTCGAGAAATATCCGCAGGCGCAGCGCAACCTTATCGTCAAATCGAAGCCGCCGATCGAAGAACTGCGCGAAGTGGTTAAACTGCGCGAGGAAGTCGAGCGCGAGCTGGCCGGGAAAGGCCGCGTCCTCCTGCGTTATTCCGGCACCGAATTAAAAATTCGCCTTTTGATCGAGGGCCGTGAGCTCGATAAGATCGACAAACAGGCCAATCGCATCGCGGACGCAATTCAAAGCGCGATCGGCGCAAACTAGAAAATATGAATCTGGCCTGCATCATCGAAGCGCTTCTCTTCAGCGCGCAAAAACCGTTGTCGACCAAGACGATTGCCGACGTTCTACGCCAGGCTGGGGCGGAAGACGAGTTTTCGCCGAACCAGTTCGCAAACGTCCGGCAAGCGGAAGTCGCCGCTGCAATTGAGCAGTTAAAAGTCGAGTACATTCAACATGAGCACGGCTTTCAGCTCGTTGAAAAAGCCGACGGTTGGCAGCTGGCCAGTGACCCGAAATACGCCCAGTGGGTTCGCGGACTATTCCCAGCGCCGAAGCCGGCGCGTTTGAGTTCGCCCGCCCTTGAGACGCTTGCGATCATCGCTTATCGCCAGCCAATCACGCGCGCGGATGTCGAAGCAGTGCGCGGCGTCACCATCGATGGCGTTTTGCAAACCTTGATGGAACGCGGCCTCGTCAAAATTTCAGGGCGCGCCGAAATTCCGGGCCGTCCCTTGCTTTACGAAACGACGGAATTTTTTCTCGATCATTTCGGTCTGCGCAATCTCGATGAATTACCGAACGTCGAGGAATTGCGGACCCGTCATCTGCCGGTGAGCCAGCGTCCACCGGCAACTGTAGCTGGCGACGCTGTCGCCGGTCCGGCATCCCCCACGACCTCGGCACCGGAATGACGGCGCGCGCTGTCGCGTTGTCGATCGTGGCGTCGCTTACAACATGGACATCGTCCTTTGCCGACATTCAACCAGGCAATTGCGCACGCGCCGCTAACTATTCCGAAAACAAACGCGGCTTTTCCATGCTCGTCATCCAAAACGGACGGACCGTTTTCGAACATTACGCCAATGGCGGTTCGGCGGACTCACGCTGTAAAATCTTCAGCGGCACAAAAAGTTTCTGGGGGATCGCCGCGCTCTGCGCTGCCCGCGACGGTTTGATCAAGCTCGATGAGCACGTCGCCGATACCATCGGCGAATGGAAAAACGATCCGCGGAAATCGGAGATCACGATTCGCCAGCTGTTAAATCAAACCGATGGAACCGAGCCGGCGCCGCATCTTCACAGTGAATCGATTCGCGATCGAAATACGGCGGCCATTCAATTGCCGCTCGTTGCTGCTCCGGGATCGGTGTTCGCTTACGGCCCGAGTCACCTCCAGATTTTCGCCGAGGTCTTACGGCGAAAACTGAATGGGCGGTCGACCATCTCGTATTTGGATCAAAATGTTCTTTCGCCGCTCGGCCTAACGAGTCTCAACTTTAAAAAAGACGGACGCGGTAATCCGCTCCCAGCCACCGGATTTGAACTGAGCGCGCGGGAGTGGGCACGGCTCGGAGAATTGGTGCTTGGCCATGGCAATTATCAGGGAAAGCAAATTGTTCCCGCGAACTTGCTCGGTCAGGCATTCGTCGGATCCGGGGTGAACCCTTCTTATGGCCTGACCTTCTGGTTGAATCGACCAGCCCCAAACGCGCGCGAAATCGACATCGAGAAGGAACTCGACCTCAAATGGCAGCGGACACATTGGATTGGCATCTGCATTTGCCGGGCGGCGCCGCCCGACATGGTCGTCGGGCTTGGCTCAAACTATGAGCGCTTATTTATTATTCCATCGCTGAACGCGATTATTGTCCGACAGGGCTGGAGCGCGAAATTTTCGGACGCCTATTTTTTGCGCCTCGCCCTTGGCCGATAGCAGGTTTGACTTGGCGAGCGCTTTCCTAAACGATTGCTGACACTTACGTTGTCGATCTTATGAACAAATTTGCGATCGGTTGCGGCGGATTGCTTGTCATCATCCTTTTTATCGTTTTCGTCATTGGGCTGTTTTTCTGGGGCACCTACAACCGGCTGGTCACGCTCGACCAAAACGTGAACAAGAAATGGGGGGACGTGCAGACGGTCTATCAGCGTCGCGCCGATTTGATTCCTAACCTCGTAAACACAGTTCAAGGCGCAGCCAACTTCGAGAAATCGACAATTGTCGAGGTGACCAATGCGCGGGCGAGCGCGCGGGCGAGCGTCGGACGGGTGCAGCTCGATCCGAGTAAAGCGCCGACGGATGCCAAACAGCTGGAAGAATTCCAAGCGGCGCAGGGCCAATTGAGCAATGCGCTCTCCCGCTTGCTCGTCGTGGTTGAACGTTATCCTGAGTTGAAGTCGAACCAGAATTTTCTCGGACTCCAAGCGCAACTCGAAGGGACGGAAAACCGAATCTCGGTCGAAAGAAATAATTTCAACGGCGCGGTGCAAGACTTCAATACCGCCGTGCGCCGTTTTCCGACCAACATGATCGCCGGGTTGTTTGGCTTTTCTCCGCGGCCGTTCTTTGCCGCCCAACCAGGCGCGGAAAAGGCGCCAACCGTCAATTTCAATTTCGGCTCGCCAGCACCTTCGGCTTCGCCGGCGGCGACTGCGGCTGCGACTCCGTAAGGTGGATCGGCCGCTCCGTCGGACGATGTTAGATATGACGCCGAAGGCGCATTACTTCTGGCATCGAGCGAGGGACTGCTCGATCCGCCGAGTAGCCGCCGTATTACTTTTCGTTTTGGCGGCGATGTCGAGCTACGCCGCGGAAGTCATTCCGCCGAAACCAGCGGCTTACTTCAACGATTACGCCGGCGTCGTTCCAAAAGAAGCCGCGCATCGTTTCAACGAACAGCTCGCCCAATTCGAGCGCGAGACCTCAAACCAAGTCGTGGTCGCGGTGTTTACCAAAATGCAAAGCGACTCCGAGATTGCCGATTACACCCAGCGGGTCGCCCAAGCGTGGGGTGTTGGGCAAAAAGGAGAGCGTAACGGCGTTGTGTTATTCGTTTTCACACAAGACCGGAAAACGTTTATTCAAGTCGGCTACGGATTGGAGGGCGCCCTTCCGGACCTAACTGCGTTCGACATCACGGAATACCGGATCAAACCGCATTTTCGGAACAACGATTACGAAGGCGGTTTGGCCGAAGGGATCGATTCGATCTTCAAAGCGATTCGCGGCGAATACAAGGGATCGGGGAAAACTGTCGCGGAGCGACACCGCAACGCCCCAGCACCAAGTTTTTTGTTCTTCATCATCTTTGTCGCGGTCTTAATGATCATTTCGAGAATGATGCGACGGCTTGGCGGTTACGGCTACTCCTCGCGCCGAAGCGGTCCCATCTTCCTGCCGATGGGCGGTGGAGGAGGCGGATGGTCTTCGGGAGGCGGCGGGGGATTCAGCGGATTCAGTGGCGGCGGTGGCAGTTTCGGTGGGGGCGGCGCCGGTTCCAGCTGGTAAAGCGATGCGCACCAAAGAATTTCTAAGCAAACTCGAACACGACCAGATCGTGCAGGCAATTCGTGACGCGGAATCAAACACGTCTGGCGAAATCCGCATTTACATTCAGCGCGGCAAGTTGGATGTCGATCCGCTCATCGCTGCACAGAAAAAATTTCATCGGCTCGGCATGGACAAGACACCGGAACGCAATGCCGTGCTCATTTTCGTGGCGCCCCGCGCCCACAAGTTCGCCGTCATCGGCGATAAAGCGATTCACGAAAAATGCGGCGAGCACCTTTGGCAGCGGCTCGTTGACAAAATGCGCGAGCATTTCCGAAACGAAAAATTCAGTCAGGCACTGGTCGAAGCGATCGAGGAAACGGGTAAAGCGCTCGCTTCGCATTTCCCGAAAAGATCGACATCTTCGCACGAACTAC
>WNGC01004804.1_pt1 | contig 11913 bp, 11 predicted proteins | sample 5400051 | NCBI WGS metagenome assembly WNGC01 (sample SAMN13153368, study PRJNA577476) | soil metagenome | isolation source: 20 cm soil or saprolite under grassland replicate 2 | place: USA:California | collected 2016-06-15 | reverse complement strand
AGGGTCGGGGCGCCAAGCCGGCGTTCCTCTACGAGGATCGAACGCTCACGTACGCCGACGCGCACGAGCTCGTCAACCGCACCGGCAACGCGCTCCGCGAGCTCGGTGTCGAGATGGAGCACCGGGTCCTCATGCTCTGTCTCGACGCGCCGGAGTTCATCGGGACGTTCTGGGGCGCCATCAAGATCGGCGCCGTCCCGGTCCCGGTGAACACGCTGATGCGCACCACCGACTACCGCTATTTCCTCGACGACAGCCGCGCCAGGGTCGCCGTCGTCTCCGCGCCGCTGCTCGCCGAGGCGGCGCCGGCGCTGGTCGAGGCGAAGCACCTCAAACACGTGCTGATCGCCGGCGGGAGCCACGGGCCATTCATGTCCTACGAGGACCGGATCGCCCGGGCGTCCGCGACGCTCGAGGCGGCGCCCACGTCGCGGGACGACGCCGCCTTCTGGCAGTACTCGTCCGGGTCCACCGGGTTCCCGAAGGGCGCGGTCCACCTGCACCACGACATGGCGGTCTGCTGCGAGACCTACGGCAAGCAGGTCCTCGGGATCCAGCCGACCGATCGGGTCTTCTCGGCGGCGAAGCTCTTCTTCGCGTACGGGCTCGGCAACGCCTGCTTCTTCCCGATGAGCGTGGGCGCGCAGAGCGTGCTCTACCCGCACCGGCCGACGCCGGAGTCCGTCTTCGAGATCATCGCCCGCTACCGCCCGACGCTCTTCTTCGGCGTGCCGACGCTCTACGCCGGCATGCTCGCGGTCAAAGAAGCCGAAGCGCGGTTCGACACCGCGTCGTTGCGGCTCTGCGTGTCGGCGGGCGAGGCGTTGCCCGACGCGATCTACACGCGCTGGCGTGAGCGGTTCCGCGTCGAGATTATCGACGGCATCGGCACGACGGAGATCGGCCACATCTTCATCTCGAACCGTCCCGGCCTGGCGCGCCCCGGCTCCTCGGGGCTCCCGGTGCCGGGCTACGAGCTTGCCATCGTGGACGACGAGGGGCGCTCGGTCCCATCGGGCGAGATCGGCAACCTCCGCGTCAAGGGCGACTCCACGATGGCGTACTACTGGAACAAGCACGAGAAGACCAAGGCGACGCTCTTCGGCGCGTGGATCCAGACGGGCGACAAGTACTACGCGGACGAGGACGGCTACTTCTGGTACTGCGGCCGCTCGGACGACATGCTCAAGGTCGGGGGGATCTGGGTCTCGCCGGTCGAGGTCGAGGCGACGCTCGTGCGCCATCCGGCCGTGCTCGAAGCGGCGGTGGTCGGCCAGGAGGACACCGACCGGCTCGTCAAGCCGAAGGCGGTCATCGTCCTCAAGGAGCCCTGGAAGGCGTCCGAGGAGCTCGCCAACGAGCTCAAGACCTTCGTGAAGGACAAGATCGCGCCCTACAAGTACCCACGCTGGATCGAGTTCGCCGGCGAGCTGCCGAAGACCGCGACGGGCAAGATCCAGCGCTTCAAGCTGCGCCGCTGAAGCGCGGAGCCGCGACCGTGTTCGATCGCGCGCTGGAGACGCTGCCGACCGATCACCTGCACCTGCATCAGTGGCACCGCGTCCGGGCCATGGCGCGCGAGCTGCTCGCCTCCAATCCGTTCGTCGGCGCGAAGTGGCGCGCCGCCGGCGTCCGCGCGGTGGACGACCTCTCGGGCTGGGACGACTTCCGCCGGCTGCCCTTCACGCGCAAGGTCGAGCTCGTCGAGGACCAGGCGGCGCACCCGCCCTTCGGCACTAACCTCACATACCCGCTCGAGCGATACGTGCGGGTCCATCAGACTTCCGGCACGAGCGGGCAGCCGATCCGCTGGCTCGAGACACCGGAGTCGTGGGAATGGTGGGCGCGGTGCTGGGCGTTCGTCCTGCGCGGGGCGGGCGTCGAGCCGGCGGACCGCGTCTTCTTCCCGTTTTCGTTCGGCCTCTTCATCGGCTTCTGGGCGGGCTTCGAGGGCGCGCGCGCCCTCGGCGCGCTCGCGATCCCGGGCGGCGGGCAGGACTCGGCGACGCGGCTCGGATGGATGCAGGCGCTCGGCGCGACCGCGCTCGTGTGCACGCCCTCGTATGCGCTCCATCTGATCGAGGTGGCCCGCGAGCGCGGCCAGGATCCGTCCAAGGGCTCTGTGAGGATCACCGTCCACGCCGGCGAGCCGGGCGCCTCCATTCCCGCGGTGCGCGCACGCATCGAGGCGGGGTGGGGTTGCCGCGCCTACGATCATGCGGGCATGACCGAGGTCGGCGCCTACGCGTACGAGTGCGCCGAGCAGGCGGGGCTCCACGTGAACGAGAGCGAGTTCGTCGCCGAGGTGATCGACCCGACGACCGGCGCGCCCGCGCGCGACGGCGAGCTCGTCCTCACGAACCTCGGGCGCGTCGGCTCGCCCGTCATCCGGTACCGCACGGGCGACCGCGTCCGCCTCGCCGCTCCACCGTGCGCATGCGGACGGACGTTCGTCCGCCTGGAGGGGGGCATTCTCGGCCGGTTCGACGACATGCTCATCGTCCGCGGCGTCAACGTCTTCCCCGCGGCGATCGAGGGCGTCGTGCGCCGCTTCCCGACGGTCGACGAGTTTCAGATCGAGGTGTTCCGCCACGGCGAGCTCGACGAGGTTCGCCTGCTGATCGAGCTCGAAGACGCCGCCGGCGCGCGCCCGGTCCAGGAGGCGCTCCGCGAAGCACTCGGCATCCGCCTCGAGGTCGCCGCCGTGCCGCCGAAGAGCCTCCCGCGCCACGAGCTCAAGGCGCGCCGCGTCGTGCGGCGAACGCCGGGCGCGTGAGCATCGAGGCGGGCTTCGTTCGGGCGCCCCCAACGGCCGAATCCGGAATTTCCCGGCCGGCCGCAGGAAGACGACTCGATCTCTCGCTCGATCGGCTATCATTTCAAGTGACGGGCAGGGGTCGGCCCGGCTGGTTGCCGTCGCCGGGGGCGTCCCTTGTAGGGTCACGCGAGATGGAACCAGATCGCAAGGAAGCCAAGAAGACGCACGCTCCCGAGACTGCCTCCTTCAGCGACATTCGCGGCTTCACGGACTACACCGACCAGTACGGTGACGCGGCCGCGTACCAGGTCCTCCAGGAGCACAACGCCATCGTCCGCAAGCAGATCGAGGCGTTCGGCGGCCAGGTCGTCAAGACCCAGGGCGACAGCTTCATGGTCGCCTTCACGACCGCGCGCGGCGCGATCCTGTGCGCGGTCGCGATCCAGCACGCCCTGGGCGCGGCGAACCGGAACCAGTCGGGGACCCGCATCGCCATCGGCATTGGCATCAACACCGGCGAGCCGATCCAGGAAGGCGGCGACTTCTTCGGCGGCATGGTGAACCTGGCCGCCCGGATCTGCGCGGCGGCGGGCCCGGGCGAGATCTTCATCGCGGAGACCACGCGGTACGTCGCGGGCCGGATCGAGTCGGTCGAATTCGTCGATCGGGGGCTCCACGAGCTCAAGGGCTTCCAGGAGCCTCAGCGGGTGATCGAGGTGCGATGGCAGTCGTCCGGGGCCGAGCCCTCCGGCGCGAAGGAGGCCGAGATCGCGGCCGTGATGCAGAATGCGATCGACGTGCTGAACCGCGTGCTCGGTGTCGCGCACGCGGACGATCCGGTGTTCCGGCCGCTCGTCGAGTGCCAGGCCAAGGCCAGCGACCTGCGGCTGACCCTCTCCCGCTCCGCGTCCGATGCTGTCCTTCGCCGGCGCGCCAGCGCCCACACCAGCGCCCGCGCCTGCGGCCCCACCGCCGCCAGCGCCGAGGCCAGCGCCCAGGTCGGCGCCGGCGCCCGCGGCCACACCGACGTCCGCACCCGCGCCGCCGCCAGTGCCCGCGGCGCCGCCAGCGCCGACGAGGGCGCCCGCGCCGAAGGCGGCGGAGGTTCCCACCGGGTTTGCCGCTCCCCGCACGTCGGCGGTCGAGGCGCCCGCGGTGAGAATCGACCCGCGCGGCGCGGGCGTGCGCTGGTGGGCCCCCGCGTGCGAAGCCTGGAGCGAGTGGAAGTCGTCGGGCATCGCGTGGGCCTACGCCCTGCGCCTCGTCGTCGCCGAGTACCCCCACCTGCTCGCCGTGCCCATCCGAGAGAGTGCCGCGCACGCAGAGCGGCTGGCCGCCGGCTACTTTCTCCTCCTCGAGCACGTCGAGAACCGGTCGCCGGGGTTCGTGCAGGCCGCTGTCGCGCGCGCGCTCGGCCAGGGCCGGGGCGCCGGCGAACCGGAGGTGCTCGGGCGAGAGCTCTACGAGCTGCTCGTCACCGATGGCCGGCTGCGCGAGACCTATGCGGCGTTCGTGAGCGACGTCATGGGCACCGCCATCCCCAACCCGGGTCTCTGGGCCGACGTTGGTATCGTCGAGCAGGAGAACGCGACCGAGGTCATCACACACCGGGGCCGCGTCGTCGGTGAGACCCAGGAGCAGACCGAGCGCGTGACCGCGCAGACAGAGCGCACGACCGATCACCGATTCGCGGTGGCATTGGCGCCGCTCACCGCGCGGTTTTTCTACATCAAGCCGGGTGATCTGAAGACACCGCGTGACGTCGACATCAAGGTGACGAAGGACGGCCAGCCGTCGGACCACGCCTGGCACGTGACGCTGAAGACGAGCCTCGTCGTCCGCTCGGAGCCGAAGCGCCTCGGACCCAAGGGCGTTGTCGTCAAGGGGCTGGGCCGAGAGTTCGCCGGCGTCTGGATCGGGGTCTTCAACGCCGATCCGGCGAACCCGGCGAGCTACGAGGTCGTGATGGCCGTGCGGCCGCCGGGACCGACAGGACCGACAGGGCCGACGGGACCGATAGGACCGACGCCGCGCAAAGCGTCGCCGTTCGCGCCGCCCGGGCGCCGGCACTAGCGGGTCCGCGCACGACGGGGATTTGGCGGAGCGTCGCGACGTGATTTCTCGGCCGTAGGACGTTCCGCTCCGACGACCGCCGCACGCCGTGAGATCGTCGAGCTCCCCACCATGACCCACGAACCGACCCGCGAACCCTTCGACACGCTCGCGTCGGCCGCCCCCCCGGACCGGCCGCGCCGTCAGCGGGGACGCGGTTCCATCCCATGGATCGTCGGCGCGGCTGCGGTGGCCGGCGTCGCCGCCGCGTTCTCGGGCGCCTTCGTCGCCGGACACTACGAGGCGCGGCTCGGGCAGATGGCCCGCGAGCTCGTGGCGACGCGCCAGCGCCTGCAGCGCGAGGTCGCCGCGTTGAACGACCAGCTCGCCCTCTACCGGAGCGCTGCGGACCTGCTGCGTGACCCGGCGACCCGGGTCGTGACCCTCCGGGGTCTGGGCCCGAGCCCCGGAGCGTTGGGGCGGGTGATCTGGCACCGGTCTGCGGGCGGCCAGCTGTTCGTCGCGAAGCTGCCGCCGCCGCCGCCGGGCAAGGCGTATGAGTTGTGGACGATCGGCCAGGGTCCGCCGCGGCCCGCGGGCGTCTTCCGGGTGGACGCCGAAGGGCGGGCGACTCAGCGCGTGGAGCCGGTGGCGGGCGGCGAGCGCGTGAAGGGCTTCACCGTCACGCTCGAGCCGGAGCGTGGCGTGCCGGCGCCGACCGGGCCGATGGTCCTCGCGTCGGCCCGGTAGCCGCGGTGCCTTGGAGTATACTGCGAGCGAAGTCGATCACTCACGCCGAAGGAGTCCCTCGATGAGTCTTCCGAAGCCCGTGGAGACGTTGTGGAATGAGCTCCAGGCCGTGCGCGTCGACGTCCTCAGAGAAGCGGAGGGGCTCACGCAGCGCCAGGCGGACTGGAAGCCGAGCGCGACGGACTGGTCGGTCGGCGAGATCGTCGACCACTTGACGATCGCCGAGATCGCGACGGGCAAGCTCACCACCAAGCTCACGAAAGAGGCCGCGGCGGCGGGGACGCTCGCGCAGTGGCCGGCCGACCTCACGGCGTTCGCCACGCTTCCGCCCGATCCGCCGGGGCCGGCGGAGGCGCCGGAGGTGGTGCGGCCGTCGCACGGCAAGACGATCGGCGAGCTGATCGCGACCATGCGGGCCACCCGCGAGCGGAGCCGGCAGTCCATCGAGAAGCTCGCGACGCTCGATCCGCGCAAGCTCCGCTTCAAGCACTTCCGGCTCGGCGATCTCGACCTCGCCCAGTGGTGGCAGCTCCAGATCCGGCACGACCGGATCCATCTCGCCCAGGTTCGCGACGTCCGGCGCGCGCCGGGGTTCCCCAAGGCCTGAGGGGAGGGCGCGGCTCGGCGCGTGACGAGTCCCATGAAGGTCATCTTGCGGAACCCCCGGCGCGAGATCGAGGTGGCGGGCGGGCGCCGCGTGAAGGACGTGCTGCGCGAGCTTCATATCCTGCCCGAGACCGTCCTCGTGATCCGTGGTGACGAGCTGATCACGGCCGACCAGGTGGTGCGCGACGGCGACACGATCGAGCTGCGACCGGTCATGTCGGGAGGGGCGCGATGAAGTGCCGGAAGTGCGGTGGGACGGCGGTGCTCGAGCTGCGCCGCCACAATGCCGCGTTCTGCGCCCCGGACTTCCTCGACTTCTTCCGGAACCAGGTCCGTGAGGCGGTCCGGAAGTACCGCATGCTCGACAAGGATGAGCACGTGCTCGTGGCCGTGTCCGGCGGCAAGGACTCGCTCGCGCTCTGGGACGTCCTGCTCGACGAGGGCTACCGGACGACGGGACTCTACCTCGACCTCGGCATCTTCGACTACTCGGTGGAGTCCAGGCGGAAGTGCGAGGCGTTCGCCGCGGGCCGCGGCGTTCCGCTCATCGTGGCCTCCGTGGCCGAGGAGGTCGGGGGGCCCGTCCCCGTCATCAAGGAGGTCACGCGACGGCCCCCGTGCTCGGGCTGCGGCCTCTCCAAGCGGTATCTCATGAATCGCGTCGCGCTCGACCGCGGCATCGGCGTCGTCGCGACCGGCCACAACCTCGACGACGAGGCGGCGACGCTGTTCGGCTCGATCGCCCACTGGCAGACCGACGCGCTCGCGCGCCAGTCGCCCGCGCTGCCGTCCACGCACGCCAAGCTGGTTCGGCGCGTAAAGCCGCTCTACCGCCTCTCCGAGCTCGAGACGTCCGCGTACGCCTTCTTGAGAAGGATCGACTACATCGTGGAGGAGTGCCCGTTCGCCAAGGGCGCGACCTCGATCGCGCACAAGGAGATCCTGAACCGGATGGAGGACGCCTCGCCGGGCGCGAAGCACAATTTCTTGTTCGGCTTCCTGGAAAAAGCCCGCGCGGCGTTCGAGCGCACCGAGGCGGTCGAGCTCCGCGAGTGCGCACGCTGCGGTCAGGTCACCACCGGGACGATCTGCGCCTTCTGCAAGCTCGCGGACCAGGTCAAGCGGACGCTGTAGCGGGCGGAGCCAGGCCGGCTCGGTCGTCGTTGGCAAGCTGGTCGTCGCTAGGCGGGGCGTGCGTGATCGGCGGCATCGCTTTGCTCGCGTGGGAGCGGGCTTGAGCGGCCGCGGGGGTCCTCATGTAGAATGAATCACGGTTCAGTCAACGTCACGACCCGGGGGGCCGCCATGCGAGACGCTGTCATTGTTGGAGCCGTGCGAACCGCCGTCGGAAGGAAGAACGGCAAGCTTTCACCCGTCCGCCCCGACGATCTCGCCGCGCACGTGCTCCGGGAGCTCGTCCGCCGCGTCGGCGTCGACGCCTCCGAGGTCGAGGACGTCATCCTCGGGTGCGTGGACCAGCTCGGCGAGCAGGGGTTCAATATCGCGCGCAACGCCGCGCTGATCGCGGGCTTCCCGGTGGACGTGTGCGGTACGACGCTCGACCGCATGTGCGGCTCGGGGCAGCAGGCGGCCAACTTCGCCGCGATGGGCGTGATGGCGGGCCAGTACGATGTGGTCATCGCGGGCGGCGTCGAGCACATGACCCGCGTTCCGATGGGCTCGAACGCCGTGGGCCCCGGCGAAGGGCCGCTCTCACCGCAGCTCCAGGAGCGCTACAACCTCGTGCCTCAGGGGATCTCCGCGGAGCTGATCGCCGAGACGTGGGGGCTCAAGCGTGAAGCGCTCGACGAGTTCGCGGCGCAGAGCCACGAGAAAGCCGGGCGCGCGATCGCCGAGGGGCGGTTCAAGCGGGAGATCGTGCCGGTAACGCTCCCCGACGGCTCCGTCTTCGACACCGACGAAGGCGTCCGCGTGCCCGTGAACCGCGAGAAGATGGCGGCCCTGACGCCCTCCTTCAAGCCCGACGGCGTGGTGACGGCCGCCAACGCGTCGCAGATCTCCGACGGCGCCGCGGCGCTGATGCTCATGTCATCCGAGCGCGCGAACGCGCTCGGTATCCGGCCCCGCGCGCGCGTGGTCGCGACGGCCCTGGCAGGCGTGGACCCGACGATGATGCTGACGGGCCCGATCCCGGCGACCCAGCGTGTGCTGAAGAAGGCCGCGCTCGGGCTGGACGACGTCGACCTCTACGAGATCAACGAGGCGTTCGCCTCGGTCGTGCTCGCGTGGGAGCGGGAGCTCCACCCGGACATGAGCCGCGTGAACGTCAACGGCGGTGCGATCGCGCTCGGCCACCCGCTCGGCTGTTCGGGCGCCAAGCTCATGACGACGCTGCTCCACGAGCTCGAGCGCACGAGTACGCGCTACGGGCTCCAGACGATGTGCATCGGCTTCGGCCAGGGGATCGCCACCGTCATCGAGCGGCTCTAAGTACATTCGGAGGGGGCCTCGACGGCGCCCTCCGAGGCCTCCCCCCAGGACGGGATTGCGCGGGCGAAGCCCGCGCTCGAACTGTGGTCACTCCCCAGCGCGTCTAGGGACGGTCTCGCGTCGGCGCACTTATCCACGTATCCACAACTGTCCACAATCTGAAAATCGCACGCTCTGATGCCAGCCCGCCTGCGTCGCCGCCGTCGCGCACACTGAAGACGCGGCCACGTACCACCGCCACTGCGTGCGAGACCGTGAAACGCCCTCGCTGGCGCTCCGAGACCACGCGGCGCCGCATTTCGTGCGGTGATCGGCGCTGTTGATCTCGTGGAGAGCGAGCCTGTACCTTCTGGGACCTGAGAGGAGCCCCGATGACCGACACGCGAATGCCTCGCATCTTGGTGGTCGACGACGAAGAGCGCGTCCGCAGTCTCCTCTGCGATCTGCTGACGGCCTGGGGCTGTGAGCCTGTGGAGGCGTCGAGCAGCGACAAGGCCCTTGCGCTCTTCGAGCAGGGCGACTACGACCTCGTGCTCACGGACTTCCTGATGTCGGGCCGGAGCGGTCTCGAGCTCGTCCGAGACGTCCGGAGCCGGGACGCTGCGATCGGCGTGATCATGTTCACCGCGTCGAGCGTGGATCTCGACGCGGACAGCCAGCAACTCGAGTTCACGCTGCTGCGGAAGCCTGTCCAGCTCGACGGGCTCAAGAGCGCCGTCGGTCACGCGCTCAAAGGTCGCCCGCGCGGCGCCTCCCTCGCGTTTCTTTGATCGCCTGAGGATCTGTCCTAGGCCAGCGCGTCCTGGATCGCGGCGTCGAGGTCGCCGGGACGGATCGGCTTGAAGAGACACCGGTGGACCTTGAGGCTGTCGAGACGGCCCTGGTCCTCCTCGCGCAGCCCCCAGCCGGTGATGAACAGGACCGCCACGTTCGGGTCCACCGCGCGGAGCCGCTCGGCAAACTCCCAGCCGTTCATGCCGGCCATGCCGAGGTTCGTCAGTACCGTGTCGAAGCGGCCGGGCGCATAGGCGGCGAGGGCGGCGGCGCCGCTCGGGGCCGTGGTCACGGTGTGGCCTGTGCTCCGGAGCAACTCGGCAAGCGTCGTGAGGACTTTCGGCTCGTCGTCGACGACCAGCACGCGCGCCTGCCGCCGGACGGTGACAGCCGCCGGCGGCGGGGTCGGCTTCGCCTGCGCGCGCCCGGCGGGGAACGTGAGCGTGAAGATCGCGCCGTGGCTGGGCTGGCTCTCGACGCGGATTTCGCCGCCGTGCCGCCGCACGATCGAGTACGCCATCGACAGCCCGAGCCCCGAGCCCGCCTCGCCCTTGGTCGAGAAGAACGGCTCGAAGACGCGCTGGCGCACGGCCTCGGACATCCCGACGCCGGTGTCGCCGACGGTGATCGTCACGGGGCCGCCGCGCTCCTGGCGCGTGGCGATCATGAGCGTGCCGCCGTCGGGCATCGCGTCGAGCGCGTTGAGGATCAGGTTCGTCATCGTCTCGGTGAGCGCGGCGGGCCGGCCGTGGATCGGCTCCACCGTCCCCAGCTCGAGCCGGAGGGCGAGCGGCCGGCTATCGTGAGCGATCTTCTCCTCCCACCGGGGCCGGGTGATCGCCACCGCGTCCTGGACGATCTGGTTGACATCGACCGCGACGAACTGCTCCTCGGGCCGGAGGCGCGCGAACGTCTGGATGCGCCGAACCGTCTCGGAGCCGTCGAGCGCCGCCGACTCCACGACATTGAGCGAGCGGTTCATGAACTCGGCGTCCCTGGGGTTTTGCTTCATGAGCTGCGCGTAGCCGAGGATCGCCTGGAGTAGGTTGTTGAAGTCGTGCGCGATTCCCCCGGCGAGCTGTCCGAGGGCCGTCAGCTTCTCGGACTGGTGGAGCTGTTTCTCGACCTCGCGCTGCACGGTGATGTCCCGGACGATCGCGATGACACCTTCGAGCTCGCCCAGCCGCCCGTGCAGTGCGGAAAGCGTGACGGCGAGCGCCGTGGGCCGCGCCCCCCCTTTGGGCGGAGACGTCTCGAACTGATGCATGGCCTGCCCCGTGGCGAGCCGCCGCTTGGCGTCGGCGTACTCGCTGGCGGGCAGGAGGTCCGTGATGGACCGGCCGAGGGCCTCCATCGACGCGAGCCGGAAGATCCGCTCGGCCGCGGGGTTCCAGCCGTCGATGTGATCGTCGGCCCTGATCGAGATGATCGCGTCACCCGCCGAGGCGATGAGCTTCTCGAGCGACCGCTTGGTGTCGGCGATCTCACCGTACAGGCGGGAGTTGCGTAACGCGATCGCCAGGTATTCGGAGAGCATCTCGAGGAGCTCGCGCTCCAGCGGGTCGATCGGGCGCCCGGAGGCGCGGTTGTCCACGACGAGCGCCCCGAGCGGCCCCTGCGCGTCACGGATCGTGCACACGATCACCTGCGGGTCCTCGTCCGCCTCCCACGCCGACGTGTCCGCCGTGACCGTGACGCGGTCGTAGCCGAGCGCCGCCTGGAGCTGCGCCGAGACGCCCGCGGTCAGCTCGCCCGGATCGAGCTCGCCGACGATGGTCCGGGAGATCTCGCGCAGGATCGAGAGCTGGGTGACCCGGAGGGACTGCTCGGCGGCCTCGCGCCGGGCGGTCTCCTCGAGCTGGCGCGTCTTGGTCGCGAGCTGCCGCATTTCCTCCACGAGCCGTGTCACCTCGCTCCGGGCGCCGAGCTCCGTATGGCGCCGGAGCAGCGCGCGGCGGACGACGTCCTCCAGATCCTGGCGCGCGAAGGGCTTGATCAGGTACTCGAAGGCGCCGTGGGTGAGCGCGTGCTTGACGGTCTCGAGCGACGCGTAGGCGGTGATCATGATGACTTCGATGGTGGGATCGACGTTCTTGACGCGACGGAGGAGCTCGAGCCCGTCGATCTCCGGCATCTTGATGTCCATGATCACGACGTCGGGCCGGAACCACTCGACCGCCTCGAGCGCGGCACGGCCGTTTTCCGCCGTCTGGATGTGGTACGCGGGCTTGAGGAGCATCCGGAGCGACTCTCGCGGGCCGAGCTCGTCGTCGACGACCAGGACGCGCGGGAGCGTGGTGGGCGGGGCGGCGGTGCTCATCCGGCGGCCACCGGCAGCGACACCACGAATGCAAGCTCGTTGCGGGCCTGGCGGACGCGGAGGTCGCCCCCGAGGGCTTCGACGAGCCGCTGGCTCACGGCGGGCCCCACGTCGATCAGGCTCTCCTGGACCATCTGCACCGGGTCGAAGAGGCGGTGCAGCTTGTCGGGCGCCACGGTGGCCGTCCGGGAGCCGATGAAGA
>WNGC01002204.1_pt1 | contig 11920 bp, 13 predicted proteins | sample 5400051 | NCBI WGS metagenome assembly WNGC01 (sample SAMN13153368, study PRJNA577476) | soil metagenome | isolation source: 20 cm soil or saprolite under grassland replicate 2 | place: USA:California | collected 2016-06-15 | reverse complement strand
GCCAGGAATGTCATGCCCAGCATCACCCCCCTCGCTGTTGTGTGCTTCCTCATTGTGTTGGCCGTTGCCGTCGCGTTTATCTTCAGAGCCAATACGGGCAAGGACGCATTTTATCGGGGGCTCAGCGTGATCTCGCTCCTCATGCTGGCGACGCCGTATCAGCTGCCTCAAACGCTTCCGCAAGGCGCCCCGGGCGTGAGGGTGGGCACGGTACGGGGGCTTGATGTCGCGGCTGGTGTTCCTGGACCCGGCGTCGATGTCGCGCCCGCCAATCTCGCCCAGGTGTCGGGGTCTGTGTTCACCCCGGTCCACGTGCGGCTCGCGACCAGCGATCACCGCCCCGTGTCGAACGTGACGGCGATACTGATCGATCCGTCAACCTCGCAGATCCTGGGAAGCTTGCGCCGGGAGGAAGACGAATTTACATTCTTTACCCGGCCGGGGGCGTATCTCCTCAGGATCGAGGCACCGGGGTACGTCATCGTCACCTACAACTTGCACGTTGAGAAAGAACAGCGAAATTTCATCCGGATCGGTCTGGAGGCCACGTGGCTCCCAATTTTCCTGCAGCGGCTGCCACTTGTGTCGTTCTAGGACTTACGACCCCTCCTCCGAGACCATCGCGAGGAACACCTCGACAATCCGCGGATCGAAGTGTGTGCCGGCGTGATGATACACGTACTCCCGCGCCTCCTCAACGCTCCACGCCGCCCGGTGGGGCCGGGCCGATCGGAGCGCGCACCACACATCGACCACCGCGAAGACGCGGGCGGCCAAGGGGATCTGCTCCCCCTTCAAGCCGCGAGGATATCCTGTGCCATCCCACTTTTCATGGTGGCAATAGGGGATGTCGAGCGCGGGAGTCAATGCGCCGGTCGTCGTCAATAGGTCGAGGGCGAAGACGGGGTGGCGACGCACGATCCCCCATTCTTGCTCCGTCAACTGATCGGGTTTGAAGATGATCTCATCGGGGACGCCGACCATGCCGATGTCGTGCAGGAAGGCTCCTCGCCGGACGTGGATGAGCTCCTCCTCTTTCATGCCCACCGCGCGGGCGAGCCGCAGGGTCAGGGCCACCACCCCGTGATTGTGGAGCCACATCTCTTCGTCTTCCAAGGAGAAGACGGGGTGTTTGATGTCTTCGGTCAGGTCTGGCTGGTCCAATTCGGAGTCATCCCGCTGTGGGTCGGCGACCTCGCGGTGTTTGCGATGCTGTGAACTCATGAACCGCCCCAGGAGGGAGGCATAACGTCAATTTCTTTGTGCCCACCGGAGTCGTCTTGCAGACCACCAGCCACCTGAGAGCGGGGTAGCGGGCCGGTTTAGCCGCTCTTTATTCCACCGTCGCACCCGAAGGGCGGCATCGAGCGGTCCGGGGAAAAGGGCAGGACTCGCTCCACACCGGCTGGAACACGCCTTCGCGTACCTTTGTCCTGTTCCACGCTTCGATCGGCCTTGCTCAAGGACGCCGATCCCGGTCTCGCCCGAGGATTGATGCCCCGGAGGGCCGGACTCTTGGAGGGGCTCGCATGCCCTGCTACATCTGCACCGCCTGCGGCGTGCAGTACGCGGAGACGCCGCGGCCCCCCGACCGCTGCGCGATCTGCGAAGACGAGCGCCAGTATGTGACCTGGGAGGGGCAGGCCTGGACAACGCCCGACGAGCTGCGGCGGGATCACCGGACGGTCGTGAAGGAGGAAGACCCGGGCCTGACCGGGATTGGATCGAGCCGGCCCTCGCCATCGGCCAGCGAGCCTTGCTGGTGCAGACGTCCGCGGGCAACGTGCTGTGGGACTGCATCCCCCTGCTGGACGACCACGCCGTGGGCGCGGTGCGGGCGCTCGGCGCCCTGTCGGCGATCGCGATCTCGCATCCCCATTTCTATGCCGCCATGGTGGACTGGAGCCGGGCGTTTGGAGGCGTGCCGGTCTACGTGCACGCGGCCGACCGCCGGTGGGTGATGCGGCCGGACCCCGCCATCGTGTTTTGGGAGGGCGAGACGCACCGCGTGCTCGATGGGCTGACGCTGGTCCACTGCGGCGGCCACTTCGAGGGCTCGGCCGTGCTGCACTGGGCGGCCGGCGCCGGGGGCAGGGGGGCCCTGCTGAGCGGGGACACGCTGCAGGTCGTCTTTGACCGGCGGCACGTGAGCTTCATGTACAGTTACCCGAACCTGATTCCGCTGGGGGCGCCGGCGGTCCGGAGGATTGTGGACGCGGTGAGCCGGTTTCCCTTCGACCGGATCCATGGGGGCTGGTTCAGCCGGGCCATCCCCGCGGACGCGAAGGGCGCGGTGGCGCGCTCGGCGGCCCGGTATGTGCGTGCCATCGCGGCTTCGGAAGGGTAGGCGCCGCGCTTCATCTGGGTCAAGGAGGATCGCGCGTGGCTCGACTGACCATGGGCATCATCATGAACGGCGTGACCGGCCGCATGGGTACCAATCAGCATCTGGCCCGTTCGATCATGGCGATCCGCGAGCAGGGCGGGGTGCCGTTCGGCGACGGCGACGCCATCTGGCCGGAGCCCATCCTGGTCGGCCGCAACGCCGACAAGTTGGCTGCGCTGGCCGGCCGGTTCGGGCTCGCACGGTGGAGCACCGACCTGGAGGCGTGCCTGGCCGATCCCGCGCCGCAGATTTACTTCGACGCCCAGGTGACCTCGGCCAGGGCCGAGGCGGTTCGCCGGGCGATCCAGGCGCGAAAGCACATCTACGCGGAGAAGCCGCTCGCGGACGATCTGGACACCGGCCTCGAGCTGGCCGGCCTGGTCGCCGAAGCCGGCCTCAAGAACGGGGTGGTCCAGGACAAGTTGTTCCTGCCGGGGTTGCGCAAGCTCAAGCGGCTGATCGACGGCGGGTTCTTCGGACGCATCCTCTCGGTGCGGGGCGAGTTTGGGTACTGGGTGTTCGAGGGCGGCTGGCAGCCCGCGCAGCGTCCGTCCTGGAACTACCGGAAAGAGGACGGCGGCGGGATCATCCTCGACATGTTTCCCCACTGGCGGTACGTGCTCGACAACCTGTTCGGCCAGGTGCGCCGGGTGGTCTGCCTGGGAGTGACCCATATTCCGCGCCGGGTCGACGAGCGGAACGTCCAGTACGCGGCCACCGCCGAGGACGCCGCGTACGCGGTGTTCGAATTGGATGGCGGCGTCGTCGCGCACTTCAACTCCTCGTGGTGCGTGCGGGTCTACCGGGACGAGCTGCTCAGCATCCAGGTGGATGGGACCGAGGGCAGCGCCGTGGCCGGCCTGTGGACCTGCAGGGCGCAGCACCGGGCCGGCACCCCCCGGGCGGTGTGGGATCCGGACCGCCCGCCCGCGGCCGCATACCGGGAACAGTGGCAGGACGTGCCGGACAACCAGCCGTTCGACAACGCCTTCAAGGCGCAGTGGGAGCTGTTTTTGCGCCACGTGGCCGGCGGAGCGCCCTTCCCCTGGTCGTTTCTCGAAGGGGCGAAGGGCGTGCAGCTGGCCGAAGCCGCGATGCGATCCTGGCGCGAGGGCCGGTGGGTCGACGTGGGCGAGCTCAGGCTCTGACCCGGAGGAAGCGATGGCGCGCCCGGTGGTGATGCTGCCCCAAGAGGACCGAAGCCTCATGCGCTACGAACTGGGGGCGGCCTCCTCGTTCGAGCCGGGCAAGGAGCCGCTCAAGAGCCGGGTGGTGTACGCCGCGGTGCACGTCGTGGCCGATCCATTCGCCGCGCAGGGCCCCGACGCCGCCGCGACGCTGGACTGGGAAGCTACCCTCGCCTACCGCCGCTACTTGTGGTCGATGGGCCTCTCGATCGCGGAGGCGATGGACACCGCCCAGCGCGGGATGGGGCTGGATTGGTCCGCGTGCCGGGAGTTGATCCGGCGCACCGCGGTCGAGGCCAAGGCCGCGCGCGGGGGGCTCGCCTGCGGCGCGACCACGGATCAGCTGCCGCCCGGGCGGATGGCCCTGGAGGAGATCGAGCGGGCCTACGACGAGCAGTGCGCGTTCATCGAGGATGCGGGGGCGGCGGTGGTGGTGATGGCCAGCCGTCACCTCGCCTCCTCCGCGAGAGGGCCCGAGGATTACGTGCGTGTCTACGACCATGTTCTGTCGGGGCTCTCCCGGCCGGCGATCCTGCACTGGCTCGGTGAGGTCTTCGATCCGCACCTGGCGGGCTACTGGGGGTCGCGCGACCTGGACGCCGCGACCGAGACCCTGGTCCAGATCGTGCGGCAGCATGCGGACAAGGTCGACGGGATCAAGGTGTCGCTCCTCGATGCCCGCCGCGAGATCGCGCTGCGCGAACAGTTGCAAACGCACGACGTCCGCCTGTACACGGGCGACGACTTCAACTATATGGACCTGATCCGGGGGGACGCCCGAGGGTACAGCCACGCGCTCCTGGGCATCTTCGACGCCATTGCTCCGGCGGCGTCCGCCGCCATCCAGGCGCTGGACCGCGGGCAGAGGGACGTCTACGAGGCGATCCTGGCGCCGACCATCCCTCTGGCCCGGCACATCTTTCAGGCGCCTACTTATTATTACAAGACGGGCCTGGTGTTTCTGGCCTACCTGAACGGGCACCAGCAGCACTTTCGCATGGTCGGGGGACTGGAGAGCGCACGGTCGATTGTGCATCTTGGCCAGGTCCTGATGCTGGCCGACCGCGCCCATCTGCTGCGGCTGCCCGACCTCGCCGCATCGCGCATGCGCAAGATCCTTGCGGTGGCGGGCATCGAGTAGGGGCAGGCCATGAGCCCTGCGGACGGCGGCGGGCGCCTCAGCCTCAATCAGATGACGGTTCCCGGGTGGACCGTGCAGCAGGCGGTGGACGCCTGCGCGAGGCACGGGATCCGCTACATCGGCCTCTGGCGGGAAAAGGTGGCGGAGCGCGGGGTGGCGGCCAGCGCGCGCGCGGCGCGCGATGCGGGGGTGGCCGTCTCCAGCCTATGCCGCGGCGGCTTCTTCCCCGCCGGGACCGCGGCGGAGCGGCGGAGGCGCATCGAGGATAACCGGCGGGCGATCGAGGAGGCGCGCGGGCTCGGCACGGACACCTTGGTGCTGGTCTGCGGGCCGGCGCCGGACCGGGATCTCGGTGGGGCCAGGCGCGTCGTGGAGGACGCGGTCGCGGAACTCGTCCCCTACGCCGCCGAACACGGCGTCAGGCTGGCGATCGAGCCGCTGCACCCGATGTTCGCGGCGGACCGGTCGGTCGTCAACACGCTGGCCCAGGCCGCCGCGATCGCAGAGCGCCACCCGCCCGATCGGGTCGGGGTGCTCGTCGATGCGTACCACGTCTGGTGGGATCCGGCGGTGGACGCGGAGATTGCCCGCTGCGGGCGGAGGGTGTTCGGGTTCCACATCAGCGACTGGATCGTGCCGCTTCCGGACAGCCTGTATGGGCGGGGGATGATGGGGGATGGGGTCATCGAACTGCGGAGGCTCCGGCAGGCCGTGGACGGCGCCGGGTTCACCGGCCCGATCGAGGTGGAGATCTTCAACCGCGCGATCAACGCGATGCCCGGGGACGAGGTCCTGAGGCTGATGAAGGAGCGGTACCTGGCGCACGTGGCGTGACCGCCGCGGGGTCTTGATCGTTCCCCTGCCGTGTCAGGAGATGGGGCGCACTAACGACCGATGGCCGGTTTCATGTCACCAACAAACTGGTCTAAGTTGTGGATGCTCCGGAGGACGATTTTTATTGCCTCGTTAGGGAAACCGGATTCCAGGGTCACCGTGTATCCGGCGAAGACATCGTAGGAATCATCCGCTCCCCAAAACAAGAAATTCCGGTCACTCATCCGGAGCAGTTGCTTCATTAATCCCACGCGGTCGTCGACGCTGTTCAGGTTGATGTACCCGCCTTTGTAATGCGGATAGATTCGGAAGCCAATGGTCTCCGATTTGGTCACACTGAGCACGATCTCTAAACTGTCCGCATTGGTCAGCTCTCGCATCGTCCCGATAAAGTTAAAGGGGTTCTTCTGACTTTGCCGGAATGCGACGCCGATGGCTGGGCCTACCGTGTCGAGGAGTTGTGCCAATTGGTCTCGTGTTCTGAGTCGTGCCGTATCGTCGGAGGGCTGCTGGCCATAGACGACAGGAACACCGGTTGTCGCTGTCAGCACAACGATGAGAGCCGCCACGATTGGTCGCACAGAAGATTCACCTCCGCTGAGATCTCCTACCCACGCCGGCGCGCTGTTGGCTGAGCCGATTGAAGTGTTGCCCTTGATACGCAATCGATAGGACATCGCCGAGACCATTGGGGGCGAACGTGGCGAGGGGTTGGGTTATGATCTATGAATTCTTGATATGAGACCAATCTCTCCGCCGCAGAATGAACAAAGTCAGCGCCGTCAACACGGGGGGTGCAGAGGCGCCGACTATCTTCTCCATGTTGATCTCAGACGCGGCAATCCCGAGCCGCCCTGCCACGTACGGAGCCAGAAAGTAGCCGGCCCACGAGAGAATGCTTATGAAGCCACCGAGGCCTTCTCCTACACCACCGCCACCGTGAACACGAATCGATACGACCGTGACGATGACAGTCACTGACGCTGCCGCTACCGCTGCGATTTTGGTATGCGGTGGCGAGGCGGCAAGGATCCGCATCAGGGGCGGCACTGCCGCGAAGAAATAGGAGGCAAGAAAGAGATTGCTGCCGACCGCGCCATGTCTACCGTACACGGGTCACCCCACGGCGGCGACCGGGCATGGGGGTCGCGCGCCGTCCGCGGCTAGGTCGAGTAGTCCGCGAACTGGACCGTTGTTGCCCGCGCCCGCCAGTCGGTGACGACGTTCACGACCGCCGGGACGCCGGCCTCGGCCGCACGCTCGAGCGCCGGGCGGACGCCGTCCGGCTCCTCGACGTGCTCACCGTAACAGCCCAGTGCCTCGGCCATGCGATCGAAACGGGTGTAGCCGAGATCGCGGCCGGGCTTGTTCCTCTCCGGGTCGGCGGTCCACCCGCCGTTCAGGCTGATCACCGTGATCACCGGCAGATGATGGCGGGCCGCGGTGTCCAGCTCCATCGCGTTCAGGCCGAAGGAGCCGTCGCCGTGCAGGACCAGCACCTGCGCCTCCGGCTTGGCGACCTTGGCGCCGAGCCCGTAGGGGAGGCCGACCCCCATCGTGCCGAACGGCCCCGAGTTGAGCCGGTGGCCGGCCACGTAGGTCGGGATCGCCTGGCGGCCGTAGTTGAGGATTTCCTGGCCGTCGACGACCAGGATGGCGTCGCGGTCGAGGAAGTCGCGCACTTCCTTGCAGAGGCGCAGGGGATGGATCGGCACCTGGTCCGTGCGCATGGCGGCCTCGGATTCCGCGCGCTTCCCCCGGTTCACCGACCCGAGATGGGCGAGCCACTCCGCGTACCGCTTCGCGTTCACGCGGCCGCCGGCCGCCCCGACGATCTGGCGCAGGACCGCCTTCGCGTCGCCGACGATCCCGATGTCGGCCGGCCGGTTGCGGCCGATCTCGGCCGGATCGAGGTCGATCTGGACGAGCTTCGCGCCGGCGGCGAAGCGCGGCGGCTGCGCGTAGCCGATCACGTAATTGAGGCGCGTCCCGACGGCGATGATCACATCCGCCTCACGGAAGGCGGTGGAGCGGGCATGTGAGAAGCACAGCGCGTGGTCCTCCGCGACGACGCCGCGCCCCTGCGGGGTGGTGTAGAAGGGGATGCCGAGTTCATCGACGAGGGCCTGGAGCTCCGCTGCGGCGTCCGACCAGAGAATGCCGCTGCCGGAGATGAGCACCGGCCGTTCGGCGCGGGCCAGGAGGTCGACGGTCCGGCGGACCAGGTCCGGATCGCCAGCCGGGCGGGCCCTGGTGCGCGGCTCGAACGGCTCGGTCCAAGCCACCTCGCCGTCCTCGACCTGGCGGTAGAGCACGTCCCCGGGCAGGTCGAGGTAGACCGGGCCGGGGCGGCCGCCGCAGGCGTGGCGGAACGCGGTCGCAACGAGCTCGGGGATCCGCCGCGGATCGTAGACGCGCTCGGCCCAGCGGACGACCGGGCGCATCATGGCGACCTGGTCCATCTCCTGAAACGCGCCCTTGCCGAGCTGGCTCACCGGGCTGGAGCCGCCGATCGCCACGACCGGCGCGCTGTCGACAAACGCGTTGGCGACGCCCGTGACCAGGTTCGTCACGCCGGGACCGGAGGCGGCCATGCACACACCCGGCCGGTTCAGCACCCGGCTGTAGGCATGGGCCATCATGGCCGCCGCCTGCTCGTGGCGCACGTCGACCATACGGATCCCTTCGGCGATGCAGGCGCTCTCCGCGGCGAGCATCGGCCCGCCCATGAGATAGAAGAGCACCTCAGTGCCCTGCCGCTTCAGGGCGCGGGCCAGGATCTCGGAACCGGTCGTCGCCATGTTAGATGACTTCCTCCCTTTTCAGCCGGGCGACCTCGTCCTCCGAGAGTCCGAGGAGCTCGTGGTAGACCTCGACGTTGTGCTGACCGAGCAGGGGCGCGGGGGTGACCTCGACCGGCGACCGGGAGAGCTTCACCGGCCAGCCGGGCATGGTGAAGGCTCCGCGCGCCGGGTGCTGCACGGTGACGAATGTGCCGCGCTCTCGTAGATATGGATCTTCGGAGAGCTCGCGGGTGTCGAAGACCGCGCCGGCCGGTACCCCGGCCCGCCCGAGCAGTTCCATGACCTCGCGCTTGCTGTACTGCCGCGTCCAGGCGGCCAGCAGGGCGTCGATCTCGGCCTCGTGGTCCTGCCGCGCCTGCGGGGTGGCGAAGCGCGGATCGTTGAGGAGGTCCTCGCGGCCGATCGCCACGAGCAGGCGGTCCCAGTGGCGATTCCCCGCGCGCGAGGTGTAGATGTAGACGTAATCGTTCGGGCCCCCCTCCTTGCAGGGATACGTCGCGCTCGGGGCGCTGGCGAGCAGCGCGCTGCCGTTGCCGACCCGCTCGGCGGCGCAGCCCGAGACGGCCTGGCGCGCGTAGGCAATCCGGCAGAAGTTGACGACGGCGTCCTGCAGGGTCACCTCGATCCGCTGGCCCAGGCCGGTGTGCTCGCGATCATAGAGCGCGGCGAGGATCCCGATGGCGCTGTGGAGGCCGGTGCCGGTGTCGCCGATGGTGGGGCCGGGCCGCAGGGGCCGGCCGTCCTTCTCGCCGGTGATGCTGAGCGCGCCGCCGACGGCCTGGGCGATCATGTCGAACGAGAGGAATTTCCCGTAGGGGCCGTCGGGTCCGTAGCCCTTGATCTGCGCGTACACGATCCGGGGATTGATCGCGCGGACGGTGTCGTAGCCGAAGCCGAGGCGCTCGATCGTCCCCGGGGCGAAGTTCTCGATCATCACATCGGCGGACTCGAGCATCGCCCGGAACATCTCCTTGCCCCGGGGAGTGCGGAGGTTCAGGGTGACGCTGCGCTTGTTGGCGTTGAGGAGGAGGAAGTAGTACGAATCAACGCCCTCGCGGTCGGCCGAGGCGGTCCGGCCCTGGTCGCCGAGGGTCGGTTCCTCGACCTTGATCACGTCCGCGCCGAGCCAGGCGAGGGCCTCGGTGCAGGACGTTCCGGCCTCGAATTGCGTCAGATCGAGGACACGCACACCTTCCAGCGCCGCTCGTCGCGCCATCTGCCTCGTCCCCGCCACGGCTCACCCAACTCGACGGCCGCCGCTGTCCGGGAGCGTGGCGGCCGTGAAATTCGGGCCGCTCCCCTCGCCGCTGTGGTACGTGGCCGCTCTCCGCGATTCCTGCCGTTGGGAAAAGGGTCCACAGACTTGACGGCTGGGCGTAGACTAGGTGATCGAGTTTCGGGGCGGCCATTGCGATCGGGGTTCCCGGGGGGTCCGCTTCGGCGAGGCGGCTCCATAAAACACAAGGAGGCGGACTGAGATGGGGATGGATGTCTACGGGAGAAGGCCCTCTGCGCCGGCAGGTCGGTATTTCCGGTCTGCTCTCTGGGCGTGGCCGCCGATCCACGCGCTGATGTGGACGCTGTGCGGCGATTTCCTCCCAGGGGAGATGCTCGACGGAATGGCCGTGAACCAGGGGGACGGCCCAAGGAGTCAGGCGGTGTGCACCAAAATGGCCGATAGATTCGCGAAGTGGTTGAGATCCCACCCGAAGGGGTTCAAGCTGACCCGAAGCCAACGACGTCTCCAGAGGGCGGTATTGCTATCCTCGTTAAATCCCGACGCCAAGGGAATCGATGTCGTTGTCATGTCGAAGGGCAGGGCTGTGTGGGCGTCTAAGGGTGGGCGCGGGCATTTGTGGATGTGGGTCAAGTTCCTAAGACACTGTGGTGGGTTCGAGGTGCGGTAGCAGAGCAGGTGACGCAGGAGTTCACCGTGAGCGAAATGAACGAAACGCCATACCGTTTGGTCAGGAGCCCCTTCGCGCATGAGTTGGATGTTCCTCATCCTGGCGTCCTTTCTCGCCTCCGCCGTGGAAACGGTGGAGGCGCTGACCATCGTGCTCGCGGTTGGGATCACGCGCGGCTGGCGCTCGGTCCGGTTCGGAGTCCTGGCTGCTCTCGGGGCGCTCACCGCCCTGGTTGCCGCGCTGGGTCCGGCCCTCACCCTGATCCCCATCGGCGTGCTGCGCCTGGTCGTGGGCTTCCTCTTGCTGGTGTTCGGCATGCAGTGGCTGCGCAAAGCCATCCTGCGCGCGAGCGGCTTCGTCCCGCTGCACGATGAAGCGGCGGTGTTCGAGCGGGAGATGGCGCTGGCCCGGGAGGCCGGCCCCTCGGATCGAACGGGCATGGACTGGTACGCGTTCACGCTCTCGTTCAAGGGCGTGTTCCTGGAGGGCACCGAAGTGGCCTTTATCGTCCTGACGTTCGGCGGCACGCCGGGTGGGATCAAGCTGGCCGCGATCGGCGCCGCCGCGGCCGTCCTGCTGGTCTCGGCCACCGGCGTCCTGGTCTCCCGCCCCCTGAGCCGGGTTCCGGAGAACACGCTGAAGTTTGCCGTCGGGCTGATGCTGACGACCTTCGGGGTCTTTTGGGGCGGCGAGGGCGCGGGCGTCGATTGGCCCGGGGCCGACGGCGCGCTCGTCGCGATTCTCGCCTTCCTCACGCTCTGCTCCCTGATCTTGGTGGCCTCGCTGTCCCGTTACCGCCGCCAGCAGGTCGCCGTCGCGGCCCTGCGCGGCGGATAGCCGGATGAAATATCTGACCGGCTTTCTCGCGTTCTGGTACAACTTCATCATCGGCGACGATTGGACGATCGCGGTGGGCGTGGTCCTGGCTCTGGCCCTCGGTGCCTGGCTGGCGCGCAGCCACGTCGACGCCTGGCTCTGGCTGCCGCTCGCCGTCGGGGTGGTCCTCGTCTTCTCGCTCTGGCGGGCCGTCAAGGCTCCGGACGCCCGCATGTAGGGCACACGCGACGCCGTTAGAGCGGTCGTATATACTCGTGGTATTACCTTCAGGAGGGTATCGTGTCAAAGACCATAGCCGTCAAACTGCGGGACGATATTTTCCGGGATGCTGAGAAAGCCAGGGTTCGTGCCGCCAAACCACGGAATGCTTATATCAACGACGCCGTCTGCCTCTACAACGCACTGTGGCGCCGACGGGAACTCAGGCGCCGATTGCACATCGAGTCCGCGCTCGTAGCCGCCGAGTCGCGTGGAGTCCTTGAGGAATTCGAGCGGCTCGAGGATAGGCTCTTATAGCCTCTTCCTCAACAACGTTCACCCGTCTACCATCATCTGTCCACTGACCACGAATGTGCGGCCCCAGGCGACCATTCTGCGTGTTCACTTGAAGCCGGGAGAGGCTGGGCTGCGCCGGCGCTCGGATGTCATGGTTGCGCGTCTCAGGGACTCGCTGTTCCTGGTCCTCAGCTGAGCCGCATCGCGCCGCCCGGCCGCATCGGAGGGTATACAATCTAGCAAAGGTTCCCCAGGCTTGAGGCTCACACGGACGACCGCGTCGATGAAGCGGTATCTGCGAACCGCGCCGTTTCACCCGGCCCTCGAGA
>WNGC01005223.1_pt1 | contig 11921 bp, 9 predicted proteins | sample 5400051 | NCBI WGS metagenome assembly WNGC01 (sample SAMN13153368, study PRJNA577476) | soil metagenome | isolation source: 20 cm soil or saprolite under grassland replicate 2 | place: USA:California | collected 2016-06-15 | reverse complement strand
CATGATGTGGGGCGATGACCCGACTGTGACCACAAACGGTCAGCCGCTCACGGAGACATGGTTAAACCCCGGCCTGCCGGCGGCGTTGAAGACTCACATCGGCATCAACGGGCGCCTGATTGGGCCCGTGGACAATCCGGCCTCCTCATGCATTAGCTGCCATTCCACGGCCCAAGTCGATCAGGGAGTTACATCCGCTGGAGGAAGCCCAGTTTCGGCATTCACAGGCGCGTCCATCATTGTGCCGGGGTCCTGCAGCGCATCCCAGCGAAGCGCCTGGTTTCGTGACCTGCCGAACGGCACTGCCTTTGGCATGACGGACAGCAACGGCGCCGGGTGCAATCTAATCGGCCCACCGTCCGGTACGAACCTGTACGCGCTGGACAACTCCTTGCAACTGCAGGTTGGTCTCGTCTCCTCGCTCTACTACGGCCATCCAAACCCGTGCACTGGAATAACGCCAGGTCAGGGGCCAGCTCCCCAGTCTGCGTCTTCCGGCGCCAGTCAGAGCCGCAGGAGCGCGCATTCACAAAGCCGGCGAGTTGCAGTCGACGCACAGCTGATCAAGGCAATCACGCGTAAAGATGCGAGTGCGCCTCGACGGTAAGGTTCTCGCCTCCCTCGGCATTGCGAAATCACTGTTAAGGCGGCTGGACTCGAACCCCCGATCCCCTGATTACAAATTTTCGAGAGATTTTTTGCCGTCGAGATTCGCCGCCCCGCGAAGAATCCGCACGAGCAACCCGCTCTGGTAGGCATCCGCTAGGGTCCCCTCGAAATAGCTCTCCTGTCGGAAGAGAACGGTGAGGAGTCGCGCTAATTGCTCAGGGTATGGCCTGATCCAAGGCGCTGGATCATCACTTAGCCGTGCGGCCTCCGGCGTCCTTTTCCACGCGGCCAGTCAAAGCCTCCAAGTATCCACCCCGTCTCCTAGCAGGTTCGGCGCAGGGATTGGGCAATGGACCCATCGAGTAATATGGCAGGCTCATGACGCCGTCGTCCCGTGCAGGCGCCATTACGGATTGGCCGAACTGGACGCTCCCCGGATACTCTTTCGAGTGGTCATCGTAAGCAGCACGGCACATGGGCGATCGCCAGCCACGCCTATTCAATGGAATCCGGCTCAGTAAACCCCACGTCAAGGGGAGGAGTCCTCGGCCATGAAACTGTTTTTCAATCTGGAAGAAGTAACCGACGTGGCGTCACTACTCGGCAAATTCGGGAGCGATGCTTTCGCGTCTCCGTATCGTTCCACAGTACCTCTTGTGGCGCTGGTTAAGGACGGCGGGCCCGTTTTTTCGGCCATCGCAACGAGCTGTGGGGCAAGCCTAGATCTATCAGTGCATTTCGAATACCGCGTTGAGGTACCCGGAGTGCTGGGCAACCCTTCACAAACGGACGCAATGGTGATCTCGCCTGCCGCCACCGTCGCGTTTGAAGCAAAGTGGACCGAGCCTCGGTACGAGACGGTTGCTACGAGGCTTAAGAACAGAGTGGCCAAACTTACGCGGGATGACCCAGATAACGCTGCGCGCCACCAAAGTCATCAAGAAGCAGTCATCGGCGGCTGGCTGGGTCTACTGAATCAGCGGTGCCAAACGGCCCTGAGAATCGACGACATCAGCGAGGCGGTTTATCAGACCGTACACCGAGCGGCCTCTGCTTGTGCGATGCACGGCCCGGCACGTCTTGCTTATATCCACTTTCAGCCCAGCGGGCGGCTCGGGGCGGCTTCGAGCGCACAGTACGTTGCAGACCTAGAGTATTTGCACGCCAGACTCGGACATCCGGGCGATTTTCCGTTCTACCTTGTGGAACTGCCACTACAGCCTACGGATGGCTTCCGGAGCATACAGGCTCTAGAGAAGGGCCAAGCGATCACGGACCGCAGGGTTCGGGAGGCAATTGCCTCGACACGGTTGTTCGACTTCGGCGAGCCGCGCATACAGCGGATCGGTGCTTAAGAACGCGTGAGCAGTGGCCGGTTGTTTAGACACTCGCGGAGGGGCTCGATGCCCAAGCTCTTATTTCCTATTCTGCGGCCGAACGACCCCGACTTGCCGACAGGCCGCGCAAACGGCAAGTTCCACCAACGAGAAATTTCAGGGAACCGACGTCTGGCTGAAGCGCGACGACAACTGGCAGGTCGCGCCCGAGAATTATTCCGCTGCGTGGGCTCAGGCAACGAGGAGGCCATGATTCAACGCCGGTTCACACACCCGATCTCATCCGCCGCAATTTCTTTCGGCAGAGAAGCGTACTTGGCTGCAACGAAATCGCATACGTTCGGAGCGCTTGGAATCGATTGACCCGCATGTCGAAATCAACCTTTCCAACAGCTCCGAGCAGCAGTCTTTCGTCAGAAAGAGGGTCCGGGGCCCCGATAAGAAGGTCGCTGTAGTACATCCGTTGCAGACATGTTTTCCAAGCGGCCTCCTGAGCAGTGAACGGCAAGTACCAGACTTCTCGATCTACTTGGTTGATTCTCTTATCACCCTTCATCACAACGAAGTCGGGGCTCATTCCCTGATGGGCCATTTCGTTCGTGTCGCCTGTCTGTTGTAGCGCCCTCCGAATCTGAAGAGCTTGAAATCGGTCGACGCGCCCTTCGCGCTGCCGCAGGACGCTAGGACTCGATGGTGGGCTCCAATGGATTACCGAAGCGCAGTACCGGTGGAAATCGAGACCTTCCTGGCCTACGCTCGTTGAAACGAGGACGTATGGCGGGAATGGCGAGTTGAATGCTGCACGCAGGCTCTTGAGAGAGACAGTTTCGTCAGTATCGCCGTCATACTCGGCATCGCTGATCTTGCGATCATGAAACGATCGCACGAACCGATTACCCGCTGCACCCTTACGAAGAGCAATTGCGGCCGCGATCTCGTCTACCACCCCATCCGAATGAACCCCCGCCGCCGACAACAACTTTGCGAACTCGCGAAGCGTTCCCTGAAGATCAAACTTTTTTGAATACCAAATGGCGAACCTGACATGCGAATTCCACCGGCGGGATATGGCGCGAGGGAGCTTGATGCGAACACGCGCCTTCAAGGTTTGCGATTCAGGAGAAGCGAACAAACGGAGTACGGCGGCCGACAAACGCATAGTCGCATGCTCGAAATCCCTGGAGGCCACTAGACCTCGCTTAGATTTCGCTGACTCACCCATCTCTCGCAAGAGTTCGCCAATAACACGGGCGATAACAGAGGTTAACGACCAGTCATTCTTGCCCGAAAAAAAGAGAAAACGCGCGTAGTCCTTGAAACGAAGCGACGCAGGGATCAGTTCCGTTGCGTCTAACGCGCTCCAGCGATATTCGAGACGCTGACGTTCGTTCTCCTGCTCGCAAAAGAGCTCTTCCAATCGCCTGACTGTCGCGAGCGCATACGTTTCCGTTGCGATGATCTCCTCTATTTGCTGGCGCTTTGCCGCGATGCGCCGTCGTCGTTCTTCCTCATCGAGTTCGAACACCAAGAACGGATAGAAAAGTATGAAGTGAATCGCATCCGCGGCGGATTGTCCGGTCCCGGTCCTACGACGTCTTCTTATCGGAAAGTAGCCCAGCACACTACCGGCCCACTTCTTCTTGGCGACGGCTCCAAACTTAACCGATCCGGTGTCCAGCTGGCGGCAGACTTCCTCTGGAACGAAGAGAAACTCCGTAAAGACAAGGTGTTTGCGGTTCCGTAGCTTGGCTTCCGGCCGGAGCCACAGCGGCGGGTGCCTAAAGGAATGAACTCGATCTTCGAAAAGGAAATCAAACGTTAGACGCTCGATCAGGCGTTCCACCTTCCAATGCAATCCCGGGAGGTTTTGGGCGCTTTGCCGCGCGAGCCCGGGATATCCATGCGAGGGAAACGCGTGGCCGTCCGACCACATCGGCAGAATTGGCGACACAGCATGCTCGCCTCTGCTGAACCGCCTTAGGAAGTTGTAGAGCGACTTGCTTTGTGACATCGTTTTCCAGTTTCCCTCTCGGGCGTTCTCGGTCATCTGGGTGCGCTGAATGTCTACGCGTGGCCGTTCCGTACGTGTGCAATAGTCTCGCAAGTTGTGCTCGTAGGCGTCCCGGCGCGCCTTGAGTGCTGCATCGTCCGAAGAAGGCCCCTTCAAGTAAGCCGCGAGGGCGGCTACGTAAGCGGTTTGAGCGTCGAGTAGTCGCTGGTAATGTGGAAGATAGAATCCCTTTCCCCAGACCATCTGGAGCAGGCCCTCGAGATCGCCGCCGTCCTCCGATTGCGCTTCGCCCTGATTGTCTTCCTTGAACTCCACGGAGAATGGCGTCGCAGAGACCAACAAGACTTTCGTCCTAGACGAGGCACGTGACTGCTCAAGAAAGTGTCCAAGTAGTTCGTTCGTAAAGCATGTCCTTTTGTACTTGTGCCACTCGTCGAAGATGACAAATCTCGGCAACACCGACGAAATCAGGAAGTCGACAACGTGGCGACGCACTACTCCCACTTTGATTCGAATTTCAGATGCCGACCACGAGTTCGCCTGCGCGATCTCAGCCAGCAAACGCTGGAATGGCTCCGTCTCTCGGAATCTCAGGAGTTGCCCAAGGTAATCTTCCGAGGAATAGACTTCAATACGGCGCAAGTATTTCTGTTCGACCCTTAGATCCAAATTCCGGTTCAAACACCAGAAGAATCGCGCAACATCTAACTTGTGCTCCCGCAGTCTCCTGAAACCGAAGAGGGCGGCCAAGTATGTGCGTTCTGCAAATTGACCGGCCCCACGCAAATTGAAGGACGTGCCCGGCGAGAGCCCGATGATGTGTATGATTCCCTTTCCCGAAATGTCACTGCCCACACGACGCCTATGTTCGGCAAAGTCTCTTGGCACTTGAGAGAGTCGCGATATGGAGGTCCAGACATGGAACTGGTCTCCGCAGCGCTCTTCTAAATAGCGACGGATCGACCGTAAATTCTGGTGCAGCAGCTCGTTTGAAGGCGCTACATAATAGATGAGGTGGGGCGTCTTCTTGGGCTGTCCGGCGACGAGCTGACTGACGACCTCTGCGCATACGAGGGTCTTGCCAAGGCCTACCTCGTCGGCGAGCGCATAGATCGGGCGCCGCTCCAATCCTTCGCAGACGGATTTGACGGAGGCCCGCTGGAAGTCCCTAAGCTCGAGCGAGTTCGCCATGAATACATTCCAGAGCCTGGATAAGCTTCCTGAATCGAGGGTCGCTCAACAGGCTTTCATCGGCTTTCGCCGCGGTGAGTAGCTTGATCACACGATCGACGGTGCTTCGGTAAGTAGTTGGCTCGCGCGTCTTCAGCCGCGACATCCTGTACGCGTAACGCTCGGCTCGCATACCGTCCAGCAACGCCGTCAGCTGCGCATAGTGGCTGCCGCCGCTACCATCTGGGGTTGTGGATCTCGGTGGCAGCGCGACATCCAACAGCTGCGCGAGAGACTCAAGTATCTCGTTCGGCTTGTACTGAAGGGCTCTGAGCCTCCCACGCCCTTCGTAGAACTCTGCATCGAGGTCTACGATCAGATGTGTCTCTACCGCATGCGCTGGACAGCAAATTCGGATAAGAGATGAAACTCGATATAGATCGCTCCTTGCCCACGGAACGGCTACCTCAGTTGGGAGCGGCCAACCGTCGCATACGGAAATCTCTCCAGTCGTTTCGCTCCCTGATGTTTCGAGCAACGCGTGAGCAATGAGTACTCTCTCTTTGAACCCGTCTAACTTTCCCCGCTGATCGATCTCATACCGGAGGTGCGCCAGTTCGCGGATGAAGCTGACACGCATCTGTATTGCGTTCAACAGCGACAGCACCGCTTCCTGAATAGTCGGGCCGAACTTTGTAGATTTAAGTTCCTCCATTCGTCCGCCGATTTCCGACAGGTACCGATAGTCTTTGGCCTTGACCTTCATGGACACGAGAATTTCGGCGTTAGGACGGCTTTTGGGAACCGCCATCCCCCATCCGTCCGGAGTCAGATTCGCAGACCCGAAAACGAGAATCGAATCGTCACGACGCGAGAAAAGGTAGATCTTGGCGTGCGATTGATGGGGCTGAACGAGCCCGCTTGCGGAGTACGAGAGCTGATAGCGGACGTTCGGGCGTTTGAACGTTGAAAGTCCTGGCTCCTTCAAACATGCGATGTGGATAGGCACATTGGGCATCGGCTCAGCGATGTGCCTCACAGCGGATTGACGTGTCCATGGGCTATGCACAAAAATTCCATCCCACCTCTGTTTCAGCAAATGCTGCAATTGCGCGGCTAGAGATTGGGCTTGTTGCTTGCCATTTTGGCGACCCTGCCAGTGAAAAGCGCACGAGGCATCGTCCACACACAGCGCTTCAGTCCGAAATATTTCGAGCGCTTGATTGATTGGCCGAAGCCGGGGGCTTCCTGTCGCTGATCCCTCTTCGTCCCGCAGGTATTCGAGGTACTTGACCAGGTGTTCGGTAAACAGGCGATTGCCGGGTGATTTCGCGGCGCGCCTTAAATCATAGACGACACCAAACTCCTGCATTTGTGAGCTTGTGAAGTTCTTGCTGCCGACATATACGCGGCCGATCACGACGTTCTTCGAATTTCTGTATAGCGCAACAATGAGCTTCGAGTGCAGGCTGCCGCCCTCGTCAGTATCCCGGCCGCGCTTCTTGATGACCTGATCCAGCGACACCCTTTCAAGGGACCTCAAGCCGCCTGCGCCCGTTTCAAGAGCGCCGTGATGATCGACGAACATAAGACAGTTCTGGCGCTTCTCCAGAATGAGGCCTCGCCATTCTTCCTTGGTAAGGCTGTCAAAACCCACGCTACCGCCGCGGCTGCTCCAGTCGAATGAAGCGGCAGAGACAATGGCCAAGAACACTGCCGGGTTCAAGCTATAGGTCGTCCCGACCAGGCACACCAACTCGAAATCCGGCGGGGGAATCAACGCCTCAAGAAGGCGCACTTCGACGGGATGAGTCATGAACCGCCACGCCTGCTCCAATGTCCTTGAGGATCAGCGTTCCGTTTCCGAGACGGAAGCTTGTCTCCCTGACCTCCAGCTCAGTCTTTAGATCGTCGTCCTCCTTGTCGCCTCTCTTTTGATGTGGCGCCTGTTTTCCCTGACCCCGCCCCCTTACCACTTGCTCGGCACGTTCACAAAGGCTGTCCAGCAAGGTCCGGGGAGAGTGATCGGCGTTGACTCGTGTCAGCCAATCCTTGATCAGGACCGAGATCTCTCCTCGCCAAATGGATGCCCATTCAAGGTCGGTGGACTCGCTTCTGGCGTCTAGCCACTCCATTGACGTGCGGATCCGCCGCGCCGCAACTCTCGATAGTTCTGCGGCAGCACGATTCTGCGAATACTGCTGATACAGCGCACGAAATGGAGCTGTTACGGCATCTATGTGATAGCCGGCATCGAATAGCTCGTGGCTTGTGCGGTCAGAAACCGATGCCTTCAGCTTGAGCAGGTCCAGATCTCCCTCTTCCAGCAGTTCCGTCAGCTGCGTCAAGGAGATCTCGGAGAAATATGGCGTCGCCTCCTGAATCCGGCCGTAAAGAAATCGGGCTTCATCGCCCCTCAAGGCAAAGCCAGTAAACGTTTTGAACGCCGGAAGCTTGGAAATTTGCGCCCGCGCCTGAGAGAACGTCAGATCTTGCTCCGCAGCGTCGCGACAGAATTCATCCAGTTGCCGGACAGCCGCCAGTGCCATTCTGGATTGCGTGTGCCAATCGAGGTCGAAGATGCAGACGCCGCCGAGTCGTGCACGAAGCAAGCCGGTTGTTGACGAATCCTTCGGGACAAACATCTCCGTAGCGTGCTTGGCAACCAGAGACAACGCCAACGCTCGCTCAATGCGCCTGACGGTACGCAACAGCGGCCCGCGTCTCTGCTCAGTCGCACGCGCCAAGTCCGCGGAATCCCTGTTAGGGTCTACCTGGGAATCGTCAATCGCTTCCTGCAGACCAATGTCGAGTACAGCCAGGCTGAGGAAGAAGTAGCGGGCCCTGGATGTCAGCGTAGAGCACCATGGGAACAGCCGTTCCGCAATCCGGTCGTATAGGACTTGAAACCCGAGTTCGTCTACCGTGCCCTTACCACCGGCGCCGGAAAGCTGGCGGACCTCTTCAACGACATCGCCGTTAAGATAAAGAAATCCTGGAATATTCCTCCACGCTGCGCTTACATCGCCCGTGGATGAGCGTTGCGCTCTTCCCACCCCACCCCTCCCCTTCCCGCCCGTCTCAGGGGCTACGCGGACTGCACCCATAACGACACAACGACCAACCGCAAGACGCTGGTCTGCGTTCCCAACTTGATACGGCCCACCCCGCTGACCGTAGTGAATGCGTTGATCCGCGGCAAGAAAAGCACGATCTTCAGCGCAGCAAGCAGGAGGGTCATTGTGCCACCTGACGATCAGGCTAGGCGGTGGAACACGGGCGAGTATATGGTCTGCCTGGAAAGGGCATAACACTAACGCTGTGGTGTTGCTGGATCCTCGTCACTAGAGCTTACAAGATGCCAATGATCCGACCACAGTCGTTTGGCCTCGGTAAGGAACGCTAGCCGATACTCTGCCCGCGTAAATCGGACAGTGAAATTAGCACCCGCTTTTCGCCACGCGCTTTCTTTGGTTCCACCCCACCCTATTTGCGGGAACCTCCCCTGTTCTGCATGTTGGCAAAGCGCGCGAAGGCAATGGAGCACAGCCGCGTCATCGGTGTGGCAGGGCGCACTGAAGTGATATTTCGCATGATCCGAAAAAATCGCTTTTCTCCTGGCTCAGAAAGCCCGGGCTTTGTGGGCTGCTGTCTCCACATGCGCTTTTAGAACTACGGTAATGAGTACAAACCGATCGTTTGGCGACAGAGCGAAATACGCTGGCTGTGGGACGGCGCGTTGCACGTTTGTTGCGTGGTAGACCTCAAGGACAAGGTCTCGAGAGTCTGGGGGTAACTTGGAATATAACTCACTGATCTTTGTGTCGGTTAACAATGTGAATATGCGCTCGTACTACGACACCACGTAGATCTTCCGCAGTAAGATGCTCAAAGAACTCAGTGTCAATGCGGAGGGCGTTTGTCACGTCTTTCGCCCACTCGAAGCGTGGCCCAGCCGCCAAACATCGGGGAGCATCATGCCCTAAACGCTGCCAGTTCGACGCCCATAGCACTGCGAATCGCCGCCCGCGGTTGTGACGCCGATGCGACGGAAACGGTGACCCCGCTAGTCGGCCGCTCGGGTGTATTTGGAAATGACCGGTCTAAGGAGTTTGATCGTGAAGTACTCAAGCTAATCCCTCCATCTCATGCGCTTCCCCCGTCGGTCGCAGCGCGGGGTTTCATCGCGAACGATACAGCAGATCGAGCGTCGCGGCACTGCATCGACTCGCGCGCCCCTATGGCGGGACGATCGTGCATGCCGCATGATCTCACCGGCGCCGAACCACGGACTGCCGCAACTGGCTCTGGAACGATGGCGTATCAGGAGGGCGAGCGCGCAAAGATGAACGAGAATCCCAGTGGGCGCGACCCCATCGAGAGCGCGGCTAAGCGCGCCGGCAGCGTTGGCCCGGACCCATGTGGCGCGGATGCGCCATCCGTGGGAGTCGGGTACGCGAGAACAAGGGAGCAGTCTTTGAGGGGCGCCCAGAGCCCTGGCACCATCCGTCAAATAGCGAATAGAATTTCAAGGTTTTCATCCCCAGAGGGCACGTTGATCACCCAGCGCCAGATCGATCAAGTCTTCTCAGATCTTCGTTCGACATGTGGCGGTCTTCCGGAGGATTATTTCGGTCTCCTTTACCTGGAGATGGAACACGACGTGCCGAGAGCCAAGGGCCGTGGATCAGGTCGCCTTCAGAGGCGGTTCCGGTTTTTCGGACACGGGTATAAGTGGAATTCTGCCCAGGGCATGACCGGAGGGAAGTCCATGAGAAAGCCCAGACGTAACCACTCAGCGGCGTTCAAGGCCCGTTGGCCTTGGAGGCGATTCGAGGTGAGAAGACGGTGGCCGAGATTGCGGCCCACCACGAGGTGCACCCGACCCAAGTGACGAGTTGGAAGAACCAGGTACTCGAGCATTTAGCAGACATTTTCGGCAGTGCCGCCAACATCGGCGTTAACAAGAACGGAGATGGCCGAAAACGGATCCGGGAGCTGATGCATGACCGCGACTACGCGCACAAAGTTGCCGAGGAGAACCTAAGCTTCCTTAGAACCGATCGTGCGTTCGACAAGTGCATGGAAAACGCGCACCGGAAATGGCGCTGGGTCCACAAAAAACTGGCCTGAGCCTTGGCGTTAAACACCCGCGTGTTGTTCGGTGCTGTCGCCCATGCTGCAGAATTTCCTCTGATCGGACCCACCCGATTTCCTGGGATGGGTACCACCTGATTTCCTGAGTTCGGGACCACCCGATTTCCTCAGTTGGGGACCACCTGCGGGGCCTTTCCCGGGCGCTTAAGCCCGTGCGTGGGAGTGGTCCGGCGATGTCGAGATACGCGGGGTCTGAGTGGTTTTTAGGGGTACCCGAGATCAGGGGTGGTGTCCGATCGCCGCTCTGCGGGCTTGCTGTGCAGCCGATTTTCCGCCCGCGGCCCTCGAAGCCGCGTTTTGCGGTCCCTGAGCCGTTGTCGCCGCAATCCGGGCCGCGCCTGCCGCACCCTTCGTGGGCCACCACGAAGGAGAGGGCAGCATGGCGCTTCGGAGCATGACGGTGCATCGGTACGAGGAGATCCGCCGACGGCTGGCTGAGGGGCGCGGCCTGCGCGAGATCGCACGGGCTCTGGGGTGTTCTCGCCGCACGGTGCGCGAGGTGCGCGATGGCGAACGCCTCTCGCCCGATGCACCGAAGTCGACGAGCGATCCGCTGTGGATGGCGCAGCTGGATTGGCCGACGATCATCCACGATCTGGGCCTGGGGCATCCGCTGAAGTTCCTCTGGGAGGAGAAGGCGCAGAACCTCACCACGTACTCGAACTTCTGGAAACAGTTCTACCGCAAGTTCCCGCAGTACCGCGAAGCCTCCATCACCGTGCGCGAGTTCGCGCCCGGCGAACGCGTGGAGGTCGACTACGCTGGCGAGCCGATCGAGTGGATCGAGATCAAGAGCGGGGAGATCCGCAAAGCCTGGATCTTCGTCGCGGGACTGGGCTTCAGTCAGCTGCTCTTTGCCTGGGCGGCCGAGGACATGAAGAGCCGCAACTGGCTGAGCTGTCACCGGCGCATGTTCGCCTACTACGGCGGCGTGGCACACGTGACGGTGCCGGACTGCTTGAAGCAAGGCGTGCTCAAGTGTCATCTGTACGATCCGGATCTGAACCCCGCCTACGCGCAGCTGGCCACGGATTACGCCACGGCGGTGGTCCCTGCGCGCGCGAAAAAGCCCCGTGATAAAGCGGTCGTCGAGGGGCTGGTGAAAATCCTCATGCGCTACGTGCGCTTCCGCTATCGACGCCATCGCTTCACCTCCTTGAGCGAGATCAACCGGGCGCTCACCGAGTGCGTCGAGCGGATCAATGACCGTCGCCATACGCGCTTTGGCATCTCGCGCCGCGAACGCTTCGAGACGGTGGAGAAAGCGGCGCTGAAGCCGCTGCCGATCGGGGGCGTGGACTGCGGGGAGTGGAAGGACGCGACGTTGCACGCGGACTGCTACCTGTACATCGACGGCGACTATTACAGCGCCCCGCACATCCACCGGCACAAGAGGCTGCGCGTCAAGATCACCGAGAACCAGGTCGAGATCTTCCTCGCGCTCGAGCGCCTGGCAATCCATCCCCGCAGCCGCTATCGCACGGGCCGGCGCATCAAGATCGATGCGCACTTCCCGCCGGCCTCCCAGGCGTACTACGAGGCCACGCCTCAGAAGCTCCTCTCGCAATCGCGCTTCATCCACCCGGAATTAAACCGGTTGTTCGTGGAGCTGTTCAATGCGGACGTCTACGGCAACA
>WNGC01002201.1_pt1 | contig 11925 bp, 12 predicted proteins | sample 5400051 | NCBI WGS metagenome assembly WNGC01 (sample SAMN13153368, study PRJNA577476) | soil metagenome | isolation source: 20 cm soil or saprolite under grassland replicate 2 | place: USA:California | collected 2016-06-15 | reverse complement strand
CCGGCCATTCTTCAGGCCGCGCTGACTTGCGGAGCGTTTCGAGAGTGCGCTCCAGCTTGGCGAGGCGCTCGCGCGAAACCGTCAATTCCTGGTCGTTACGGATCACGGCTTGACCTCCAATAGTCCGCGTCTGGTCCCATCGCGCTTAGTTTGCCACGTCTCGAGGAACTCCTGTATCTCGGCCTTATTGAGCATCCCTTGGCGTATCCAGAACACGCTCGCCCCGAACCGCGCCTCGGCGTCCGGGTGAGAGAACAGCGTGCGCGACTCGCGCGGCGCCTCCTCCAGCCGGAAATCTGCGGCCATCACCAGGACGATATCCACGTCCCGCGGATCGGCGCCCGCCGAAACGAAACTTCCGAACACCATAAAGCGCTCCAGCCGCCCGGTGCGCTCGGCAAGTTCGTGCAGATGCCGAAGCTTCGCATAGGCGCTCACGCGCGAGGCAGATCCAGCACCGAACCGCTGCTCGATCTCGCTCCAGCCAGCCGGATGAATGCCCGGCGGAAGGTCGCCGTCCGCGGTGAAGGGCGGCAGCATGTTGCGTCTTGTTATGCGAAGCGCCGGCAAAATAACATGAAGAGCGACTCTATCATCCGAACAAGCTCGGCTTGCGCTCGCCTCTCTGCTGTCCCGATGTGTCCCATGGGACGCAACGGTACGCAGCCTTGACCTTGTCGCTAATGGCGTGTGCAAGCGCCATTTCTGCGACCTCGCCCGGATATGTGGTTCCCCGGTTACTACAGATTCATGCTGCCTTCCCCGAATTGATAGAAACAACGTTGCCGATCGCCAGTCCGTCGAGGAAGTCGGACCAGTGCTGCATCATCTTGCGTCGCTCGTCCATCTTATCGGCGTAGTTGTAGCTCGCCCGACTTTTATTTCGCTCAATATGTGCAAGTTGAAGCTCGATCGCCTCCGCAGCCCAGCCTTGCTTATTTAGCTCTGTGCTAGCAGTCGACCGCGCGCTGTGCGGCGTGAAGTGCTGGAAACCCATGTCTACCAGGGCATGGTTTAACGTGCTGCCTTCTTTTCCTGCTTTGCCCTTGATGGGCTGATTCCCTGCGCTACGAGCGCTCTGGCCGCACTCACGGCGTCCCGGGCAGCCGTGAGCCCCACTTCTTGGAACCGCCCGATAGTGAGCGTCCTACGCACGCTCGCGAGGCGGTAGTCGAAGCGCCAGGACTTCGCCTCGTGCGGTGTGACGAAGAGATAGAGCCCGTCGCGGTCAGCAATCTTGTATGGCTTGTCTTTCGCCTTTGCCTTCCTGAACCTCAAATCGCGACAAGGATTCAATGGGACGCGTCGGGACGCCCTGAAACGCATATTCATAGGGAAACTGCAGAATTCAGGGCGTAGCTGAGACTTACCTGGACACCCAAGGACGACGATCAATCTAAACGTACTTTACAGCGAGCGCGAGCACCTCGATGAGCCCGAGCGCGAAGAACAAGCGCACCATCCCGCCCATCACTGCCACGGGTGCGGAACGCATTTGGCGCGTCGCTTCCGTGCCCGCCGCGACCGGGATCACGGCGACCGCCAGGCCGAACGCGAGGCACTTGAGTGCGAAGCCGGCCAGCGCGGGCAGATCGAATACTCGAGCGATCGTGCGCGAGTACTCGTCGAAGCCCCAGGGGGAGAAGCCGTACATCGCGAGATAGGCAGTCACGAGCACGAGGCCACAGCCAAGAACGGTGAGCGCTGCCACCGATATCGCCGTGGCCAGCATCCTTGGCAGAAATTCGCGTTCAAGAGGATCCAGGCCTTTGGCGCGCATGTCGTCGAGCTCGCCCGACATCTGCATCAGGGCGACTTCGGTGTTGATCGCCGCCCCCGAGCGCAGCGCGACGAACAACGCGGTCAGCAGCGGAATCACCTCGAGCACCAGGACTCGCAATGCCAATTCGAGCGCATAGTCGGCAAGGCCGAAGTCGCGCGCCACGCTGAGAGTGATCTGCACCACCACCACGCCAAGCAGCGCCGCGAATAGCGCGAATCGGATCAACACCTGCCAGGCCGTGAAATAAATCTGCTGCAGCGTGACGCTGCGGGCGTGCGGGGTGTAGCTCGCGCGTGACAACCCGGCCGCGGCTACCGCAAGCGCCAAAAGGGCGGCGCGTCCCCAGACCCGGATCCACGCAAGGGTCGCGCCCCCTCTGATCATCGGCCCTCGGCGAGCCGCTGCACGGTTTCGCGTGCAAGCTTCAGCTTGACGCCGGCGGCCTGGATTTCCTGCCAGGTGTTCGTGTCCACCGGGATGCCATCGCGTTCGCGCTTATACCGCATCTCGCGCTCGGGGTCGCCTGCGATGCGTACTTTGTCGAATCCGGGCGCGGGCCGGCCTTGGCGCAACCAGTCGAGGAACAGCCGCGCTTCGCGCTCGAAGGCGCGAGCGGTGCCGAGGCGCGCGGGATCGATGACGATCGCGAGCATGCCGTTCAGCACGCGCTGTTGGCTGCTTTCTTCATAGTGCCAGGTGCCCCCGCCGCTCAGCGCGCCGCCGAGCAGCTCGCACGCGAGGGCCATGCCGTAGCCCTTGTGCTCGCCGAAGGGCAACATCGCGCCAAAAGGCGGCACGACCGCATAGCGCGGATCGTCGGTCGGGTTGCCCTGATTGTCGATCAGGCGCCCCGCAGGCACCTTCTCGCGCTTGTTGTGCGCGACACGCAGCTTTCCCTGGGCCACGGCGCTCGTGGCGTAATCGAGGATGAACGGCGGCTCGCCCGGCAGCGGCACGCCGATGCAGCACGGATTGGTGCCGAAACGCGCATCGCGCCCGCCGTAGGGCGCGACGCGCGCATGAGAAATCACATTGACGAAGTGAATCGACACCAGCCCTTCGTGCACCGCGAGCTCCGCCCAGTGTCCGATGCGGCCCAGATGATGCGTATTGCCCAGCGCCATCACGCAGGATCCGTGCTTCTTGGCGCGCTCGATCGCCATGCGCATCGCGTCAAGGCCGATCGCCTGGCCGTATCCCTTCCTGCCGTCGAGCGCGAGCAGTGCGCCGGCATCGAGCGTCGCGGCCGGATGGCGGTTTGGCTCGAGACCGCCCTCGATGAGCGCGTCGATGTAGCGCGGGATCATGCCCACGCCATGAGAGTCGTGCCCGGTGAGGTTCGCGCCAACGAGATTGTCGGCGACCAGTTTCGCCTCGCGCGGCTCGCTGCCGCCCGCGGCCACGATCGCCTCGATGGCGCGGGCCAGGGGACCGGCGTGGAACACCAGCGTGTCAGCCATCGCCGCTCAGTCCGGCTTGATGCCGCCGCGCCGGACCACGAGCGTCCATCGTTCGACTTCGTTTTTCATGAAACGCCCGAATTCTTCCGGCGTGCCGGCCACCACGTCGAAGCCGATAACGATACGGGTCGGAGTCGCAGGATAGCTCTGTGCGGACGCGATGGCACCCGCCGCGGCCGCGGCAATGGCCGCAGCCCAAATAATCCAACGCCGCATCGCCTTCTCCCTAGCGAGGCAGCGAGTTTACTTGTTTGGCGACGCGATGCGCTACGTCGCGTCGTGGTATATATCCACGACCCCTTCGAGCGGAGTCGTCGCCATGAAATGCGCGTTCGCGCTAACGCTGATTGCTGCTGTGCAGGCCGCGCTCCCGGCACAGGCGCAGCCCTATCCGTCCAAGCCTATTCGCCTCATCGTGCCCTACGCGGCGGGCGGCACCTCCGACATCCTCGCTAGACAGATCGGGCCGAAGCTGAACGAAGCCTGGGGCCAGCCGGTGATCGTCGAGAACAAGCCGGGCGCGAACGGCAATGTCGGCGCGGATCTCGTGGCCAAGAGCACTCCTGACGGTTACACGCTGCTTGTCACCGACCTCGGCGGCCTGGTCATCAGCGCGAGCGTCTATCCCAAGCTGCCGTTCGATCCGTCGAAGGATTTCTCACCGGTGGTGATGGTTTCGTATTCGCCGCACGTGCTCGCCGTGCACCCGTCGGTGCGCGTCAACAGCGTGAAGGAGCTCGTCGACATGGCGAGAGCCCAGCCCGGCAAGCTTAATTTCGCGATCTCGGGCATCGGTGGCGCGCCGCAGCTTGCGGGCATCGAATTTGCGCAGCGCACCGGCATCCAGTGGACCTACATTCCCTACAAGGGCGGGTCCGACGCGGTCACCGCAGTCGTCGCGGGCCAGGCCGACGTGCTTTTCAACGGCATGCTCGCCACCTGGCCCTCGGTGCAAGGCGGCAAGCTCAAGGCACTGGCGGTCTCGAGCGCGCAGCGCGTTGCATCGGCGCCCGACACGCCCACCGTCGCCGAGCAGGGCTTGCCCGGCTTCGAGACCGGCTCGTTTCAGGGCGTGGTCGGGCCCGCCGGCATGCCGCGCGCGAGCGTGACGAAGCTGAACTCGGAATTGATCAAGGTGCTCAATTCGGCGGAGATGAAGGAGCGCTTTGCGAAACAGGGCACCGACGTGCGCACCGGCGCGCCGGAGAGCCTCGGCCAATGGCTGCGCACGGAGCAGGCGCGCTGGGCCCGCGTGGTCAAAGCATCGGGGGAAAGGTTTGAATAGGAAAAAACCCGAGGACCTGCGCAGCTACCGCTGGTACGGCGCGCGCGATTTGCGCGCATTCGGCCATCGCTCGCGCACCGCGCAGATGGGCTACGACCGCAGCGACTACGCCGGCAAGCCGGTCATCGCCATCATCAACACCTGGTCGGACATCAATCCCTGCCACACCCATTTCCGGCAGCGCGCCGAGGAGGTGAAGCGCGGCGTCTGGCAGGCGGGCGGCTTTCCGGTCGAAATGCCGGCGATGTCGCTCGCCGAGCCAATGCAGAAGCCCACCACCATGATGTACCGCAATTTCCTGGCGATGGAATGCGAGGAGCTGCTGCGCTCCTATCCCGCCGACGGCGCGGTACTGATGGGCGGCTGCGACAAGACCACGCCCGCCCTGGTGATGGGCGCAACCAGCATGAACCTGCCGGCGATCTACGTGCCGGCCGGCCCGATGCTCAAGGGGCACTGGCGCGAGAACACGCTGGGTTCGGGCTCGGACACATGGAAATACTGGGCGGAGCTGCGCGCCGGCAACATCGACGAGCGCGACTGGCAGGAGATCGAGGACGGCATCGCACGTTCCCCAGGCACGTGCATGACGATGGGCACGGCGGCGACCATGATGTCGATCGCCGAGGCCCTCGGGCTCGCGCTCCCGGGCGCCTCGTCCATCCCCGCGCCCGACTCGAACCATTCGAAGATGGCGAGCCTGGCGGGCAAGCGCATTGTCGAGATGGTGTGGGAGGACCTCAAGCCGCGCGACATCCTCGATGCGCGCTCGTTCGACAACGCCATCGTCGCGCTGATGGCCATGGGCGGCTCGACCAACGCGCTCATCCACCTGGTCGCGATGGCTGGCCGCGCCGGCGTGAAGCTGCCCCTCGAGCGCTTCAACGAGTTCTCCGCGAAAACGCCGCTACTTGCCAACGTGCGCCCCTCGGGCGACAAGTACCTGATGGAGGACTTCTACTACGCAGGCGGTTTGCGCGCCTTGCTGTCTGAACTGAGCGATCTGCTGCATCTGAATTGCAAGACGGTAACGGGGAAGACCCTGGGGGAGAACCTGCAAGGCGCGAAAATCTACAACCAAGACGTCATCCGCCCGCGCACAAAGCCGCTCAAGGCGTCCGGCGGCCTGGTGGTGCTGCGCGGCAACCTCGCGCCGAACGGCGCGGTCATCAAGGCTTCTGCTGCCACGCCTCAATTGCTTAAACACGTAGGAAAGGCGGTTGTTTTCGAGGACTACAACGACATGGCCGCGCGCATCGACGGCGACGACCTGCAGGCGGATGCCGATTCGGTGCTCGTGCTGCGCAACGCCGGGCCGCTCGGCGGCCCGGGGATGCCGGAGTGGGGCATGCTGCCGGTGCCGAAAAAGCTGCTGAAGCAAGGCGTGCGCGACATGGTGCGCGTGTCCGACGCGCGCATGAGCGGCACCAGCTACGGCACCTGCGTGCTGCACGTTGCGCCGGAGTCATTCGTCGGCGGGCCGCTCGCACTGGTGCGAAACGGCGATCTCATCGAGCTCGACGCGGAGCGCCGTCTCCTGAACCTGAAACTGACCGATGAGGAGCTCAGCAAGAGAAAAGCGGCCTGGAAACCCGCTCCCCGCAAGTACGCGCGCGGCTACGGCGCCGTTTTCTCGCAGCACATCCGGCAGGCCGACGAGGGCTGCGATTTCGATTTCCTCGAGGGCACCGCGCCGATTGCCGAGCCGGAAATCCACTAGCGCTAGAATGCGGCGCTTCAGTCCGGACAAAGAACATCCTCGATGGACCTGCCCCAGAACGGCTTCAAGCGCGCGCTCGCCTCGGGCCGGCCGCAGATCGGCCTGTGGTCGAGCCTGTCGTCTCACTACAGCGTCGAGGTCATCGCCGGCGCCGGCTTCGACTGGATCCTGCTCGACACCGAACACTCACCGAGCGATCTCGAGAGTGTGCTGACGCAGTTGCAGGCGGCGGCGCCCTATCCCACTCACCCGGTCGTGCGTGTCGCATGGAACGACATGGTGACCATCAAGCGCATGCTCGATATCGGCGCGCAATCGCTGCTCGTGCCCTATGTTTCCACGCCGGCTGAGGCGAAACACGCAGTGTCCTATACGCGCTACCCGCCCGCCGGCGTGCGTGGCGTCGCAGGCACGACTCGCGCCACGCGCTTCGGCCGGATCAAGGACTATGCCGCGCGCGCGCACCAGGAAGTCTGCCTGCTGGTGCAGGTCGAAACGCAGCAGGCGCTCGACAACATCGAGGCCATCTGCGCCGTTGACGGCGTTGACGGCGTGTTCATCGGCCCTGCCGACCTGCACGCCTCGCTCGGCCACACCGGCGAAATCGCGAATCCCAAGGTGAAGCCGCTCATCGACCAAGGGCTCCGGCGCATTCGCAAAGCGGGCAAGGCGCCTGGAATCCTCACCCCAAGCGAAGCCGACGCGCGCCACTGGCTCGAGTGCGGCGCCCTGTTCGTCGCCGTCGGGGCCGACGTCGGCATCCTCGCGCGCGGCGCCGAAGCGCTCGCCGCCAAATTCAAGTCCTGAGACGATGAAAGCCGAAATCATTCTCACCGCGCAGGGCCACGCCGGCACCATGGCAAGGCTGCAAAATGAATTCGCATGCCACAACTTGTTCGAAGCGGCGGACCGCGCCGCCTTCCTGAAGCAGCACGCACAGACCGTGCGCGGGCTCGCCACCTTCGGGCCGATGCCGGTCGACGGCAAGCTGATGGATGCGCTGCCCAAGCTCGAGATCATCTCCAACTTCGGCGTCGGGGTGGACGCCATCAACCTCGAGGACGCGAAAAAGCGCGGCATCATCGTCACCAATACCCCTGACGTGCTGAACGAGTGCGTTGCCGACACCGCGTTCGCGCTGGTGGTGAGCAGCTTGCGAAGATTCCCGCAGGCCGAGGGCTACCTGCGCGCCGGCCAATGGGCATCTCGCGGGCCGTATCCGCTCACCACTTCGCTCGGCGGCAAGACCCTCGGCATCCTGGGCCTGGGGCGCATCGGCGAGGCGATCGCCAAGCGCGCGCTCGCGAGCGGAATGAAGATCCGTTACCACAACCGGCGCAAGAAGGATGTCCCCTACCCTTACGACCCGGACCCCGTCAGCTTGGCCAAGAACAGCGACGTGCTGATGATCGTGACGCCCGGGGGAGCGGAGACCCACAAACTGGTGAGCACCAAGGTGCTCGATGCCCTGGGCCCCGAGGGCTATGTCGTCAACATCGCGCGCGGCTCGGTCATCGACGAGCCGGTGCTGCTTCGCTACCTGCAGGAAAAGCGCATCGCGGGCGCCGGCCTCGACGTGTTTGCCGATGAACCGCGCGTCCCGTCGGAATTCTTCAGCCTCGACAATGCGGTTCTGTTTCCGCACGTCGGCAGCGCAACGGCGGAGACGCGCAAGGCGATGGGGGACCTGCAGATCGAGAACCTGCGCAGGCACTTCGCCGGCCAGCCCGTTCTCACCAAGGTGGCTTAAGGCCCGCGTTGCACGACGGTCGACCAGCTTGTAAAGTAAGTGATCGCTTCTGACATACCGTCCAGATTTGTCTTGCGAAACAGCACTTGAGAACCATTGACAACTGTAATGAGAACGATTATCGTTACATGCTCTATACGGCCTAGAGACCTGCCAAATGGGTCAAATGCTGCTGGTCACGCTGCGCGAAGGCATCGAGATGTTTCTGATCGTGGCGATCGCCGCGACCTACCTGAGAAAGTCCGGCCGCGCCGCGCTGCTCCCCGCGGTGGGCTGGGGAACCGCGACGGCGATCGCGGCTTCCATCGTTCTAGGGACCTGGCTCGCCGAGGTCGCCGTCCTGCCGAAATGGGAAGCATTGCTCGCGCTCGTCGCCGCAGTGCTCGTTATTTCCATGGTGATTTACATGCTGAAGGCGGCCCAGCACATGCGGCGCGACATCGGCGCGCGGCTGGAAGCCGCGGCCGTGCGCACCGGCCAAGGGGCATGGCTCGGGGTGTTCCTCTTCGTGGTCCTCATGGTGACCCGCGAGGGGATGGAGACGGCCTTCATCACCGCATCGCTCTTTCGCCAGACCGACACCGCGCACTTCGCGTTGGGCGCCTTCGTCGGGCTCGGCCTGGCGGCCGCGTTGGCGTGGGCTTGGATACGCTACGGCCAGCTCGTCAACCTCGGGCTGTTCTTCAAGGTCACGTCCGTGTTCCTCGTGTTGTTCGCGCTTCAGCTCGTCGTCTATTCTTTCCACGAGGCGACCGAGGCGAGCCTGCTGCCGCTCGACAACGCGTATTGGCACGTGGCCAGCGAGCCTTATGGCCCGGAAGGCCAGTACGGCGCGCTGCTCACGTATTTGCTCGTGCTCGTGCCAGCCGCCTGGCTCATGTTCGCGGGCTTGAAGACGAGGCTCGCTGCCGCGCGCTGACGCGGTTCTCCCGCCAGCGGCCGCCGGATCGACGTTCGCCAAGGCATGCCGCGGTTGTAAAGGAACCGTCGCGTCGATGAGATCCGGGACTATGTCGCCTGGGCCTTGGCGAGCCTTGCCCGGTCGAGCACGGTCATGGCGGTGGCGACGAAACCCGCAATGTCGTTCGCGGTGGCCGGCACGATGAGCGTGTTGGAAGTCTTCGCCAGGTTCGCAAACGCTTCCACGTACTGCTGCGCCACCTTGAGGTTCGCCGCTTCCAGCCCGCCCTTGTCGCCAATGGCGTCGGCGACCGCGCGCACGCCGGCGGCAGTCGCCTCGGCAATGACTCGGATGGCGGTCGCCTCGCCCTGTGCCCGGTTGATCGCCGCCTGCTTCTCGCCCTCGGACCTCAGTACCGCGGCCTGCTTTTCGCCATCGGCGACGTTGATCTCCTGCTGCCTCTCGCCCTCGGATTTTGCGATGAGCGCGCGTTTTTCCCGCTCGGCGGTGATCTGCTGCTGCATCGAGCGCAGGATCGCTTCGGGGGGCGTCAGGCTCTTGATCTCGTAGCGCAGCACCTTGATGCCCCAGTTTCGGCCCGCCTCGTCCAGCGAAGCGACGATCTGCCGGTTGATCTCGTCGCGCGACTCGAATGTCTTGTCGAGCTCCATCTTGCCGATCTCGCTGCGCAGCGTGGTCTGCGCGAGCTGCGAGATCGCCGCGATGTAGTTCGACGAGCCGTACGAAGCGAGGCGCGGATCGGTGACCTGGTAATACAGGATGCCGTCGACCCCGAGCTGGGTATTGTCCTTGGTGATGCAGATCTGCTCGGGCACATCGAGCGGCACTTCCTTCAGGGAGTGCGTGTAGGCGACGCGGTCGAGGAAGGGGATGATGAGGTTCAGCCCTGGCTCGAGCGTGCCGTGGAAGCGCCCGAGGCGCTCGACCACCCATGCGCTTTGTTGCGGCACGATGCGCACACCCTCGATGATGAAGGCCACGACCACGCCGAGAACAAGAACCCATGGCCAGTAGCCCGACAGCGCGGGAATGACTGCGGCAATGACGGCGAGGACGACCGCAAGGCCAAGCTTCCAGATCATGGAGGATCCCCCCGTGTGATGAGACGCCTCGCCTTCCTCAGGCGGGGCGGTTTTTCGCAACCTTGAGCGTATTGCCATCTGTGGCGAGAACGTACACGGTCGCGCCAGGCTCCAAGGGATCGACGTCCTGCACGCGCGCCTCCCAGCTCGCGCCGCGGTACCTCACGCGGGCGAGGCGAGCCCGGGCATCGATCCAGCTTTCGAATCTGGCCGGATTCCCGGCGTCGATCGGGGGCATCTGCTCGGTACGGTTCTTCGCGCGGTAGACATGCACGCCGTAGCAGCCGACGGCGGCGACCAGCGCGGCGACGATGACTTGGCCGGAGAACTCCACGCCGAGATATGCGGCCCCCGCGGCCCCGAACGCAGCGACGCCCAACATCACCAGGTAGAACGTACCGGTGAGGAGCTCCGCGATGACCAGCACCAGACCAGTCACCGCCCAGGCGAGCGCGTGGTCCATCTCAGTTTCCCCCTAGCGATCCAGCCGTCCCATCGGTCCAAACCCCTCCGGCGGCAACGAGTGTAGCGCAAGCCGTGCTTAGAATAGTTCCCATGTCGCGCACGAAACTCCCGAGGCCGCTTGAAGGCATCACCGTCGTCGCGCTCGAGCAGGTCATCGCGGGGCCTTTCGCAACGCGTCAGCTCGCCGAACTGGGCGCGCGAGTCATCAAGATCGAGCGTCCGGGCGGCGGCGACGCGGCGCGCGGCTATGACCGCGCGGTGAAGGGGCTGTCGTCGCACTTCGTCTGGACCAACCGCTCCAAGGAAAGCCTTTCGCTGGACGCAAAGCATCCTGAAGCGAAACAAATCCTGTGCCGGCTGATCGAGCGAGCCGACGTCTTCGTGCAGAACCTGGCCCCCGGCGCCGCGGACCGCCTGGGCCTGGGCGCTGCCGAGCTGCGCGCGAGGCAGCCGCGGCTCGTGTGGTGCGGCATTTCGGGCTACGGCCCGTCGGGGCCCTACGCCGAAAAGAAAGCCTACGACCTGCTGGTGCAATGCGAGGCGGGCCTCCTCTCGGTGACCGGAACGCCCGATGCGGCGTCGAAGGCGGGCATTCCGGTCGCCGACATCGCGGCCGGCATGTATGCGTTCTCGGCCATCCTCGCGGCGCTGCTCAGGCGCGAGCGCACCGGCGCAGGCGCGACCCTCGATATCACGATGTTCGAAGCGCTGGGTGAGTGGATGGGTTTCCCGTCCTATTTCACCGCCTACGGCGGTGCGCCGCCGCCGCGCTCCGGCGCCTACCATGCCACCATCGTCCCGTACGGCCCTTTTCCAACCGGCGACGGCGGCACGGTCTTTCTCAGCGTCCAGAACGAGCGGGAATTCGCGCGCTTCTGCGGGGAAGTTCTGGGAAATAAAGCGCTCGCGGACGATGCCAGATTCTCATCCGGCCCCGCCCGGCTGCAGCACCGCAGCGCCTTGCACGCCGAGATCGAGCGCGTCCTCTCAAAGATGGACAGCCAGGAACTCATCGACAGGCTCGAAGCGGCCGATATCGCCAACGCGCGCCTGAACACGATGCAGGAGTTCTGGCGCCACCCGCAGCTCGCGGCGCGCGGGCGCTGGGCGCGCGTCGGCTCCCCCGCCGGCGAGCTCGATGCGCTCAAGCCGCCGTTCAACCTCGATGGCCTTGAGCCGCGCATGGACCCGATCCCGGCAGTGGGCGAGCACACCCGGGCCGTTCTTGGCGAACTCGGCTATCGCGCCGCCGAGATCGACCGCCTGGCGGCCGACGGCGCGATTTAGGGCTTCTTCCCAACCTCGATTGCCACGGCGCGCGCGAGGTCGCGGTGAACGCGCGCGACGCGCTCGACCTCGCCCTTCGCGGGGAAGCGCTCGTAGAAGCCCTCCTCCCGGAACTGGCGCGCCATTTCGGCCCAGGGGGCCAGGCGCTGCTCCCACCGCGCGACGCGGCCG
>WNGC01003943.1_pt1 | contig 11930 bp, 9 predicted proteins | sample 5400051 | NCBI WGS metagenome assembly WNGC01 (sample SAMN13153368, study PRJNA577476) | soil metagenome | isolation source: 20 cm soil or saprolite under grassland replicate 2 | place: USA:California | collected 2016-06-15 | reverse complement strand
AAGTACGCGAGATTGTCCCACAGCCGCTCCGCATCCACGTCGCGGTAGGCGGCGAGGAGCGCGTGCAGCTGGGTGGGCTCGTACGCCGTGGCCCACCCCGGGAGCTCCCCGGTGCCGCGCGACAAGTCGATGGCGGCCAGCGCCCCGTCGTCGTACGCGAGGGCGGTGGACCCGTCGGGCAGACGCATGGCGAGGTCGGTGCGCGTCCAGTCGAAGACCGGCATGAAGTTGTAACACAGCACCGGGATGCCGAGCTCGCCCATGCTCGCGATGCTGGCGCTGTAGCGGTCGATGAGCCGATCGCGCCCGGGGCGCCCCAGCTTGATATCCTCGTGGACCGGGATGCTCTCGACCACTGCAAAGCAGAGTCCGGCGTCCTCGATCTGAGCCTTGAGGGTGCCGAGGCGCGCCCGGCCCCAGGCGTCGCCCACCGGCACGTCGTACAACGCGCTGACCACGCCCATGACACCGGGGATCTGTCGGATGTACGCGAGCGGGATCGGGTCGGTGGCACCGAACCAGCGAAAGCTCGGCATCATGTGTGGAGCAGCGCTTCGACTTCCCTTACACTGGCGCGGCTGAAGTCGCCGGCTACGGTGAGCTTCAACGCGCTCGCCGCTACCGCGAACTCGAGCGCCTCGGCCGGCGGATCGCCGCCGACGAGCCTTGCGATGAGGGCCGCGGCGAAACTGTCACCGCCGCCCACCCGGTCCACGACCTCCACGCAGTGCCGCCGGCTCCGCGCGAAGGAGTCGGTCGTCGCGTCGTACAGCACGGCGCTCCAGCCGTGCTGTCGGGGTCCGAGGATCTCGCGTCGCGTGAGCGCGACGCGCTCGACCCCGAAGCGGTCGGCGAGGCGCTGCGCGAGCTCACGCGCGCGCTCCGGCGTCGCGAGCGACCCGTCGTCGGCCTCGATCGCGAGCATGGCGCCCAGTGCGGCGGCATTGCCGATCAATAGCTGTGCCTGCCGCACCAGTGGCTCGACCAGCGGCCGCGGGTCACGGTCGCGCCACAGCGCCTCGCGGTAATTCAAGTCGAAGCTGACCCGCACCCCCTGGGCGCGCGCGCAGGCGACCGCGCCCGCAAGAGTCGCCGCCGCGCCATCGCCCAGCGCGGGGGTGATCCCCGAGGAGTGGAACCAATCCGCGCCCGCGAGCATCCGAGGCCAATCGACGGCACGCGGCTCGATCCGGGCGAATGCCGAGCCCGCGCGGTCGTACACCACGCGCATGGTGCGCAGGTCCGCACCCGGCTCGACGAAGTAGATCCCCAGGCGCTCGCCGCCGCGCGCGATCCACTCGGTGCCGACGCCTTCGCGCGCGAGCGCCGCCACGCCGGCGTCCCCGATGGGATTGTCGGGGACGCGCGTGACGTAGTCGCAGCGCACGCCGAAATGACTCAGGGCGACTGCGACGTTCGCTTCCGCGCCGCCGAAGCACGTCACCAGGTCGCTGGACTCGAACAGGCGTTCCTCACCGGGTGGGCTGAGCCGCAGCAGCAGCTCGCCGAACGTGACCACCCGCTTCACTCCGCGTCGCTCGTGTGGCGCCGGGCGCTCGCGACGCACTCGACCAGGGCGCGGGCCCGCGCCGTGAGCTGCGCCGTGGCGCCGTCGGCCAGCAGGGCGGTGCTGACGAGCGCGCTTCCGACACTGACCGCCGCCGCGCCGGCGCGGATCCACTCGCCGGCGTTCTCGAGCGACACGCCGCCCGACGGTACGAGCCGGAGGAACGGCAGCGGCGCGAGCACATCGCGGATGTAGCCGGGTCCGACCGCCGAGGCAGGGAACAGCTTCATTACCGGCGCGCCGGCGCGCCAGGCCGCGAGCAGCTCGGTCGGCGTGAGGGCGCCGGGCATGCAGGGGACGCCGCGGTCGCGACATGCGTGGATCACCGCCGCATCGAGCGTGGGGCTCACGACGAAACGCGCGCCGGCGTCGATGACGTAGCGAGCCGCGGATTCGTCGAGCACCGTGCCCGCGCCGATGACGCACCCCGCGAGACCGCTATCGGAGGCCAGATCGGCGATTGTGTCGATCGCGCCCGGCGTCGTCAGGGTGACCTCCACCGCGCCCACCCCTCCCGCCGCCAGCGCGCGGGCGGCGGGCCCCAGCCGGACCGCTTCGGACACCCGCACGACCGCGATCACCCCGCTCTGGAGCAGCGGATCGAGACCCGGCAGAGTCATTGCCGTCAGGGTCATGGTCAGGTGCGGCTGGTGGTTGCGTGCTCCGGCGTGCCGGGCAGCGCCTCGAGGGCCGCAGCCACGCCGTCGCGCTCGAGCAGCACGAGCCAGCGCGTGGTGGCTTCGAGGAGCCCCGGCAGCTCGGCGAGATTGACGCCCCACACCTCGGTGTCGGCCAGCGCACGAGCGGCGAATTCTGGGAGCGCGGTCGTCGCCCGCTCGTGCCGCTCCATCAAGGGCAGATCGGCGTCGCCGCCGGGGTGCGAGCGAACCCAGCACAGGTAGGCTGCAAGACCCAGGGCCAGTCCCTGAGGCGCGATTCCGCCCGCTCCACGCTTTCGGGCGAACCCTGTGAGTGAAGGCACCACGCGGGCCCGCAGCTTGGCGGTCTGATTGACGGCGATCACACGCCACTCGTGATCCAGCCAGGGATTGCGAAACCGGTCGATCACGGTTGCCGCGAACGCCAGCCCCGCGTCCCCCGGCAGGTCCGTGGCGGGCCCGATCTCCTCCAACAGGATGTGCCGCAGAAAGGCGCCCAGCCGCGGATGCTCGGCGGCCTCACGCACCGTCCGCACGCCCGCGAGCAGGGCGAGCGGCGCGGTCGCGGTGTGCGCACCGTTCAGGAGCCGCAGCTTGCGCTCCCGGTAGAAGCCGATGTCGGGAGCGAAGACGAAGATCACCGACTCGGGGAGGACGTCGATCGCGAACGCCGCCCGCAAGGCGGCGGGATCGGCCTCGATCGCCCAGAGGGAGTGCGGCTCAGTGACGGTGAGGAGCGCGTCGGCGTAGCCAAGCCGCTGCTCGAGTGCCGCGCGCACATCACGGGGCGGCGTGCCCGTCGTGATCCGATCCACGAGCGAGGAGCAGAACCGCACGCGCCGCCCCAGCCACTCGCGGAACTCAGGCCCTTGCGCGAGTCCCCCGGCCAGGCGGTCGACCATGGCGGCGAGGCGCGGCCCGTTGTCGTCTACCAGCTCGGTGGGGATGACGAACAGGGGCGGGCCGTCGGGCAGGCGCACGAAGCGCGTCTGCAGCAGGTCCGTCAACCTGCGGGGGAAGCTCGCGTCCGAGCGAAAGCCCGCCTCCGTTACGTTGCTCACGATCACTTGCAGCTCCGGCCGCGCGACGACATCGCGCACGGCGGGCCACTCGGCGTCCGCGACCAAGGCGCGCGAGATCGCCCCGACCAGGCGGCTGCGCTCGATCGGCGCCCCCTGCTCGAGCCCGCGCTCTACGAGCGTGAACAGACCGTCCTGCGTGTTGATGGCGCGCGCATGACCCTGCGGCGTGCTCTGAATTACGGCGATGCGGCCGGAGAAGACGCCGGCGGAGTTCGCGGCGTCCACCGACGCTGCGCACAGGGCGCGCAGCAGCATGCCCGTGCCGAACTGCAGCACGCGCTCCGGGAGCTGCTCCCGGCGGTAGGCGCCGGTCGGCCAGCGCGCGGCGCTCAGGCGAGGCAATTCCACTTTGCTGGGCTGCTCCGAAGCGAATCGTTGCATGGCCACAACAGCGTCGCGCCCGCGCAGCATCCTGCCGGGCCCGGCGAATATCGCAACACCGGCGTTCGTGCACGAAACGTGCTCCCAAGTGGCGGTTCCGTCCAATCTTCCACGGTAGGCGCCGGCGGGTAGGTTTGGGGCACCCCTACCTCCCCCCGAGCGCCAAAATGATGTCAGCCGCAGGTCGCCGGTTCACTTATGCCGTTTGCGCCGTCGTCGGTCTCGCCCAGCCCCTGACCGCCCAGGGCGTTCAGGCTCCGCCACTCACCGTGCATTCAATCTGGGGCTCGCGCGAGTACGAGAGCGATCTGGTAGACATCGCGTGGATGAAGGACGGTAAGGCGTATACGACCATCGACGAAGACGCCTCGGGCAATACCGATCTGCACCGGGTCGATGCGCTCACCGGGACGAAGCAGCTGCTGGTGCGCGGCGCCGACCTGATCGGGCCCGGGGGCGGGAAGCCGATCGTGATCGAGGAGTATCGCTTTTCGAGCGATGGCGCGAAGCTCCTCATCTTCACGAATTCGGCCCGTGTCTGGCGTCAGAACACCAAGGGAACCTTCTTCGTGTGGGACTTCGCCAGCCGGCGTCTCATTCCCCTGAGCGCCCGGGCCGGTTATCAGCAGTTCGCCAAGTTCTCGCCCGACGGGCGCATGGTCGGCTTCGTGCGCGACAACAACATCTACGTGACCGACCTCGCCACCGGCGCCGAGACGGCGCTGACCGCCGACGGAAGCGAGACCGTCATCAACGGCACGTCCGATTGGGTGTACGAGGAGGAGCTCGACCTGCGCGACGCCTTCCGATGGAGCCCCGACGGGCGGCGGATCGCGTTCTGGCGGTTCGACCAGTCCGCTATCCGGCCGTTTTATCTGGTCAACCAGGACTCCCTCTACCCGACGCTGGTGCCGGTGCGCTACCCCAAGACGGGAACGCCGAACTCCACCGTGAAAATCGGCGTGACGGAGGTCGCCACCAGACGCACGTCGTGGGTGGACCTCGGAGCCGAGCTGGACATCTACGTCGCGGCCATGGACTTCGCCGACTCGCCTGCCGAGCTCTGGCTGACGCGACTCAACCGGCATCAGAACCGTCTCGACCTGTTGCTCGCGGACGCGACGACCGGTGCGACGCATGTGATCATGAGCGACAGCGACTCGGCGTGGGTCGACGCCAACCAGCCCCGCTGGATCGCCGGGGGCAAGCAATTCCTGCTCGTATCCGAGCGGGAGGGCCACGACCAGGTCTATCTCTTCAATCGAGACGGCTCGTTGGTCCGGCGGGTTACGCCGGGCGGGTGGGACGTGTTCGAACTGCTGGGTGTGGACGAGCAATCCAAGGTCCTGTATTTCACCGGCGCCATGGACGGGCCGCTCGGCCGACCCCTGCTGCGGGTCGGTCTCGACGGGAAGGGGCTGGCGCGGATTTCGACGGAGCCGGGCACACACGGCGTCGCGTTCGATCCGACGTTCCGGCTGTATGTCGACACCTATTCGCGGGCGGGCGTGCCCCCGGTCGAGACGCTGCGGCGCGCCGACGGGACGCTCGTCCGGCCGTTGGCGGGCAACCTGGCGCTGGTGCGCAAGGTGGACGCGCTGCGCCTCCGAGCGCCGGAGTTTCTCAAGGTCCCGACGCCCGGCGGCGTGGAGCTCAACGCCTGGATCGTCAAGCCGCGGGATTTCGACCCGACCAAGCACTATCCGCTGCTGTTGTTCGTGTACGGCGGACCGGGCTCGCAGACCGTCAGGGACGTGTGGGGCGGCGCGCAGTACCTCTGGCACCAAATGCTCGCGCAGGACGGCTACCTCGTCGCCAGCGTGGACAATCGCGGGACGGGCGGCCGTGGCGCGAGCTTCATGAAGATGACCTACCTCCATCTCGGCCGGTACGAGTCCGCCGACCAGATCGCCGCGGCGCACTGGTTCGGCCAGCAGCCCTTCGTGAATGCGGATCGGATCGGCATCTGGGGGTGGAGCTACGGCGGGTACATGACGTCGCGCACCGCGTTTCTGGGCGCCGGGGTGTTCAAGGCCGCGATCGCCGTGGCGCCCGTCACCGACTGGCGCTTTTACGACACGATCTACACCGAGCGCTACATGCGCACCCCGCAGGAGAACCCGACGGGCTATGACGAAAGCGCCGCGCTGACCTATACCGATAGCCTCAAGGGCAGCTTCCTACTGGTGCATGGCACGGGCGACGACAACGTGCACTTCCAGAACAGCGACCGCCTGGTGGAGCGTCTCGAGGCCGCGAACAAGCAGTTCGACATGCGGATCTATCCGAACAAGACCCACTCGATCGCCGGTGGCACCACGCGGGAAAACCTGTACGGGCTGTTCACGGCGTGGCTGAAGGCTCACCTGTAGGGAACGCCTTCGCCCGCCTTGGCCGGCGGGCGCTTGCCGTTCTCACGCTGATCAACCTGTTCAACTATCTGGACCGGTGGATCGTCGCGGCGCTGGCCGAGAGCATGAAGCACTCCGAGCTCGGGCTCTCGGACACGCAGCTCGGGTCGCTCATGACCGGCTTCATTATCGTGTACATGATCGCAGCGCCGCTGTTCGGCTCGTTGGGCGACGCGCGATCCCGGACGCGTCTCCTCGGGCTGGGCGTCGCGATCTGGAGCGTCGCGACGGCGCTCGCCGGCCTGGCGACGAGCTACGCGTCGCTGTTCGCCGCCCGAGCGGCGGTGGGAGTCGGGGAGGCGGCCTACGGTACGATCTCGCCAGCCCTGCTGGCGGACTACTTCCCGCGCGAGCGGCGAGGCCGGGTGTTCGCGGTCTTCTTCGCCGCGATCCCCGTCGGCTCGGCGCTCGGATACATCGTGGGCGGACTGGTCGATCACTACTTCGGGTGGCGGCAAGCTTTCTTCGTGGCCGGGGTACCCGGATTGATCCTCGCGGCGCTGGCGCTGCGGCTGTACGATCCGCCCCGCGGCGCCCAAGACTCGGCCGCCGGCTCCGCCTCCCACGCCCACGCCGTGTCGCTCGGCGGTGCCGCCCGCGCGGCGTACGCCGCCCTGGTCCGCAACCGCCCCTACATGCTCACGGTCCTGGGCTATGCCGCCTACACGTTTGCCATCGGTGCGCTCGCGTTCTGGACCCCGTCGTTCTTGGAGCGCACGCGCGGTATTCCGAAGGCGCAAGCGACTGTGCAGTTCGGGGCGATCGTCGTGGTGACCGGATTCATCGGCACGTACGCCGGGGGATGGATCGGCGACTACTTCCTTCGGGTCTCGCGCCAGGCGTACCTCTGGGTCTCGGGCCTGGTCACGCTCGTCGCCGCGCCGCTCACGCTGCTCGCGCTCGCCGCCCCGCGGCCCGCGGTCTATTGGACGGCCATCGTGGCGGCGGAGCTGTGTCTGTTCGCCTCTACGGGCCCGATCAACTCGGCGATCGTCAACGTGGTTTCGCCGCACATGCGGGCCACGGCGGTGGCCTTGAGTATCTTCACGATTCACCTCCTGGGCGACGTTCCCTCCCCGTCCCTCGTCGGCGTCCTGTCGGACACTCGCTCGCTGGGCGAAGCCGTGCTGATCATTCCGCTGGCCGTGCTCGTGGGAGGGATGATCTGGACCTACGCGGCCTGGTGGGGAGGACGCGCCGGCGGCGAGCCGTCGCCGTGAGGGGGTTGTTCCGGGCGCTGTTCGGTCTGATCCTGCGCATCTTCTTCCGCCGCATCGAAGTTTCGGGCGTCGAGCACGTCCCCCGCAGCGGTCCCGTGATCTTCGTCCTGAACCACCCGAGTGGGTTGATCGATCCCGCGTTCCTGCTGTGCCTCGCCCCCCGGCGCATCTCGCTCCTCGCCAAGGCACCGCTGTTCCGGATGCCGGTGATCGGATTCTTCTGTCGCGCGTTCGAGGCGATCCCCGTACACCGCCGTCAAGACGCGGGCTCAGACCCCTCGCAGAACCGCGAGACGTTCGACACGGCGCGTGGCGTGCTCGCGCGCGGGGGTGCGATCGCGATCTTCCCGGAAGGCGCGTCGCACTCGGACCCCAAGCTACGGCCGCTCAAGACCGGCGCGGCGCGGATCGCGTTCGGGGCGGCGCGAGGACTGTCGGAGTCGGCGCCGCTTCGGGTCGTGCCGGCCGGCTTGTACTACCGGGCGAAGCACATCTTCCGGAGCGCGGCGCTGCTGTATTTCGGGGAGCCGTTCGCCGTGGCACCGGTGGCGCTCGAGCCGGGCGAAGAGCCGCCGGCGGGGCCCGTGCGCGAGCTGACGGCCCGCATCGAGCAAGCGCTGGCCGCCGTGACCCTCCAAGCGGAGCAGGCGGAGGCGCATGCGCTGGTCGACCGGGCGCAGCGCATCGTGAGTGCGCAGGATGACGCGCCGGCGAGTCCACGGTCCCTCGCGGACGAGTTTGCGCTGCGGCGCCGTTTGCTGGCGGCGTACGACGTCGTGCGGGCGCAGTGGCCGGAGCGGTTCGCGGCTCTGGCGACCCGGATCGACCGCTACGAAGCCGCGCTTTCTGTGGCGGGGCTCGATCCGCGGCAGCTCGCGCCCGGCCGCTTCACGCCCGGCCGCGTGGCCGGGTACGTCGGCAAGGCGGCGCTCGTGCTGGTGCTGCTCCTGCCCGCCGCGCTGGTCGGCGTCGCGGTGCATTATCCGGCGTACCGGACGGTCGGGTTCGTCGCGACAGGTATGGCCCAGGGAGCGGAGGACGCGCTCGCGAGCATCAAGGTCCTCGCGGCGATGCTGCTCTTTCCCCTCACCTGGGGCGGCGTGGCCGCGGCCGTCTGGCTGCGGTGGGGTGTGGAGGCGGGACTGCTGGCCTTCGCGGTCGTGCCGCTCACCGCGTACGCCGCACTGGTGTTCTTCGAGCGGCTCGACCGCATCATCGGCGGGGCGCGGGCGCTCAGTCTGTTTGTGTTCCGGCGCTGGGCGTTCCTGCAGCTGTTGGCCGAGCGCAAGGGAATTCGCGAAGAAATCCTGGCGCTCGGCCGGGAGATCGGGGCGGTGTAGCCGGGTGCGAACGTCAGGGCGGGGTGAGGTGGAGCGTGCCGTCCCAATCGAGTGTCATCCGTGGCAGCCCGCGCCGGACGACGGCATGCGAGCGGACGTCGAGCAGCGGCTCCAGAGTGGCGGCCGAGCTCCACGGCGGCAGCTCGAGCGCCGCGCGACACGCGTCGTAGACCCGCCGCCGTAGCTCGAGGACGTACGCGGCGTCGGCGCCGCCCCGGAGCGAGGATTCGAAGGCGCTCGCCGGCACGCCTGCCGCCGCGGCGCCCCGGCCCAGGGCGCCCAGGCCCACGAGCCGGGCCGCGAGATCGGCGGCGCTGCGATCGCTCTGGTTGTAGACGATGCGGCGCCGCGGTCCGGCGGTTCCGAGCGTGTCGCGCCCCGCCGCCACGCCGCACGACTGGAGATCGGTGAACCAGAAGCGGCCGGGACCGGTCCATTCGGCCGGGCGAGCGTCCCCGTGCACCGCCTCGCGGAGGCTCTCCAGGCTGAGGTCAGCGACCACGGGCTTATCCCGCTTTGGGGCGAGCAGGACGTACGTCCGGTTCCATTCGAGGGGGACGTCGACGTACCCAGGCAGCGTCCTCGCGTACTCGAGCGCCGCCGGGTCGTCCGTCATGAGCACTCCGGCTTCGCCGTCGAGCGCGTCTCGGGCGGCGCTCGCCGGCACCGTGGCGATCTTCACGACAGGTTGCCCGGTCCGCGCCATCGGCTGGGCCACGAGCACGTCCGGCGAGGCGGGATCGCCGCTCGTCATCCAGTAGCGGCCGGTTCCGATCGGCCAGCCGCCGCCGGGCGCCGGCTTGGTGATCGAAAGGGCCTGGTCGGCGAGCCGCTGGAACGGCGCGGACGCCGGTACGGTGAAGCTGCGGTCGCCGCTGACGGTGAGACTGGCCGCGAGCGTCGCGTCGCGTGACCGCCACGAGGCCAGGACGTCGCGCGCCGTGACCGGCGCCCCGTCCCAGAATCGCGCGTTGTCGCGCAGCGTGAAGGCCCAACGGTCTCCCGGTGCTTGCTCCCAGACCGCGGCGAGGCCGGGCAGCGCCCGTCCCTGGCAGTCCACCCGGATCAACGATTCGTACAGCTGGCCGAACACCAGTCGCTCCGCGTCGTTGCGGGGCAGGGGAGCGTGTTTCGGGTCGACGGGGTCGGTGACGGCGAGGGTGACCGTGTCGCGAGCCGCCGCCCGACCGGCCGCGATCGTGCACGTGGTGTCTCCGGGAGCCGGTGCGGGTGGGGGGAGGGGAAGCTCCGCGCGGGGCGCGCCTGCTCGGCAGGCTGCCATGAAGAAAGCGACGAGGACGATCCGGCGGGGTTGGAGGATCACTGGTCTCGGGCTCCGGGGGAGGCTTTCGAACGATACTCAGGGCAGGGAGCCCCGAGCCAGGGCCGCGGCTAGCCGCGCCGCTTCCGATCCATCAGCGCCAGCACGTTCCCCTCGGAGTCGCGGAACTCCGCCAGCCAGAGCTCGTAGTCCGCCGCCCGGTGGACGAGGTGTGGCTCGGTAATGAACTGTACGGCGCGCTCACGTAGCGTCGCGTGCGCAGCTGCGATGTCGGGCACGAGGTAATAGATGGTCGATGCGGGGTGGTCGAGTTCGGGGGCCTCGGGAACACCGAGCAGGAGGGTCGTGGTGCCGCATTGGAAGAATGCCATCTGGGGGGGTGCTTGGAAGAGAAACTGCATGCCGAGGCTGTCGCGATAGAAGCGGACGGCGCGGTCGAGATCGCGGGCGCGAACGAAGATCTGGCCGATTGATGAGAGGCCGAAGTGCTCAGGGGCAGTGGGCATGGTCCCCACTCTAGTTGCCAGACGCCAAGCCGCAAGCGCATCGACAGCGGCCTCCTTCGATCACCCCGGGCTCGCGCCCGGGGTCAGTGGTCACCGATGTATTAACTGACCCCGGGCGACAGCCCGGGGATCACGGAGGGGGGATGGCTCATAGGGCTGGTTCCTGTTGTGTGAGGCAGTGGATCGTCCCCAGCCCCCACACCAGATCCACCGCATGAATTCCCACCACCGTCCGGTCCTTGATCAGCTCCGCAAGAACGCCGAGTGCGACGCGGTCTTGGGGATCGTTGAATGTCGGCACCAGTACGGCGCCGTTCGCGATGTAAAAGTTCGCGTAACTCGCGGGCAGGCGCTGGCCGTCGAAGTAGAGCGGCGCCGGCATCGGCAGATCGACCACCTCGATCTTGGACCCGTCCTCGAGTCGCATCCCCTGCAGTCGCTCGCGGTTCTCCTCGAGCGGTCGATAGTTTGCATCCCGCGGGTCCATCACCCGGGACAGCACGACAGTGCGCGGATTGACGAAGCGGCACAGGTCGTCGACGTGGCCGTGGGTGTCGTCGCCCGCGATCCCAGTCCCCAGCCACAGGACATTGGTCACGCCCAGCTGGTCGCGCAGCACCGCTTCCAGCTCGCCGCGACCGAGCCCTGGGTTTCGGACCTGCACCGTGGAATCGAGCAGGCACTCCTCGGTGGTGAGCAGAGTGCCGCGACCGTTCACATCGATGCTGCCGCCTTCGAGCACGACGTCGCGCGCGCCCGCGCGCGCAGGAAACAGGTGCACTTTGAGCTTCGCGGCCGCGCGCTCCGGAATGCGGGCATCCTTCTGCCAGTCGCCGTACTTGGCCCAGGCGTTGAACTGGAACCGTACGATCGCGACCTCGGGCCGTGGCGCGGCCCGGCGCACGAACAGGGGCCCGAAATCGCGAGTCCAGCCGCGATTCGTGGGAAGCCGGTAGAACTCCACGCGTGCGAGATCGACGCCCACACGCTCGAGCACGCGCCGCGCCTGCCGCTCGTGCCCGGCGGAGTTCACGAGGATACAGACGATTTCACCGGGGGCGAGCGCGCGGACGATCTCGCCGTACACCCAGGGGATCGGCGCGAACTTGCCGGGCCAGTCGCTGGCGTTATGGGGCCATCCGAGCCACGTGGCGCGATGCGGCTCCCACTCGGCAGGCATACGGAAGCCGAGGGCGGCCGGGGTGTCGGCGCGGGGGAGCGGAGGGGGCACTACGGATGGTCGTCGAGGAAACGACTGCCGATGCCGGCGTAGGCGTCGATCCGGCGGTCCCGCAGGAAGGGCCAGCCGCGCCGGACTTCCTCGATGCGCGCGAGATCGACCTCACCCACCAGGATCGCCTCGCGGTCGTTGGGCGCCTCGGCCACGATGGCGCCGAACGGATCGGCCAGAAACGACGAGCCCCAGAACTCGATGCCGTCGCCTTCGCCACCGCTGAGGCGCTCGAAGCCGACCCGGTTCAC
>WNGC01015151.1_pt1 | contig 11937 bp, 8 predicted proteins | sample 5400051 | NCBI WGS metagenome assembly WNGC01 (sample SAMN13153368, study PRJNA577476) | soil metagenome | isolation source: 20 cm soil or saprolite under grassland replicate 2 | place: USA:California | collected 2016-06-15 | reverse complement strand
GTCGAGGTCCTCTTCCTCGAGGCCAGCGAGGAGGCACTCGTCCGGCGTTACCACGAGAGCCGCCGCCGCCACCCGCTGGCCGCCGACGGCAACGTGCTCGAGGGCATCCGTGCCGAGCGCAAGGCGATGTCGCACCTGCGCGAGATCGCCGACCGGATCGTCGAGACCTCGGGGCTCACCGTCCACAAGCTCAAGGAGCTGCTGGTCGAGCATTACGTGACACCGCGGGCGCGGGCGGGCCTCACGGCCTCGCTCGTGTCGTTTGGCTTCAAGCACGGCGTCCCGTTCGATGCCGACCTCGTCTTCGACGTGCGCTTCCTCCCGAACCCGCACTTCATTCCGGGCCTGCGACCCCTCGACGGGCGGGACGCGGGCGTCCGGCAGTTCGTGCTCGACAACGCGGAGGGCCGGGAGCTCGTCCAGCACCTCACGGATTTTCTCAAGTTCCTGCTCCCGCGCTACGAGCGCGAGGGCAAGGCATACCTGACGATCGCGATCGGCTGCACCGGAGGCCGCCATCGCTCGGTGGCGCTCGCGGAAGCGCTCAAGCGGTTCCTGGACGAGCTCGGCTACGCGCCGACCGTCGTGCACCGGGACCTGGAGAGAGAGTAGAGGCCGGTGACGCATGGGCGGTTGCCGTTTTGCTTCGGGATCCACAACCATCAGCCGATCGGGAACTTCGACCACGTGCTCGCCGAGGCGACGGAGCGCGCCTACCACCCGTTTCTCGAGCGCCTGCAGGCGCGACCCGAGGTCCGGCTCACCGTTCACTGCACGGGGAGTCTCCTCGAGTGGCTGCGCGAGCGCTCGCCCCGCACCTTCGACCTGCTCGCGGCGCTCGCCGGCCGCCGACAGGTCGAGCTGCTGACGGGCGGATTCTACGAGCCGATCCTCGCCGTTTTGCCCGATCACGACAAGTTCGGTCAGATCGAGCGGCTCACCGCGTTCCTCAAGACGCACTTCGGCGTGCGTCCGCGCGGGATGTGGCTCGCCGAGCGCGTGTGGGAGCCGCACCTGCCGCGCGTGCTCGCCCAGGTCGGCGTCGAGTACGTGCTCCTGGACGACAGCCACTTCGTGCTGGCCGGGCTCGACGCGGACACGCTCGGAGGCTACTACCTCACCGAGGACCAGGGCTTCCGGCTCCGGGTCTTCCCGATCAGCCAGCGGCTCCGCTACCTGATCCCGTTCGGGGAGGTCGAGGCGAGCCTCGAGTATCTGGCCGCGCGGCGCGGTCGCGTGCGAGCGGTGACGATGGTCGACGACGGCGAGAAGTTCGGCGCGTGGCCGGGCACGCACGCGCACGTGTACGAGAAGGGGTGGCTCGACCGGTTCTTCGACCGCCTGCTCGCGAGCGACTGGCTCGAGCTCACGACGCTCTCGGACGTCGTGGATCGGGTGGAAGCGACCGATCGCGTCTACCTGCCCACGGCCTCGTACCGGGAGATGGGCGAGTGGGCGCTCCCCGCGGGCGCTCAGCGAAGGCTCGGGCAGGCCAAGCACGAGCTCGAGCAGCTCGGCGCCGGGGCCGAGTACGCCGACGTCCTCCGGGGTGGCTTCTGGCGCAACTTCCTGGCGAAGTACCCCGAGGTCGCGGACACGTACTGGAAGATGCTTCGTCTGTCGCACGCCGTCCGCGCGGCGCTGGCGCGGGCCCCGCACGATCGGGATCTCGTCCAGGCGCAGATCGCGCTCTGGCGGGGCCAGGCGAACGACGCCTACTGGCACGGCGTGTTCGGCGGCTGCTATCTGCCCCACCTCCGCCGCGCCGTGAAGAGCGCGCTCCTCGAGTGCGAGCGCCGGCTCGCGGACTCGGGCGCCACCCCGATGCCCGTGTGGACGCGTGAGGACGGCAACGGCGACGGGTACCAGGAGGTCTACGTGAGGACGCGGGAGCTGGCGGTGACACTCAACCCGGCGCTCGGCGGCGCGATCACCGAGCTCGGCTACCTCACACGCGACCTCGACGTGGCGGACGTGCTGGCGCGCCGCCCGGAGGCCTATCACGCCGACGTCAGCGCGCGGAGCGAGCAGCCGGGTGCGCCGGCGCTCCGCACCATCCACGACGCGCCACCGCCCAAAGAAGCCGGCCTGGAGACGCTGCTCGCCTACGACGACGTCCGGCGCGGCTCGCTGCTAGAGGGTTGGTTCGACGCCGGCGCCTCGCCGCTCGACCCCGTGTCGCCCTGGGCGGGGGCCGCGCGCGTGTTCGCCACCGAGCCCCTCGCGTGCACGGTGGGCGCGGCCAATGGAGGCGTCGTCGTCACGTTCACCCGAGAGGTCCAGGCACCCGTGACGGTCGAGAAGACGGTGACCATCCGCGACGCGACCGTCCAGGTACGCTACCGGCTCGGTACCGCGGGCCCGACCACGATCAGCGGGAGGTGGGCGGTCCAGTTGAACCTGGCGCTCACGGCGGGAGATGCGCCGGGGCGGTATCTGACGGCGCCCGGCCGCCCGTCGCTCGGCAGCACGGGACGCGAGCGGGGCGCGCGGGGGGTCACGCTGCTCGACGAATGGATCGGCGTGCGGGTACGTCTCGAGTGGGCGCCCGCCGCCGAGCTCGCGTGGGGCCCGGTCCAGACCGTGTCGGTGTCCGAGGCCGGCTACGAGCGGATCTATCAGGGAACCGCGCTCCTCGTCGTTTGGCCGGTCGAGCTCTCCGCGCGCGCGGGGCGTGAGCTCGGCGGAACGATCACGCTGGAACGGCCGTGAGCCTCGACAACCCGCGCGCCATCTCCGAAGCCGATCCCCACCGTGTGGCGGAGATCCTCGCCTCCTCGCGGCCTCGAGCCTCGAAGAGCTCGACGTCCCGATCCTCGTCCACCGGGGCTACGGCCTCCCGGCGGCCGCGGGCAAGCACGCCCTCGTCGTTGCTCTGTCCTACTCCGGCGAGACGGCGGAGGTGTTGTCGGCCGCAGACGCGGCGCTCGCGCGCGGTGCCCCTCTCGTGACGCTCAGCGCGGGCGGGCGTCTCGGGGAGCTGGCGCGGTCGCGCCGCCTGCCGCACGTGCGGCTTCCCGGCGGGCTCATGCCGCGCATGGCGCTCGGCTACCTTTTCTTCGGCCTGGCGGGGGTCCTGACCGACATCGACCTGGCCGTCGCGACCGAGGCGGAGCTCGCGGCGGCGGTGGCTCGCCTCGAGCCCCTGGCGCGCGAGCTTGCGCCGGCCCGCGCGGCACCAGGGAACGAGGCCAAGCGGCTCGCGCTGGCGATCGGCGACCGACTGCCGGTGATCTACGGCGGGCCCGCGACGGGGGCGGTCGCCCGATCGGCACGTCGTCTTCCTGCGCGAATAGGGCGAGCCGCGTGAGATCGCCCGACGCTTCGCCGTGGTCCACGATCTGATCGGCCCCGTGGCGGGGGGCGTGAGCGAGTGCTGGGCGCGCGGGGCGGGGCGGGTGGCACGGCTCCTGGCGCTCGCGTACGTCGGCATGTGGGTGAGCTACTACGCGGCGCTCGCGCGCGGGGTGGACCCGTGGACAGTGGAGCTGCTCGACGAGGTGAAGCGGCGGCTCGCGTGAGGCTCGGCGCGGGGCTGGTTGAGGGGCACGGAGCGGCATGTTACAGTGACGCAACTCGACCGGGTTGGCGGAGGATACGATGGCGCGTGACGAATACCTGTTTACATCCGAGTCGGTGACCGAAGGTCACCCCGACAAGATCGCAGACCAGATCTCCGACGCGGTTCTGGACGCGATCATCGGCCAGAACCCGACCGGCCGTGTGGCATGCGAGAGCCTGCTCACGACCGGGCTCGTCGTCGTGGCAGGCGAGATTACGACCTCCTGTTACGTGGACATCCCGCGCATCGCGCGCGACACGATCCGCGACGTTGGCTACACCCGCGCCAAGTTCGGTTTCGACCACGAGACGTGCGCGGTGATCACGGCGATCGACGAGCAGTCCGCGGATATCGCCATGGGTGTCGACGCGCTCGGCGCCGGTGACCAGGGGCTGATGTTCGGGTATGCGTGCACCGAGACGCCGGAGCTGATGCCGATGCCGATCATGCTCGCGCACAAGCTCGTCATGCGCCTGAGCGAGGTGCGGAAGAAGGGCATCCTCGACTACCTGCGGCCCGACGGCAAGTCGCAGGTCACGGTCCGCTACGTCGACGGCACGCCGCGGGCGGTCGAGACGGTCGTCGTCTCGTGCCAGCACAGCCCCGACGTCACCATCGAGCGGATCCGCGCGGACGTGGTCGAGCACGTGATCATCCCCACGATCCCGTCCGAGCTCCTCGACTCGAAGGCGTGCGTCTTCCATGTGAATCCGACGGGCCGGTTCGTGACCGGCGGCCCGATGGGCGACACGGGTCTCACCGGGCGCAAGATCATCGTCGACACGTACGGTGGGTCGTGCCCGCACGGCGGCGGCGCGTTCTCGGGGAAGGACCCGACGAAGGTCGACCGGTCGGCGTGCTACATGGCGCGGCACGTCGCCAAGAACGTCGTCGCGGCGGGCCTCGCCACGCGCGCGCAGGTGCAGGTCGCGTACGCGATCGGCGTCGCCGACCCCGTGTCGATCATGGTCGAGACGTTCGGGACGGGCAAGGTCACGAACGCGGTCCTCGAGAAGCTCGTCCGCCGTCACTTCGACTTCACCCCGGCCGGGATCATCAAGTACCTGAACCTGCGCCGGCCGATCTACAAGCAGACGGCGGCGTACGGACATTTCGGACGCTCGGAGCCCGCGTTCACCTGGGAGCGGACCGATCGCGTGAAAGACCTGCGGGACGACGCGGGTATCTGAAATCGGAGGGGGCCTCTGACCGACGGGCTCCGCCCTCTGGGGCCCTCTCCGAAGCCTTCCCCCAGGATTCGATCGCGGCGGCAACGCTGCCGCTCGCAGCGGTGAACTCGCCTGAGACCGCATGATTCGGGCTCGCATCGGCGACGAAAGGACGAAGCGCAGCATGGTTGAGCACGACGTCAAGGACATCTCGCAGGCCGCCGCCGGGCGACTCAAGATCGAATGGGCCGAGCAGTCGATGCCCGTCTTGAGGCAGGTCCGGGAGCGCTTCGCCAGGGAGCAGCCGCTCAAGGGCATCCGCCTCGGCGCGTGTCTGCACGTCACCACGGAGACCGCCGTGCTCATGCTGACGCTCCGCGCCGGCGGCGCGCAGCTCGCGTTGTGCGCCTCCAACCCGCTCTCCACGCAGGACGACACGGCCGCGGCGCTCGTGAAGGAGTACGACATCGCGGTGTACGCGCACAAGGGCGAAGACCACGCGCGCTACTACCGGCACATCGAGGCCGTGCTGGCGACCCGTCGCGGTGAACGACGCCGATACCAAGCACCTCTTCGATAACCGCTACGGGACGGGCCAGTCGACGATCGACGGCATCCTGCGCGCGACCAACATCCTCCTCGCGGGACGCACCGTCGTCGTCGCCGGCTACGGAATGTGCGGCAAAGGTGTCGCCGCGCGCGCCAAGGGTATGGGCGCCCACGTGATCGTCACCGAGGTCGAGCCCTTGCGGGCGCTCGAGGCCGTCATGGACGGCTTCCCGGTCATGCCGTTGGCCAAGGCCGCCGAGGTGGGCGACGTCTTCGTCACGGTGACGGGCAACACGACGGTCATGTCGAGCGACCATTTCGGCCGCATGAAAGACGGTGTCATCCTCGCCAACTCCGGTCACTTCAACGTCGAGATCGACCTGGCGACGTTGGGTGCGATGGCGCGCGCGCGGCGGAGCATCCGCCCGTTCGTCGAGGAGTACACGCTCCAGAGTGGGCGGCGGCTCTACGTCCTGGGCGAGGGGCGCCTCATCAACCTCGCGGCGGCCGAGGGGCACCCGGCGGCCGTGATGGACATGAGCTTCGCCAACCAGGCTCTCTCCGCGGAGCACATGGTCAAGCACGGCCGAAGCCTCGCGAAGAAGGTGCACGGGGTACCGCGCGAGATCGACCTCGAGATCGCGCGGCTCAAGCTCGCGTCGATGGGTGTGGAGATCGACGAGCTGACGCCCGCCCAGCGAACGTACCTCGCGTCCTGGACCCACGGCACCTAAGAGCGTCCGCGCCAGGACGCCATGAATCGCGGCCAACCTGTCGTCCTGCTGCTGCTCCTGTTCCTGGCCCTGAGCCTCGTCGCCCAGTTCGTCCCGCTCTACACCGACTGGCTCTGGTTTCAGGAGGTCGGCTATACCGAGGTCTTTACCACCACGCTCGCCCTCCGCGGGTCACTCTTCGCAGGGCTGGCGGTCGGTGTCCTCATCTTCCTTTACGTCAACCTGACCTTCGCGGCGCGAACCGCCGCGCCCGACGTGATCTGGGAGCTCGAGGACCAGCTGGGCCTGCCGGGGCGGGTGGTGATCGAGCCGCTGATCCGCCGCTTCCTCCCGGTCGTGCTCCTCGCGATCTCGCTCGTGGCGGGGTTGCGCGCGACCGTCCACTGGGAGACGGTGCTCGGGTATCTCAACGCCGTCGAGTTCGGCCGGAGCGACCCGCTGTTCGGCCGCGACCTCGCGTTCTTCGTCTTCGTCCTTCCGTTCTGGCGGCTCGTGTACGGCTGGGCGATCACCCTGATCATGAGCACGATCGTTCTGACGCTCGCCGTCTACGTCCTGCAGCGAAGCCTGGTCCTCACGACGCGCGGACCGCGCCTGGCGGCCGGCGCCCGGACGCATCTCTTGGCGCTCGGCGCGCTGGCGTTGGCCGTCAGGGCCGGCGGCTTCTGGCTCGACCGGTTCGAGGTGGTCTTCTCACCCCGCGGGATCGTGTTCGGCGCCGCGTACACGGACACCTACGCCTCACTGCCGGCCCTCGGCGTGCTCGCGGTGGTCAGCGCCGTCGCCGCCGCGGCGTGTCTCGTACAGATCACCCGCGCCGGCCTCCGCCTCGTGGCGGGCGGCCTGATCGTCCTCGGCCTGGTCTGGGTGATTGGCCTCGGCATCTACCCCGCGCTGCTGCAGCGCTTCAGCGTGACGCCGAACGAGCTCGTCGCCGAGCGGCCGTTCATCGAGCACAACATCCGAATGACGCGCCAGGCGTACGGCCTCGACCGGATCGAGGAGCGAAGCTTCCCGGCCGACGAGACCCTCGATGCCCGGGCCCTCGAGCGGAACGCACCGACGATCGAGAACATCAGGCTCTGGGACCACCGCCCGCTGCTGCGCACGTTCGGCCAGCTCCAGGAGATCCGCACCTACTACAAGTTCGTCGACGTCGACAACGACCGGTACTCGCTCAACGGCGAGTACAAACAGCTCATGCTCTCGAGTCGGGAGCTGTCGTACGCGCACCTCCAGTCGCGCATCTGGATCAACGAGCACCTGACCTTCACCCATGGCTACGGCGTCGTCGTCGGACCCGTGGCGCGAATCACGCCGGAGGGGCTGCCCGAGTTCCTGGTGAAGGACATCCCCCCACAGTCGAGCGGCGGCTTTCCGGCGATCACGCGCCCCGAGATCTACTTCGGCGAAGTGTCGAACGGCAAGAGCTGAACTACCCGTCCGGCGACCAGAATGTCTACACGACGTACAGTGGCACGGGCGGGATCCCGATCGGCGCCTTCGCTCGGAAGATCCTGTTCGCGATCCGGTTCGGCGAGATCAAGATCCTCCTCGCCAATGACCTCACCGCCGATAGCCGGATCATGATCTATCGCGCGGTCGTCCCACGCGTCCGCCAAATCGCGCCGTTCTTTCGATTCGATCGCGACCCGTACATGGTGGTCGCGGACGACGGCCGTCTCGTGTGGATGCTCGACGGTTACACGACGACGGACCGCTACCCGTACTCGGACCCCGTCCCCGGCGTGGGCAACTACGTGCGCAACTCCGTGAAGGTGACGATCGACGCCTACCACGGAACCGTGCGGTTTTACCTCGCGGATCCGACCGACCCGATCGTGCGCGCCTATGGACGCGCGTTCCGCGGCCTATTTCAGCCGCTCGACGCGATGCCCGCGGACCTGCGCGCGCACATCCGCTACCCCGAAGACTTCTTCTCGATCCAGGCACGGAAATACGCCACGTACCACATGAAGGACCCGCAGGTGTTCTACAACAAGGAGGACCTCTGGACCCTCCCGCGGCGGGCGGTCGAGGGACGCGAGCGGGACATGGAGCCGTACTACACGATCATGCGGCTGCCGGGCGAGCGGAAAGAGGAGTTCATCCTGCTCACGCTCTACAACCCGAGCCGTCGCGACAACATGATCGCCTGGCTCGCCGCCCGCTCGGATCCGCCGAACTACGGCAAGCTGCTCGTCTATGACTTTCCGAAGCAGAAGCTGGTCTTCGGCCCGCGCCAGATCGACGCGCGGATCGATCAGGATCCGGTGATCTCGCAGCAGCTCTCGCTCTGGAACCAGCGCGGCTCCACGGTGATTCGCGGATCGCTGCTGGCGATCCCGCTCGATCAGTCACTGATCTACGTCCAGCCGCTCTATCTCGCCGCGTCGGAGCAGGGGGCTTTGCCCGAGCTCCGTCGCGTGATCGTCGCCCACGGCAACGCGATCGCGATGGAGCCGACGCTCCAGCAGTCGCTCGCACGGATCTTCGGCGGCCGCGCGCCGACTCCGGCGCGCGGGGCGGCGGCGCCCTCGGCGGCGCTCGACACGGCGGAGACGCGGCCCCTCGCGCAGCGGGCACTGGAGATCTGGAACCGCGCCCAGGACGCGCTGCGGCGAGGGGACTGGGCGAGCTACGGAACCGAGCAGAAGCGGCTGGAGGAGACGCTCCGCGCCCTCGCGCAGTCCAAGTAGCCCCGCCGTCGACCGAATCCCTCGGCGAAGCCCTCCTGCGAGCGAACTCAGGTGCGGGCGCGGAGGAGCAACGAGACGCCGAGCCCGAGGAAGATGATGTTCGCCGTCCACGCGGCGAGGAGCGGCGGGAGGAGGTCGGCGCGCGCGAACGCGAGCGCGACGTAATGGACGACGAGGTACCCCGCCATGATCGCGATCGCGAGACCGATGCCGAAGAGCCGGCCGGCGCGCGGCGACTGGAGCGCGAACGGGATCGCGACGAGAACCATGACGAGGTTCACGAGCGGGAGCGACAGCTTCGAGTACAGCTCGACGAGATACTTCCGAACCTGGAAGCCCGCCGCCTCGAGCCGGGTCACGTAGTCCTTGAGCTCGCGATAGCTCATCGACGTCACCGGCTTCTGGATCCGGATGAAGTCTTCCATCTCCTCCTTGATATCGAGCGCGGTCCACACGAACGGCACCGTCTGCACCCGTCCGTCGGGGCCGATCTCGCGGAACGCGCCCTCGCTGAGCTCCCAGCCCGTGGTCGTCCAGTGGGCGCGCCGCGCGTCGAGGCGGTTGACGAGGCGGAACTCGTGGTCCACCTCGAGAATCGAGACGCCGTACATGTCGTTCGTCCCCGGGTGCAGGAGCGCCACCCGATAGAAGCGGCTGTCCGAGCTGCGCATCCACAGGCGCAGCCGAGACTGCAGATGCCGGGGCGCCTGGCCACGGATCTTCACGCGGTCCACCTCTTCGCCGCGCTCGTTGAGCCCGGGCAGGACCAGCTCCTGGAAGAGCCCCGCGCCGATCGCCACCGCGATCCCGAGGCCCACGATCGGGAGGCTCACGCGATAGAGACTCACACCCGCCGCCTTCAGGGCGGTCAGCTCGTGGTTCCGGACGAGGGTCAGGTAGAGGAAGATCGTCGCGACGAGCACGATCACGGGGAGCCCGTCGTGGAGCGCCGCGGGCAGGCGGTAGGCGAAGTGCTCGACGATGTAGAGGAGCGGCGGCTTGAGCCTCAGATACCGGTCCAGCGTCTGCAGGAGGTCGATGACCATGAAGAGGGCGGCCGCCACGGCGAGGCCGACTCCCATGAAGGTCAGATATTCGCGGACGAGGTAGCGGTCGATGATGTGCGTCGAGTCGTGCGTCGGATGCGACGGATGGAGCTGGCCGCGGCGGGCCTGGCGGCTCGGGGTCAGGGCGGCGAGCGTGTCGATCCCCCGCCAGAGGAGCGGCAGCGGGGGCAGCCGCCACTCGCGCGTCGTCGCCACGAGAAGGACCATCCCGACGATCGTGAAGAGCACGTTCGGCGTCCAGATGGCGATTCCCGCGGGGATCTGCAGCCGGAGGGCGGCGCCCTCGAGCGAGGTCATGACGAAGTAGTAGGTGAGTAGGATCGCGAGGCTTCCTCCCAGGGCGATGGATCGACCGCCGCGATGCGAACGGATCGCGAGCGGAAAGCCGACGAGCGCGAACGCCAGCGCCGCGAGCGGGAGCGCGAAGCGCTTGTGGAGCTCGATCGCGTAGGGCGCTCCCCCGTGGAGGTCTCCCCTGAGCTCGGCCACCCGCGCCGTGAGCTCGCCGAGCGTGAGGTCCTTCTCCGGCTTCTCGACGCGCGGGGCGCCTTTGAGCGGCGAGTCGACCGAGAGGCTGAGGTCGTAGATACCGAAGAGGGTGTAGCGGTACCTGGCCGCGCTCGCCGCGCCCCCCGAGGCCGGGTCGGGCGACAGGCCCTGGGGCGGGTCCGCCGGCATCACGTCGGCCTCGCTCACGGCGCCGTTCAGCAGGCGCAGCGTGAGCCGCCGGTTGACCTCGTCGGCCAAGAGCCGTCCTTCGCGCGCGGTGATGATGCGAGAAAGCTTCGGATCGCGCTCGTCGGAGACGAGGAGCCCGCGCAGGGCGACCTGCGAAGCGCTCACGTCCTCGACGTAGATGATGACGTCCCCGAAGGTGCTGTTGAAGACGCGCTCGGCCAGACCGCTCGCCGCGCTGGCTTCCAGGATTCTGAACAGCTGGCGCTGGAACTCGCGATTGGCGAGCGGGTTCGCGACGAGCGTGAACACCGCCGTGACGGCGGTGATCGCCAGAGCGACCGTCAGCACGGGCCGAAAGAGACGGAGCGCGCTCACACCCGCCGCCTTGAGCGCGATGACCTCGAGGTCGCCGGCCAGGCGGCCGCCCGCCAGGAGGATCGCGACCAGCAGCGCCATGGGCAGGGTGTGGGCGAGGAAGGAGGGAAGCATGTAGACGAGGAGCTGAACGACGAGGTAGAACGGCACACCCTTCGTGACGACCAGGTCGGTCAGGTGATAGATCCGGTCGATGAGGAGGAAGAACGTGAAGAGCGCGCCACCGAGCACGAGCGGTGGGATGAGCTCGCGCACGATGTACCGATCCAGGACGAGCAACCTCACGGCTCTGTTGTACCATAGCGGCGTGTACCGGCCCTCGGAACACCTCCTGATGGCCGTGCGGATTCTGGTGCTGCTCGCCGGCGTCGGCGACGCTGCGCTCGGCGCGTCGGGCGTGCCCGACCGACTCGACCGGTTCCGCGAGCTCGCGCTCACCCGGCAGTCCCGCGCCGAGACGGGCGCCGAGCCGACGGCCGACGCCTATCGCGAGATGTATGCGCTGCTCGACGAGGAGATCGTGGAGAGCCTCGCGAGCGGTGGGCCGTTCGCGTCGCCGGGGTTTCTGCAGGATCGCCTCGACGCGTTCGGCGACGCGTGGGGCGGCGCCATGCTCGGCGTCGTGGGCGTCGATCGTCTGGTCGTGGGCGCCTTCCAGCTTGCCGACGCGCCGGGCGTGAGCACGGTCCGCGTGTACGGGCGCCTGCGCGGTGAGGCCGCGCTGCTCGCGACGATTCACCGCGAGGGCCAACCCGTCGTCTATCCCGCGACCCCCGCACCGGGTGGCGCGCCGCAGTTCGTCACGGCGTGGGAGGGCGCGCCGACCGGGCGGGGCGCGCGCGCGCTCCGCCTGGAACTCGCCCGCCAGGTGGGCGACTCGGTCAGCGTCGTGTGGTCCACGGCGGAGCTCTTTCCCGACGGGCTCTCCGCACGGTCCTACTCGGTCCGCCCGACGGAGATCCGCGTGCGCTATGAGCTGCGCTACCCGGGGTGGACGCCCGGCTGCGAAGTGCAGACGGAGGCCGAAGACCTCTTCCGGCTGGTTCCCGAGACGGGCGTCTTCACGCGCGCGGGCCGAACGTACCATCGGGCCTGGCACCGTGA
>WNGC01002199.1_pt1 | contig 11937 bp, 10 predicted proteins | sample 5400051 | NCBI WGS metagenome assembly WNGC01 (sample SAMN13153368, study PRJNA577476) | soil metagenome | isolation source: 20 cm soil or saprolite under grassland replicate 2 | place: USA:California | collected 2016-06-15 | reverse complement strand
AACAACCGGCTCGACGTGTTCGCCGAGATGCGCCTCGCCGCCCTGATCCAGAAGCCACGGCTCGGCGCCGACGCGCTCCCCGCCGGTCGGGTGCTCGAGCTGGCCACGCTCGGGGGCGCCCGCGCGCTGGGGCTCGAAGCCGAGCTGGGCTCCATCGCCCCCGGCAAGCGCGCCGACCTGGTCGTGCTCGATTTGCGCGAGCCGCATCTCCACCCGGCGGGCGGCGATCCCGTATCGCTGGTGGTGTACGCGGCGTGCGCGAGCGACGTGCGCGACGTGTTCGTCGACGGCCGCCCGGTGGTGCTCGGCCACGAGCTCCTCACCGTGCCGATCGACGAAATCGTGCGGCAGGCCGATCGCGCCGCAGCCGAGCTTCACCGCACGGTCAGTTCTTCAGGTGCGCTTTGACCGCCCCCTCGGCGTGCGCTTCCACGAACCACAACCACTTGTCGGTGCCCCGCGAGATCTCGGTGCAAATGTCCGACGAGTCCACGTCGTCCAGGTCCGCCGTTTGGTCGATCGCCCTGCGGACGCGCTCCCCGAAGCCGGACAGCGCCGAGGACAGGGCCCACACGTGCTCCTCGCCCGTCGAGATGGTGAGCGGATACTCCGGCAGCTCCGACCGCTCGGCCACGACCCGCGCCGTCCCCTCCGCGATGCCACCGAGCTGAACCACCCGCTCCGCCAGCAGGTCCACGTACTCCTCCACCGCTTCGTCGATCTCGTCGAACAGCTTGTGCAGGGCGATGAATTGGGGGCCCTTGACGTTCCAGTGCGCTTGCTTCGCCTGCGTCTGGAGATCGATCGCGTCCGCCAGGAGGTTGTTGAGCAGATCGCTCACCTGGCTGCGCGAGCTCTCGGGAAGATCGTTCATGGTGTCGTGCGGGACGGGGGACATGGCGTCGACTCCTGTGACAAGATGGTTTACGTTCTAGCGTTGCTTGATGAAGGTGCCGTCCTGGAGCTCGGCGTACGCCCGCCGCAGCTCGTCCTGCGTGTTCATCACGATGGGGCCGTACCATGCCACCGGTTCCTCGATCGGCTTCCCCGACACGAGGAGGAACCGGATACCGGCGTCGCCTGCCTGGACAGTCACGCTGTCCCCGCTGTCGAACAACACGAGCGACCGGTTCTGCACCTCCTCGGGGCTCCCGCCGCCGCTCCCGGCCACGACTGGTCCCACCGGTTCGGTGCGGACGGCGCCCGGCTGCGAAGCGTCGCGGAACGTGCCACCGCCCTCGAACACGTAGGCAAACGCGTGCCCGGACGTCTCGACCGGCAGCGACTTCCGCTTGCCAGGTGGGACCCACACGTCCAAATAGCGCGGGTCCGCCGCCACCCCCTCGACCGGGCCGGTCTTCCCCCAGAAGCTCCCGCAGATCACGCGCACGCGCGTGCCGTCGTCGTCGGTCACTTCGGGGATGGCGCCGCCGGAGATGTCCTGATAGCGCGGCCGGGTCATCTTCAGGGCGGACGGCAGATTGGCCCACAACTGGAACCCATGCATGCGCCCCTGTGGGTCCCCGCGCGGCATCTCCTGATGGAGGATCCCGCTGCCCGCGGTCATCCACTGCACATCACCCGCCCCCAGGGCGCCCTTGTTCCCCAGGCTGTCGCCGTGGTTGACCGTCCCGGCGAGGACGTACGTGATGGTTTCGATCCCCCGATGGGGGTGCCAGGGGAAGCCCGCGAGGTAATCCTCGGGGTTCTCGTTACGAAAGTCGTCGAACAGGAGGAAGGGATCGAACTCCTGGGTGTCGCCGAAGCCGAACGCGCGGCGCAACCGCACGCCCGCGCCTTCGATGGTGGGTTTAGCCTGCAGCACTCGCTTGATCGGTCGAATCGACATGGTTGCTCCTCGGAATCGCAGTTAACGTACCATGCGAAGAACTCCCGCGGCGCCCCCGGGGTTCCCCTACGCTTTCCCGTTTACGTTGAACCGCTGAATCGTCTCCGTCAGCTTGGCCGCGGCGACCGAGAGGTGCTGTGAGGTGGTCGTGAGCTCGCCCAGTGAGGCGATCTGCTCCTCCGTCGCGGCCGAGGTCTGCTCGGCGCCCTGGGCCGCGGTTTCGGCGATCCCCGCGACCTCTTCCATCCGGCGCACGACTTCGCGGATCCGCTGTGTCTGACCTTCGGTCTCGCCCGCAAACGCGCTGGCGAACTTCACGGTGGCGTTCAGGTCGCCGAAGATGGCGTCCAGCGCCTGCCGGGCCGCCGCGGAGACGGCGCCCACGCCCTGGGCCGTGCGTCGACCTTCGTCCATCGCCGCGATCACCTGCCCGATCTGGTCCTGCGTTTGCCGCACGCGGGCCCGTACCTCCTCCGCGGAGCGGGCGCTCTGCTCGGCGAGCTTGCGTACCTCGTCGGCCACCACCCGGAATCCCAGGCCGTGCTGCCCGGCCCGCGCCGCTTCGATCGCCGCGTTCAGGGCGAGGAGGTCGGTTTGGCTCGCAATCCGCGTAATGGCGTCGACGAGCTTGCCGATTTCCCGCGAGCCCTGTTCCAGGGTGCCGGCCGCGCGCGACACCTGGTCGAGGTGGTCGACGAGGGTGACGAGGAGCTCGCTCGCGCGTGCGATCTCCTGGCCGTGGCGCTGCGCCTGCTGCGCCACGCCGGCGATCTGGCGCTCGGCCTCCTGTGCCCGCGCGTGCAGCTGCGCTGCGACGTCCGCCGCTGCCTCCGAGTCGTCGCGGCCGTGGCCGATGAGCTCCCGCTGGCGCGACGTGCCCTCGGTCAGCCGCTCCGCGGCGGCGGAGATCTCCTGGGATGCAGCGTGCAGCTCCTGGGCCGAAGCGGCGAGCTGCTCGGCCATGGCCGCGAGATCCTGGGACTGGTGCTGGACCTGACGTACCACACCGGCAATTGCCCCGGTGGTCCGGTTCACGCTCGCGCCGAGGTAGCCCAGCTCGTCCGGCTCCTCGTCCTGGACCTGCACCGTGAGGTCGCCGCGCTCCACCTGAGCCAGCGTACTCCGAGCGGCTTGCAGGCGGGTGACGAACCGCGTCAGCGTCGGTATCAGGGCCGCGCTCACGAACGCGAGCACCAGCGTCTCCTGCGCGAACGCGCTCCACGCCCAGCCCGGAGAGCCTTGACTGACCCGGACGGCCGTGGCGAGCCCGAAGCCCGTGAGGTTGACGAGGAGCGCCTGCCAGGCCTCCGTCTGGCCGAGAGACAGCGCGGCCTGCAGGGGTGCGATCACATACACGACGTACAGCAGGTGTCCGCTCGGCCCCACGGCGTAGAGGATTGCGGAGATCATCGCGGCACCGACCGCGATGTCGGCGTGCACGTGCCAGGCACGGAACTCACCGCCTCGTGCCACGCGGAGCAGGGCGTAGGTGATGGCGGCGAACATACCCGCGAAGCCCAGGATGTAGAGCCACGAGACGGGAGCGACCCGCGCGACCCGGACGATCGCGAGCAGGGCCGACCCCAGCGCGACGACCCGCCAGCGCGCGTGGGTATTCGCGAGCACGTAGCGGCGCTGTTTGGCGCGGTCTTCGTCGGCCAGCTGTCGGGTCAGGTCGGCCGCGGCGGGCATGGCAGGGAAAATGGCCCGGTGCGGAAGGGAGGGGTAGAGGGGCTACATGCGGAAGAGGTAGCTCAGCTTGAGGAAGAAGCCGTCGGCCGTGCGACTCAGGCTCCGGAATCGGAAGGCATCCGCCTCGGTGAGCGACGCGCCGTAGCCCAGGAAGACGACGGTTCCCGGGGTCGGTTTGTAGGAAAACAGGACGTCGTTGCGGAAGTCGTTCGTAACGATCGCTCGCGCGGTGTCGCCGTTCACGAGCAGCGGCTGTCCGGTGCGCGGATCGCGCAGCGCAGCCTGGTCCTCCGCGAAGTACTGGCCGATGTAGCGCACGAAGATCGCCCGTGTCAGCTGGTACTCGAGCTTCAACCGGGGGATGTTCGCCGTCGAGAAGCGGGTGCCGTCGCGCGCGCGGGTCAAGCGCTGGTGCAGCCAGCGCGCCTCGAGCCGCAGGGCTGGCGTGGGCCGCACGGCCGCGACGGTGGTCACGGCGACCTGGCGGCCCTCGGATGCCTCGGGAAAGATGGCCGCGGCCGAATAACCCACCACCATGCTGCCCGACACGGCCCGGTTCGGGGTGTTGAGAATGAGGGCCCCGCCGGGGAGGTGATACAGGTCGTGCGGTACGGCAAACGGCGCGACGCCGACCGTGTAGCCCGAGTAGTCCGCGGCCTCGAAGCCGAAGTGATTCAGGCTGAGCGTGAGCTGCGCCTGCCACCCGCCCCGCAGGGTCGCGATCCAGAAGTTCTGGAGAGTGTCTTCGATGGTCCGGTTCAACCGGCCGAAGTCGCGGTAGCGCCAGATCGGCGCGAACCCGACGATCGCCGTCAACTGCTCGACCAGCGCGCCCGGGCGACCGTACCAGCTGAACCGATTGTAGGTGCGACCGGCGACGAAGTCCGTGCGATTCACGAACCCGCTCGTGTCCTCAAACGACTTCTCGATGCCGAGCAGCTCGTAGTGGTTGCCGTACGCGCGACCGGTGCGGTCGCCGAAGGTGACGGTCCACAGCTTACCGGAGCGGCCGCCCGTCGGGTCGCGCGTCCACGCCCCCGCGACCTGGACCTCCGAGAACCAGATTTTGCGCCACACGACGTGCGCGTCGATGCCGAGCACGCGGTTATAGGCATCGCCGTCGATCCGGTCGGTGTAGGCCACCCCGAGCGTGGACGTCGGCCCGAGGTCGCGCCGCAGGCGCAGCATGTTGTATATCGGGTGCGCGCCCGTGGCCGACTGGTCGCTATTGTCGACGGCGCCCAGATAGGCGATCCCGGTCCCTCCGACCTTGCCGGCGAGCTTGGCGCCGAACACCGGCTGCGTGATGCGCCGCGTATAGATGAGGCTGTTGGGCGTGTCGAACTGCTCCAGCCCTTCGAGGAAGAAGGGGCGCTTCTCCGGGTAGAACAGGGCGAACCGCTGGTTGAGCGTCACCTGGCCGATGTCGGCCTCGACCTGCGAGAAGTCCGGGTTGGCGGTCGCGGTCAGGCCGAGGTTCTGCGTGACCCCCCAGCGCAGGTTGCCCGCGACTTCGGGTGTGCCGCGATAGTCGTAGCCCGGCGCGCTCGGGGCCCCGTCCACCTTGGTGGTGAACTCGGGTGTGAGGTCGAGCACCAGGCCGCGCCGCAGCGCGCCGAGTCCCACCAGGCGGCCCGACTGAATGAGGAAGCTCGCGTTGGCCCGCACGGCGGGGGTCCAGGTTTCCTCATAGCCCGAATGCTGGACCGAGCGTACGAGCTGGATGCCCCAATCCTGGGGGTCGGCGCTCTGGTACCGCAGGCTCTTGAAGGGGATCCGCACCTCCACTTCGTAGCCGTGCTCGGTCACGCGGCCGCGTGATTCGTAGACGTAGTCGGGGTTCAGATCGATCGTCGCGTCGAACCTGCCGCCCGCGCTCGGCCCCCCGGCGGCGCCGGCAGCGACGCCGTCACTCCAGACGCCGTCCTCCTGCACGCCGAGCGGATTGACGGCGAACATCGTGGCGCGGCGGTGGTCGAGGTAGGTGTCGAGCAGGATGGCGACGTGGTCGTCCGCGTCGATGTTGTCGCGGTCGGCGAGTGTGGCGCGCACCGCCCTGCCGTGTCGCTCGAACGCGCGGATGCCGAAGTAAATCGCGTCGGGGGCGTACCAGACGAGCACCGCGGTCGAGTCTTCGGCGGGACGGCCGTCCACCGGCCGGTACTGCGAGAAGCCGGTGAGCGTCGCCGCCCGGCTCCACACCGGTTCGTCGAGCACGCCGTCGATCTTGGCCTCCGTCTCGTAGCGCGGGATGCGCACGTCGAGCTGCCTGGCGAGGCCGCTGTAGACAGGGACGGGGTCGGTGACGACCTGAAGCGCGAGGAGGAGGGGGAGCACGGCGTGAAACGTAAGTGCGGAATGCGGAGTGCGGAATGCGGAATGAAGGGGCCGCCTTCGGAGCGTTGCCTACGAATCGTCAGCCGGTCCCGCCACTCCGCACTTCGCAATCTATTCGTATCTCAGCGCCACGATCGGATCGAGACTCGCCGCCCGGCGAGCCGGCCAGATGCCGAAGAACAGCCCGACGGCGGCGCTGAAAATGAAGGCGAGCAGAATGGCGAGCGGCGAAATCAGCGTGTTCCAGTGGGCCAGTTGCGACAGCACTACGGCGCCGAGCGAGCCGATGAGCACCCCGATCAGACCGCCCACCAGGCACAGCACCAACGCCTCGACGAGAAACTGGAACAGGATGTTGAAGCTGGTGGCGCCGAGCGCCTTGCGCACGCCGATCTCGCGGGTGCGCTCGGTGACGGACACGAGCATGATGTTCATGATGCCGATGCCCCCGACGACGAGACTCACGGCGGCAATGCCGGCCAGGAGGTACTTGAACGTCTCGGTCGTCTGTTGCAGCGTCGCCAGGATGTCGGTCTGGTTACGGATCTGGAAGTCGTTATCCTGACCGGGGCGAATCTTGTGTTGCCGCCGCATCACGCGCTCGATCTCGAGCGTTGCCAGGTTCATGTTGCTCAGGTCATCCACGCGCAACGTGATGTCGCGCAGCCGGTTGCTGCCGATGACGCGGTATCGGCCGGTCTCGAGCGGGATGAGAATTTGCTCGTCGGGGTTGGAAAACGAGCCCTGCGAGCCTTTCTCCGACAGCACGCCGATGACCTCGAACGAGATCGCGCGGATCAGGATCTCCTGGCCGATGATCGCGTCGCGGTTCGCGTTCAGCATATCGGGGATGGCGGAGCCCAGGACCGCCACCCGCCGACGTGCCGCGTCGTCGCCCGCCGTGAACATCCGCCCGGCCGGGACGGTGTAGTTGTGGACCGACGCGTAGTTCGGCGTGGTGCCCAGCACGTTGACGTTGATGTTTTGGCTGCCCTTTTGGACCTGGAGGTTGCGCGTCAGCTCGGGCACGACGTCCGTGACGTAGCGGGCGTGATTGGCGAGCGCGGTGTCGTCGTCCATGGTCAGGCTGACGCGCTGATCGCTCGCCACGCCGCGCATGAAACTCTGCCCCGGATACACGCTCAAGAGGGTGGGCCCGAGCGCCTGGATCCGGTCCTGCACCGATTTCTGGGCACCCGAGCCCAGGGCGATCATGGTGATCACCGCGCCGACGCCGATGATGATCCCCAGCATGGTGAGAAGGGAGCGCAGCTTGTTGGCTCGCAGCGCTTCGAGCGCGACGCGGATGATCTCGCCCAGGAGCATTCGCCCTACCGTGGGGTGCTCGGTTGCTGCCGCACGCCCGGCAGCCCGCCGCCGGTCACGTTCTGGAAGCGTTGGCGGAATTGCTGCTGCGACTGCACCAGCGACGCGCTCGGCAGCACCAGCACCGTGTCCTGTTCGGCGAGCCCGCGCGTCACCTCGATGTAGTCCTGATCGGTGAGCCCGGTGCCAATCGGCACGGCCGAGATCTTGCCGTCCCGCAGCGTGAACACGATGTAGCTTCCGCCCCCCGCGGCATCGCGTCCGTGGCGGCTGGCGGCGCCGCCCGCCCCGCCCGCCCCGCCCGCCCCACCACCGCCCGCTCCCTGGAACTGACTGCGCAGCTGCGCCAGCAGGGCCTGCTCCGCGGGTGTCAGCTCGGCGCCGGTCATCCGTTTCGCGAACGCGGCCCGTACCTGGTCGGGCGTCACGCCCGACGGCAGCGTGATGGTGCGTCCGCTGGGCGTCGTGAACGTGGCTGCCGCTCCCGGCTTGGTCGCTTCGGCGGCGTGCAGCTTGCCGGCGTCCGCGGTGTCTCGGCCGGCGGCGCGCGGCGTCTCCGCCTGCGCCAGCTGTTGCTGCACGGTTTGCAGGTCGAGTCCCAGTACCTGCGCGGCCGATGCCACGTCGCGCGGCGTGCGGAGCGCGGCGTTCGGCACGGCCAGCACGTTCTGCCGGTTACCGATGTGGATCTCGACTTCGCTGTTCATCCCCGGTTTGAGCTGGTGGTTGGGGTTCAGAATATTGACGATGACCGGGAACATCGTGACGTTCTGATTGACCTGCGCCTGCGGCTCGATCTTCAGGACGCTGCCGTCGAACGGGCGATTGGGAAACGCGTCCACGGTGATCGTCACCGGCATCCCGGACTGGACCTTGCCGACATCGGTCTCGTCCACCAATGCCTGGACCTGCACGGTGTCGAGGTTCGCCATTTTGAGGATCACGGTGCCGCCGCCCACGTCGTGCGTCGGGCTTGAGATCACGGTTCCGAGCACGGCGTCGAGCTCGAGCACCGTGCCGGTGACCGGCGCGCGCACCTGGGTGTCCTCCATCGCGTCTTTCGCGGTCTGGAGGTTCGCCTCGGCATTGACGACCGAAGATTGGGCGGTCGCGTAGCTGAGCTTCGCGGCCTCGTAATCGGTCTCGGCGATGGACTTGCTCTGATACAGCGACTCGCTCCGCTTGAGCTGCGCGGTGGCGTTGTCGAGCTGGGCCTTGGCGACGGCCAGGCTCGCCTCGGCCTGGGTGAGGTCGTTCTGGGGGATGCGCGGGTCGATCTTCGCGAGCAGCTGTCCTTTCCTCACGTCGTCGCCCGTCTGGACCGGCATGCCGAGGATTTCGCCTGAGGCCTTCGACTTCACGCTCAGGGTGAGGATGGGCTGGATGGCGCCGGAGGCGGAGGCCGTCACCACGATGTCGCGGTGCGCCACCGGGATCTTCTCGTACAGGGCCGCGGGTTGCGCCTGCTTGCACGCCGCGACGCCAAGCAACAGGGCCGCAGGGGCGGCCAGGAGAGTGCGGTTCACAATCAGCCTTTCGTCTGCACGTCGCGCTCGACGAGCCCGTCGCGCAGGTGGATCTGGCGAGAGGCATGCGCCGCGATGTCGGCTTCGTGCGTGACCAGCACGATGGTCTGTCCGGCGTCGTGCAGCTCCTCGAACAGCCGCATGATCTCCTCGCCCGTGGCGGAGTCGAGGTTCCCGGTCGGCTCATCCGCCAGCAGGATCGAGGGCTCGTTCACGAGCGCGCGAGCGATCGCCACCCGCTGGCGCTGCCCGCCCGACAGCTCGTTCGGCTTGTGCGTCATCCGGTCGGCGAGCCCGACGCGCTCGAGCGCGCGCGCCGCCTGGGCGCGGCGCTCCTTCGCGCCGCTGCCGGCATAAATCAGCGGCAGCTCCACGTTGTGGAGGGCGCTGGCGCGGGGCAGCAGATTGAACGTCTGGAACACGAACCCGATCTCTTTGTTGCGAATCCGCGCCAATTCGTCGTCCGACAAATCGCTCACCTTTTGCCCGTTGAGCCAGTATTCGCCCGCGGTGGGCGTGTCGAGGCAGCCGATGAGGTTCATCAGGGTCGATTTCCCCGAGCCGGAGGGCCCCATGATGGCCACGAACTCGTTGCGCCGCATCTGGATCTCGACGCCGCGCAGCGCGTGCACCACCTCGCCCCCCATGTCGTAGTCGCGCGTGAGCTTGTGCGTGAGGATGACGGTGTCGGGCAGCGGCGTGTCGCCGGTGCGGAACGCAGTCGGCTGGACGCTGGTCACAGGTTGTGTCCCACCAGCGCCTCGACCTGCGCGCGGGCGATCAGATAGTTGTAGCGCGCCTGGACCTGATTCACCTGGACCTGGGTCATGTTGGCCTGGGCCGTGAGCAGATCGAGCAGCGTGCCGGCGCCGAGGCGGTAGCGCTCCTGCGTGACGCGGAGCGCCTCAGTGGCGGCCGCAACGTTCGCGTTCACAATGGAGATTTGGGCGTACGCGGTGAATAGGGCTGCAAGCTGCTGGGTGAGCTGCGCGTTGACCTGGCGGCGGGCGTCGGCCGCTTGAGCGGTGGCGATGTCGCGCGTCACACTGGCCGACACTTGCGACTGCTCGCGCAGGAAGCCATTGAAGAGGGTCCAGGAGAAACCAAACCGCCACGAGAAGGTCTCGCGATAGGTGTCGAACAACGGCAGCGTCGGCGAGCCCGTACCGGTACGGCTGTTGCTGTACGAGACCACCACACTCGGCCAGTATTGCGAACGCGAACTCCACACCTGTGCGCTCGCCGCCCGCGCCTGGGCTTGTGCCTGTTCCACTGACGGTGCGGTCTCAAGCGCCGACGCGCGCAGCGCCGTCGTGTCCGGGAGTCCCGGGAACGCGGTGTCCGACACCGCGCGCACCGGCTGGTCGACGCCGATCTGGCGACCCAGGTTGGCCTGGGCCGTGGCGAGATTCGCTCGCGCCTGCAACAGCGAGAGCTGGGCGTTCCCGAGATCCACCGTGGCCGTGAGCGTGTCGGAGCGGGTCGCCGCTCCGGCCTGGAACTTGTTGACGGAGATCTGGAGCTCTTCCTTGGCGCGTTGCAGCTGCGCCTCCCCGACGCGTACCAGCTCTTCGTTCGCAAGGGCGGTGAAGAAGGCTTGCTGGGTCGTGAGGGTGGTCTGGTAGCGTTGGCTCACGAGCCCCGCCCCCGCCGCGTCTTGACTCGCCGACGTGGCGCGCACGTTGGCCAGCCGCCGGAACCCGTCGAACAGGTCCAGGCTGGCCGTCAGGCCGCCCGAATACGAGTACCCGGGGGGCAATCGCTGCGTGCTGTTGGGATCGAACCGATCCTGGTTGCTCCGCGAAGCCGACGCATTGGTGGTCACGGTCGGTAGAAACGCTCCCCACGCGCTGCGACCGCTCGCACCGGCGTTGCGCACGGTGCCCCGGGCCTGGACCATGTCCGGCTGGACGTCGAGCGCGCGCCGCACCGCTTCCGCGAGCGACACCTCGAGCCGTGCCGGCGGCACGGGCGAGGTGGCGGGCTTCTGCTGCGCCGCGAGCGTCCCCGCAGTGGCGAGGAGTGCCGACACGAGTACTCCCCGTCGCGCGGCCCTCATTTCTTCTGCCCCTCCCCCGTTCCCGAGTCGGTCTCCTTTTGATGCCGGTACCGGGTCACATGGTCGCGGTACTTGACCTGCTGCTCGGCGGTGAGTTGGCGGGCGACCTCGGAGTCCATCTGCGCCCGCATCGAGTCGAACCGGGGGCGCACCGTCTCCCACACCGCGGTCATCCGGGTCCGGTGACGCTGCAGGATCGCCCGCACCGAGTCGCGCTGCCCGGGACCGAGGCGCAGCTCCGCGTTGAGCTCGTCCATCATCCGGTCGAGTCCACGCGTCCGCTCCGGCGCCGCCGCGGACGCGTGGCGGACCCAGAGCGCGCGTCCGCCGGCTCCGACGGCGAGGCCCGCCGCGAAGGTGGCGACGAGAAAAATCACGGCCCAGGTCGTAGAACGGTTCAGCATAGCGGTCTTCCTCGGCTAGTTGTTGCCGATCACGGAGGCGAGGACGATCTCGACCTCCCCTGGGTGGGCTGGCGGTGCGAGGAGGACGTCCGGAACGGTCGGACGGACGGCGCTGGGCGGCGCCGCCGCGCGACCCACGAAATAGCCCGCTGCCAGCGCGACGACGAGGGCAGCCGCGACGCCGGTGCGCGCCCAGCGGGCGAGCACGGCGTCCCAGGAGATCACGTGCACCTGTTCGGCGCGCGCCAGCACGCGCGCCACGAACGCTCGGTGGCTCTCCTCGCCCGGGCCGAGAGCCCGTCGCAGGGCATCCCCGAGTGCGAGATCGGGCCGGTGATCGAACGGCAGTGGATCTTTCATCCCTCCTCCTTCCAGTCCGCGAGCAGCACCCGCAAGCGGCGCCGCGCGTGGAACACTTCCGACCGGACCGTGCCCTCGGGAATCCCGAGGATCAGCGCGATCTCGCCGTGCGAATAGCCTTCCACGTCGAACAACACCACCGCCATGCGCCGGCGCTCGGGTAGCTCGGCGAGCGCCAGTCGCAGCCGCTCGTTCAAGGCCCGGCGCTCGGCCGTCGTGTCGGGCCGCGGGCCGCCGGCCGTGAGCCCGACGTCGAGCGGCTCCACGCGGCGGACCGAGCGGCGCCGCCGCCGGTCCGTGGCGGCGTTGGCGACAATCCGCAACAGCCAGGGGCCGAACGGACGTCGGGCGTCGTACTGCTCGAGCTTCACGAGCGCCGAGAGC
>WNGC01008501.1_pt1 | contig 11939 bp, 12 predicted proteins | sample 5400051 | NCBI WGS metagenome assembly WNGC01 (sample SAMN13153368, study PRJNA577476) | soil metagenome | isolation source: 20 cm soil or saprolite under grassland replicate 2 | place: USA:California | collected 2016-06-15 | reverse complement strand
CGGTGGACACCTGGACCAGCAAGAACGATCTGACGTTGTTCATCGAGGCCGTGGACGAGACGTGGGCTTGCCGGTTCGAGTATGCCACCGATCTGTTCACTGCGGAAAGCACGGCCAGAATGGGCCATCACCTGACGGAACTGCTGCGGTCCATCACGGAGGATCCGGGGAAGTCCATCAGCCTGTTAAGGCTGATGTCGGAGGAGGAACGCCATCAAGTCCTCGTGGAATGGAACCGGACGGAACGGGAATATCCGCGGAATAAATGTGTCCATCGGTTGTTCGAAGAGCAGGTGGAGCGCACGCCAGATGCGGTGGCGGTGGTGTTCGGGGTGCAATCCCTCACGTATCGGGATCTGAACGAGAGAGCTAATCGGCTCGCTCATCACCTACGTTCCATGGGCGTAGGACCGGGCGAATTGGTCGGATTCAACGTGGAACGCTCGTTCGAGATGGTTATCGGACTGCTCGGCATTCTCAAGGCGGGCGGGGCCTATTGGGCTTTGGAGGACAATCTTCCGGAAGAGCGGCTTCGGCTGTTGCTCGCCGATGCACGACCCCGGGTGCTGCTCGTGCGCGGGAAGGCCATCAACACTCTGCCCGGTCTTGGAACTCAAACGTCGAATGGCTCGACTGCCGCCATCGGCACAATCGCCGCGATCGAGGATTTGCTGGAGTCGTCTCTGCCAGCAGTAGTTTCTTCGGCGCCTGCCAGTCAGGCTATTGACCCGGCATACGTGAACTACACTTCGGGTTCGTCGGGCCAGCCCAAGGGCGTCTTGGTGCCGCACCGAGGTATTGCACGGTTGGTCAAAGGGGCCGATTACGTTTCGCTGACTGAGAACGAGACGCTGCTGCACTTGTCACCGCTCTCGTTTGATGCGTCCACTTTCGAACTGTGGGGTGCGTTGCTCAACGGTGGGCGCGTAGTTCTGATGCCGCCCGGCCAGCCCTCACTTTCGGAGATTGGGGAAGCCATCCGCCAGAACCATGTCACCACTCTGTGGCTGACAGCAGGATTGTTCCACCTGTTTGCGGATGAGAGACTGGATGATCTGAAGCCGCTGCGGCAACTGCTGGCGGGCGGCGATGTGCTCTCGCCAGCGCATGTGCTCAAAGCTCGACGCGCGCTTCCCGATTGCCGAATCATCAACGGCTACGGTCCGACCGAGAACACGACGTTCACCTGCTGCCATACGGTTGCCGACGAGCAGGCGTTGGCTCCGAGCGTCCCGATTGGGCGCCCGATTGCCAACACGCAGGTTTATGTTTTGGACAAGTCACTCCAGCTAGTGCCAGTGGGCGTGTTGGGTGAGTTATATGCCGGCGGCGACGGTGTGGCGTGCGGCTATCTCAACCAGCCGCAACTGACCGCAGAACGGTTCATCCCGGACCCGTTCAATTCGCGAGCAGGCGCACGGCTCTATCGGACCGGCGACCAAGTCCGATGGCGGCCTGACGGCAATCTTGAGTTCCTGAGACGGCTCGACTCGCAAGTGAAAATCCGGGGCTTCCGAGTCGAAATGGGCGAGATCGAAACGGTGTTGCGCGAGGCTGCGGACGTTAGCGAAGCCCTGGTGTCCTTGCGCGAAGACGCCACCGGAGAGAAACAACTGGTGGCCTACGTCGTGGCCAGCGGGAACCGGGAGCCTGACCAAGCAGGATTGAAAGCCGCCCTCAGGGCGAGGTTGCCGGACTACATGATTCCGGCGCATGTCGAATTTCTGTCGGCACTGCCGTTGACCCCAAGCGGCAAAGTGGACCGTCGCGCGCTACCCAAGCCCAAGCTGACTTCGCCAGCCGGCAGCGGGGAGGCGATGCCGCCGCGCAATCTCTTGGAACTGGAATTGATCCGCCTCTGGCGGCGACTCTTCCAAAGGGAGGATATTGACTGCCAAGACAATTTTTTTGAGCTCGGCGGTCATTCGCTCCTCGCCGCCCGACTGGCGACAGAAATCGACAAGCTTCTCGGATGCAAGCTGCCCATCGCGGCGTTGTTCCAGTCGCCTACGGTCGAATCGCTAACCCGCCGGCTCACCAGGGAAAATTGGGTGCCGCCATGGAGTTCGCTGGTGCCGCTGCAACCGCTGGGTTCCCAACCGCCGTTATTCTTTGTCCATGGCGTGTTCGGGGATGTCTATGGTTTTCTGGAATTGGCCAAGCTTCTGCCTTCCGACCAACCATCCTACGGCATTCAGGCAGTTGGGTTGGACGGCAATTCAGCACGGCACGTTACGGTCGAAGACATGGCTGCCCACTACGTTAAGGAAATCCTCTCTTTCCAGCGCGATGGACCGTTCTATCTGGCAGGATGCTCGATGGGCGGACTGATTGCTTTCGAAATGGCCCGACAACTTCATCGCCTTGGCGAGCGAGTCGCGCTCCTCGCGCTTTTGGATAGCGCACCAATCGGCGAAATTTCCTGGGTCGTCTATGGGCTGTCGATGTCCTATTTCATCCCCCGCCGCTGCTTGTTTCATTTCCGGCATTGGTGGAAATTGCCGCGCCGCGAGCGGCTCAATTACTTCCGGGGGCGCTGGGCTGCGCTCCGGTATTGGATGGTTTGGAACCGCTCCAAACCGCCTCTCCTAGCAGTCCCACTCCAGGAAGACAGCGAGCCTCCTCAAGTGCCCGGATTTTTTGATTACTATCACGCGGTCGCGTCTGCCTACCGGGTCCACCCGTATCCGGGTTCGGCGGATGTCTTTGTCAGTGACCAAAGCCATCCCTTCCGGTGGTATTGGAGATACCTAGCGCGCGGCGGTGTCTCATTCCACCGAGTTCCGGGAGAGCACTGGCAACTGCTTAAACCCGGCTACTTGCCCGCGTTGGCGAAGGCGTTGGGAACCGTACTCCACCGTGCCCAGGAAAAAGAACGTGCGACCCATTCCCGCAACGGAAAGACCCATGCAAATCTCGTTTCATGAATGGGAAGACTCCCCCCTCACGCATCGTGCGGCGGCTTCGATCGGCAGCGACGAAGTTCAGGTGTGGATTGCAACGGCACCCTCCGACGAGGCGGGCTTGACGGCGCTCGCCTGCCAGCTCAGCTCGGACGAGCGCGCGCGGGCGGAACGATTCCGCGTGAGCGAACCGCGCCGCCAATTCGTGTTTGGCCGCGCCCTGTTACGGCAACTCTTGGGAGCGTGTTTGAATGTCGAGCCGGTCACGTTGGCGTTTGGCTATCATCCGCGCGGCAAGCCCTTCCTCGCTCAATCCGCCTTGAACAGCGACCTCCGTTTCAACCTCTCGCACTCTGGCCTGATTGTGGCCATCGCTCTGGCACATGGGCGCGAAGTTGGCGTGGACCTCGAGTCCATTCACCGTCTGGATTATTGGTCGCTCCTGGCCGAGCGGATCTTTTCGTCGCGTGAACTGTGTGAATTGCGAGCCCTTCCCGGGTCGAAACAGCGCGAGGCATTCTTCAACGGCTGGACGCGCAAAGAAGCGTATCTCAAGGCGACGAGCGAAGGGCTAACGGATGACCTCCCGGCCATCGAGGTTACGCTAGTTCCCGGGCAGAAGCCCCGGCTGCTGAGATTGCCCGCAGGCCTGGAAGCTGCGCGTCAATGGGCGATCCAAGACATTCCCTTGCCGCCGGACTTTGCGGGTGCACTTGCCTTCGAGACCTGACGATGATTCGTCCCGCTGTGGGAAGAATCAGGGCGGAGATGTGGCGTACCACTGAGGTGATAAAGCGGGCGCTGCCGGTAGTCGTGGCAGCGCGGCTCGAGAATGGGGTGGATCAAGTAGACCAAGCGGCAAAGACTTGTTTGACCTCTTGAATCCAGAACTTCTCGATGTCTCCCGTGTCGTGTCCGAGCTCCCGAGCTAGCTCGAAAAACCCTGGACTTGGTTGGTAGTCGCCACGCTTGTGAACGACCAGCGCGGTCAACATGCCTCTCCCGCGCGCGCCTATCGCCAGTGTGCTCCTGCGTCCCGATCACGTGGCCCGCCGCATCGTAAACGCGAATCACAGCATCATGTGAACGGCGGCGATGCTTCGCGTAGTCGATTGCGTCACTGGCTTCCACATACCACAGCCGACCGAATGGCAGCGCATCGGAAATTAGGTCGACACCGCGATGGTCTTTGCGCGGTCGGATTTCGGTCGACACCGCGATGGTCTTTGCGCGGTCGGATTTCGTAAGCGTGCAGCATCCGGTAAGCGCCATCGAACCCAGCATCACTACAAGCAAGACTAACGGTATTGTGATTTTCATAAGCGGAAACTTCGGCCTAACGTGCGGTAAAAGGCTGCACGGCGAGAATTGTGCTGAATAATTCCATCTAATCCGTTTGCCTCCCTCGTGATGACCCGATAAAAGCGGAAACATCGTAAATCGCTTTTTAGCGGGAAGCGCGACGTGATGCGAGTAAAAAACTCACCACTCCCTGAACTCGCCCGCGTGCTCGTGCGTCTCGATCACGGTGCCAGCTTCATCGTAAACGCGAAGCTACCTTCCGCGTAATCTCGCGCCGGATTTTACGCACTACCTCAGTGAACGGCCAGAAATGAGTTCTCAAGACGAGAGTTCACGGAAGGCCAAAACGATGAAAGGAAATTTAATAACATGGCTACAAAGAAAACCAAAAAGAGTGTTAAGAACATTAGCATTAAAGCCCGTGACCTAAAGCCAACCAAAGACGGCAACGGCGGCCGCCGCCACGGCCACCACGCCCACAGTTTGCCTCGCTGTTGAACCAGAAAGAGGAGCCGGGGCGCACGCCCCCAGGCGGTGGCTACGGCATTCACAGTGTTCAATAAGGAATAACCGTTAGAAAGTCGCACCGTGGTTCGATCCCACGGTGCGGTCTTTATCCGTTCCGCACTTTATCAGTAAGAGACCCTCAAACCAAAAGGGCGGCGGTTCTCCCGAATCTTCGTGTTCATCTCCGCGCGCGCGCGTATGCTGTTCAGGAGCACAGGCCATGGGCGACATTCCGGTGCTGAGGATGCACGAGATTGCGTTTGAAGTCCGAGATCGTGAGCGGTCTTTTGCCCTGGCAAAATCATTTGCGTTTCTTTCTATCTACCACCATAACAATAGAAAGATCGCAACAGGTAACCCTACCCAAAATAAAATTGCGTGATAACCGTAAAGTAGCCAAGCGAGATTCATTAGTAATGACGTTGCTCGGCCTGAGCCTATATCACTTTGTCGTTGCCGTGTGGAGAAGAAAGGAGAGAAAATCCCGCGCCTGAAAAACTGGGAAATAATTGCTGACAATCTCAGCAAAGCCCGGTTGGAGTTTGGGCTACGTTTCAGCGGTGGATTGTGAAGGGCGAACGATCTGGATTGCAGACGCGCATCGCGACGGAAAACGCTACGTTGTGCACGCCGACAAAAAGCTGACCGCGTTTATGGAATTGGAATCCGCGATTCGAGTCGTCACTTCATCGAATCAAAGCGAATCATTACGCCATCCGCCGTTCGCTGCAGCGCCTTCCATGAGAAGGCATTCAAGTTGAAAATGAAATTCATTTCATTTGGGTGGGCTGCGCTTTGGGATCGGGCTTCCATGCGGACTCGGTGTGGTGGTCCAGGTTTAGATCCAATTTAGCGCAAAAGGGTTGGAACGTTGCCATCTGGTTATCGAAGTCTTTATCCTTCCACGCGATGCATCGCAATCGTTCCGGATCGTTTGTCCTCGATTGTTTGCCAGTGAGGAAAGGCCTCATAGTGACGGCGGTTTTTCCACAGGCTTAAGAGCAGAACGGCCAGTTTGCGCGCCACTGCCACGACAGCCTGTTTCCTGGCGCGCGCGCTACCATCGGCCGCCAACATCAATCCATATGCACGCAGAGCGCTCTGGGGACCAAACGGTCCCAGGCCGGCGTAGGCGCCCACATCGCGCACATTTTCAAAACGCTGTGGATCTTCGATCTTCAAAACAAAATAGAGCGCAGTCAGCACTCCTACTCCCGGGACCTGCTGCAGCCAAAGCGTCTGCGGATATTTTGTTCGGGCCAGAACGTTGATCTCACGCTCGAGCACGGCAATGCGCGTGCTCAACTCGGCCAGTGCTTGCACGCTTGGGGGCAATCATCTGCTGCACCCTTTCGGGCAATCTCTCCATGGCACCTTATGAAAACGTTCGCTCGAAGGATTACACACTGCGTAACCCAGGCTCTTCAGACTGAAGCGCACCGAATTAATCAAAGCCACGCGCGCCCGCACCAGACTGTCGCGCAATTTAATACGCAACAAATCTTGCTGCGCTTGCTCGCTTCCATGGCGCACCGGATAAAGCAGCGCGCGATCCATCCGACCGATACGCGCCAGCATCACCCATCACGCTGATCGCTCTTGCGCTCATGCTGATAAATCGCCCGCACCTTGCGCGGATTGGATACAATCACTTCCCAGCCCAACCCCTCCAGGTAACGATTCACCCACGGGCTATGCGTTCCCGCCTCCATCACTGCCAACGCCCCGCGGTAACGGGCAGTGAGCCTTGCCAGAGAAGCTCGATCATTAAGAAGACTGCCTTCCTCCACCACTTCGCCTCTGCCATCCAGCGCACAAAACCGGTGCCGCCGCTCTTCCAAATCCCAATCCTATCGTGACCTCACTGTCCTGATGTTGTTGGTTCATAGACGTCAAGCTTACCCAAGCACACTGCGCTCAGGCGCTCTCCGCCTTCTCATTTAATCTGGTTAGGTGGCGTTCCGTGGTTCACCACGATGTCCTCGCACCTGGTAACACAGCTCCACCATGCCGCTCTTGCAGGCTTTGACCTCCGCTAGATGGAGGGCGATGTCTCTGTCGAGCTTCTCAAAGAACAGTATGCCATCGCCAATCAAGATCGGCAGGATCGAATAACGAACCTCGTCGGCTAGCCTGAGACGAAGGCATTCGCCGGAAACTACACCGCCTCCAACAAACCAGATGGTACGGAACGTGGGCCGCAGGTGACCATTCACCAACTGCGCAAGATCGCCTGAGTAGAACTCAACGGTATCCCGGGTTCGCGGCAGATCGCGACTAGTGAGGACGAAGGTGGGTTTGCCGCCATACGACCACCCCAATCCTTTGGCTTCAAAACTCAACGCGGTCTCATAGGTTCGCGACCCCATGACGTAGCAGTCGATCGTCTTGAGAAAGGTCTCGACGAATCCTGGGTCTGGGGTGTCCCCGCCTGCGAAGTCGTCTGAGGTTTCGAGCCAGTCGACGCGCCCGTCCTTTCGAGCGATGAAGCCGTCGAGGCTCGCCGCCATGTGAATCGTTACGCGAGAATCACTGTTTGCCATCATGTCGCCCTGTCGTGGAGTGCCATGGCTCGCAGCATTGCCGGTGCCGCCACTTGAGTCCACCTAACTACAATTCGACGAAAGTTCGTTAAGCCTATTTCGGTCTTTGCTCAGGAGCCGCTCCCGGTAAAAAGAAAGCACGAGTTCGTCATTATCAGGGCCAAGCGAAACAGCAAGCCGAAATTGCCGGACACGAGCGCAAAGCTCACGACGCTTTGAAATCGCCCGCGTACTCGAGCGTTTCGATCACGTTGCCCTAACGGATTTAACGCAATTCCGCATCTTTCCGCGTAACCTCGAGCCGGACTTTACGCAGTACTTGTGTGAGCAAAGAAAGGAAAATGGAAATCTATGAACGATCACGACAGCGCAACCATAGTCATAACGTTTCTGCTTCTTCTTCCTTGGCTTGGGCGCGCCGCAGTCTCGGCGATGGAGGTATGGCGAGCACGCACGGAGTCCCAAACCAAGAAAGCAAAATAAATTGCGCATAGCCGACTGCGTTACCGATTGCGTTTGGCTCGCCGTACCAAAGCCGACCGAATGGCAGCGCATCGGAAATCAGATCAACGCCGCGATGATCTGTGCGCGGTCTGACTTCCTAAACGTGCCACGGAGACATTACTCCGGTTAGCGGTTGGCTGTATCTCACTCGCGTCACCTCCCCAAGTGTGGCTCAAAAGTTGGGCCGATTGGTCTAAAAGTGACCCGGGCGCGGCCTGAATAAGGAACTTGGGAGTTCGACGCGCTCCAATAACAAACTGTCTTTTTTAGTAAAAGAGATGCTCCCTAAGTGCTTCCTGTTTAATAACAAATGAAGCGATCATTTTTATTCGATCAGGATTCCGGAGACTTGGCATGGATTTTGTTAACGTAGAAAACCAAAGTAAGTGCGCCGAAGGAACATTCGATTGCCACTGACACACAACAAACAAAGAATAAAAATGGCTACACACACACAAAAGAATACAGACACACAAAGGAAAACCAAAAAGAACATTATCGCTAGAGTCCGTGACCTGACGCCAATCAAAGACGCCAAAGGCGGATACAAGGCAAACAAGATATTTGGCGGATAAAGTTCAAAGACGAAAGAGTCACGCCATGGTTCAATCCCGCGGTGTGGTCTTTTGATCCTTTCGTAACTCTCAGCAAACAACCCAACAACCCGGCTTGTATTAGGCTTTCGCCTGATTGCGCCGCATTCATTTGCCATCCGGCAATCAAGAGGCATAAGCCAATCGCCGCGACTGCTGCCGGATCATTCTTCGTCCCGCAATCAAAAACGATTCTAGCGTGACCCGCTAGAACGCTCGGAGTCCCTCAGCCGCTGTGTTGGACCCGTTAAGGGTGCGAGACGCAATCTTGCGCAAACGTCGCTGCAAAGGGGCCATGCCGCGAATCGTTCACTGCCACCGAGAAAGGCCATGTGTACTGCCATGTGATACTGCAGATCTTGTCATCGGAAAACGTGAGATAACGTGGTCTAGCGCGGCGCAAGATGTGATTTACCTATGAGAAACGGTGTTGTGCGTCGATCACGAGGGCAACGTGTGAAGCGAGCGAAACGGGCTGAAAGTAGTCCCGAACCAGGCGGTCTACCAAGCTGAGCGCGAACGCATTGACTGGCCTGTCATCTCAGGCGCGCCTTTTACTTCGCGTATTTTGCCGCAGACGGCAAGAAGGTAGCAGCGATGGGCGATGTTCAAGGAGCGACGGCTTGGGGCCGCCGTCCGTTCTTGCTGTTGCTTGATTAGTCGCCCCAGTAGAATCCGCCGTAGTTTTCGCAGCGGAATCCGAATTGTGAGCACGTCAGATCACGTTAATCAGGTGCTCGAGCTGTTACGCAAGCTGATGGAGTACCGCAGCTCCGATGTGCGCCATCGACTGGAAAAAGTCGGGCGTGCCGCCTCCATGTTGCACATGGACGTTTTGCTCCTGATCTATCACTTCGCCAGAAGCAGCCTGGGAAATATCATGGAGATTGGGCCTTATGTTGGAGGATCAGCAATCGCCGCGGCGTTTGGCGCGCGTGAATCTGGCACGCGGAAAAAAATCATCAGTATAGAGGCCGACGGAAGTTCTGAAACATTTCCGGCTCTCGAGCAGGAACATCATCAAAGATTTGAAGAAGAACCTCTCCCGCTTCGGTGTGGCGGACGATGTGACTTTGATCAACCGGCGCTCCTTCGATGCCGAAACGATATCAGAAGTTCGTCAGACCATCGGCGGCGGCGAAGTAGGCCTATTCATTTTTGGTCGACGATTACTTCGGACCGGCGAAGGCAGCCCCCATCCGGGCGCAGGTTGATACACTTGTGTCTGAGGGTCGACTTCTCCCGTTTGGATATGAGGGGTGGGGCACTTGGGTCGGCCAGTGGCAGCGCGACTAAATCTTGCCCCCAAAGCGCCCTGAGAAAATCCGCCGATCACACCCTGATCGAAAGTAATTTGTGGTGTTATGGACGAAATCCGTTGACAACGAGGTGCTTCACTCGCAAAGTCAGCACTCATTTTTACCATGCTCGCCCCGCAACTCGTTCCGTCCGCCCTTACAAATAGCGTGCCGGTCATTCTTCAATTCCCGATCCCGCAGCCGCGGGACCCCGTTCGGTCCTTGCGCCATATGACGACTCAACTTCTTAATGAAGCAGCCCAGGTGATCCCAAATCAGCAACTTCTCATTAATGTTGTCTCCAAGCGTGTGCGTCAGCTTGGCTTGGGACATCGCCCGTTGGTAGAAACGACGCCGCGGATGTCGTTGACTGATATTGCGCTCAAGGAAATCATTGCTGGAAAGCTGGCTTACGAGTCGCTCGAGGAATCCTCAGAGGGCGCTTAGCCCCTGGCAGATGTTTGGCATGGGACCTCGCGTGTCGCGAGTTGGAACCCTGTGCGCAATATGGCGAGCGAATCGATTACCAATCGCAAAGCGCTTCGCGATTACCACATTCTCGACCGCTACGAAGCGGGCATCGAACTGAAAGGCAGCGAAGTCAAATCGATTCGCGCAGGCAAAGCGAATATCGGCGATGCTTTCGCGCGAATCGAAAACGGGGAAGCGTTCCTTTACAACGCCGACATTCAACCGTACGAACGTGCCAGCCACGAAATCCCGCCGGCAAAACGCGTCCGCAAATTGTTGTTACATCGCCAGGAGATCGACAAGCTGTATGGCGAAACACAGGTGAAAGGCCGCGCGCTCGTCGTTCTCAAGCTCTACTGGAAAAATGGCAAAGTAAAAGCTGAGCTCGGGGTGGGGCAGGGCAAGGTCGCCGGTGATAAGCGGGCGGATTTGAAAAAGCGCGCCATCGATCGCGAGACGGCGCGTGAAGTCGCGCGATTTAATCGAAAACACGGCTGATTGTGTCAAGGAGTGAGAGCTTCCCAGCCGTCACCTTTGGTCGACGGCTGGGCAGCCGTCGTTCCTTGTTCACGGCCGTTTGCTGCGAAGCTTTCGTATCTTGATTGTAGGTCCCCGAAATGAATTTTAGTGTCGTTTTGCCAGCAGTCGCCCTCCTACTGCTCATCTGGGCAATCGTTCGGTTCATTCGCACTGCATGCTATCCTCTGCGCGACAAAGTCGTCGTCATTACCGGCGGATCGCGGGGCCTCGGACTCGTGCTCGCGCGATACGTTTGCGCGCGAGGCGGCAACGTTGCTCTCATTGCGCGCGATCCTGAGGAACTGGCGCGTGCAAAGACCGATCTAGCTCCCAGCGGAGGCAAAACCCTGACGATTCAATGCGATCTGCTCGATTCCGGACAAATTCAGTTGGCTGTTCGGCAAATAATCGATCGCTTTAGCAAGATCGACATCCTGATCAACAACGCCGGCATTATCGAAGTCGGTCCGCTTGAGCATATGAGGCCGGAGGATTTCGACCGCGCCATGCGATTGCATTTTTGGGCGCCTTTCGAATTGATTTCACAGATCGTTCCAGAAATGCGCATCTGGGGTGGGGGACGCATCGTGAATATTTCCTCTATTGGCGGAAAAATTGCGGTGCCGCATATGGCGTCTTACAGCGCGAGCAAATTTGCACTGACCGGGTTGTCCGATGCGGTGCGGGCGGAGTTGGCGCGCGACAACATTCATGTGACAACGGTGGCGCCAGGAATGATGCGCACCGGCTCGCATGTGAATGCAAAATTTAAGGGCAAGCATGACAAGGAGTTTGCCTGGTTCGCGGCTTCTGCGGGAGCGCCGCTCCTTTCCATGAACGCCAATCGCGCTGCGAGAAAAATTCTCGCGGCCTGCCGTCGTGGTCAGCCCTCGCTGACACTCACCTTTGCTGCGCGCGCGGCTATTCTTGGGAACGCGCTTTTTCCAAATCTCACCGGTTACGCGATGAAATTTGCGAATCGGCTTCTACCTGGAGCGGGCGGTGAGGAAGGCAATGAATCGCAAGCTGGCTCTCAACTCCGTCGATTAACACCAGAACGGCTAACAAAGCTCGCCGATCGAGCGACAGAGAAAAACAACGAAGTCAGCAGAAAGCCGCTCTAGGAATCGCTCTAATTGCCGCCCGGATTCAATTGGAAGTGGACGCCTGCTCGCGATCCTTCGGAGTTGGGCGCCTGCCGCGCAGTAGCGTTGCGAAGGCGGGTTGAGCGCTTGCTCGCGACGTGTCGGAGTTGGACGTTTGCTTTCTGATGGCCAAGCGTCTTTTCGTTGCAATCGA
>WNGC01002197.1_pt1 | contig 11940 bp, 14 predicted proteins | sample 5400051 | NCBI WGS metagenome assembly WNGC01 (sample SAMN13153368, study PRJNA577476) | soil metagenome | isolation source: 20 cm soil or saprolite under grassland replicate 2 | place: USA:California | collected 2016-06-15 | reverse complement strand
TCGCAGGCAGGTTCACCCAGATCTGGAAGCCGTGCACGCGGCCGCCCTTCTCGCGAATCCTGTCCGAAGGCATCTCCGAATGCACGATGCCCGCGCCTGCGGTCATCCACTGCACGTCGCCCGGGCGAAGCACGCCGCGATGGCCCGCCGAGTCCTCGTGCTCGAACTCGCCCTCCAGCATGTATGTGATGGTCTCGAAGCCGCGATGCGGGTGATCGGGCGCGCCGACCGCTTCGCCGGGACCGTAGTCGACCGGCCCCATCTCGTCGAGAAGGAGGAAAGGATCGACCTGGTCCAGGCCCTGGGTGGGGAACGGGCGCCGCACGATAAAGCCTGCGCCTTCGCGCTGGCGGTGCGCCGTGACGATGCGGGCGGTTTCGCGGATGGTGTCGGATGTCATGGCTCTGCGCTCCTGTAGCCGAGAATATGGGGACGGAGGATGCGCAAACAAGCCCGCCGGGTCACGCCCCCGGCGACATGGCGGTCTTGCCGAAGGGCCATACCCGGCATATACTGTATGTAATCACAGTAAACCCCGCGCTTCATCCGACCGGGCCGAAGCTTTCGACCCCGTACCTTCAACCCGTATATAGTTAGCAACATGAACGAACCGTTTCCCCCCGTCGCCGAGGCCATTCCCGAGCAGAAGATCTGCCGCGAGGCGCTGCTCGAGAAGTACGCCAAGGACGGGGAGCAGACCATCGGAGACGTGAGGGCCCGCGTGGCGCGCGCCCTCGCCGCAGCCGAGCGCGACGACGAGCGCGCCCGCTGGGAGCGGCGTTTCTACGAGGCGATGGAAGCCGGCTTTATCCCCGCGGGTCGGATCAATTCGGCCGCGGGAATCCCCATGCAGGCCACGCTCATCAACTGCTTCGTGCAGCCGGTGGGGGATTCGATCTCGGAGGTCGTGGACGGCAAGCCCGGGATCTATACCGCGCTGCAGGAAGCCGCCGAGACCATGCGCCGCGGGGGCGGAGTCGGCTACGACTTTTCCGCCATCCGCCCCAAGGGCGCGGAAGTGAGGGGGACGCGCTCGCGAGCGTCGGGCCCCGTGTCCTACATGCGCGTGTTCGACCGCTCCTGCGAGACGGTGGAATCGGCCGGAGCGCGCCGCGGCGCGCAGATGGGCGTGCTGCGCTGCGACCATCCCGACGTCGAGGAATTCGTCCACGCCAAGGACCGGGGGGACCTCGCCAACTTCAACATCTCGGTCGGAGTGACCAACGCCTTTATGCGGGCGGTGGAAGAAGATGCCAGGATCGAGCTGGTGCACAAGGCCCGGCCGCACGCAGATGCGATCGCGGCCGGAGTTCATCAAAGAAAAGACGGACTGTGGGTGTACGCCAAGCCGCGCGCCCGCGAGCTGTGGGACCAGATCATGAAGTCCACTTACGACCACGCCGAGCCGGGGATCCTGTTCATCGACCGCATGAACCAGGACAACAATCTCAATTACTGCGAGGCGATCGAGGCGACGAACCCGTGCGCTGAACAGCCCTTGCCGGCCTACGGCTGCTGCTGCCTCGGCTCGATCAACCTCACCCGCTTCGTGAGCCACGCGTTCTCGGAGAAGGCCGCGTTCGACTATGGGCGTTTCGGCGAGGTGGTCGAAGTCTCGGTGCGAATGCTGGACAACGTGCTCGACGTCACCGCCTGGCCGCTCAAGGCGCAGCACGGGGAGGCGATGGCGAAGCGCCGCGTGGGTCTGGGGTTCACGGGGCTCGGCGACACGCTCATCATGCTGCGCCAGCGCTACGACACGGAGTTCGCGCGCGGTACAGCCGCGAGGATCTCGGAGTTCATGCGCGATACGGCCTATCGCGCCTCCTGCGACCTCGCCAAGGAGCGCGGCGCGTTCCCCCTTTTCAACGCCGACATGTTCCTATCGGGCTCGGGCTTCGCCGCGCGCCTGCCGCAGGAGATCAAGAATCTCATCCGCAAGCAGGGCATGCGCAATTCGCACCTGCTCTCGATCGCGCCCACCGGCACCATCAGCCTCGCCTTTGCTGACAACGCCTCGAACGGCATCGAGCCGCCCTTCTCCTGGACCTACACGAGGAAGAAGCGCATGCCCGACGGGACGCTGAAGGAATTCCCGGTCGAGGACTACGCCTGGCGCCTGTACAAGCAGGGCGGCGGGGACGTGAGCGCCCTGCCACCCTACTTCGTCACCGCGCTCGAGCTCTCGGCCTCCGCGCACGAGCGGATGGTCGCCGCGGTCGCGCCCTATGTCGATACGAGCATCTCCAAGACGGTGAACGTCCCGGAGACCTACCCCTACGAAGATTTCCAGGGCCTCTACTTCGAGGCATGGAAGTCGGGGCTGAAGGGGCTCGCGACTTATCGGCCGAACAACATCATCGGGTCGGTGCTTTCCGTGGGACGGGAGTCCCGGCCGCAGGACTTCGTCGGCAGCGACCGCAACCGCCGCATCGAGATCAAGGCGGTGCCCGAGCCGGTGCTCGCGTCCTTGCGCTGGCCGGGCCGGCCCAAGCTCGCCGGAGGAAACCCGGCCTGGACTTACATGATCGAGCACCCGCACGGGCAGTTCGCGCTCTTCGTCGGGCACGTGGAGACCGAGACACGCGCGCATCCCTTCGAGGCGTGGGTGAACGGGGCCGAGCAGCCGCGCGGCCTCGGGGCCGTCGCAAAGACGCTCTCGATGGACATGCGCGCGAACGACCCGGCGTGGCTGCGCCTCAAGCTCGAGACGCTCGCCAAGACCTCGGGCGACGACGCCTTCGACATGCCCTTCCCGCCGCACGGCGAAAAGCGGCGCATGCCGAGCCTGTGCTCGGCGGTCGCGCAGCTGGTGCGCTGGCAGTGCGAGCAGCTGAGCGCGCTGCCCGAGGAAAAGCACGGCCCGGTGCTCGACGCGATGTTCAGCCTGAAGGAGCCGAAGACCGGCGCCGACGGCACCATGTCGTGGACGGTGGACGTGCTCAATCCCGCCGGCCGCGACGACTTCGTGCTGGGCTTGAAGGAGATCACGCTCCCCACCAACGACGGCTCCGCCGTGGGCGTCACGCGCCCCTACTCGATGTGGCTTTCGGGCGAGTACCCGCGCGCGCTCGACGGCCTGTGCAAGATCCTGTCGCTCGACATGCGCGTCGTCGATCCGGCGTGGATAGGGATGAAATTGCGCAAGTTGTTGAACTACCCCGAACCACTCGGCGACTTTATGGCTTTCACTCCGGGATCGAGGAAGCAGCAGAACTGGCCCTCGACGGTGTCGTACGTCGCTCGCCTCATCATCCACCGCTACGCCATGCTCGGCATCTTGGACGAGGAAGGCTACCCGGTGCAGGCGATGGGCGTGCTCGAGCCGCCTGCGCCCGGCGCCGCGCCGAAGATGAAGGGCATGAAATGCCCCGACTGCAGCAATTTCGCGCTGATCAGGAAGGACGGCTGCGATTTCTGCAGCGCCTGCGGGTGGGTGGGGGTGTGCGGGTAGCGGGGCAGAGTCGATTTCCGGAATGCCAGCGTCCCACAACGGCGGAAGACGCCCTTGCTCAAGCGAAATCAAGGGTGGCATGGATGGCTTTGGATGGTGGATAGCGGTTCTCAGGGCTTCGCGGAGCCCCGACGGATGGGCATAAGATAGTCGCGGTTCCACTCCAGAGGAGGATTTCCGATGACGAGCCCCGAACAGGCAGCGGTTGCGGCCTTGCTTCTGCGCCTCGCGCTGGGCGTGATGTTTCTCGCCCATGCCTGGGTGAAGGTCAAGGTATTTACGCCCTCAGGCACCGCCCAATTTTTCAAATCGCTCGGCCTCCCGGGTGAGCTTGCGTATCTGACGATGGCGGCGGAAATCGTCGGCGGCGTCCTGCTCATCCTCGGCGTCGAGACTCGCTGGGTGGCGTTGGCGCTTGTGCCGCTCATGCTCGGCACGATCGTGCTGGTTCACGGCAAGGCCGGCTGGCTCTTCACCAACAAGGACGGCGGGTGGGAATACCCCGCCTTCTGGGTGGTAGGCCTGCTCGCGCTGGCCTTGCTCGGGGACGGAGCGGCCGCCCTCGGGCCAAAGCTTGGTCTTTCATGAAACTCACTCTCTATTACGCCCCGATCGCCTGCTCGCTCGTTCCGCTGGTGACCCTGCACGAGTCGGGCGCGGAGTTCGACGTGAGGCCGATCTCGCTCAAGAACAAGCAGCAGCACGACGCCGAGTACCTGCGGATCAATCCCAAGGCGAAGGTGCCGGTGCTCGTGGTCGACGGCGAACCGCTCACCGAAAACGTCGCGATCCTCACTTGGCTGGCGGGCGCTTTTCCCGCTAAGAAGCTGCTGCCGACGGGGAGGAACTCGATCAATGCGCTGTCCTTAATGGCGTGGTGCGCGTCGGGGCTGCATCCTCCCCTCACCCGGATTTTCGACCCGGCCCGCTATTGCGGCGTCCCCGGCAGCGAAGAAAGCGTCCGCAAGCTCGCCCTCGAGGAAGTGATCAGAAACTTCAGGATCGTGGACGGCATGCTTGCCGGGAAAGAATGGATGTTCGACCACTGGACCGCGGTCGACGCCTACCTCTTCTGGGTGTGGAGGCGGTTCGGAGTGTTCAAGATCGAAATACCCCCGTTCCAGAACTACGCCGGCCACGGCGAGCGGATGATGAAGCGCGACAGCGTCAAGCGCGCGCTCGCCTTCGAGCGCGAGGTCCAGGCCCGGGCTGCGGCATAGCCTTCGAGCCTGACTTTTTCGCCCGCCTCCACGCGGAATTCTCTCGGGTCGATCTTCACTTCCGTGCTTCCGGCGGTCCGGGCCGGATGCCCGAGTTCGCGGTACCGGAGTCGGCCGCGGCGGCGATGGCCGACGCGAGCCTCGGATCCGCCACCGATCGCTGCTCGGGAGTGAGTCCCGCGTAGAGTTTTTTCGCCGCCGCGACGATGTCTTCCACCGCCGTGAGGCGATCGCGCGCCACGTCGACCGCATGATCGAGGCGCTGCAGCACGTTCATCTGCATCACTTCCTTCGTCCTGCCGCGCTCGCGGGCGAGGTCGGACGCGAGCGCCTCCACGTTGCGGGCGTACGCGTCCCAAGCGGCGTGCTGGTTCGCGGTGAGCTTGAGGTCCTCCTGAAGCTCCGCGAGGATCAGCGCGAGCTGATCGACGCTCTCCTGCGGCTTCTCCTGGGCTTTGGCGGCGCGGTCCGGGCCGCGCCCGCTCCCGCGCCTGCTCCCCATTTGCGCCGAAACGTCCGCCGTAGCGATCGCCAGCATGAGCACCGAAAAAAAGATGAATCCCTTCCGCATGGCTCGCACCTCCTTGTTGCCTCGCGCAGCTTGCGCCGGCCCTGCGCTGCGGACTAGAACCCCTTCCTCGCCTTGGCGAAGGATTTCCTCAGCACCTCGTAGCTTTTCACGAATCCGGCCGTGACCTGCTCCCAAGATTCCGCGGAGCTGTGCTTGAGTCCGCCGTACCACTCGGCGAGCTCGCCGCGTTCCCTGCGCAGCGCGTTCAACGCCGCACGGGATTTCCTCCGGGCGGCCTGATCCATCTTGTCCCATTCGTTGTCCAGCTTCCTTTCCATCCGGCGGATGCGCGCGTCCACGTCATCGAGCGCGGCCTTCGCCTGCTTGAGGGCCTCGTCGCGCTGCGCCACCGTGTAGTCCTTGATCGCCCGGCCGGTCTCGCCCGTCTTCTTGGAGACGTCCTTTGCCGTGGCCTTGCCACCCGGGGCGTCGGCTGCAACGCACACCGGAGAAGCCGCGAGCAGCGCGCCAAGCGCGAGTGCCTGAGCCGAAAAAGCGAGCGTTCGGATTTTCATTTCTTTTCTCCTCGAGAACTGCGGATCTTACCGCCGCATGTGCGCATGCGCCGAAAGGACTATCCAGAATACTTGTGGCCGTAACACGGCTCTTTGAAGATTCCGGTCTAGCCTTTAAGAACTATATAAGGGAGGCATGATGGGCGTTGTAGTCTTCAAGGAAAAGTCGCAGGTTCTGGCCGAGCAATACGGCTGGCCCCTCCCCAGCGCCAAAGGCTATGTCGATGGAGAAACATTCCGAAAGCGGCGCAAAACACCTCCCATACATGCCATAGTGGGAATCGACGACTATTCGGAGGGCTTCCGAGCCGGTTACTTCGATCGACCGCTTTCCGATCGGGTGCCTTTGGGCGGACTCTCAACAGAGTCGAGCTAAAACTCCCTCCTCGCCTTAGCGAAGGGGTCCCAGCAGAGCATTTCGCGCCGTGAGCGGTGCGCGGCGGATCTAGCGCCGCCGGTACTGCGGCCGGCGCGGGGGCAGCCGCACCGCCGGGGTTTCGTCCTTGTGCCGGAAGTTGATGCGCCCCTTCGTGAGATCGTAGGGCGTCAGCTCGAGGCTGACCCTGTCCCCTGCGAGAATGGTGATCCGATGCTTCCGCATCTTGCCTGAGACGTAGGCGATGACGCTATGCCCATTCTCCAGCGTCACGCGGTAGCGCGTATCAGGAAGCACCTCGTTGACGGTGCCTTCCATTTCGATCAACGCTTCTTTCGTCATGCCAATCCTCCTTCCGGCTCAGGATCTTCCTGCGATCGGAGCCCGCGATTGCGGGAAACCCGAGTCAACGCGGGGCGGGCAACCCTTCCCCGCGACGGGAATCAAACGGCTTTCAGATCGACTGCGGACATCTTGCCGTTTTGCCCCCGCTCGAGCTCGTACGAGATCTTCTGGTGCTCGCTCAAGCTGCCGAGCCCTGCGCGTTCGACCGCCGACACGTGCACGAACACGTCCTTGGATTTGTCGTCGGGTTGAATGAACCCGAACCCTTTGGTGGAATTGAAAAACTTTACGGTACCGGTAGGCATGGAATCTCTCCAGATAGCGTCGCCGCGCACAAATGCGTGCGAGGCATCAAATTATCCGTGGGAGAAACCAGAAGCGGCGCCGAAAGCATGCCGCGGACTGACCCAAATCGAATTCGACGTTGCTAATATGAGGGTTACGGGCGTCGTTGACAAGGGGATGGCGAAAATACTCCTGTCCATCCAACCCCCGGTTCTTCGGAACGCACGGATCGGCTCGACCACCATTTACTCGCGACGATCATGAAAATCTCCATCCTCGACGACTATCACGACACTCTTCGCACGCTGAGCGCCTTCAGCAAGCTGGCCGGCCACGAGGTCAAGATCTGGAACGATCACGTCCAGGACACCGATGCGCTCGCCGCACGCCTAAAGGACGCCGAGGCGCTGGTGCTGATCCGTGAGCGCACCAAGATCCGCGCACCCTTGCTCGAGCGCCTGCCCAGGCTCAAGCTCATCAGCCAGCGCAGCGTCTATCCGCACATCGACGTCGATGCCTGCACGCGACTCGGCATCGTGCTGTCGTCGAACCAGCATTTCGGCATGCCGTCCTATGCGACTGCCGAGCTGACATGGGGCCTCATCATCTCCGCCATGCGTGAGATCCCCAGGCAAGCGGCTTCCCTCAAAGCCGGAAACTGGCAGACCGGCGTCGGCAGCACGCTGCGCGGAAAGACGCTGGGAATCTTCGGCTACGGCAGGATCGGCGCCGTCGTGGCAGGGTACGGAAAGGCTTTCGGCATGAAGGTGCTCGTCTGGGCGCGCGAAGCGTCGCGGCTGCGTGCGCGCGCGGACGGTTACGCCGCCGCGGCGAGCAAGGAGGCGTTCTTCGAGGAATGCGACGTCATCTCGCTGCACATGCGCTTGATCGAGGCCACGCGCGGCATCGTGACCGCTCGCGACCTCGCCCGCATGAAGCCGACCGCCCTGATCGTCAACACCAGCCGCGCCCCGCTGATCGAGCCCGGCGCGCTCGTCGCCGCCCTCCAGGCGGGGCGCCCGGGCAAGGCGGCGGTCGATGTCTACGAGGAAGAGCCGCTGCGCGACACCGGCCATCCGCTGCTCAACATGGCCAACGCGACATGCACACCCCACCTCGGCTACGTGACGCGCGAGGATCACGAGATCGCGTTCGCCGAGATCTTCGACCAGATCAACGCCTACGTCGCCGGCAAGGCGATCAACGTCGTGAATCCGGAAGTGCTGGGGAGCGCGCGAAAATAGTCCTCGTCAACGTCATCTACATCCGCACCACTCCGCGGGCGCTTTGGAATGCGCTCACGCTGCCCCAATTCACGCGTCAGTACTACGTGGGCCTCGAGCTCAAGGCAGAGCTCAAGCGGGGCGGCCGGTTCGACTACATGCACCGGGCCGAGCTGCACGGGCGGCCCGGCCCCGGCGTGGAAGGCGTGGTGATCGATATTAATCCGCGAAAGAAGCTGGTGCACAGCTTCGAGCCGAAGTTCGTCGAGGACAAGCCTTCGCGCGTGACCTACGAGATCGAACCCATGGGACTGGTGTGCAAGCTCACCGTCACGCACGACCAGTTCCCCAGGGGCGGCCCTACCTTCGAGGCCGTGAAGGAAGGCTGGCCCGAGATCCTGAGCAGCCTCAAGTCCCTCCTCGAGACCGGCGAGGCGCTCGCCATCCCGCGAAATCCGTAGCAAAGGCGGCGGGAGCTTCCCTTTCCCTCCGCGGCGATATACTGGCGCCTCGGGATTTCGATTCGAGGGGGTGGTCATGGAAGCGCTGAAGGATGCGAGCCATCTCTACGAGGTCGAGCGGCGGGCCACTCATGCCGAGCGCCCCGGCTTCCGGATCAACGAGATCCAGATGTCGCCGAGCCAGAGAGTGCCCTGGCACTACCACAACAATGTCCAGGACGCGTTCTACGTCCTCCATGGGAGGATCCGCATCTTCCTCCGCGATCCCAAGGAGGAAGTCCGCCTCGGACCCGGCGAGACATTCTCAGTGCGGCCGAAACGCCCGCACTTGGTGATCAACGGCGGCGACAGCTCGGCGACGTTCCTCGTGCTGCAGGGCATCGGCGAATATGATTTTGTTCCGCTGACCTGAGGCACTCCGCGATGGTTTTGAAATTCCACTAGCAGACGCCCGCCATGGACACGATCGATCGCAGCCTATCGGAAGAGCAGCGCATGATGCGCGCGAGCTGCCGCGCCTTCGTCAACGACTTCGTCGCGCCGTTCATCCGCCAGAACTGGCAGCGCGAGTGGCTGATGGACCCCGACGCGCGCCTGCCGCGCTCTATCCTCGAGCAGGCGGACAGGATCGGCATCCGCACGCTCGGCGTCCCGGAGGAGTTCGGCGGCGTGCCGCTCGATCCCGCGCACGAAGTGCAGACTTTCGCCCTCATCTCCGAGGAGATCGCGCGCGGCGACTCGGGGCTTTCCGACAAGCTAGTTCAGATCTGGAAGGTTTCGGTGCTGCTCCGCAACGTCGCGCCGCGCCACCTGCAAGAGATCTGGTTTCCGCGAATCGTGAAGGACCCCGGGTTTCTGCTCGCGCACTGCCTCACCGAGCCGCGCGGCGCTTCCGACCGCTGGCTCCCGTACAACGCGCCGGAAGCGGCGATGCAGACGCGCGCGGTGTTGAAAGGCGACGAATGGGTCATCAACGGGCGCAAGCAGTTCATCAGCAACGGCTACGACGCGAGCCTGTACGTCGTGTACGCCAACACCAAGCCGGGCGCAGGCATGCTGCAGGGCACCTCCAGCTTTCTCGTGCCCCGCGGCACGCCAGGCCTCACCATCGCGCGCTGCAACGAGACGCTCGGCGGGCGCTTCATGAACAACGGCGAGCTCGTGTTCGAGGACATGCGCCTGCCGAGGGACCACCTGCTCGTCGAGAACGACGCGCTCGCCAGGACCGGGGTCTATTTCCGTCCCGGCAAGATCATCCAGGCATCGAAGAACCTCGGCGTGGGCGTCGCCGCCTTCGAGCACACCGCCGAGTACGTGCAGAACTACGTGCAGGGCGGGCGCATCCTGATCAAGCACCAGGCGGTCGCGCTGCGCCTGGCGGAGATGGCGACGAAGCTGCGCGCGGTGCGCGCCCTCCTTCACGAGGCCGCGCGCGCGGTGGACGAGCGCGCACCCGACGCCGAGGAGCTGTGCAACATGGTGAAGCTGTTCGCTTCCGAGGAAGTATTCAAGGTGGCGCAGCACGCGGTCGAGCTGCACGGCGGCAACGGCATCATGCTCGACTTCGGGATCGAGAAGCTGTTCCGCGACGCGGCGGTGTTCCTGCACATGGACGCGACGGTGGACATCTCGAAGTTCAAGATCGTCAAGCTGATGTTTCCGCACACGGCCGGCGCCTACGCCGGCCCCGAGGGATAGGAGGAACATCATGGACACACGTCAAGCGTCGATCGTAGCGGCTGCGCTCTTCGCACTCGCGCCGCAGGTCTTTGCGCAGGAGCCTTACCCGTCGCGCCCGGTGAAAATCATCGTCCCCTTCACCCCGGGGAGCGTCACCGACATCATGGCGCGCAGCGTGAGCGACAAACTGGCCTCGGGCCTCGGGCAGCCGGTCGTCGTGGAAAACCGCCCGGGCGCGGGCGGCACCCTCGGCTCCGCCCAGGTGGCGAAGTCGGCGCCCGACGGCTACACGCTCGCAGTGGTCTCCGCGGGGCACGCAGTCAACCCCGCGATCTACGATAAGCTGCCCTACGACTCCCTGAAAGACTTCTCCGGGGTGATTCCGCTCGGCAATCTTCCGAGCGTGATGTTCGTGTCGGCCGGGCTCGGCGTGAAATCGGTGCGGGATTTCGTTGCGCTCGCAAAGTCGAAACCCGGCGAGCTGAACTACTCTTCGGCCGGCGTCGGCAGCGCCTCGCACGTAAACGCCGAAAAGTTCCGCGTGGTCACCGGAATCAACGCCGTGCACATCCCGATGAAAGGCGCGCCCGAGATGGTGTCCGAGACCATCGCGGGCCGCACGCACTTCGGGTTCCTCGGGATCGCCGCGGCGCTCTCCGCGATCCGGGACGGGCGGCTCGTCGGGCTCGCAGTGAGCGGCGCGAAGCGCGCGCCCACCCTGCCAGATGTACCGACCATCGCCGAAGCAGGCGTGCCTGGCGCCGAGTTCGATTTCTGGATCGGCGTACTCGCCCCCGCGCAGACGCCGCGCGCCGTCGTGAACCGGTTGAACGGGGAATTCGCGCGTGCCTTGCAATCGCCCGAGGTGCGCGAGCGGCACGCGAACCTCGGTGCCGAGCCGATGCCGATGAGCCCGGAGCAGTTCGACGCCTACATGCGCGAGCAGCTCGCCACGCTCGGCGCCCTGCTCCGCGCCGCGGGCGTGAAGGCGAATTGATTTCCCAACATACCTTTGGAGAGCAACGTCGATTACTTTTTCAAGCTGCTGCCGGAGCGCGTGGTCGAGCTTGGAACGCGCGTCACGAGCTGAACGCAGCGGAGTAATATAGGGTCGAACTTTCCGCCGCCGCGGGTCAAGGAGGCCACATGGCAACGAAGCGTGAGGAGTACATCGCGAAGCTGAAGACCCAGCTCGATCAATGGAACGCCGAGATGGCAAAATGGGAGAGCCAGGCCGCGGAAGCGCAGGCGAGCATGCGCGCGGAGTACGAGAAGCAGCTCGCCGCGATCCACCGGCATCAGGACCAGGCGAGGGAACAGTTGCGCAAGGTGCAGTCGGCGTCGGGCGACGCCTGGATGGAGCTCACCCGCGGCGCGGACGATGCCTGGGCGGCGATGCGCAAGGCCTTCGAGAAGGCGAGCGCGCAGTTCACGCAGGGCAGGAAGTGACGCGATCCCGGGGAGCCCCGGCCGCTAGCTCTGCAGCATCCTGTCGAGGTGCTCGATGTCGTTGATGAGGATCCACTCGGAGGCCCCGGCCTTCTCGACCCGTTTCTGCCAGGCCTCGATCCGTACCATGTAGCGCCGCGGATCGATGTTGTCGGTCTTGAGCTTGACCACGTTGAGCGCCACGACCCGGATGTCCTTCAGGCTGATCGGGAAATTGCGGACGGTGACCTTGTCGAGCTCCTCCTGCATGTCGGAGAAGATGAGGATGGTCTTCCTTCCCGCTCCGGTTTCGTTCAGGAACATCCCGCCCTGGATCAGGCCGCCGGTGATGTCGGTGTAGGCGCTGCCTCCCACCGACTTG
>WNGC01006388.1_pt1 | contig 11943 bp, 9 predicted proteins | sample 5400051 | NCBI WGS metagenome assembly WNGC01 (sample SAMN13153368, study PRJNA577476) | soil metagenome | isolation source: 20 cm soil or saprolite under grassland replicate 2 | place: USA:California | collected 2016-06-15 | reverse complement strand
TGCGCTCCCGACGAGCCGGCCCAGGGCGTGCACCCACTGCGTGAGGTCCTGCAGGAACCAGGACTGCAGGAGTTGCAGGACCAGCGCCCCCAGCACCACGCCGGGCACGCTGCCCATGCCGCCGAGCACGATCATCACCAGCACCATCACCGACACCGGGAACTGGAACATATCGGGCGTCGCGGTGCCGAGCTTCGCGACATAGAACGTCCCGGTGGCGCCGGCGAACGCGGCCCCGATCGCGAACGCCATCAGCTTGAGCCGCACCCGGTTGACCCCCATCGCCCCCGCGGCGATCTCGTCCTCGCGGATCGCCATCCACGCCCGGCCGACCCGGGAGTCCTTGAGCCGGTAGCTCACGAAGATGAGCAGCGCGACCAGGAACGCGGCGAGGTAGTAGTACGGCGTTGAGGTGACCCCGAACCGGAACCCGAACATCTGCGGGGAGATGACCCCGTTGAGCCCCATCGGACCGTTGGTCCAGGCGGGGGTATTGCGCACGACGATGGGGACGATCTCCCCGAAGCCGAGGGTGACGATCGCCAGATAGTCGCCCCGGAGGCGCAGGGTGGGAGCCCCGAAGAGGACGCCGAAGAACGCCGCGACCAGCGCGGCGCCCGGCAGCATCAGCCAGAACGACACGTGCAGGTGCACGACATCGGGCGCTCCCACCACGTGGGCCCGGCTGACGAGCCCGAGCCACTGGAGGGGCTGCCAGACGTCGGTCCAGAGCGGGGTGATCTGGGTCGAGCCCACCATCCCGTAGATGTACGCGCCGATGGCAAAGAAGGCCGCGTACCCCAGGTCGAGCAGGCCGGCAAAGCCGACGACGATGTTCAGGCCGAGGGCGAGCATCGCGAACGCGAGCGCATTGGCCGCCGCGTCGATGTCTCCGGCGTTTCGCACGATGAAGGGAAAGAGCAGCGCGCCGGCGATCAGGAGGGCCAGCCCGGCGCGCTTCCGCGCCGTCTCCGGCATCCACCGGACGGGCGCGAGCAGCGCCGCGGTCAGGGAGGCCCGGCGCGCCGGCGGGGCGGCCTCGAGGTCTGGGGCGGGAGCCGGCGTGGCATCAGCCATCGCGCACCGTCACGATTTCTTCGGGGTGGACAGGCCGAGGAGCCCCGTCGGCCTGAGCGCGAGCACGCCGATCAAGATGGAGAAGATGATCACGTCCGTCCACCGGACCTGCAGGAACTGCCCGCCCAGCGCTTCGATCAGGCCGATGATGAGGCCCCCCATCATCGCTCCGACGATGTTGCCGATCCCGCCCAGCACCGCGGCCGTAAACGCCCGCAGCCCGGCGGTGTAGCCGATCAGGAAGCTCGTGTTGTTGTAATAGAGGCCGAAGATCAGCCCGGCGGCGCCGGCCAGCGCCGATCCGATGAAGAACGTCAGCATGACGATCTGGTCGACCTCGACGCCCATCATCCGCGCCGCCTCCTGGTCCTGGGCGGTCGCCCGCATCGCCTTGCCCATCTTCGTCCGCTGGACGAAGACATGCAGCACTGCCATGAGGACGAGCGAGACGCTCCACAAGAGCACCTCGCGCAGCCGCAGGACCGCGCCGCCGATGTGCCAGCTGACCTGCGGCAACGGGTTGGGATAGTTCTGCGCGCCGGCTCCCGTGGTGAGGAGGATGATGTTGAAGAGGATGTAGGAGACGCCGATCGTGGTGATCATCGCGGCGGTGCCCTTGACGTTCCGCATGGGCCGGAGGGCCACGCGTTCGATCACCACGCCGAGGCATCCCGAGGCGAGCATCGTGCTGGCGAACCCCAGGGACAGCGCCCCCACGAGCGGCCACCCGGTCAGCAGGCGCGACTGGCCGTGGAGGCCGAGGGACTGCAGCGCGAACATCGCGATGAACGAGCCGACCATGAAGATGTTGAAGTGGGCGAAATTGATCAGCTCGATGATGCCGTACACCATCGTGAACCCCAGCGCGAGCAGCGAGTACATCGCGCCGAGGCTCAACCCGTTGATGATCTGCTGGAGGACGACGTCGTGCAGCGTCATCTTACCGGTTCCCGGCCGGGGGAAGGCAGCAGGTGGAGCGGGCCGCGTTCCGGCCCGCTCCACCAGACGTGCGGCGAGATCCTGGCACCCTCAGTTCTGCGGAGCGACCCCGAGGTACTTGAACTGGTGGATGATGTCGTCGTCGGGGTAGCTGGTATTGTGCACGACCTGGAAGACGCTGACGGTCCGATCCTTGATGTCGCCGTTCTCGTCGAACGACACGGTGCCCTGGAGCGTCCTGACCGCGCCGTTCTGGATGGCGTCCCGCACGGTGTGGCGGTCAACCTTTCCCGCCGCGGCCGCGCGCTTGATCGCATCCATCACGACCAGCGCCGCGTCATACGCCGTGATCGAGTAGTCGCCGGGCTGCTTGCCAAACCGCTTCGCAAACCGCTTCACCCAGTCCTGGATCTCGGCGCTCTCCACGAGGTGGGGGGATGCGATCGTCGCGTACCACCCGCCGGACGCCGGGAAGCCCGCGCCCTTCAGCAGGCTCGCGCTGTACATGCCGTCGCCGCCGCCCTTGGGCATCTTGGGGATGACGTCGTAGGCCTGCTTGGCCAGCTTCGTCCCCGCCTGCTCCACCCCGCCGTAGTAGAGGGCATCGGGGTTGAGCCCCTTGATCTTCGTCAAAATCGTGGTGTAGTCGGCTTCCTTGGGGTTGAGCTGGTCCCGGCCCAGGATCTTGATGCCCTTCTCCTCGGCGCGCTTCTGGAACGAGTCGGCGATGCCCACACCGTAGGCCCCGGAGTCGTCCAGCACGTAGACCGAATGGACCTTGAGCGTCTCGGCGTAGTAGTTGGCCATGTTCGGTCCCTGGTATTCGTCGGTCGTGACCGTGCGGAAGTAGACCGCCTTCCCGTTGGGCCGGTACTTATCCTTGAACTTCGGGTTCGTGATATCCGGGTTGGTCGAGCTCGGCGTGATCGTGGCCATGTCCGCCTCGCTCAGGATCTGGGACATCGCTTTGCCCTCGCCGCTCATCTGCGGGCCGATGTTGGCCACGACCCCGACGTTCGCGACCAGCTTCTTGGTGTTCGTGGCCGCCTGCGCCGGGTCGTACTGCCCGGCCGTCGCCGTGCCGCTGTCGAGGATGATGATCTCGATCTTGTACCCGGCGACGCCGCCTTTGGCGTTCGCTTCTTCGATGGCCAGGACCGCGCCGTCCTTGATCAATTCGGCGTCCTCGGCATCCGCGCCGGTCAACGGCAGCGTGATGCCGACGGCGAGCGTTTTGGCCGCCGCCTGGCTTCGGGGCAGCGCCCCCAATGTCACCAGCGTGACGATCAGCGTCAGGCTGAGCGCCAGCCCCAGCAACCGACTCATCAATGGGAACTTGGCCACTCTCATCAACCTCCCCCTCTCACAACATTTGGCCTGGTTCTTTGATAGTACGGGTGTTCTCCCGAGAGGTTCCGCCGTGGGCTAGCGATTTCCTTCGTATTTTCACGCCTCGGCGCATCTTGAACGGCGGTGCCCCGGCAATTCCGGCATGTTTCGGAGGCAACCGAACGGACGTTCGCGGACCGCCTCGTTCAAATGAACGAGGCGCCGCCCCTTGGGCGCGAATACGGCGTGAGCCCACCTCGATTCCGGTCCGTTCGTCCGTCCAATTGGGCATACAAGCTTAATAAGTAGAAGCGGTACACAGGATGTGCCGGTTGCCATGACCCGTCCCCTCTCACGACCCTCTTCACAGGAAGCGGGGGTCACCCTCATCGAGTTCGTCGTCATGCTCGCCGTTCTGGCGATCGTGATCGGGGGAATCTACGAGTTCGTGGTGAACGGGGCGGTCTCGGCGGCCAAGACGAACGATTTCGTCCAATCGCAGGGGCAGATCCGCGCGGCGCTCGATAACATCATCGACGAAAGCCGGTGGGCGCAGAGCGTCACCGCGGCGGGCCCGGCCTCCGTCACGCTCTCGATCCCCCAGAACACGCCGTTCTCGGCCACGAGCCCGTACAGCGTGACGTTCGCCTACGACGCGGTAAACCACGCCGTCACCCGCCAGCAGGACAACAACGCCGCGGCGGCGCTCGCCTACCTGGTCGTGGGTGCCGGGGGAAGCACCGGGCTCACGTTCACGTACTTCGACAGCGGCAACACGTCTCTGGGCTCGTCGCCGCCTGCCGGACAATTGAGCACCATCGCCCGCCTCAGGGCGACGGTCGCCACCACCAGCGGGACGGTGACGCGCTATCTGGCCGGCGACGCCGCGCTTCGAGCCCATTGAAATTCAGTAAATCTCCAAGAACGGTTACCCTCAAATCCCGAAGACCCGTGACCCTGTCCTGGATCAACCTGCCCGTTCGCAGCCGAAGACGAGTCACCCTGACCTGGGCCAATCTGCCCATTCGCGCCAAGGTGCTGGTCGTCGTGGCCATACCGCTCTGCGCGCTGCTGGCGTCCGCCGTCGCGTATTATGTGAACGACCGGGTGAACATCCAAGCGGAGCAGTGGGTCGGCCACGCGCAGGATGTCCGCGCCGACATCCAGGAGACGCTCATCTTCCTCCTGGACGCCGAAACCGGGATGCGCGGGTACCTCTTGACCGGCCAGGACGTTTTCCTCAGGCGCTATGAGAATGCCGCGCAGGCCCTGCCAAAAGACGTGGCCAAGCTGGAGCGTCTCGTGCAGGCTCAACCCACCCAGATCGCGCGGATGCGCCGGACGGCGTCGCTGGTCCAGGAGCGCCTCAGGACCCTGGCCGCCCTCCGTCCCTCCCCCACCCTCGGGGGCACGGCCGCCGGGCGCCAGGATCCGCTCATCTTGCAGGGCGCGGGGATCATGGACGCCGTGCGCCGAGAGGTGGATGGGATGCTGGCGGAAGAAAACCGTCTACTGGCCGAGCGGGAGCGGCAGAATGCGGATGCACACCAGGGGATCCTGATCGCCATCGGGCTCAGCCTCCTCGTGGGCCTCTCATCCGGGATCATGGCCTCGATCCTCTTTGCGGGGGCGGTCGGCGGGCGGGTCAGGCGCCTCGAGGAGAACGCCGGCCAGCTCGCCCGGGGGCTTCCATTGTCCCCCTGGTCGTCAGGCAACGACGAGATCGGCCACCTGGCAGAGGCGCTCGGGCGGTCGAGCGTCCTCCTTGCGGATCGTGAGCGCGAGATGCGCAGGGCCATGGACTTGGCCGAGACGGCGCGGGAAGAGGCCGATCGGGCCAACCAGGCCAAGACCGACTTTCTGTCCCGCGTCAGCCACGAGCTGCGCACCCCGCTGAACGCCATCCTCGGGTTTGCCCAGATTCTGGAGATGGACAGCCTCACGGCCGAGCATCGGGACAACGTGGAGCAGATCCTCAAGGGGGGGCGGCACCTGCTCACCCTGATCGATGAGGTGCTGGAGATCTCCCGGATCGAGGCCGGCCGCCTGGCCCTTTCCATGGAGCCGGTGCGTATCGGCGAGGCGGTGAGAGATGCGCTGGATCTGATCACCCCGATTGCGGCCCAGCGCCGCGTTCGGCTCAACGGCGCCGAGGCCGGTGCGTGCGACCGGCACATCCAGGCCGACCGCCAGCGGCTCAAGCAGGCGCTGCTGAACCTCCTCTCCAACGCCGTCAAATACAACCGCGATGGAGGCGAGGTGACCCTTTCCTGCGAGGAGACACTGGAGCACCGGATGCGGATCCGGGTGATCGATACGGGCCCCGGGATCCCCCCGGACAAGATGAAGCGGCTCTTTTCACCCTTCGACCGCCTGGGCGTCGAGCACACGGGGGTCGAAGGCAGCGGGCTTGGGCTGGCGCTCTCCAAGCGCCTCGTTGAGGCGATGGGGGGCACGCTGGGGGTGGAGAGCGTCGTGGGCGGGGGGAGCACCTTCTGGATGGAACTGGCCCTGACGGACGGCCCGGTGGAGCGCGTCAGGCAGGCGCGAATCCCGGTCCCCACCAAGGCCGACTTCAGGGACGGACAGAAGGCGCAGATCGTCCTCTACATCGAGGACAATCTGTCGAATCTCAAGCTGATCCAGCACATCCTGGCGCACAGACCCGAAGTCAGGCTCATCCCCGCGATGCAGGGGCGGCTCGGCCTGGAGTTGGCCCAAGAGCACCAACCCGCGCTGATCCTGTTGGACCAGCACCTTCCGGATATGACGGGAGATGAGGTGCTGCGGCGGCTGCAGGCATACCCCGAGACCCGCCATATCCCGGTGGTCATGATCACCGCCGATGCCACCCCCTCGCACGTAGACCGTCTGCTCGCCGCCGGAGCGAGAGGGTACCTCATCAAACCCCTCGACGTGATGAAGTTCCTCGCGGTCTTGACCAATGCCCTGCAGGAGCGGGAGGGCAGCCGTCTGGAAGGAAACGCCCCTCGGTAGCGTCGCGCTTCGCTTTCGGAGCCCGCGGATATCCGGGGCTTCCCTCGATTGCAGGGCCTCCTCTCACTTCCTATAATACTGGGGTGTCTGCACCGAATTCTTATGGGTGGGCCGTAGTGGCTCACCTCGTAGACAGGGGGAACGCATGAAACGGATCCGCCGGTGCGCCATCGTCATCGCTGGGTTGCTCGCTCTCCAGAACCTTCCTGGGCCGGGGAGAGCGGCGGCCGGGAGCGCCGCCGCGGCGTTCTCGATCGTTGCGGCGCAAACGCCCGCGAACGGCGAGCTCAACTTCAACGGCGCGGACAAAGGACACTTGATGATCACGGTCCCCGAGGGGGCGAGCGTGGAACTGACCCTGACAAACAAGGGCACCCTGCCGCACAGTCTCGAGGTCATCCCCTACACGGACCGGCTGCCGCCGATGGCCCTGGTGAATCCGGCGTTTCCGGGGGCGGTGTCGAAGGACCCCCAGGTGGGCATCAACAAGGGGCAGACCGCGGTGGTCAAGTTCACGGCGGCCAAACCCGGGAAGTACCTGCTGATCTGCGGTTTCCCCGGACACGCGCTGCTGGGGATGTACGGTCTCTTTGAGGTTTCCCCGTCGGCGTCGACCAAGCCGTGGAAAGGACATCCGATGCAACCGCAGGGTGAAGTGCGCGACGAGCGGCAGGCCGGCCTGTGGTTCGGGATCCTCGTGCTGTTCATCCTGGTGGCCGGCGTCGGCTCGTTCGTCGTCGCCAGATCCCAGTGGTGGCTGCAGCCGCTGGCGTCGGCTCAGGGCAAGGTCATCGACGAATACTTCGACTGGATCCTCTACGCCACGGCGATCGGCTTTATCGCGGTGCATCTCTTCCTGGCGGCCGCCTTGATCCGCTTCCCGGCGCGCGGCACAGAGCGCGCCGCCCACTGGCACGAGCACCTCGGCGCTGAACTCACCTGGACGCTGGTCCCGGGAGTGGCCTTCATCATCCTCGGCATTCTGGGCGTGTTCACCTGGTCGAGGATCTACAGCGCCCCTCCGTCCAACGCGCAGATCGTGGAGGTGACCGGCAAGCAGTTCTTCTGGTATATCCGGTACCCCGGACAGGACGGCCGGTTCGCTCGAACGGATCCCAGGCTGATCTCCCAGAGCAATCCGTTGGGGCTGGATCCCGCCGACCCCGCGGCCAGGACCAATGTGGTGCTCGTCAACGAGCTGCACATGGTCGCCGGCCGCCCGATCGAAGTCCGCGTGCGGTCGCTCGACGTCATCCACAGCTTCTTCCTCCCGAACTTCCGGGTGAAGCAGGACGCGGTGCCGGGCCGGACCGTCGGGATCTGGTTCACGCCGGATAAGCCCGGGACCTACTCGATCGCGTGCGCACAGCTCTGCGGGACGGGGCATTACACCATGCGCGGCAACGTGACCGTGGAGTCCCAGGCCGCATTCGACACATGGCTCCAGCAACAGGCGGCGCAGTAAGGCCGGATCCCGATCAAGGAGAGGCCCGTTGGACACCGCGGTCGCGCATGAGACGCACGTAGGGCACCACCCGGAAAGCTTCATCCGCCACTACGTCTTCAGCCTCGATCACAAGACGATCGGCAAGCAGTACTTCTTCGTCACGCTCTTCATGGCCCTCGTCGGCGGATCGCTGGCGATGCTGATGCGGGCGCACCTGGGGTGGCCGGAGAGGGGGATCCTGGATCCATCGACCTACCTTGCGGCCGCGACGATGCACGGCACGGTCATGATCTTCTTCTTCCTGACGTCGATCCTCACGGGCGCCTTCGGCAACTTCCTGATCCCCCTGATGATCGGGGCGCCCGACATGGCGTTCCCCTTCCTGAACATGCTCTCGTTCTGGACCTTCGTGCCCTCGGTGCTCGTCCTGCTCGCGTCCTTCTTCGTCCCCGGGGGGCCGGCCGGCAACGGCTGGACCTCGTATGCCCCGCTCTCCGCGGTCCCCGCGGCTTCGCCGGGCTCGGGGCTCGGCCAGACGCTGTGGGCCGTCTCCATCCTCATCCTGATGACCTCGTCGCTGTTCGGATCGCTCAACTTCCTCACCACGATCATCAACATGCGCTCGCCAGGGCTGTCGCTGGGCAGGCTGCCGCTGGCGATCTGGGGGATCTTCATCACGGCGATCCTGGCGCTGCTCTCGTTCCCCGTGCTCATGGCGGCCCTGGCCATGCTCTTCCTCGACCGCGTCGCCGGCACGAGCTTCTTCGTGCCCGCGGGGCTGCTGATCGGCGGGAAGTTGACGCCCCACAGCGGCGGGGAAGCGCTGTTGTGGCAGCACCTCTTCTGGTTTTTCGGGCACCCCGAGGTCTACATTCTTATCCTCACGCCGATGGGGATCGTCTCCGAGATCATCTCGACGTTTTCCCGCAAGCCGATCTTCGGCTACAAGGCGATGGTCCTCTCGCTGGCCTCCATCGGCTTCCTCAGCTTCCTCGTGTGGGGGCACCACATGTTCGTCAGCGGGATGAACCCCATCCTGGGGGCGACCTTTACGATCTCCACGATGATCATCGCCATCCCGTCGGCGATCAAGACGTTCAACTGGCTCACCACGCTCTGGCAGGGGCGGATCCGGTTCACCACCGCGCTGCTGTTCGCCATCGGGTTCGTCTCCCTGTTCGTCACCGGCGGGCTGAGCGGGATCTTCCTCGCGGCCTCACCGGTCGACATCTACCTCCACGACACCTACTTCGTCGTCGCCCACTTCCACTTCGTGATGGCCAGCGCCGCGCTCTTCTCGATCTTCGCCGGGACCTACTTCTGGTTCCCGAAGATGTTCGGACGGATGATGAACGAGCGGCTGGGGAAGATCCACTTCGTCCTCACCTTCCTCGGGATCTACGGGACGTTCTATCCGATGCACTTCCTCGGCACCCACGGCATGAGCCGTCGGCTGTACACCCCCAACTTCTATCCCTTCCTGGGCAGCGTCCAGCCGCTCGACGTGTTCGTGTCGATCTCCGCGTTCATCCTCGGCGCCGCGCAGTTCATCTTCATCGCGAACTTCTTCTGGAGCGCGCTGCGGGGCCCCAAAGCCGAGCGCAACCCGTGGCAGTCCAACACGCTCGAATGGACCGCGGACTCCCCGCCCCCCCACGGCAACTGGCCCCAGACGCCGGTGGTGTATCGTTGGCCCTACGACTACGCTGTGCCGGGCGCGCCGGAGGACTATATCCCGCAGACGGTGCCCACCGCGCCGGCGTACGCCGGCCGCCACGGCGGCGGGGACGCGGGCGGCGGGGAGGCGTAACCGTGCCGACCGAACTCCCCGAACGGACGAGACCCGTCTTCGGCCGGCGCGATAGACCGGCCCGTTCCGGCCCACGCGTGTCCTGGCCGCGGCGCCCACACGGGCCCGGCGGCCGGGGCCCGTCCGATGGAGAAGGCGCGTGGTCGCCGGGAAAACCAGTCCCGGCGAGCACGACAACCCTGGGGCTCGTGTTCGCCCTCGCGGCGATCGCCATGCTGTTTGTGGCGTTCACCACGACCTACCTCGGTCACCGGCAGGATGGGACGTGGCCGGCGGTCCCGCTGCCGCCGGTCCTGTGGCTCGATTCGGGGGTCTTGCTCGCGAGCAGCGCCGTCCTCGAATGGGGCCGGCGGGGCCTCCGGCGGGGGAATCTCGCCGGCTTCCGCCGGGACGTCACCGCGGCGTGGGGGCTCGGCCTCGTCTTCCTCGCCGGACAGCTGCTGGCATGGCGGCAGCTCATCCAGCAGGGGATCTATCTCTCGAGCAATCCTCACAGTTCCTTCTTCTACCTGCTCACCGGCGCCCACGGCGCGCACCTGCTCGGCGGCCTCGTCGCGCTCGGCGTGATCCTGCCGCGGGTGTGGAGCGAGGCCGCGCCTCCGGAAGGATCGACGGCGATCAACATGGCCGCGCTCTTCTGGCATTTCCTGACTGGGCTGTGGGTGTACGTGTTCATTCTGCTGTACTGGCTGTAATCGCGTGAGGAGCGGCCTGAGACGATGACCAGCGCAGTCGGAACCAGGGAGCGGGAAACCCTCGGGGCCCGATGGGGGGGCGGCCGTTCCCCGTGGGACGTCGGTTGGCCCAAGTTGATGATGTGGCTGTTCCTGATCTCGGACGCCATGACCTTCGCCGCGATGCTGATCGGGCTCTGGGTCACCCGCCTCGCCGGCCGGAGCTGGCCGAACCGGCTCGAGATCATCGATCTGCACTTCGTCGCCGCGATGACGGTGATCCTCATCTGCAGCAGCACGACGATGGCGATGGCCGTGTACGCCATCCGGCGTGGGGAGCGCCGGCAGACCGTCTGGTTCCTCGCCGCCACCATCTTCGCCGGCCTCGTGTTCGCCGGAATGCAGGCGAAGGAGTGGTCGCACTTCATCGCCGAAGGGGCGCGCCTCACCGGCAATCCCTGGGGGATCCCGGCGTTCAGCTTCAGCTTCTTCGTGATCACGGGGCTGCACGGCGCCCACGTCCTCGCAGGCATCGTGTACCTGTGGGCCATCGCCGACCGCGTGGCGCGGGGGCGCTCATCGGCGGAAGGGGTGGAGGTCGCCGGACTCTATTGGGGGTTCGTCGACCTGGTATGGGTGTTCATCTGGTCGTCGATCTACCTGCTCTGATGCACAGAACGGATCCGTCGCTGGGAGGGCGGCCACCAATGACCGAAGAGCCTCAGGACCTGACCCGGCTGTACCTGACGGCCTGGATCGTCCTCATCGCCATCACCGCGATCGAGGTGAGCCTGGTCCTGGTGTTTCATATCGCCCCGGGGCTGCGCGCGATGTTCTTGATCGTCCTGGCGCTCATGAAAGCCACCCTGATCGGCGCCTACTATATGAACCTCCGGTTCGAGCGGCTGGCGATGGCCTACATCGCCGCGATTCCCCTCATCCTCCTCATCCTCATGCTCGTGGCCGTAGTTCCTGACGCGGCGGTGCTGCTGGGCCGGCACTAAACCTCCAAGAAAGTTCCGAACTCCTCCCAAAACCGGCAGCCCGACAGTTATCACGCGCCGCACGCCACCCGGCGGGCTTATTCGGAGGAATCCCGCAACTTTGGCAGCAAGAATCCCCCACAAACTTCCCTCGGATGTATAGTACGACTCGATAATAAAGTCTAGTGGCCCATGCCCTAGGGCATACACCTCTATTGGATTCAGGTAATTGGAAATAACGGATCAGGCTCCTTCCCGATAAAGGCAAACCTGAGGCGACTCAGGGACGCAAAGCCACGGGACCCTCAGGGTCAGCCGGGTTACCGAAGGAAGGGCACGTTCCCGGGATCTGGGGCCGTCCGACTGTTGAGGAGGGCCCTATGTCATTTCGTACATGCGTCCGGATCTTAGCGGCTTGGCTCACTCTGATCGCCACCGCGCTGCCGATTCCCCCGCTGCCTTATGTGCCGTTCGCGGCTCAGGCGCAGGTCTTGCCGGCGCTGCCCCAGGTCTACCTTGACACGACCTACGCGCCCCCTTCGGGAAACCATATCAATGTCCCATCCGGCGGGAATTTCCAGGCGGCGCTCAACAGCGCGCAGCCGGGCGATACGATCACCCTGGCGGCGGGCGCGACGTACACCGGGCCGTTCACCCTGCCCGCCAAGTCCGGCGCCGGGTGGATCT
>WNGC01002196.1_pt1 | contig 11946 bp, 5 predicted proteins | sample 5400051 | NCBI WGS metagenome assembly WNGC01 (sample SAMN13153368, study PRJNA577476) | soil metagenome | isolation source: 20 cm soil or saprolite under grassland replicate 2 | place: USA:California | collected 2016-06-15 | reverse complement strand
TCTATTCTTACAAGTTCTGACCTTTTAATTATAACTCTTATTACATTGAGGTGTAATCATCAATTATCATGTTCATTAATCTTTCTAAAATTTTTCTAATCATTCAATAACATTACCTATTGAATATCCTACTAAGGGTCTCAATTTTTATATCATTGCCCCTCCATCGCAATGAAAAATCCCTTGCAAACCTTTCTTTACAAAATACATTTTTCCAATTAATTTTCAACTCTCTTAAATCTTACAATTTACATTAAAATTATAATATCCTGAAAACCCTAATTTTGTCGTTCATACATTCATTTTTTCTCTTAATTATTCTACTAAAGTTACTATAATTGTAGGTATCTTACCTATTTTATTTATTTTACTCTTATTCTTTTTATCATTCAATTCTTTTATCGCATATTCTATTTCTTCCTTTGTTAATTTAATAATTTTTTCAATACTAATTTCTTTAAGAAACTTAATTTTTTCTCTTCCGCCTGCTTCTTTTAATAATTTATAAAATTTTTCTGCCCTTTGTGTTCTTTTCTTTATTTTCTCATAATCCTTTTCTTTAAACCCTCCAATGTCAAATATTTCTTTATACACTTTTGTTCTTGCCGTTTGTTCTGCTAAATTCTTTTCTGTTTCACTTTTTAATCTCAATTGAAAGCTTTCAGCATAATTAAATAAATATAATTTTTCTAATTCATCTGATCTTCTTGCTAAATTATACATTTTTTCCATTTCCTTTAAAAGCTTAATTAAATTTTCAGTTGTAATACGTTGTCCATTATCTATTTTCCTTTCTTCTTCAATTTCTAAATCCAATTTTTCAATAATAGTCTTCAAAGTTCTTCTTTTATTTTCCCTTTTTTCAATTTGATCTTCTTCACGTTCTTTTCTTTTATTTAAACACTTTTTTGGTTGTCTAATTTCTTCTTTTTCAATTACCATGTTTTCATTTTTTCCTGATTCTTGCACAGTTTCTATTATCTCTTCTTCTGAATTCATTTCTTCTAAACTTTCTTCAGTTTGATTTTCTAATTCATCCTCCGATTCATTATTTAATTCTTCATTAATTTCTTCTAATTCTTCTATTTTTATTTTCAATTGTCTTTTCATTTCTTTTATATCCCTTCTTAATGTCTTAATCTCTTCATCCAAAACTTCCCTTCGATTTTTTAAATTTTTCATTTTGATTATGTAATCCCAAGACAGTGCTGTCTTACTCTTATGTAATATTTTTACTGTGCCACAAAACCAGTAATTTATTCAAAATTTACTAGTGAGTTTTCCTAAAAGTATATCACTTGTATTTATAATCTCCTAAATTACACAAATTTACGCTGATCAAATACCCTTTTAATAATTTCTCTAATTCCTTTCTTCTAATAAAATTTCTTTTTCTTTAATCACTTTTTGTTTATAGTAAATAACTTTCCTTTTCTAATAACCTCTCTCCTTTTGATAAATTATTCATTTTTGTAAGTTTCGTCCTAAAATTGTTCTAAAATCCATACTGTAATTTATCTTTCTTAAATTCACCTTCCCAAAAAGGTAATGCACAGTATTATGATGTCATCTGTCAATCATTTCTCAATTTTATTGCGTCTATTAATCATTTTATTTGAAATGTTAATCATTATGTAATTTGCTGATCAACTTTCCTTTTTTAGTTAACAAGTCATTTTATACAAATCTTTCTTTCCGATAAATATTTATCATTTATTTCAAATTCTTTTAATAATTTTTTCATAAGTCCATTCTAAAATATTTACTTATGCTTCTCTTAACAAGTCTTTATTTCATGCAACAATTCATTTATTACTTTTTGGTCCGTTCTAAAATTTCATTTATTTTTCTTATTATCAAATCTTTTATTATCGTATATTTTATTCTTTTCTAAATTTTATCAATCCTTAATATTTTCACTTCAATAATTTTTTCAATCTTCTTTTATGTCCTTTTTTTTCTAGAACCTTCTGCTATCTTTCCTTTTATATACTTTTTCTAGAACATTCTTATTCTAGACTTTTCTATTACTTTGCATTTCCTTTTTTGGACATTCAAAAATATTCTAAAAATACATGTACACATTTTCCTTTTAATTTTCGCGTATACTTAATTTTTTCTTCTTGTAAAAATATCATCCTCGCAAGGCATTTTTTTTACCATTACTCAGGTTTTATACCTTTCTAAATTCTTTTTTTATTTACTTTTTTATGCCTTTCCATTTTCACGTATATTCAATCTTTTTCTATTGTAAAGATATCGTCCTCAAGAGGCATTTCTTTACCATTACTCAGGTCCTCCACCAATTGTTAGGGGTTGAGATCATGCAACATCCTACAATTGGTGTGTTTTAATCAGTCCAGGGGTTGTTCCACCACTTTGTTTTTGCATAACAAAGAAAACGTCATTAAATTCTTTATTGTTTTTATATTTCACTTCTAATTCATTCTTTATATCTTCATTTTATTATCACTTTATTATTTTAACCTTCTAAAATAATACTTTTAATACAAAACTTTCAACATCCTTTATCTTTAAATTATAATTAATTTTCTAGTCAAAATTTAAAGTCTTCGACGAAACAAAATTTAGGGCGAACCTATTAATTTTATGACGTCATTGAAATTTGAAATTTTGGCGTAAAAAAAATTATTATTTTAATTTTTTATTCATTTTTTTTCGACTAATGTTTGGGGAAGGCAAATATGTCGCCTTTTATATTCTTTCTACATATTACTAAGTTCTTACTAAATTTGTAGTGCCAAGACTTTTAAACAATTTCTAAATATATCTAAATTATTAAAATATCTCTTAAAATTATATCTAAACTAACAAAATATCTCTTAATTGCATCGAAACTAGTAAAATATCTTCTAAACTTATCTAAATTAATAAAATGTCTTCTTTGTGATTCTAACGGTCTTCTGGTAGTCTTCTTTTTACTTTAGAAACGTCTCTTCAATTATGACTCATATTTGTTTGTTCCATACTAAATAATTCTTCAATGAAATCATTGGTTCATCTATGATTTCATTGTGAGGTTGATCATTACCTTTTGGTAATGATTCTGGTTAATCCTTTATCCATTCTGAAATTATTATGTAATATTCTTAATACGTCATCCTATTTGATACGTCATCATATTACTACTATGTTATACTATGCTACGTCCAACTATAATAATTATTTATCTATTATCTATATAATTTTTAAATACTAACTAATTATCCTTCAATTATTCATCCGGTAACACTCTCCCCCACCTAATTTAAAATGTCCCATTTTAAACATAAACCAATGGTATATTATCCCTTCTATCAAAATACTTCTTTAGGTGTTTAATGTTATATGGATTCTTGAGTACTTTTCCCTCTAAAGTCCTAAGTTTATAAGCTCCTTTTCCAATAATTTCGTGAATATAATAAGGTCCTTTCCATTTTGGACTTAGTTTTCCTGACCATTGTTTTTCTTTTGCCGCATCCTTCAATAATATTTTGTCTCCTATTTCAAATTTAACTTCTTTTTTAATTTTTATGTCATGACGATTCTTCTGTTGTTCTTGTGATCTTTCAATATTTTCCAAAGCTTTAATTCTTTCATCAACTAGGTTAATTAAATCATAAGTTCTTTTAATAATAGCATTTTTTCCAAAGTCTTTTCCATTTTTAAATTCTTCTATAGGTAAGATTGCTTCTCGTCCATACACCATGAAAAATGGTGTCTTCTTTGTTGTATTATGTCTTGTTGTTCGGTATGCAAATAATACCGATTCAATATGTTCATCCCATTCATCTTCTTTTCTTGATACTTTTGCTAAACTTTCACATAAAGTCCTATTGAATCTTTCTACTAACCCATTTGTTTGTGGGTGATATGGTGATGATAACTTGTGTTTGATTTCAAACTTTTCACATAATCCATCTACTAATTTGTTTCTAAAATGTGTTCCTCTATCTGATAATATTACTTTTGGACATCCGTGTGTACAAATTATTCTTTTGTAAATAAATTCTATTACATTTTCTGCTGTTGCTTCTTTCATGGCTTTTGCTTCAGGCCATTTAGTTAAATAGTCTGTTACTACTAATATATACTTATTTCCTTTTTTTGTTTTCTCTAAAGGTCCTACAAAATCTATTCCTATCCTTTCAAAAGGTTTCCCTACTTTAATTGGATTTAGATATCCTATTCCTCCTTTATTTCCTCTTCTTTGACATGAATCACATGTCTTAATATATTCTTCTATATCTTTATACATTCCTTTCCACCAAAATCTTGTACTAATTTTGTTATATGTCGCATCTTTTCCAAAATGTCCTCCCATAGGATGATTATGTACCATAAATATTATAGTATCTATCTCATCCTCTTTTAGTACTCTTAAAGATCTTTCATTATTTCTTTTCTTATATAATATCTCATATTTTACTTCAAAACTTTTAGATTTACTTTCTAATTGTCTTAACTTTCGTTTATCCCAATCTTGGAAAATATTTCCAATTAAAAAATTCACTAATTCATTATATTCAATTCTATTCATCCTTATCGATTTAAAATAAAAATACTTTTGTGTCTTTAAATAATTTTAACTATCAAGTAATCTTTTAACCTCTGGAAACAGTTTTATGACATGTCCTGGTCATTTGTATCCTTAAATAACCTTAACTATTAAATATTCTTTAATCCCTGGAAACAGTTTCACGACATGTCCTGGTCGTTTGTATTTATCTAATTCTTCCATTTAATTTTCTTAATAACTTTTCAATATTTTCTTCTTTTCGTTGATTTTCATCTATTTTTAATCTTCTAATTCTTTTCCTTTTTTTAATTTGTTTATCTGATGTTTCCTGAATTGCTTTTGTGAAAGCACTCTGTTTTGTCTTCTTCTGATATGGTTCTAAATCTTCAATAACTTTTCTAAAAATATTTTCTTTCGTCTTCTTTTTATAAGACTCTACTTTTTTAATACCCTTTTTATTATAATCTTTTGACATTTTCAATATATCTTTCCTCTGTATATTTTTCATTCCTTTTATATATTTTTTATTATAATACTTCATTACTTATTTCTTGTTCAAATCTAATTCTGGATAATGCATCGGCATTCATATGCTTCCTTCCTGATTTATGAATCACTTCCATATTACAAATATATGGTTGTATTCTTATGATCCATCTTGCAATTCTTCCTTTTGGTTCCTTTTTATTAAATAACCATTTCAATGCCGTATGATCTGTTATTATTTTAAATTTATTTCCTTCTAAATAATAATCAAATTTTTCTACCGCCCATACTACTGCTAAACATTCTAATTCAGTAGTTGAATAATTCTGTTCTGCTTTGTTTAAAGTCTTATTTTCATATGCTATCACATGTTCTTTTCCATCATCTCCTTTCTGATGTAATATAGCTCCTAATGCTATTTTTGACGCATCCGTATATAAAATAAATTCCTTTCTAAAATCTGGATAAATTAGTATCGGTGCTGTTACTAATTTTTCTTTCAATAGCTTAAATGCTTCTTCTTGTTTTTCTTCCCAATTATTCATAAATTCTTCATTTTCTCTATTTTTTTCCTTTTCTGATTTCTTCCTTTTCATTTTTATTCCATCTCTTGTTTCTAATGGTTTACTTTTAAACCCTTTTGTTAAGTCGTTTAATGGTTTTGCTAACTTAGCAAAGTCTTTAATATATTTTCTATAATATTTTGCCAATCCTAAAAATCCTCTTAATTGTGTTATATTCACCGGTCTTGGGTAATTTTTTACCTTTTCTATTTTTGCTGGATCTGTTTTTATCCCATCTTTTCCTATGATATGTCCTAAAAATTTAATTTCTTGGAAACAAAACTTACACTTTTCTGGTCCAAATTTCAAATTTGCCATTCTTATCTTTTCAAAAACTTCTTCTAAATCCCTTATATGATCTTCAAACGTTTCTGAATGTACAATTATGTCATCTATGTATACTGGTGCTATCGTATAAAATAATTCTCCCAATACTAATTGCATTGTTCTCTGAAAAGTTGCTGGTGCATTTGTTAATCCGAATGGCATTACTTTCCATTCATAAAGTCCTTCATGTGTGATGAAAGCTGTCTTTTCAATATCTTTTTCGTCCATTCCTATTTGCCAATAACCACTTGCCATATCCATTGTACTAAACCATTTTGATCCTCCTAATTTATCAAATATCGCATCATTTCTTGGTAAAGGATGATTATCCTTTCTTGTAATTCCATTTAATTTTCTATAATCTATACAAAATCTCCATTTTCCATTTGGTTTTAATACTAATGTTACTGGTGATGACCAAGGACTATTAGATTTCTGAATCACATCCTTTCCAAACATGTCCTTTATTTCCTTTTCAATTACTTCCTTTTTAAATGGGTTTACTCTATATGCTGTTTCTTTAAACGGTTTATGATCTCCTGTATCAATTGAGTGTTTTGCTAAATTTGTTCTTCCTAAATCTTTACTGTCCTTTGCAAATATTCCTTCATACTTCCTGATTAATTCCTTAAATTTTTGTTCTTGTTCCTTATTTAATTTTCCCGTTTTATATTTCTCTTCTTTTATTTCTAAATTGTTTAAATATTTTTTATTTAGTCACAACTTTTCCTCTCTTAATTCCTCATCTTCGTATTCTTCCTCATATTCTTCATTCATTTCATCTTTCATAACAAAAAAATCTACTGGTATATCAATAAATCCCTTTTTTCCTTTTATATTAATTTTTCCTTTATCCATATCAATTTGTGCTTTTACTTTCTTTAACCAATCATTTCCCAAAATTAATGTTCGATCTTTTGATTCGATTACTTGTACAGTCACAATTGTATCAACTCCATTTAGAGTCAATTCCATATCTACAATTTTTCCTAAACTTCTTGATTTAGTTCCATCTGCTGTTACAATTACTACATCGGATGATCTATTAATTTTATAACCTAGTTCTTCCATTAAAGATCTTGTCATAGCACTTATTGCCGCTCCTGTATCAATTATTGCATCTATTTCGATATCTTCAATTTCTGCTTTACTTTTCATTGATGTAAATCTTGATTTTTCAGGTGTTCCCATATAATTAACCTTTTCTCCTTTTTTTACAATTTTAATAGTTTTACCAAATTCCTTTTTATATCCTGGTATCATTTTAAATGCTTCTTCAATGGTTAAACCACAAGGTAAATCTTTAATACGCTTTTCTAAATTAATTGGAAAACTTTTTTGTTTTCTTTCCTTATTTCTTTCCCTGACTTTCATGATCTTTTCCTTTTCTTTAATAGGTAAAGTCAGACAGTTTGTTGTAAAATGTCCTATATTATCACAGTTTCTACATTTAAACTTTCTTTCTCTAACTTGATATGCCTTTTGTAGAGCTTCCGTTCTTGTCATTTTTCCTACTTTATTTTGTGTATTATTTGATGTATTTTCTGACATTGACATTCTTGGATTATCCTGTATATCTGACATTTCTGAATCTGAATCTTCATCTATTAACTTTCTATTTCTATTTGCTAATAATTCTCGCTCTCTTTTTGACTCTGATTGATGTTTATTAACCTTCTCTCTACTTTTTACTTCTCTATTCGGTTGTTTTCTTACTGGTACTGGATAAAGTTCATATTCATTATCTTCATCTTCTGATTTTTCAATTTCAATAAAGTTACAATTATATTCATTATCATCTTCATTGTCTGAGGATTCATAATTTCGCACATTTCTATCCTCATCGAAAGTGCTATTAAAGTTTAAATATCTTACATTTCGTTCATTATTTCTCTCATTATTATAATTCCTATTATTATTTCCATTATTATTCCTTCTATTATTATCATTATTATTCCTTCCTTCTGGACAATTTGGTCTAATATGACCTGTTTTATTACAATTATAACAAATAATATTATTATTTTCTCGATTATCTCTTCTCATGTAATTATTTCCTTGATAATTCCCTCTGTTATTTCCTTGATAATTTCTTTGATAATTTCCTCTATTATTTCCCATTTGATTCATTAATTTTACTTCTAATTTTTCAAATTTTTTCATTAAATCTTCCATATCCTTTTCTGTTTTTTCCTTCTTAACCTTTTCATAAACAGTTTCATTACTTTTATTATTCTCTAAAGTTTCTTCTGGTATTAATTGTCTTGCAAAACCAAAGGCACTTATTTCTGCTCTTCTGGCACTTTCCTTTGCTTCAGCTACTGTTCCTTGATTTCCTAGTAGTGCAAATTGTTTAATAGCTGGTAATAAAGCTCGTGTATATCCTGCTGCCTTTCCAACATCTGTTACATCAGCTCCAACCCTTCTGGTAATTTTGTCAAATCTCTTATTAAACTCTTCTAAACTTTCTCCTTGTCTTTGTCTTACTTCATCAAATTTTTGTAACCACTGTAATTTTCTTTGTCCCGTATTAAATCTTGTTACAATTAATTCTGCTAACCGATTGGCTGCATTACCATTAGAATGCCAACGAGTTAAAGTCGCATTATTATCATCACACCAATCTGCTGCTTCTCCCTTTAAATGTGCTTTTGCCATTCTTGTTCTTAAATTATCATCTGCATCATCATTTATCCATGCATTTGCTTCTGCTGCTCGATCAAATTCTTTGACCCATTCACTTGGATCTTCATCTGGTCCTCCACTAAAAAAACTTGGTTTCACAATATTTAATGCCATTTCAATATTTTCAGTATTTTCTTCAAATAAATTTTCAAGATTTAAGTCTTGATTTCCAAAATATAATTCGAATTCTTCTAGTATTTCAACTATTTCACTTTCTTTATCCGAATCTGAACTTGATTCTGAACTTGATGAAATTTCATGTGTATTTATAATTTTTTCATCGTCAATTATTATATTTTCAAGTGTTTCTTCATTTTCTATTTCTATATTTTCTGCCCAAGTTCTAACTTCTTCATCGTCTAATCCAAATTTCTTTTCCTTCTCTTCCTTTTCTATTTCCCTTAATGTTTCTTCTAAAAATCTTCCTAATTCACCTACTGTATCAATTGTATGTTCTTCGTCCTTTTCTAATTCTAATTTTGATGATTTTTCTGTTTCTTTACCTTTTTCTTTAACATCTATTTTATCTTCTTTTTCCTTTTCAGTTAATCCTTCGTATATATCATTAATAACATATTCTTCTATTAATAATTCCTCTTCATCTAATTTTCCTGGTCTTTTTAAATCTTCTAATTCTTGTGCTTCTCTAACAGTTAACATTTTCTTTTCTTCAAAGTATCTAATCCTTTGAATAATATTTTCTCGTAGTCTTTCCCTTGCCTTAATTAATTCTTCATCTATTTCATCGCCTATTTTGTTTTTTATTCTATCATATTTTCTTTTCTTTTCATTATATCTCTCTCTTTTATTATTCTCCTTTTCTTCTAATAATATTCCTTCATATATTTCATTAATAGTATGTTCTCTCCATGTTGTCAATTCTTCTATCTTATCAAATCTTCCTTTTAGAAAATTAAGTGTTTCTCTTTCTTCTTTTGTTAAAATTTTCTTCTTTTCAAGATATTCAATTGTTCGTTCACAAAGTCTTTTACTATAATTTACTATTGTATGTTCTATTTCCTCTCCAAATTTTTCTTTTAGTATTTTGTATTTTCTTTTGATAAAATCTTTCTCTGTATCTTTTGTTAAATCTTCTGATTTTATACTATTTAGATCTTCTGATTTAATACTTCTTGATTCTATTAAATTTTCTAAACTTAAATTCATTCTCTCTGTACTATAAGGGTTTTCTTCTGATTTAATACTTTCTAATTCGTCAACATTTTTAATTTTTTCCATTCTTCGTAATCTTCTCATCTCTGTTTCCCTTCTTAATTCATCAATTTCATCGTCACTTAGTATCTTATCTTCTGAAGTATCCCATTTTTTTACATCTCTATCTCTTTCTTCCCTTAATGTTCTTAATCTCTCTAAATCCTTTGCCATTTCTAAAGTTTCCTTTTCATTCAATTTGCTTCCTTCTATTTTTGAACTCGTTTCCTTTGGACTATTTTCTTTTGAACTACTTTCTTCTTCTGAACTTTTTGTTTTATAAGATTCTGCCGCTTCTTCCATATCTCTAGTAAATTTTTCACTTACTGATGTCATATCTACTATCCTTGCTCTAATATCCTTTATAGAAAATCCTGAATTATCACGATAACCCATCGAATAAATTAGGGCATTTATTCGAAAATTTTCTCTTCCTTCTATTATATTTTCCATGTCTTTTCCCATTAACTCTTCAAATACACTTTCTGCATTAGCTGAAAATCTTTCTGCACTTGTAATCCCTTGATACCATTCCCAAAAGTTTCTAAATTTTTCATCTGTTGTTTCTTCATTTATAGGATAACAAATTCTACATGATAAATCTTTTGTTCTAAGTGTAACATTATTCCTATGTTCATTCGCATGTCTTAAACTTTGATTTATTTGTTTTTCATGCCAATCCATTTTAAGATTTCACAATATTTTTACTTTAAATTCCTTAAAAAATAATACTTTTCAATTCTTTTATCATTTTTAGGAAGCAGTTTATCGTCATGCTCTGGACAGTTACTTTTATTTCATTCGAAACCAAAATTCATTCCTATTATATTCTTTTATTCTAAATATTCCTTCTTCTGCCATTTTCATTAATGTATCAATTTTTCTTTTTCCTTTTGTACTTCTATATTCCATTTGTACTTATTTCAAAAGTAAGAGTCCTGCTCTTCTTTTTACATTTTTATCTTTAACATTTATGTTATTTAGAATTTTGTATCGTCATACAAATTCTAACTTCTTAGACATGAGGTTATGAGCGTACTCCTTTATGAATACATTATATTCTCATACCTTCTAAGGCAGCCCTCAAAGAAGCTCTGTGAGCATATTCCTTTACGAATATATTATATTCTCACAACTTTCTTATTTCACCTCTTGGAGTATATTTTTCAATAAATTTTATTAACAACTTTTTAAATCAAGGCTCTGTAAGCGTATTCCTTATTGAATACATTCTATTCTTACAAGTTCTGACCTTTTAATTATAACTCTTATTACACTGAGGTGTAATCATCAATTATCATGTTCATTAATCTTTCTAAAATCTTTCTTATCATTCAATAACATTATTTTTGAATCTCCTACTAAGGGTCTTAATTTTTATATCATTGCCCCACCATTGCAATGAAAAATCCCTTGCAAACCGTACAATATTTAAATATAATTATAACTTAAAGATACTTTAACTATATTATAAATAAATATTTTATAAAATCATGTTCATTATAAATTTTTCTCTTTAAATTTCCCAAATCAATCCCATAATTTATATCAAAAGTATAAGTGTTTCCTAAATTTCTTTCTAAAAATTTTTGCTATTCGTATATTTAAATTTTACATTAAAATTTTAACGATTTCTAATCCATTCTTTAATTTCTTCCAAGTTAAACTTCATATATTCTTCTGAGTTCAAATATTTCAATTTATCAATCTTTTCTCTTCCTTCTGCTGCTAAAATTATTCTATATATTTTTCTAGCCTTTTCAACTCTTTTTCTAATCTTAAATTTCGAATGATTTTTATTTTCTTCCATAATTTTTTTATACAATTTACTAATAGCTGTTTTTTCTTCTTCATAATCATTTAATAAAACGCACAATTCTTTTTCAAATTCTTTCCCAAAATCATAATAAGCTTTCATCATTCCCTTTTTTCCTTCCAAGAAAAATCCTTCTTGTCTACATAACTTATAATATAACTTTGAAATTTCATCTGTTATTTCCTCTTCAATCCTTTCTTCAAATTCTAAATCTTTTAATTCTTCTTCAGATATTTCTTCTAGCAGGTCTTCTATTTCATTTTTTGATTTTCTCTTTCTATTATTTCTTATATATTCATGTTCTTTTCTTTTTAATAAATCTTTTATTTCATCGTCTT
>WNGC01002195.1_pt1 | contig 11949 bp, 12 predicted proteins | sample 5400051 | NCBI WGS metagenome assembly WNGC01 (sample SAMN13153368, study PRJNA577476) | soil metagenome | isolation source: 20 cm soil or saprolite under grassland replicate 2 | place: USA:California | collected 2016-06-15 | reverse complement strand
TTGCGTAGGTAAATCCGGCATCGATATACCCGCTCACGCTGATTCCGGAAGCCTCGAGAACCTTGTCGAGTGTCGGAGCCGGGGCGGGTTTGGCTTGGGCGAGCGCCGTGGCCGGGGCTGCGAACAGCGCGGAGACGGCAGAAGCGAGAATAAGTTTTTTCATTGTTGGACCTTTAGTTGGGTTAGAGGACCAAGCCCCTTCAGCACGGCCCGTGCCAGATTTTTTATTTCTTTCTATCAAGGGGTTGGTCCGTTAGATGCCATACCGTGGAAACCTTCCGGCACCAGGATGATGCGCAATAAAATCGTAACGCACTAATCCTGTGCGGTCGGCCGGAACGCGCTCGAGGCGTTAGATTCACCGTGCTAGACTCGACCGAAGACGCCAAAGCGATGTCCCAGACCCGCATATTCGACGACCTGAGCGCGAGGATCAGCGAATTCCTCGCCGCGAGCCCTGCCAAGGATGTAGAGAAGAATGTGCAGGCGCTGCTTTCGGCTGCGTTCGCCAAGCTCGACCTGGCAACGCGCGCAGAGCTCGATATCCAGGCCAAGGTGCTCGCGCGCGCCCGCGACAAACTCTCCGAGCTGGAAGCGCGCGTCGCCGAACTCGAGTCGAGGTTGAGTCGCAAGTAATCCGCGATGTCCCTCGCGGTGCTCCACAGCCGTGCGCTCTCGGGACTGGACGCGCCCGAAGTCACCGTCGAGGTGCATCTGGCGAACGGACTGCCCTCTTTCACCATCGTCGGTCTGCCGGACACCGAAGTGAAGGAAAGCCGCGACCGGGTGCGCGCCGCGCTCGTAAACTCGCGCTTCGACTTTCCGGCGCGGCGTATCACGGTCAATCTCGCTCCTGCGGAGCTCCCCAAGGAGAGCGGCCGATTCGATTTGCCCATTGCGCTCGGCATCCTCGCCGCCTCGCACCAGCTCGAAGTCGACGGGTTCTCGAAATACGAATTCGCCGGGGAGCTCTCGCTGACCGGCGAGCTGCGTCCGGTTCGCGGAGCGCTCGCGATGACCTGGCGCGCGGTGCGCAAAGGTCGTGCATTTGTCCTGCCGCGGGCAAGCGCCGACGAAGCGGCGCTGGTCGCAGAAGCCAGCATTTACCAGGCGGGGTCGCTCCTCGATGTCTGCGCTCATCTGGCCGGCCGGCAGCCGTTGTCGCGGCCGGTGGCGCGACCGACCGCCATCCCGCCGGACTATCCGGATCTCGCGGAAGTCAAAGGGCAGGCGCAAGCGAAGCGCGCTCTCGAAGTCGCTGCCGCAGGAGGTCACAGCGTGCTCATGGTCGGCCCGCCCGGAACGGGAAAATCGATGCTGGCGGCGCGTTTCGCGGGATTGCTGCCGCCGATGAGCGGCGAGGAAGCACTCGAATCGGCCGCGCTCGCCTCGCTCGGCTCAGGCGGCTTTTGCCTCGAAAACTGGAAACGGCGCCCATTCCGCGCTCCGCACCACTCGGCTTCCGGCGTTGCGCTGGTCGGAGGCGGCAGCGATCCGCGCCCCGGCGAAATATCGCTGGCGCACAACGGCGTGCTGTTTCTGGACGAGTTGCCGGAATTCGACCGCAAGGTACTCGAAGCCCTGCGCGAACCGCTCGAATCCGGCCGCGTCGCGATTTCGCGCGCGGCACGCCAGGCCGAGTATCCGGCGCGATTCCAGCTGATCGGTGCGATGAACCCCTGCCCCTGCGGCTATCTGGGGCATTTCAGCGGCAAATGCCGCTGCACGCCCGATCAGGTGACGCGCTACCGTCACAAGCTTTCAGGGCCGCTCCTCGATCGCATCGACATCCAGATCGAGGTGCCCGCCGTGCGCGAGGACGAACTCGTTCAAGCGGGTCGCGGCGAAAATTCTGCGGCGGTCCGGGAGCGCGTGGAACGGGCGCATGAGCGACAACTCGTGCGCCAGGGCAAAAGCAACACCCGGCTGGGCCCGCGCGAAATCGAGCGCTTCTGCACCGCGGAAGAGAAGGCCGGCGCGTTGCTGAGACAGGCCATCGGCAAGCTCCATCTCTCGGCGCGCGCCTACCACCGGGTGCTCAAGCTCTCGCGCACCATAGCCGACCTCGCCGGCGAAGCGACGATCGCCGTCACCCACGTCGCCGAAGCGATCCAGTACCGGCGTCTCGAGCACTCGTTCTAGTCTCCTGCTCACGGGTGGCCGGCGTTGAGCCCGGGAAGGGACCATTCCTTCACGGGCGTCGGTCCGGTGGTCGGTTTTCCGAGCGCTGGAGCTTCAAGGGCGTACAAGCCTGTGTCGGTCCCGATCCAGATGATCTTTCGATCCCATTCGATGAACACGTTGTCGACGGTGCGGTTGTAGCTGTTCCACTTGTCGAGCTCGCCGCCCTGCGGCGGGATGAAGTACGCCACGATGCGCGGGTTCTTCGGGTCGCGGATGTCGTAGCACTGCACGCCCGCGTTGAAATGCGCATAGCAGGTGAAATTGGGATCGGGTTTGCCGGGGGCCTTGATGTGCGGCGGGTTGTGCGGGCCGAAACGCCCGCGCTTGTCGCAGAAGGTCTTGTAGGGCGCCTCGCGCGGCGGCGTCGGCACCGGGAGCCGCGAAATCGCCTTCGGCGCGGCCGGATCGCGCACGTCGACGATCCACGACGGAACATAGGTCTCGTTGCAGTCGGGGCTCAGCGTTTCCGGGTTGGTGATGACGAAGCCGCGGGCTAGCCGCGCCACGTCGATCGTGTGGAAGGCGATCACCGTGCCGCGCGTGTACTCGTAGTCGGGCGTAAAGCGGCCCAGGAGCTTCGGGTTGCGGATATCGGAGAGGTCGTGGATCAGCATTCCGAACGAACCGTAGGCGCTGTAGCCGAGCTTGCCGCCGTCCTCCACTTTCTTCGGCACGTACATCGGGCCGTGCAGGCTGGTGAAGGAAACCTTGTCGCCGTATTCGCGCCAGGCCTGGTACTGCGCCTCTTCGTCCGTGCGTTGCCCAGGCACCCACCACATCGCGACTTGTTTGGGATTCGAAGGATCGGACACGTCCACCACCATGATCCCGTTGCCGTGCCAGCGGATCGGGCTCTCCATGTGGGTGAAGCTGTCGTCGGGCGCGGTGTCGAGATAGGCGTAGTCGCCGCCGTCATAGTAGTTCCGGTGCGTGCCCGAACCGGCCTGGACCCTGCGCTTGGGATCGCCGCCGTCGGTGGAGAACTCCGAGAGGAGGATCGTGTTGGCGGGGTCGGTCGCATCCCAGATGCGGATGCCGCGCAGACCCGGCCCCTGCTGGGTCTTTTCGATCAGGCTAGCATCGTCATACTTGCCGTTGGGGGCCGTCGCCGTGGTCGAAGTGATCGGCGAGGACGCCCCGGTGATCAGTATCCATTTCCCGAGCTTCTTGTTGAACGCGACCTGCAACTGCGAGCCCCTGAACGCGCCGTGCTTCACGAGCTTCGGCGCGCGCGGATCGCTGACATCGATCACGTCGCCGTTCTGCAGGATGAAGCGGCGAGCGCCGATCGCCATCATCTGCAGCTTGTGGCCGCGCTCCTCCCCGAGCTGGAACACGCCCAGCACGCGCATGTTCTTGGCGTAGCTGTTGCGGTCGAGATAGTCGAGGCTTCCCTTGTGAGGGTGCGGATGCTGGTTGGCGAAGCTGCCGGACGGTGCGGCGAGCGCGAGCGAGGCGGCGAAGACGCGAACAAGGGTGCTGCGCGTGATCATGGAAATTTTTCCTCCGAGACGGACGCTAGCCACGGAAACCCGACAAATCGACGGGTTCATCGAAAGCCCTTCTTGCGAATTGCAGGAACTGTTCCGCGCGCGCCGCATCCCAGCCGCCGTAGCGGGCGTTGGAGCGGAACTTGCGCTCGATCTCTTCGCGCGCGAGCGGCTCGTGTACGCCGCCGCGGATGTGCGGCTGGCGCTCTTCGAACACGCGGCCGTCCGCGAGGGTCATCTTGACGTGTCCGGTGTAAGCCTTCGGATACGGATTGTTCGGATCGACGACGTAGCGCACTTTGGAAGCGAGCGCGAGAATGCGCGGGTCGCGCACCGTCTTGTCGGTAAAGGCCTCGAACCCGGCGCCGCCGGTGACGAACGCGACGGCGATATTGAAGGGCGCACTGAATTTGGCGGCGTAGTCGTTCGCCGGCCGGTGTTTGGATGAGAGCGGCTCCCACAGCCGGTGCACGTAGCCTTCCGCGGTTTCGCACAGCGCCTCGGCGACGTCTTCGGCGGCGAAGCCCTTCTTCGCCAGCCGCAGCGCGCAATCGATATAAGGCTGATTCATGGTGCCGGTCGCATAGGGCTTGAAGGTGAGACCTTCCATCAGCCATCGCCTGCCGAAGTCGCGCGTGAGCGCGTCGAAATCGCCTTCCCGGGTATGAGCGAAGGCGAAAAAAAAACCGTGCGTGCCTTCGAACACGGTGCGCGGCCCGAGGAATCCTTCGCGCCCGATGCGCGCCGCGTGCAGCCCGACGCGTGCCGCCCAACCCGCGTGCAGCCGTTTCGTCCAGGCCCCTTCGGCGAGATATTCGATGATCCCGCCTGCCATGCTGCCTGCCGTGCCGAGCGCGTCGACGGTTTGCTTGCGATCGAGCCCGAGCGCAGCCGATACGGCCAGCGTTGCCGCCATGGCTCCGAGCACGCTCGTGGGATGGAATCCGGCCTTGTGGATGAGTTTCGGCGCGACGAGGCTCAAGCGGCACATCGTTTCGACGCCCGAGGCGATGCCGAGAAGCGCGGCCTGTCCGTCGCGCTGGAAGCGTTCGCACACGGCGAGCACCGCCGGCACGATGACTGCCCCGCTGTGCACCGGCCCGCCTTCGAAAGTGTCGTCGAAGTCTTCGCCGTGGGCCGCCGTGCCGCCGATCATCGCGGCGTCCTCGGCGCGAAAGCCGCCCGCATGCCCGATCGCGGTGCAGGGGCCGCTGCCGTCGACGCTCGCGACGAGAGCCCGGACGTAATCGCTCGCGCGCGCCGCCACGCAAAGGCCGCCGACGTCGACGAGAAGATCTTCGCAGCGCAGCCTTACTTGCGCGGGAATGTCCCCCGAGGACAGCGACGCAGTCGCGGCTACGAGTCGTTCCGCGACAGACTGGATGCCGGCGGGAGCGTTCATCCGATCGATTCAACGCACCGTCTTGACGCCGGCGTCCTTCAAGATCTCGCGCATCCGGTCGGTGAACTCCTCATAGAATTTCGCGAGGTCCGCGGCATTCTGATAGCCGTCCTCGAACTGGTTGTCCTCGATGTACTTCCGCCAGGACTGCGTGCGTGTCAGTCTGCGGAAGAAATCCTGCCAGAACTCGACGTTTTCCTTCGGAATTCCGGGCGGCGCAACCACGCCGCGAACCTGCGGCACGACCGGCACGTCGAAACCCGCTTCCTTGAGCGTAGGGATTTCGGGGAATTTCGCCAGCCGCCTTTCGCTGACCTGCGCGAGCACGCGCATGTTGCCGGCGCGGATGTGCTCGCCCGCCTCTTCGGGCTCGATCACCATGATGTCGACGTGCCCGCCGAGCAGCGCGGCGATGCGCTCGCCCCCGCCCGGAAACGATATGAAGGCCCAGCGAGTGCCGGTGGATTTTTGCAGGAGCTGCCGCACGACGTTGTCGCGGCTCGTATTCGAGCCGCCCGACTGCTTCAGTTGCCCGGGGTTCTTCCTCGCCGCCCCGATGAACTCGGCAAGCGTCTTGTACGGGGAGTCCGCTTTCACGGCGATCACCGCGGGCTCCAGAACCAGGCGCGCGATCGGGGTCAGGTCGCGCAGCGTGACCTTGGCCTCTGCGCTCACGAGCGGGGTTTGCAGCCACACCCCGGTGAAAAGGCCGAGCGTATTCTGATCGCCCCTCTTCTCGGCGAGATGGGCGGCCGCCACCGCGCCGTTTCCCCCCGGCTTGTTGATCACCTGCAGGCGCACCGGCAGCAGCTTTTCTTTTTCCACCATGATGGCGATCGCCCGCGCGAGCACGTCGCTGCCGCCCCCGGGCCCGGTGTGCACGACGAGGTCCACGGTGCGCGCGGGCTTGAACCCTTCGGCGAACGCGAGCGGCGCGCACAGCGAGGCAACGAGCGCGATGAGACTCGAAGCGGATTTCATCGGATTCCTCCTTAGTCCTGCTCGAGCGCCCGCAGGCGCCATGCGTTGAGTTTGCCGAACATCGGAATCAGCAGGACGAGCACCGCGAACGATAACATCACCGCCGAGATCGGCCTAGCCACGAGGATGGAGAGCTTTCCCTCGGACATCATGAGCGACTGGCGCAGCGCCCGTTCCATGCCGGCGCCGAGCGCAAGCCCGAGGATCAAGGGCGCGGAAGGGTAATCGAGCTTGCGCATGAGATACCCCAGCAGCCCGAACACCAGGAGCAGCAAGAGATCGAACAGGCTTCCCGATACGCTGTATACGCCCACCATCGATACCCCGAGGATGAGCGGATAGAGCACGTACACCGGCATCCTCAGCACCTGGGCGAACAGGGGCACGAGCGGCAGGTTGAGGATGAGCAGCATGACGTTGCCGATATACATGCTCGCGACCAGGCCCCAGAAAAGCGCGGGATGTTCGGGGATGAAGAGCGGGCCGGGCTTGAATCCCCACAGCACGAGCGCGGCGAGCAGGATGGCGGTGGTGCCCGATCCCGGGATGCCGAGCGTGAGGAGCGGCACGAGGGCCCCGCCGGTCTCCGAGTTGTTGGCGCCTTCGGGGGCCGCAACGCCTTCGATGACGCCCGTCCCGAATTGCTCGCGGCGCGGGGACACCGCCTTTTCCAGCCCATAAGACAGAAACGACGCGATGGTCGAACCGCCGCCCGGCAGCGCGCCCACGAGAAAGCCGATCACCGAGCCGTTCAAGAAGGCGAAACGGCAGTCCTTCAGGTCCTGCATCGTCGGCAGCAGGTTCTTGAGCCCCTTGGGCACGGGCAGGAGCTGGGTTTCCTCGCGCGCCTCCATGTTGACCATCACTTCGGCGAGCGCGAACACGCCGATCGCGACGACGACGAAGTCGATGCCGGAGAGCAGCTCCATCTGCCCGAAGGTAAAGCGCGAGGTCGAGCTGAAAAGATCGGTCCCCACGCTCGCGATCCAAAGCCCGACGAGCGCGGCGAGCAGCGCCTTGACGATCGAACGTCCCGCGAGCAGCACCACGAGCGCAAGGCCGAGCGACATCAGCGCGAAATATTCGGGCGAGCTGAACGAGAGCGCGAACTTGGCGATCGGCGGCGCCACCAGCATCAAGCCCAGCACGCCGACCGTTCCGGCGACGAAGGAAGCGATCGCGGCGATGCCGAGCGCCGGGCCCGCGCGCCCTTTCTTCGCCATCTGGTAGCCGTCCAGGCAGGTCACCACCGAGGCCGACTCGCCGGGCACGTTCATCAGGATCGAAGTGGTCGATCCGCCGTACTTGGCGCCGTAGTAGATGCCGGCCAGCATGATGATGGCGCCCGCGGGATTCATGTTGAAGGTGAGCGGCAGCAGCATCGCGATCGTCGCGGGCGGACCGAGCCCCGGCAGGATCCCGACCACGGTGCCGAGGAGCACGCCGACGAAGCACCAGAACAGATTGGCCGGCTCCAGCGCGACCGCGAAACCGTGGAAGAGGCCTGCGAGGATCTCCACGGCTAGAAACCGAGGACGCCGACCGGGAGGGGCACGCCGAGCGCGCGATCGAACACGAGATAGAATCCGGCCGCGCTCGCGACCGCCGTGAGCGCCGCGGTTGCGAGCGGCCGGCGGTACATCACCGCGACGATGCAGTAGGTCAGCAGCGCGAAGCTGATCACGAAACCGAGCGGTTTGAACAATGCGACCGATACGGCGAGGGCGAGCCAGGTCGAGAGCGCCCGGCCGAGCTTGTTCCAGTCAGTCGCGTCCCCGCGCGCGGACCCTCGCTTGAGGTGTGAAACGACGAGAAGCACGGAGAGCGCGAGTATCGCGACGCCGTACCACAGAGGGAAAAAGCCGGCGCCGGGACCCTCGGGGCCGAGATACTCCCACTGCCCTGCCTGGATGATGATGTACAGGCCGAGCGCCGCGAGAGCGACGCCCGACCACAGGTCTCCCGACTTGCGGGTTCCGTCCTCCATGCTCCTCCTCCCGAACGGCTGCGGCTATTTTCTCGCGGACTTCTTGTAGCGGCCCTTGGGGACGATCTCGCACACGGTGCCCCCGGGCGCGCGGAACTTGACCGGAATCACCCCGGGGTCGCTGATGATCTTGCAGCCGAAGGCCTTCACCTCCTTTTCGGCTTCCTCGAGGTCGTCCACTTCGACGGCGAAGTGATGGATGCAGGGGCCTTCGCCCGCGGCCTTCGACTCGGCGGACTCGGTGTCGGCGTCGTACTGCATGATCGAGAGGTCGATCGCGCCGTCGGAAAGATGGCGCGAGGTGTGGTCGCGCACTTTTTCCGTCTTGGATTCCTTGAATCCGAAGACCTTCTCGTAGAACTGGGTGGTGCGCTCCAGGTTGTCGACCTTGAGCGCGATGTGCACGATGCGGTTCATGGGGTTCTCCAAAAGTGTCCTCAAGCGCGCAACAGCGGTCTCAGCGTTCTGACGTCCTTGATGCCTTCGAGGTTCCAGACGGTCTCGCAGAGCTTGCGCGAGCGCGCGACACCGGTCACGGGCGCCGCGAGGTCGCGGCTCTTCGCCTCGACCTCTTCCCGGCTCATCGGGTTCTCGGGTGTTCCCCGGACGGCTCGCGTATGGTGCCTGAACTCCCGCCCGTCTTTCAACCTCAATTCGACGATACCCTCCCGGCGGGGCATCGCCGCGGTGAGCTCATCGTCGCCGACGAGCTCGACGCGGCGGCGCAGCTCCAGGATCTTCGCCTCGCGCATGCGCTTTGCGTCGTGCGCGGACCGGAAGCTCACGCTGCCGTCGGCGAGCATCACGGCGCACAAGTGCTGCATGCAGATATCGGGCATCGCCCGGTTGTCCGTGGTGTTCGCGCCCAGGTGCGCGACGCGCACGACGAGCCGCTCGACCTCCCCGGGGCGGATGCGGTGCTCGCGGATCAATTCCAGCAGCGAATCGAGCGGGGCCTGGATCGGAGAGCCGACCGCCCAGCGCTTGATGTCGGCGTTCATGATCTCGTAGCGCTCGCCCAAGTCCCGCGCGAGCTCCTCGGGGTCCGGGGAGCGCCCGTACGCCGCGAAGAAGTTGCGCTCGCCCGAAAAAACGTCCTCCACGCCGGTGAATCCGTGCGCCACCATCGCCGCCGCTTGCACGCCGTTGCGCGCGGGCATGCCGCCGAAGTCGAACGCCTTCTCGATGTGCTCCTCGTCGCGCATCCAGCAGGAGATGCCGGAGGCCTGCTGCGCCGCATAGGAAAGCAGGTGCCGCACGCCGCGCTCATCGAGGCCCGCGAGCGCGCCCGCGGCGGCCGCCGCCCCGAAGGTCGGCCCGAAGCTGTGCGTCGAATGCCCCGCGGCGCGGAACTGAACGGCGTTCAGCGACTGCGTCAGCCGGCAGCAGACGTCGTAGCCGAGCGCGACCGCGCGAAGGAGCGCCGTCCCGCCCGCGCGCTCGCGTTCCGCCATGGCGAGCGCCGCCGCGACCACCCCGCAGCCCGGGTGCGTCTGCGAGGGCGAATGCGAATCGTCGGTCTCGTCCGCGTGGCCGAGCATGCCGTTGGCGAGCGCCGCGTTGGCCGCGGCCGTCAGGGTGCGGCTGCCCACGACCGAGGCCTCCTTCGTGCCGCCTTGCGTCTTCGCGAACGAGATCGCCTTTTTTCCCGGCGCGAGGCGCGAGCCGGACAGCATCGCGGCGAGCGTGTCGAGCAGGTGATGCTTGGTTTTCTCCTGCACCGCGGGCGGGAGCGGCCGGCGCAGCGCCCGGGCGATATAGGCGCTCAGGGCTTGCATGACCGGGGAAATCTGCGGAGCGGTTTTCATGTTTTTCTTCTCGCGCTTTTTCGTCGAACCCTTCGCTATTTTATGCGATGAAATGAGTATGATGTCCGCGAAGAGGAGCCCATGAGACGCATCGCCGCCGCGTCGTTCATCGCTGTTGCGTTTTCGGGCGGAGCCCCCGCCCAGGGCTGGCCGGGGAAGCCCGCCCGTTTCGTCGTCGGCTCCACCCCGGGCGGGCCGAGCGACATCCTCGCGCGCGAGATCCCGAAATGGGCGAAAGTGGTCAAAGACTCGGGTGCGCGCGCCGAGTAAGCTTGTGGTAATTTGCCGTGATTTCCGGGGGAAAGAAAATGAAGATCGCGACGGGTTTGCTGTTGTGTGCGTTCACAGGCGGCGCGATGGCGGCTGAGATCCGGGTGTTGAGCGCGGGCGCGGTCGAGCCGGGCTTGAGAGCCGCGGCTGCCGCCTTTCAAAAGCAGTCCGGCCACGACGTCAATATCGCTTTCAACACCGCGCCCGAGATCCGCAAGCGCATCGGCGGCGGCGAAGCCTTCGACGTGGTGATCGCTCCTCCCGCCGCGCTCGAGGAATTCACGGCAGCCGGCAAGCTGACGGTGGACCGCGTCGCCCTCGGGCGGGTGGGGCTGGGGGTTGCGGTCCGGCCCGGTGCCGCCGTGCCCGATATCTCGAGCAGCGAAGCGCTCAAGCGCTCGGTGCTCCAGGCCGATTCGATCGTCTTCAACCGCGCCTCCAGCGGCATCTACTTCGAGAATCTGCTCAAGAAAATGGAGATCTACGACAAGGTGCAGGCGAAGACCACGCGCTACGCCGATGGCGCCGCCGTCATGGAGCACGTGCTCAAGGGCAAAGGCCGGGAAATCGGCTTCGGGCCCGTCACCGAGATCCTGCAACACCGCGGGAAAGGCCTGAAGCTCGTCGGGCCGTTGCCGCCCGAGGTGCAGAACTACACCTCCTACTCGGCGGCACCCATGACGGCCGCCGCCAGCGCCGAGCTTGCCAGGGTCTTCGTGCGCTATCTCGGCAGCCCGGAGAGCAAGGCGCTGTTCGTCGGGGCGGGCATCGACTAGTGAGCGATCCGGCCATGAGGGTCCTGGCTGCGTTCCTGTCGTGCGCGGTCGCGGGTGCGGCGGCGGCGGCCGATATCAGGGTCCTCTCCGCGAGCGCGCTCGAGCCCGGCCTGGTGAAAGTCGCCGAGCAGTTCAAGCGTGAAACGAACAACCGCGTGAGGATCCAGTTCTTCGCCGCGTCGCCGCAGCTCGAGAGGCGCCTTTCGGTGGGCGAACCGGCCGACGTCCTGGTCGCCCCGTCGGGATTGATGAACGATCAGCTGCGAAGGGGCAAGGTCGACGCCGAAGCGCACTCCTTCATCGGGCGCGTGGGGATCGGCGTCACGGTGCGCGCCGGCGCACCCGATCCCGATATCGCCAGCCTCGACCGGTTCAAGCAGTCGCTGCTCGGCGCCGATTCGATCGTGTACAACCACGCATCGACCGGGCTGTACCTGGAAAAGCTGTTCGACCTGCTCGGGATCGCCGAGCAATTGAAGACGAAGACCGTGCGCTACCTGAGCTCCGTGCAGGTGCTCGAGCACATCATCGGTGGAAAGGGCGTCGAGATCGGCTTCGGCACGATCACGGAGATCAGGCAGTTCGAATCGAAAGGCCTGAAGCTGGTCGGGCCGCTGCCCGAGCAGGTGCAGAATTCCACCGCGTATTCCGCCGCGGTCATCACCGAGGCGCCGGAAGCCGAGGTCGCGAAGGATTTCGTGCGCTACATCGACACGCCGGCCGCGAAAGCGTTTTTTTCCGCCGCCGGAATCGAGTAGGGGATCGCCATGGCCTCGATACTGGACAAGGTCGACGTGCACGACGCGGGCGACAAGATCATCCTGTCGAGCGACGACGAGGCGACTCTCAGGTACGTGGTCGAGGAAATGAGGCGGGAAGGCGCGCGGGACATTCAAACGCCCGTGAAAGTCGGGGGCAGGTGGCTCGCGAGCTTCGAGCACCCGGCCTTGTCGCAGTGCACCGTGGAAAAACTCGGGTTCGAGATCATCATCGCGGGACCCACCGAAGAAAGCGTCTTCGCCCGATCCGGCGAATTCAGGGAGCGGGGAGC
>WNGC01004672.1_pt1 | contig 11950 bp, 13 predicted proteins | sample 5400051 | NCBI WGS metagenome assembly WNGC01 (sample SAMN13153368, study PRJNA577476) | soil metagenome | isolation source: 20 cm soil or saprolite under grassland replicate 2 | place: USA:California | collected 2016-06-15 | reverse complement strand
GCGTCTACGACCGCTTCCGCGGCCGGCTCCTCTTCACGATCCGCGACCTCCAGGGGCGCGCCGTCGCCTTCGGCGGGCGCGCCTTCGGCGACGAGACGCCCAAGTACCTGAACTCGCCCGAGACGCCGCTCTACACGAAAGGCAACCTCCTCTACGCCGCCGACCTGGCGCGCCCCGCGATCCAGACGAAGAACCGCGCGCTGCTCGTGGAGGGTTACGTGGACTGCCTCATGGCCCACCAGCACGGCTTCGGCGAGACGGTCGCGGCGCTCGGCACCGCCTTTACCCCGGCGCAGCTGTCGCTCCTCAGGCGCTACTGCGACGATGCGGTGCTGTTCTTCGACGCCGACGCGGCCGGTCGCAAGGCGGCCGAGCGCGCCGAGGAGCTGCTCGAGCCGACGGGGAGCGGAATCGCGTGGGCGGTCAGCCGCACGGGCGCGTTCGAGGGCGGGGGCGCGCTCCGCCTCCGCGTGGCGCTGCTCCCGGCCGGCGACGACCCCGACACCTTCCTCCGCGCGCAGGGCGCCGCCGCCTTCGAGGCGAGCATCACGGCGGCGCGGAGCCTTCTCGCCTACGCCCTCGACCGCGCGATCGCCGACCCCGAGGGCGCGACGGGCCCCCGGTCGCGGGTCAACGCCTTCGCCCGCGCCGCGCTCCTGCTCGCGAAGGTGGGCGACTCGCAGGAGGCGGCGACCCTCTCGCGCGAGGCCGCGACCAAGCTCGGCGTGGACCCGACCCAGCTCTGGATCGAGGCGCAGCGGCTGCAGACGGCGCTCCGGAGACCCCCCGGTCCCGTGACCCCGCGCGCGAACCCGCCCGTCGCCGGCCCGCCGTCCGTCGAGCGCGACCTCGTCCTCCTTCTGCTCCACTCCGCCGAGGCGCGGGAGGCGCTCCTGCCCATACTCGTCGAGGCCGAGGACCTCGCCCACGGCGGGCTCCGCGCGATCGTCGCGACGCTCAAGCAGCGGCCCGAGGCGCCCGCGGAGAGCCTGATGACCGACGTCCCGACCGACGTGGCGCGCTCGGTCCTGGCCGCGCTCCTCGTCGAAGAGTTTGTCCCGGTTGACGTCCGGGTTAGCATCGAGCAGTTTCAGCGGCGCCTCGAGCGCAGCCAGCGCCTCAGGCGGGCGCGCGAGGTGAGCCAGTCGATCGCCGACGTACAGGCGAAGACCGGCGCGGCGGCCCCGGCGACCGAGGAGCTGCGGACGCTCCACCAGGAGAGCGCCGCGGTCTACGGGATCACGGGCGGCGTCGCCCAGACGCTCGAGACGGGACGCCCCGGTCCCCAAGGAGCCAGAGACGCATGAGTGAAGAGCCGAAGCTCGAGGAGCTGGATCGGCTGATCACGATCGGGAAGCAGAAGGGCTTCCTGACCTACGACGAAGTCAACGACGCCTTGCCGTCCGACATCGTCTCGCTCGACCAGCTCGACGACATCATGATGATGTTCGGCGCCATGGACATCGAGGTCGTCGACTCCGCCAAGTCGGGTCGGCTCCCCTCCGAGGTGGGCCGCGAGCGGCAGCAGCAGCCCGCCGAGGAGGCCGACGACGACGGGCCCGCCGAGCCGATCGACCTCACGCCGGGCCCCGTCGGGCGCACCGAGGATCCGGTCCGGCTCTACCTCCGCGAGATGGGTCGGGTGGCGCTCCTCACGCGCGAGGGCGAGATCGCGCTCGCCAAGCGGATCGAGGAGGGCAAGAACCAGGTCACCGTCGCGATCCTCTCGACCAACCTCGCCCTCGAGCGCTTCCGCGAGCTGCGCGAGCAGCTCAAGCGCACCGACATCTCCGTCAAGGAGGTCGTGGACGTCAACGAGGAGGAGTTCACGGAGGAGAAGGAGACCGAGCTGACGCGCCAGGTCGTCGCCGCCTTCGCCACGGTGGACCGGCTCCTCCGCGACCGGGACAAGCTCCTCGCGCAGGCCAGGAAGCTCCGCCTCAAGGCGGGCGGGCGCAAGAGGACGAAGAAGGGCAAGGAGCCCGCGTGGAAACGGCTCGAGTCCCAGGCGCACCGACACCAGGAAAAAGTCCTCGACAACCTCCGGAAGCTGAACATCGGCAACCAGATCATCGACCGCGAAGACCTCGACACCGGCCGCCGTGGGCTCGTCCAGCGCCTGCGCGACCTGCTCGACGACATCGAGCGGGCCGAGCGCGTCATCCACCTGTGGACCAACGGGCGCCGCCCGTCGCCGGAGGAGGTCCAGAACCTCATCTACGTCTCGTTCCGCGACCCCGGCGCCGTCGGTAACGGCGCGATCGCCGACCTTCACCTGAAGGCAGCGAAGAAGTTCCAGTCGCCGAAGCAGCAGCAGATCTGGGTCGCCCAGCAGGAGATCAAGCTCGCCGAGCAGCGGGCCAACACCAAGGCCGACGAGATCAAGCGCGTCATGACGATCATCAAGCAGGGCCAGGTGAAGGCGGCGCAGGCGAAGAAGGAGATGGTCGAGGCGAACCTCCGCCTCGTCATCTCGATCGCCAAGAAGTACACGAACCGCGGCCTGCAGTTCCTCGATCTGATCCAGGAAGGCAATATCGGCCTGATGAAGGCGGTGGACAAGTTCGAGTATCGCCGTGGGTACAAGTTCTCGACGTACGCCACGTGGTGGATCCGCCAGGCCATCACGCGAGCCATCGCCGATCAGGCGCGTACGATCCGCATCCCCGTCCACATGATCGAGACGATCAACAAGCTCATCCGGACCTCGCGCCAGCTGGTGCAGGAGCTGGGCCGGGAGCCCTCGCCGGAGGAGATCGCGACGAAGATGGACGTGCCGGTGGACAAGGTCAGGAAGGTGCTGAAGATCGCCCAGGAGCCGATCTCGCTGGAAACGCCCATCGGCGAGGAGGAAGACAGCCACCTGGGCGATTTCATCGAGGACAAGCAGGTGGTCTCGCCCGTGGAGTCGATCATCGGCCTCTCGCTCCGGGAGCAGACCAACAAGGTGCTCAACACGCTGACGCCGCGCGAGGAGAAGGTGCTGCGCCTGCGGTTCGGGCTCTCCGATGGCTGCGAGCACACGCTCGAGGAGGTCGGCCAGGACTTCGCCGTCACCCGCGAGCGCATCCGCCAGATCGAGGCCAAGGCGCTGCGCAAGCTCCGGCATCCGTCGCGCTCCAAGAAGCTACGGAGCTTCCTGGAGTCGTGAGCGGCTATCATGACGTCGAGGGCCCATAGCTCAATGGCAGAGCAGCCGGCTCATAACCGGTTAGATCTTGGTTCGAGTCCAGGTGGGCCCACCGTTGTCGCGGGGTCCGCGAGGCCGGCTCGAACAGTGGGTGGCCTGAGACAGGCGCGCGTCGCTCATCTTGTCACGGGGGGTTCGGAGGTGTCGTGGATTCACTGCTGCTGACCCTGATCGAGCTGCAGGCCTTCGACACGCGCCTCGCGATGCTCGAGGCCGAAGCCGCGCGCCTGCCGGCGCAGATCGAAGCCATCCACGCCGCCCTCGCCTCGGCCAAGAAGGCCCTCGACGCCCTCAAGACGAAGGTCGACACGACGAAGAAGGAGCTCCGCACCAAGGAAAAGGACCTCGAGGTCGTGACCGCCAAGCGCCAGAAGTCGGAGACGCGGCTCTGGGAAGTGAAGAACAACACCGAAGGAGATCCTGGCCCTCATGGAGCTCCAGGAGAAGCTCGCCGTGGACGTCCGGGAGGCCGAGGCGCAATTCAAGCGGCGTGAGGCGCAGGCCCAGCAGGACGAGGCCGTCGTCCGGAAGAAGCTGGCCCAGGTCGAGCAAGAGCTGGCCGTCGTGCGCGGCGAGCGCGACTCTCGCGCCCGCGAGCTGCCCCGCCCGCTGCTGACCGACTACGACAAGATCCTCAGAGCGCGCGGCGGGGTCGCGGTCGTGGCCGTGAACAACGCCGCCGTCTGTGGCGGCTGCCGCGTCGGGATCCGGCCGCAGGCGATCCAGGAGCTGAAGGCGGCGCAGAACCTCATGATCTGCGAGAGCTGCGGCCGCTACCTCTACTGGCAGGAGCCCGCCTGACGGCTCCGGCCGGAACGCCCTCCCCGCTCCCCGACCTCACCCTGTACACCGACGGCGCCTGCACCGGGAATCCCGGGCCGGGAGGCTGGGCGGCGCTCATCCTCGACGGCGACGCCGAGCGCGTCGTCTCCGGCGCCGCGGCCCACACGACGAACCAGCGCATGGAGCTCACCGCCGTTGCAGAGGGCCTCGCCGCCATCCCGGGCCGGCGGCGCGTCCACGTCTACTCGGACAGCGCCTACATCGTCAACTGCTTCCGCGAGGGCTGGTGGGAGCGCTGGGAGAAGACCGGCTGGAGGAACAGCCAGAAGCAGCCCGTCGCGAACCGCGATCTCTGGGAGCGGATCCTCCGCGAGACGCGCCGCCACGACGTTGTCTGGCACAAGGTGCGCGGCCACACGGGCGATCCGCTGAACGAGCGCGTTGACGAGCTCGCGCGCGAAGCCATCCGGAGCCTCTGAGGGCCGCGTGCTGCACGTCCTCAACGGCGACGCGCGATAATGTTCCCCATGCGCTGGCTGGCCCCGGCCGTCCTGGTCCTGGCGCTCGCCGGGCTCGTCCTGGCTCCCGCCAAGCCCGTCGGGACGCAGCCCGTGCCGACTCGCCTCCTTCCGCTGGACGAGGGGCCGTCGGACGGGTCGTTCGCCTACTTCCGCGCCGAGCTCGCGGCGGCCGCCAAGCAGCGCGACGCCGCCTTCGTCGAGAAGGCCCTCCACCCGACGGTCCTGTCGAGCTTCGGCGAGGGCGAGGGCCCGCGCGCCTTCGTGGAGTTCTGGCGCGTGCGCGACCCGCAGAGCCAGTTCTGGCCGCGACTGCTCCGCGTGCTTGACCTCGGTGGCGCCTTCCGGCGGGCCGACGGCGTGGCGACCTTCTGGGCCCCCTACGTCTACGCGCGCTGGCCCGACGCGCTCGCCAGCGTCGGGTCCGAGCGCGCCGCGATCCTGAGCGCGCAGGTGAAGCTCATCGCGCGCCCCGAGCGCGACGCGCCCGTGCTGAGGCTCCTCGCCTTCGACATCGTCGAGATCGAGCGCCGCGCGAGCGACCGGCCCGACGAGCCGTACGTGCGCGTCGTGACGGCCGACCGTAGCGTCGGCTACGTGAGGAGCGACCAGCTCTGGAGCCCGGTGGACGCGCACGCCGGGTTCCAGAAGGTCGCCGGTCGCTGGAAGATCATCGCCTTCGTCGAAGGCGACTGAACGCAGGCCGGGACCGGCGGCGGCGCGCTATACTCGAAGACGCGCCAGAGAAGGCTGGACGGTCGCCGGCCGCGGCAACGTGGCGGGAGGAAAGTCCGGGCTCCGCAGGGCAGGGTGCTGGGTAACGCCCAGGGGGGGAAACTCCACGGACCAGTGCCACAGAAATCAGACCGCCGCCCGCGAGGGCGGTAAGGGTGAAACGGTGAGGTAAGAGCTCACCAGCGGCGCGGGTGACCGCGTCGGCTAGGCAAACCCCACCCGGAGCAAGGCCGAATAGGAGAGCAATCGGGTTGCCCGCCCGCGCTCTCGGGTTAGGCCGCTGGAGACGTCGGGTAACCGGCGCCCTAGAGAAATGACCGCCGCCCTGGGCGAAGGAACCGCTCGGGGAACAGAACCCGGCTTACAGGCCTTCTCTGGCGCTTTCTTTCCTTTCGGGAGGTTAATAATCCGGAGGTTATTTTGCGCCTGATTCCCTCCCTTCGCCCCACGCCGACGGCAGCCGGAGCACCGGCCGCGCCCAGCTGCGAGTCCACGACCGCGTCTAGCCTCCCAGCAGCAGGCGCACCCGCGCGTCGCCGAGCTCCGCCGGCGAGCCCATCGCGTGGACGCTCGACTCGCCCGAACCGGCCTAATAGTTGATCGATCCGTCAATCTGTATGAGGTTCACGGTACCTGACACGGCCGTGGCGACCGCGTTCCCCGTCCCGACCGCGTTCGAGAACCGGCCCGTTCCCAGAGTTACGTAGTACGTTCCGTTATAGTGCACGGGGCGGCTCGTCGGGCCGTCCTGCTGACAGAGGGTGCCTACGGTGCTATAGGTGACGGTGTCGCCATTGGCCGCGATGACGCTACCCGTACCATTGGCGATGAGACAACTCCCGCCCGACGAATTCGTTCCCGTTGAGGAGCCGGTCGTAACGCTCAACGTGTAAGTGCTGTTGCCGACGTGCGTCCCGATCGAGGTTCCGCCAACAATGAATGAGCAACCCTGCCCAAAAGCCACCAGGCAGGTCCCGCCCGTCGTCGCGGGCCCACCGCTCCCGAGGACCCGCCACTCCAGCATGACCGTAGCCGCGGATGCGACCCCCGCGGCGAAGGCGAGGCCGGCCCCGAGCACGAGCAAAGCGAGCACGAGGTTCACCCAGCGTAGTCTCATTCCCTTCTCCTCCGTTAGTGTGTGATGTCGAAAGTCCGCTCTCTCGGGGCGCCCCTGATCTCATCCCGACGAACGCTCCTTGCTTCTATGGAAACCATGTCCGAGCGCCTCTCGGCAATTCGGCGTTTCCCTGAAGGTGTCCAGCACGAAGTCGCCGCTGCGCACCTGCGTGAGTTTGATCTCCAGCGTGATCGAACGGCGGCCGGTGACCGTCCAGAAGTCTTGCTCGTTCACGATCTCGAAGACGAGCACCCGGCCACCGAGCACGTAGGCCGCGCCCGCCTGCCCGCCCGCCTCCCGCATGGCGGGCGCGGTCTCCTTCTTCAAGACCTAGGGAATCGGCTTCGTCTCGATGCCTGCCCTGGTGAACTCGTCGAGGAAAGAGCTCTGGACCAGGTCGCCCACCGGGATGAACTCCCGCTCTGGCTCTGGACCTCGGAGCAATCGACCCAGGACCGGCGGTCCTCGGGCTTCCCGACGCCCAAGACGATGCCCCGCAGCCGGTCGGCCAGCGAGTCGACCGCCTGTAGGTGGGCGCATGGAAGGCCCTTGCCCATTGTTGGGGCGCCGGGGTCACATTCTGGTGACAATACTTTTCACATGTCCCTGAACCGGCTGGAGGCCAGGTGCTCGACTTTCCAACATTCCGGAAATCGGCACGAGATGTTCCCCGACCCTTCGAGACGCTGGCCGTGATGTCGGCCCCCATCGTGACGGGTCTCTCGGGCAACAACTCCATCCTGACGAACTACCTGTTTGGTCAGGGAATCGACCAGGGGTCTCTCGAGGCCTGCCCCGGGCCGTCCACCTCGGCGGCCTGCGGCTACGTCGCGCGCGGCTTTTCGTGGAGTACGGGCGTGCACCGCCCGGCGGTCTGGACCGTCACGGTACCGGAGCCTCCAACCCTGCTGCTCGTCGGCTTCGGCCTTGCGGCCGTCACCGTCCTCGGCTGGAGGAGGCGCGGCCTCAGCGGGGAGAGCCTCGATGCTTCTTCGGGGCATCCTGGGGTACGACGGCCCAGCCAGTCGAGCGCAATAGCTCGTCGAGCATGAGGGGCGAGCGTCGATCCCCCCGGCGCCGTTCCCCTGGGTAGGATCCGGACCGCTCCCGCCGTTCCGCAACGCGCTGATCCAGGACCACTCGAACGCTCGCGTTCCCCGCGAACGCTCGCTTCAGACGCTCGTAGAGCTGCTCGCGATCGCGGGCGACGATGATGAGCTGTCGGACCAGCTCCGGCTGTTCGCGATGCTGGTGCACGCTGGACGGGCTCCAGTCGGGGCGCGGAAGGCGGCGCGACGACGTGGCCTGCTCCAGGAAACGCGAGAGCGAGGTCCACGTCTCGCTTCCACAGGCCGGGCACGTTCCGGAGCCAATTTCGAAGCCCTCGTCGCAATCGAGACACAGGGCAAGCCGGCGCAGCGGAAGATGCACGCGCGGCACAAGTGTTCGTCCACGGCTGATCATTGACGTTTGACCTTCCTCATGGGTGTCGTCGCCCGTAGGTTCGACGCCACTGCCACAGTTCGACGTCCCGCCTGAGCTTCCTCAACACAATTGACAGCCGTGTTCTGCTGCTGCGTTCGCCCATTGCTTCCTGTACCCCCGAACCCGCAGCGGCGTCGGGCGACGCGGGTCGCGCGCGCTCGCGACGCCAGCGCGCCTGCGACCTGGTGACCGAGGAGCGGTGGAAGAAATGCCCGGCGTCGCGCGTCACGGTCTCCGCGACGCCGATTTCCTCCAAATACCGTCGTATGGGATCGGCATCCCCTCGGCCGAATGCCTCGATGAGTGAAAGCGCAATGCCCCGGTGGAGGCGAGTGCTCGGATCATCCGCGATTCGGCGGCCGAGCACGGCGAGACGCCCTGTGATTCGGTGGCGAAGGGCGACCTGACAGCTCTCGGTGTCCGTGGCCCAATGGCTCGGATCGGAGGGGTCGACCCGAGAGCAGTCGCTGGCGATCTTCCACGCCGGGCAGAACTCGCTGAGAGCGCGGGCGAGCGTCTCCTCGAGCGTCTTGTCGATCCGAGCTTCTGGCAGGAGCATCAAGCCGGTCTCCGCCGTCGCCGGAATCCTGGGCCGCGCGTGAAGTTCGCCATAATGGGACCCCGATTCAGGAGAGGGAGCATATTCAATGCCGGGCGAATTTCCGGAGCAACGACTATGCAATAGGTATTTCCGGACTCGAGAATTGTGGCCGCGCGTGTGCCATCCTGACTCCCTCGCAGCCCAAGCCGGCACGGTCGCCGTTGCGTCGACGCGCCCGAGCCGTGGCCTCCTGATTCCTCTTTCTGAGCGCAGCCCTGCGGACTACATTTCCGCCTGAGGAGAACGCTTGGAGCTGTTCATTTTCGGACGTTTTCATGCGCGCCCTGGAGACGAGGGTGCCGTGGAAGAGGCGCTCCGCAACGTCGTTGGTCCGTCCCGTGAGGAAGCGGGCTGCCTGAGCATTCAGGCGTTCCGTTCCGCCCGCGACCCGCGCCTCTTCTACATCCATTCACGCTGGGTCGACGAAGCTGCGTTCGACCATCACGCGAGCCTGCCGCATACGGTGCGTTTCATCGAACGGGTGGAGGCTCTGATCGATCACCCGCTCGATGTGACGCGAGCTAGGCTCGTCGGGTGATGAAGGGGTGCTGGGCCATCCAGTGCCGGGCCAGGTCGATGCGGCGGCAAAGCCACACGCGCTCGTGACGACGGACGTAATCGAGGAAGCGGGCCAGGCCGTGAACGCGCGCGGGGCGCCCGGAGAGCCTGCAGTGGAGCCCGATCGACATCATCTTCGGCGCCCGCACACCCTCCGCGTACAGCACGTCGAACGTCTCGCGTAGATAGTCGAAGAACTCGTCGCCCGTGGCGACGCCGGCCGGCGTGCAGAACTTGCCGTCGTTGGCGTCGAGCGTGTAGGGCACGACGAGGTGGGGCCGGTCGTTCACGAGCACCCAGTACGGGAGCTCGTCGTTGTAGGCGTCGGAGTCATAGAGGAACCCGCCCTCCTCGACGAGGAGCCGTCGGGTGTTGGGACTCGGCGCGTAGCGACAGTACCAGCCGAGCGGCCGGCTCCCCGTCGTGCGGGTGAGCGAGGCGACCGCCCGCTGGATGTGCTCGCGCTCCTCGGCCTCGTCGAGCCGGAAGTGCTCGACCCACCGCCAGCCGTGGCAGCAGATGTCGAAGCCGGCCTCGACGATCGCCCGGGCGACGGCCGGGTTCCGCTCGAGGGCGAGCGCGCAGGCGAAGACGGTCACGCCCACTTCGCGCTCGGTGAACAGGCGCAGCAGGCGCCAGAAGCCGACCCGGCTCCCGTACTCGTACATGGACTCCATGGCCAGGTCGCGGACGCCCTTCGGCGCGCGCCCGCCCGGGGCCTCGGCGAGGCCGACCTCTGTCCGGTCGTCTCCGTCGAGGATGGTGTACTCGGAGCCCTCCTCGTAGTTGACGACGATCTGGACCGCGAGCCGCGCCCCGCCGGGCCAGTGAGGGTCGGGCGGCGTGGGACCGTAGCCGACAAGATCGCGCGGATAGCTGGTCACCTCGCACCTCCTGCGCGTTTCGGGCGTCTCACTCGGGCACGTCGATCAGGACGGGCTCGGTCAGGTGGCGCCACTCGGTGTCCGACGCGCCGCCGTCGTCCCAGCGGAGCATCACGTACTCGCCCGGCCGGTCGAGGACCGTCATCGGGTGATGCCACGTGCCGGGGGCGTAGTTCACGCCCTGGGTCACGTCGGCGACGAAGGCCAGCAACCGCTCGACGAGCGGCTCGCCGTCGGCGTCCGCCGGACAGACGGCGACGACGTAGCGCGCCAGGTCCGTCGGCACGAAGGTCTGGGACGAGAAGGGATGGCGCTCGAGCGCCATCGCCCGGATCGGCAGCGGCACCGGCCCGAGCCGCGACACCGCGAGGTTGGGAGTGGCCGTCGTCCGCCGGTTCTCGAGCGCGGCCACGTGCGCCCGGCGACCGAGTGACGGGATCCGGGTTGGGATCACCTGGCCGAACGGCGCGAAGGCCTCCGCCGTCAGCCGCCGGGCCGTCACACGCATCGCGGGCGCCTCACCGGCTCGCGACCATCTTGTGCTCGAGGCGCGCGACGAGCCGGGTGAGCGGCCAGAGGAACACGAAGTAGATGAGCGCCGCCGCCGTCAGCGGCGTGGGGTTGTACGTGGTCTCCTGGGCCACGCGCGCGGAGCGCAGAAGCTCCGGCAGCGCGACGGCGGTCGCGATCGACGTGGTCTTGACGAGCTCGAGCGTGTTGCCGGCCAGGGGGGCCAGCACATGGCGCACCGCCTGGGGCAGGACGACGGAGAACGCGGCCTGCCAGGCGCTGAGCCCGGTGGAGCGGGCGGCCTCGGTCTGGCCGCGGGGCACCGCCTCGATTCCGGCGCGGAAGATCTCGCCGTAGTAGCCCCCGCTGTTCAGGGCGAGCGCAAGGACGGCGGCCGCGAACTGGGGCAGGTTGATCCCCACGAATGGGAGCCCGTAGAAGACCAGCACGAGGAGGACCAGGACCGGGAAGGCCCGGAGCGCGTCCACCCAGAGGATCAGCAGCGGGTTCAGGAAGCGGAGGTGGAAGCTGTAGAGGACCGCCACGAAGAGGCCGAGCGCGACGGCGAGTGGCACGGTGACCAGGCTGAGCAGGGCCGTCACCTCGAGCCCCTGGAGCAGGAGCGGATAGATCCGGGCCAGCGATTCCAGGTTAGCGAAGTTCTTGATGAAGTCTTGCATCGGCGGCTCAGATGATCCAGCCGTAGCGTCGCTCGAGCCAGCGGCTGAATAGGACGAAGGGGCCGAAGATCGCGAGGTAGAGGCCGGCGCCCACGATCAGGGGCGAGGCGTTGGCCGAGATCGACATGGCGCTCTGAGCCTTGTCCAGGATCTCCGGCACCGAGATGACGGAGGCGAGGGCGGTGCCCTTGGTGATGGCGATCGTCCGGTTCGTCAGGAGCGGGATGGCGATGCGCACCGCCTGGGGCATCACGACGCTCGCGAGGGCCTGGCCGAAGCTCAAGCCGGTCGAGCGGGCCGCCTCCCACTGGCCGCGCGGGATCGCGGTGATCGCCGCCCAGAACGCCTCCTCGGCGAAGGCGGCCAGGACGAGCGCGAGCCCGAGCACGGCCGCCGCGAAGGCGCTGAGCGTGATGCCGGCGTACGGCAGGCCGAAGTAGGCGAAGACCATAACGACCAGCTGGGGCAGCGTCCGGAAGACGTCGACGAACGCGACGATGAGCCCGTTCAGGAGCCGGAACCGGAACGCGCGGAGCATCGCCAGCGCGAGCCCGAGGAGGATGCCGAGCGTCACGACCGCCGCCGCGAGCTCGAGCGTCACGCGGAATCCCGACAGGAGCGCCGGCAGGTACTTGGCGATCACCTCGGCGTTGAAGAAGGTCTCGGCGAGCCGTCCCATCAGGTGGACCGCGTCCTGGCCCGACCGGGGCTAAGCGTGGAGGACGCGCTGGAGGAATTCGCGCGTCCGCTGGTGGGCGGGGTTGCGGAAGATGGTGGACGGCGGCCCCTCCTCGACGACCTCGCCGCCGTCCATGAACAGCACGCGGTCGCCGCCGTCGCGCGCGAACGACATCTCGTGCGTGACGACCACCATCGTCATCCCTTCGTC
>WNGC01002192.1_pt1 | contig 11955 bp, 10 predicted proteins | sample 5400051 | NCBI WGS metagenome assembly WNGC01 (sample SAMN13153368, study PRJNA577476) | soil metagenome | isolation source: 20 cm soil or saprolite under grassland replicate 2 | place: USA:California | collected 2016-06-15 | reverse complement strand
TCCATCGATCTGATATCGTCCTTGAAACGTTGCGAGGAGGCTACCGTGCCGAGGCGTCCGAAGCTGCTTACAACAACGCTTGTGCCTGTAATTGGGCTTCCACTGATGCCAGCAACAAAGGTTCTGGTCTGAGTTCCTTGGACACCGATGCGGATGGTGGCGGACTCAGCACCAACACCAAGATTGCCGATATCGATGTTGCTGTTGCCAGTGGTGAGGTTTACCCCGGCATTAAAGCCCAAGGCGATATTCCTGGCGCCCGTTGTGTTGTTAAAGAGCGCGCGAGCACCGGTGGCCGTGTTGGAGATGCCAATTGTGTTGGCGGCGAGCGCATTAAGACCGCCGGCCGTGTTTTGGGTGCCGGTTGTGTTGAAACGCAGCGCCTGAAAGCCGGTGGCGGTGTTGCCGTCGGCATTGTTGTTACGGAGCGCACCAGCCCCGTTGGCCGTGTTGTTGGAGCCGATAAAGTTGCCTTGGAGCGCACCAGAACCGGTGGCCGTGTTGTTGGAGGCGGTTGTGCTGCCCAAAAGCGCAAGATCGCCGTTAGCCACGTTGTTGGTGCCAGTTGTGTTGCTTTGGAGCGCAAAAGCACCGGTGGCGGTGTTGTTATCGGCGGTGTTATCTCTGAGCGCGCCGGAACCAGTGGCGGTGTTGTTGCTGCCAGAGGCGCCGTTCTGGAGAGCTGAAACGCCCGTGGCGGTGTTGAACCTGCCGTCTATGTTGTCCCGGAGCGCGCTATTACCCAGTGCCGTGTTTGCTACGCCGTCTGCGACATTTAGGTGCAAGAGCGCATTATCACCCTCAGCCGTGTTGAAGTTGGGATAGCCTCCGTCCGGTGGTGGCGGCGGTAGCTGTGCTTGCGCGGGGAAAAAAAGCGCCAGCCATGCGAGGCCGAGCGCACCGGCAAGAAAACTGCGCCGCGGAGGCGACAGGTCGATTGATTTTCTTAAGTGTAGAGTTGTCATATTTTCTATTTTCCTTTTTTGTTGAGGTTGGATTGTTGAACTGCAATCCAGTTCCGCGCGGAACCAACAACCATTCTGATAAGGCCTCCAAAAAGTTCGCCTCACTTCGGCTGACTCGGGGCTCCAGTTGGATCTGGAGATCGCGTAAAGCGGCAGTCCCAGCGAAGGTCCAGCCCCACGAGCTTCTTCAGCCCGGCCGAAGATACGTTGAAACGTCGGATGACGTAACCAAAAATTCGTTACATGACCCGCATCATCTTGTCAAGCTCTTTTTTTATTTTTAGCTAGCGACTTATGTCAAACTTCCGTTGAACAGGCGTGCAACGTCCAAAACAAGCGTTGAAGACGCCCCAGCCTGACTCGCACAATGAAGCGTTGACCGTCGCCGCTACGTGCGTCAGCAATGAAGATTGTTCGCTCGTGGCAATTGCACCGGCAAGGCCAACTCCTAGAACAGGCCGAGCAATTTGAGCACGATTACGATAACGACAATTACTCCGATTATGTAGAAGATGTTTCTGTTCATGCTGTGGACTGATACCAGAGTGGGTGTGCGGTAGCCAGCATTTATGCAACTGAGCGGCTTTCAGAATCGTTTTTGGTGACGCGGACGATTCGATGCAATGCGATCTGAAAAACGCAAACGAAGTCTTTTAGGCTTCACACCGCCGGATCCCATCTTTCAAACGAAGTCCTAAGGAGTAACGACTGCACCGGTCAAGGGTCAGAATGATTAAGGGTTTTCTGCATGCTTTTGGAACCGTCCCGTTGACGCTTCAGCTAAATGATTTACCAGCGACCTTCTCAATCGGAATTAGATAACGTCAGCCGCGGATCCATAGTGAAGGTCAGCGACCCTGACAAAGGCGTCTGGTATTGGGTGATTATTGAACGTCGCCTTGATAATCATCACTTCTTTGGGCGAATCGATGCGCGTTGCATGATCTGGCCGTCCCTACGCCATAGTGGGAGGTTAACCTTTCACCAAGACCACATTTTGTATATCTGGCCGAGAAAAGTGGACCAGGTGTTTGATTCGGCTTGGTTTCGCCAGCTATCACATGTTCTTTCTTTCGGCGCTGGCAGGAAAGTGGTTAAACGGCCAACACCGGGCGCTAATTCTGTGCGCCACGAGACGAGATTCACCAAACGCATTAAATGACAACTTTTCATCCGCGTGCACAACGAAACGCTTTCCGTCGCCGCGATGTGCGTCAGCAACGAAGATTGTTCGCCCGTTATGAGACTGGACGTTCTTTGAAAAAGCTTTCCATGCACATTTACGAAGTCCGTCCGCGCCGTGATCAATTTGAACTAATTTTCGGTGCGACAGAGAAAACAAACAATGAAAATACTAATCGCAGGAATCGCGCTTTGGGGGCTAGTTGGATGCGCGACCAGTTGGCAGACCCCGACGGCCGGCCAGGATGGTGGCGAGGCGGCCTTTGAGCGTTATTCTGTGACTCGGTACCCATACCCCCAAACGCCACTCATTCGCACATTCGCCCGATGAAGCGTTTCGCATTGTTCGGACAGTCGTTGTCACCGCTACGAACTCGAAGGCAGCGGTCTTAAAAGGTTCATGGCTTAAGCCCGGTTGTCATGTCAACGCCGTCGGAGCGTGCCGTCCCGACTGGCGCGAGCTTGACGATGAGGCGATGCAAAATGTCGTATTCGTCGATTCGCGCGAATCCGCGATGAAAGAATCCGGCGACGTGATTCTCTCCGACGCGAAAGTCTACGCGGAGCTAGGCGAAGCACTTGTGTTCCTTCAAGATGCAGACGGCGAGGTGAAGGCCGATACCGTAATTTACAACAACGTGCAAGCGACCCCCCTCGTTTCGATGAAGCTTTGCCAGTGAAATGACCGAATCCGTGGCGCCGCAGTGGGCGCGCTCCGCCATTTGGTCCAACACCGGCTCTAAGCGCGGCAGGCGAAGATGACGCGTAACCATCTCCCATGTCTCGGGAAAGATGTTCGGGTAATGCGCGACGACATCGTTTTTCGCAAGACTGAGATTAAGCGCACTGGTCAGCTCCTCGATCATTCGAAGGGTCCGCTGGACAACCTCGATCAACGGGACCAACAGACGTGCTGTGGAATAATAGTTGATTCCGAGAAGTTGATAGTCGCGCGGTTGAGAGCTGACGAGAAACGCGGAGCTATGATCCGAGCCTAAAATCCTCTCCCGCTGCATATCGAACGGCGCACCGGGGGGCAGGGAATCAGCCATAAAGCAAACAGCCGGTCGTTCATCCGCATCAGACAACAACCCTCCAGCTACCGAGAGCAGGGAAATAAAACCGGCGCAGCCACTGGTAAAAGAACAGAAATAAGGAATATCGTCGAGCTGCAACTCGCGCATGAGAGCAGCTGTAAAGTAACGATTGCGCGCCTCGACCGTATTATCAGTTGGTTCATGCGGTAAAACGGCGCTTTCGGATTCGCAATGCTGCGCCACGAGGGCGCGCGGCTCAATGTTGCTCAAGGTGCGAGAAAGGGGAAGTCGGGCAAGACTCAATAATGTCTCGTCTTCACCCAAACCGAAACAGTAACGGTACCCGAACCGCCGTAGAGGTTCGACCTCGCCGCTAAGAAGCCCTTGCGCCTTGAGCGTTTCCAGATCCCATCTGACTCCGCCAAGTCTGTAGTTAAAATCGCCAAGGTAAATTGGCCGATTGTTATAACACAGCACCATAGGGGCGCGGTTCGGCTTATGGTCTGTCTCGTTGAAGCTCACAAACGTTCGCGGTTGTAGCGGCATGATGGTTGGCCGGAGGAGTTCGCGTCAGACATAGAGACGTTTCTTTAGGCCATCGTGATGCTGGTGATGGGCGCCGGAGCTTCACAATGATGCCTTCGGCCAATCTCCCATAATAGACGCGGTGTGTCGACACCACCTGCCCCGCATAATTCCGTCACCATCACTGATCCAACGGAGAATCTCTCCGTTTGTTTCTTTCTATTTCCCGAGATCAAAGAAAAACCTATTTGACTTTAGGAAGTTCTTCGAAGTGGCCCAAAACAGGTTTGGAAGTCCGCCCGCGTAAAAAAGCCTCCGTGTTTCGGAAACTTCGTCCTGCGACTTCCGTAGAATAAGTAAACCGGGTGACAAGCGAGGCCGTCCTCGAATACGCACGGCTAAATGCTGGCGGGAGTATTCACGCTGAAACAGTGAGAATGGCGCGCGCCAATCCCGGCCATCAGAACAGCACGACTACAAAAAAAAGGCAAAACAGCGATGCGCAAGCAAATCGGCGACTGCGTTCCGAATCATGCTCAGGGCGCAGGGATATTCGAAATGATTGTCGAGAAGCCTTCGGGAAAGGTTAAAGGAGTCTACGTGAGGAGCAGCACAAACAACCTATTTCTCGAAGCTGATCTTATAAACGCATTCTCACAGTGGCATTTCAAACCCAACACAGAGTCGTCCGTTATAATTGTCGTGGCATTCACTGCTGACAACGATGCCGTTTTTTATCCAGTTGGTAGTACCATACACGCAACGAATCGGGGTTTGCCTATCCCCTTCAGAGAGCCAGTTAAGCCCGAAGAATTGTGGCAATGGTTTCCCGAGCTTTACGGCGCTGCGGGTTATCGATGAGACGCCGGAAGTCTTACGGCGAAGCTTAGACGCAACAACGGTGATTCTGTGATGTGAGCGATAAGCCGACCCTTGAAAGTTATGTCGTGCAACCACCGTTGGCTCTTGCCATGGTACATGCCGAAAAATCGCGACAGCGACGCTACCGAGTGGAGTCCCGGATTCAAGATTTTTGATTTTTACGACTGCCAGTTTTGGCGGTCATTCATCATGGCATGCAGCAGCCTTTCTGTTCTGTATCGCGGACAACAGTTTCCGAGATATGGACGCCGCGATTGGCAGCGTGGTGTCGCCTAAATTCCGATTCGAGCCACCGTAGTTAAAAAGGGCGAAACGCCTGAAGAAGAGGTAAAAGTACTGCTTGCAACGACAATGCATCACATGCCACGTGTTAGGTGACGCTGAGATTTTAGGCCTTCGTGTAACAAACTGACATTGCGAAACGGCTGCGCGCCGTGCGCGCGCCGATTGGAATTACGTCAGGACCACCCAAGATAAACGACCAACCATGCGGAGCTCTCCTCTGAATTCTTCGCCGTCGTTGGCAGATCATAATCCAACAACTCGGTTGCGCCAGGCAATTTCACGACGGTGGGATCTCGCCGTTGTTCTTGGTCTGGCAATCGTCTTGTGGCTGCCCCGACTTTCCGGACCGATCGATCTGCGCTACGACGCGGGGGTCTACTATCTTCTCGGCACATCTCTAGCCGCTGGTCACGGATACCGGATTCCGAGTGAGCCCGGCTCGCCTCAGGCCTTACAATACCCACCCCTACTTCCGGCTATCGTCGCCGTCTATCAAACAGCGCTCGGAACAAGTGATCCGGCGATCGTGGCGCAATGGCTGCGAAGATCCTACGCGGTACTTTTCGCGGTCTATGCTCTGGCGGCTCTCGCTTTGGCGAAGCACTTCCTGCCGCATGCACTCGCCGTGGTAACAGTCGTGCTCTGCCTTCTTCACCATCAAAGTATTTTTCTCTCCGATTTACTTTTTGCAGAACTACCGTTTGCCCTTGTCGCGATTGCGTTCGCGCTACTGGCATGCAACTTCCGATCATCTTCTCACTCATGGTTGTCGGAGTCGGCATCCTTCATTCTCGCAACTACCGGATTTCTCCTCCGAACGGCGGGCCTTGCGCTCCTAGTCGCATGGATACTCGAAGCCCTGACAAGATGGAAATGGCGGACAGCCTTTGCGCGCGCAGCGTTCGCTGTCATTCTAGTTGTGGCCTGGCAAGCGTACGTATCCCACGTGCGCAGAAGTGATCACTACGCTCATCCGGCCTACAAATACCAGCGAGCTTCCTACCAATACTACAACGTGAGCTATGGAGAGAACGTGTTCCTTGTCGACCCTTTCAAACCAGAATTAGGTCACATTACTCCTGCCGCGCTCGTATCGAGACTTTCAACCAATTCGGCACAATTACTTGAAACTCTTGGTGAAGTAGTCAGTGCGAGTAGCGCTCAGTGGAAAGTGCTTGTAAATAGATCGCAGCGTAAGCTATTCCACCACCTCATTAGCCCATCCTGGTTTATCTTCGTGCCGATTTTTTTCCTCTCAGCTTTCGTGATCAGTGGAGTTTTTATTCTCGGCAACCGAAAGGCTTGGCTAATAATTTTACTTCTCGTCGTATCGGTTGGCTTGGTCTTGACGACGCCCTGGCCCGCCCAATTTCTGCGATACTTTTCACCGCTTATCATCTTTTTTGATCTTTGCTTCATTCTGGCGTTGTCGAGTCTCAGCAGCCTATTGGCTCGTCGCGGACCTGGTCGAGCACGCACTGTCGCGCGGGCTGCGTTCGTGGCTGTACTCTCCGTTGCATTTGGAGCAGAAGCATTCACCGCTGTGCGATTATATTATTTGCGCGGAAAGCCGGAGGCGATCGTTTTCGATCCAGGAAAAGGTCGTCCATATCGGCTCTTTGCTCATGACGAGACATGGCGCGCTTGGGAGAAAGCGGCGGACTGGATCAACACAAACGCTCCGCGCGATGCGATGGTAGCCACGGCTGCTCCGCACTTTTGTTATCTACTTACCGGCTTCAGGGCTGTGCTTCCTCCTATGGAACCCGACGCGTTGAAAGCGCGCCAGCTTCTCGCGGCCGTTCCGGTTTCCTACGTAATCATCGACGAGCTGGAATTCGTTGATGTGGCGCGTCGCTATGCCCGGCCGGCCGTTGAAAGTGACCCCACTGAGTGGCGGCTGGCGCAGTCCTTTGGGAAAACGAAAACGTATGAACACATACCTCCAGCCCGGCCTCAGTAACTAAGCTAATCGACGTCCGTCCTGTGCAAAGCATGAAGGCTAACGCCGAGCGAGAGGCAGCTGCCAGCCCAGTCGCGCCTGGCAAAAGTTCGTTTCTTATTTCCAACCTCGCGCTTCGCGAGCGTCACCGCGATGAGTATTGGCGCAAGCATGACCCGATACTCAACGATCGCCTGCTGTGGCGCGCACAGACCTTTCGACACACTGTCCATTTGCTTCCGGGCAAGACTGTCCTCGAGCTCGGCTGCGGCGGGCTTGACTTCACGCGGGCACTTATGCGCGTCTCGCGCGAGGGAAACCCAATTACTTCGGTTACGTTTCAATCCCGCGCGGCAGTTGCATCGGGCGTCTCGCGTAATGTCGAGCTAATTCAACTCCACGATTTTCCGGGCGTGTTGGCCGGTCGGCAATTCGACTACGTCATCGCCATGGACTTGCTGGATCGCAGCACTTGCTCGGAACTACTCGAAGTGGTTCGTGAGCTACTTACGCCGGGAGGCGAGATTTTATTTTACGAGAGTAATCCATGGAACCCCATGTACAAGCTTCGCCGACTACTGCTCAAGATTGTTGGTAAACGCGACCCGAGAAATCTTATCGATCGGCCGGGCTTGTATGAACTTCTTTCCGAGATTGGGTTCATTCGGATCTATGCCGTCTTCAACGATTTTGTTTTTGCGCCGCTCACTCGTTCTCTCATCTGGCTGCTGCGGAACCTTTCCATCCTACTTGAGAATGCGCCTCTGCTTCGAACCATGGCGGGTTCGATTCTAGTCCATGCACAGAAACCCCCTCGGTTCAAACATCCCGCGCAAATTTCACTCTTCGCTCACGAGGCACTCCGCGGCGCAGTCTCCGTAGTTATCCCATGTCGCAATGAAGAAATGAATATTCGCTCGCTCGTCGAGCGACTGCTCGGTTACTATGGCGAGTACATTCATGAAGTCATTGCCGTGAATGACGGCAGTACCGATCGAACGGCGGAAGTGCTATCGGAACTGGTGGCGACTGAGCCGCGCGTGAAGCCTGTCCACCGCGCGCCGCCGCATGGGGTCGGCAGAGCGCTCGCCGACGGATTTCGTGCAGCGACCGGCAGCTATGTGCTTATGCTCGACTGCGATTTCCAGCAATTGCTTCCAGAGCTGCGCGAGTTGTTCGATGAAGCTGCGGCTGGTTATGATGTCGTCATAGGAAGCCGCTTCTCGCGTCACAGTGTTCTTCTCAACTATCCTTTTCTGAAAATTCTCGCGAATCGTGTCTTTCATACGCTGGCAGTTTTGCTTCTGGGCTATCGCGTTCGCGATGTGACTAACAATCTCAAGATTATGCGACGCGAAGTTGTCGCTGATCTGCAACTGCGTCAGCCCGGCTTTGCCGCCAATGCCGAAACCGGACTGCAACCCCTCCTGCTTGGATACAAAGTTAGCCAGGTTCCAATCTCTTGGATCGGTCGCACCCCCGGGATGGGAACTTCTTCCTTCCGCTTGCGTGGAGCCGGCGGCGGCTATTGGCAGGTGCTGACAGGGCTTTGGCTGAAGCGCGCATTTGGACGAGGTCCGTATCAGAATTTGGCGCGCGGTGCGAAGGCAGTTAACGAAGCCCAAGTGTCGCCCGAGCAAAAGCGGACCGCCGTGCAATGAAAATCTTGCGGGAAGGTTGGGGCTTTTTTCTTTTGTTTATTGTTGCGACCGTTCTCCAGTTCGCGCTCGCTCGGCAACATTCGCTTTGGGCTGATGAGTTCTTCTCACTCGCCATGGCGACTGGTCACAGCCTCGAGCATCGTGCGGCAGACGCTCAGCCGCACTTAGGCGATTTTGTCGAGTCTCAAGTTCCGGTGCCGGCAGCTGAATTCCGCCGTTATCTTCAGCACGAAAGTCCGCCAGCAAGTCCGGTGCGAGTCATCCGTGCCGTTCTGTTATCGGATACCAGCCCACCTCTGTACTACCTCTTGTTAGAAGGTTGGACGCTAATTTTCGGCACCACTGATCTGGCGCTGCGGCTATTTTCCGTCAGCTTTTCCATTGCGTCGCTTCCGCTGGTTGCGGCCGTGGCGCGCCGCATCGCCGGCCCACGTGCAGCTCTAGCGAGCTGTGTTCTTTTCGCTTTATCTCCGCTGGTCATCTATTATTCGACGGAGGGTCGAATGTATTCCCTTCTCGTGTTCCTCACACTCGGTACGGCCCTGGTATCGCTCCTTTTGCAAGAACGCGGACCGCGCGTGGGAATTTGTTTATTATGGGTTGTGCTTTCCGCAGCTGGTTTTCTAACGCATTACTTCTTCGTCTTTCCATGGCTGGCCAATGCGGTTTTCCTTTTTCTCCAACCAGGCAAGTTCCAGCGTCGATGGCTGCTATTGTGCGGCGTGGCCACTGGCTTGATCATCCTCCCCTGGATATGGATGGCCGCTGGAACATTCAATAGTTGGAAGGTGACGCAAGGATGGCTCAACTGGGAACCAATGGGATTCGATCGCACACGCGGTTTGGTTGCCCAGTTTACACAATTCTTCCTTTCAGAAGGCGATGGACTCTGGCGCACGCCACGCTGGTCCAAGATTTTCGCCCTCGTGCTCTTCGCGCTCGCAACGGCATTAGCAGCAGGGCGCGTTCCCCAGCAGCTGTTCAGCGGCGGCCGCCTTCTGCTCTGGCTTTGGTTAATCGCAGGTTGTGCCGGACCGACCGCGATCGATCTATTGCGGCATACGTATACAGCAGCGGTTCCGCGGTACGCGTTAGGTGGCGTTCCGGCAGCCTGCCTGCTTGGGGGGATTCTCCTTTCTTCAGTCGGTCCAAACCGGGGTGGTATTTTACTTTGTCTGGTCGTGGTTGCCTGGTTGCCAGGATTATATAATTTGTATCGCCAGAAATCCCGCATCGGGGAACCCGTGCGTGAAATGGCGCAAGCGATCAGCGCCACAGCCAACCCATCCGATCTGGTTCTTATTCACTCGATTCCATCGGGGGTAGTCGGTGTCGCGCGATATGTCCGGACTTCGGCCGCTCTTGCTTCCTGGGTCGGACAACTCGGCACCCGTCGCGTGCCAGAATCGTTGCAAACCCTGGCTCACGGCCGCACCAGGATTTTACTCGTCAAAGTTCACGAAGTAGGAGCACCGGCGCCGGAGGAACACTGGCTTCGTGCAAACGCGGTGGTGGTAAACGAAAAACATATCCAGGCGATCGACGTAATCGATTTTGCACCGAAAACGACCTCCACTTTCTGAAAAATTGCGGGTCTTTCTAGATCACAGTGGCAGGCCTCGCGTCCGTGATGTCATTTCTGGCCCGATACCTGATCAAAACGCTCCATCAGCTTCCGGATAATTCGGCGCCGATATTTCCACGGAATCACCAGCGTATGAAAGCCTACGTAACGGGCCAGCGCAGCCGAAGTTTTGCCGGCCTGCAAAAGCTCGCCTCGCGCAATGCTGCGCATCAGTTCTCGAATTGCCACCCGTCCATAGTGATCGCGCCAATAGCGCGTACCGATTCGATGCGCCTTTTCAAGCGCCTTGTCACCTTCAACTAAGGGCCATTCCAAAGCCATAACGTGCTGCAGCGCGCGCAGCATTACTGCGCCTTTGCGCGAAAGGCTTGCCGGGTATCGCCGATACTGCGCCACTACCGTACGATGATGTGCGCTGGTAAAGTTCCGCACGGCTCGGAGAAGCAGTCGGTAGTCCTCGGCTGGTGAACAGCTTGTTTCGAACCCGCCGATGTTGGCAATGACTTCATGCCGCATCATCACTGCAATCATATTAGCGACATGGTTCACCTTCAGAAGCTCTTCGTAAAAGTTAGCCTTCAGCACCGGCCAGCGCGGTGAGTCAAGATAGGAACCATTCTCGGCAATATGGTCAATATCGCCCACGACTAATTGGGCGTCGGGATGCTCGGCGAAACACCGCAGGTGTGCCGCGATCGCATGCGGTGTCAGCCGATCATCTGCATCCAGAAAAACCACGTACTCGCCAGCAGCGGCCCGAAATCCGGAATTGCGCGCCTCTGCCAGACCTTTGTTTTCCTGCCGGATATACCGCACCTGTGGGTAACGAACCGCCACCTCCGCGATGTTGTCCGGAGAACCATCATCTACGACCAAGATCTCCGCAGGGTGGCTCTGGGCGATTACACTTTCGATTGCCTCACTCAGGAAATGCGCCTGTCTGTAACAGGGAATGACAACGGATACTGTCGCTGCTTGCTCCACGATTCAAACTTTCACTGCGTCAGTGCACGTCGTAGCCGAATCGCTTGATGGTGACAAGCAGGACAGAGCGAACCGCCGGGCTTAGAAATTTCGAAGAACAGAAAGACTTGAGTTGCGACTTGAATCGAGAACCAGCCTCCGACGGCATGAGCGATAGTAACCTTGTTAACGTTGCGTCGCTTCAATTCGCCGAAGAAAGCCTTCGGATTCACCTTTCCATTTCTTTGCCACACGCCAGCAAATGGTTCAAGAGAAACGCTTGCAAAGCAAAACCATTCCGGAACAGTTGGCAGCGATGTCCGGCAACATCGAAAAACTTAATTCGAAGATCGAGCGCGCGGTTGCTGACGGGCAATTGATCGAGTCGGCAGCCGAAGAATATTCGCACGCTGCTGGCCGGAGCGCCGTCGGACCTTTATTTCCGCGCGGTCGAGGAACTCATCGACTCCAGTGAATGGCCTGAATTAAACGATCGTTTTTACGGCCAGCTCCCCTTTTTTGAATCGGAACTTCGAGCGTGAAGCCGAGCGACGATGGCGTTTCGGTTTACCTTCCACCGCGCAGCATTCTCTCTTCCGATCGGGCGGAATAATTGTAATCCGGGATCTCCCTCTAAATATTTCATCGGGGTCGACTGCGATTATAGCAACCAATCTCGCGGTTGAAACTTTGTCTAATTTGCCTAGAAACTTTGTCCCGGCGCAAAAACGAGGAGCGGAGCCTACGGGGCTTGAATCTGAAAAGACGGCGCAAGGTGCAATGATGCTGAGAAAAGACCTCGTTCTGCAAGGCTCATCTGTGCCGAGCTGACGTGGGCGGCACGCTCCCTCCCAATCAACAAATTTCTGATTAATCAAGTTCCTCGCGGGGCGCGAAGAGGGATAGGGAACCGTCACTCAATAGAGCG
>WNGC01002380.1_pt1 | contig 11956 bp, 9 predicted proteins | sample 5400051 | NCBI WGS metagenome assembly WNGC01 (sample SAMN13153368, study PRJNA577476) | soil metagenome | isolation source: 20 cm soil or saprolite under grassland replicate 2 | place: USA:California | collected 2016-06-15 | reverse complement strand
CTGAGCGCCAGGGCTCCTGTGGAGGGAGCGTTTTCGTCTCATGGGACTGACCAAACTGGTAATCCGGGGTGCGCGCCAGCACAACCTCAAAAACATCAGCGTCGAAATTCCCCGGAACTCCCTTACGGTCATCACCGGCCTCTCCGGTTCGGGCAAATCTTCTCTGGCCTTCGACACCATCTACGCCGAAGGCCAGCGCCGTTACGTGGAGTCTCTCTCCGCCTACGCGCGCCAGTTTCTCGATCAGATGGAACGCCCCGAAGTCGACGTGATCGAAGGCCTTTCCCCCTCGATCGCCATCGAGCAGAAAACCACCACGCGCTCCCCGCGCTCCACCGTCGGCACCATCACGGAGATTTACGACTACCTGCGGGTGATCTACGCCACCGTGGGCGTCCCGCATTGCCCGAACTGCGATTTACCCATCACCCGCCAGTCCAGCGAGCAGATCGTGCAATCGATCCTGCACGGTGAAATCTGCAAGCCCGATGACCGCATCATGATCCTTGCGCCCATCGTCCGCGGCCGTAAGGGCGCTTTTCGCAAGGAACTCGAAAAATTCGCACAGGACGGCTACGTCCGCGTGCGCATCAACGGTGAGCTGTTCCCGCTCGACAATCTCCCGGTCATCGACAAGCGCAAGAACCACACCATCGAAATGGTCATCGACCGCCTGCTCGTCAAGCCGGGCATCTCCGCGCGCCTCGAGCAGTCCATCGCCACCGCGCTCAAATTGGCCAGCGGGCTGGTAACCGTGGCTATCGTAGGTGGTAAGGAGCATACTTTTTCGGAAAAGCTCGCCTGTCCCGATTGCGGCATCTCCGTTCCGCAATTGGAGCCGCGCTCCTTCAGCTTCAATTCGCCTTACGGCGCTTGCCCCGCCTGCAATGGTCTCGGCTCGAAGTACGATTTCGATCCTTCCCGGATCATCCATGATCGGAGCCGCCCGCTCTTCGATGGCGGCCTTGGCCCAGGCTCCAGCTCCGCGATTCTCAAACGCACCCTCGAACTTGGCGCTTACGCCCACGGCTTCGATCTTGAAACACCGTTCGACAAATTTCCGGCGCGCATCCAAAACATGCTTCTATACGGCTATCCGCCATCAAACGGCCGCAGCGCCGCGGAAGAAAATAGTTCAGCTAAGAAGCCCAAAGGCGACAAAGGTTTCCGCTTTCCGGGCGTTCTGAAATTTCTGGAACGAAATTTTGAGGAATCCGGCTCCGACACCTACCGCGAGTGGATGACGCAATATATGTCCGCCACGCTCTGCAGCGTCTGCCACGGTAAGCGCCTGCGTCCCGAATCGCTCGCCGTCAAGCTGGCCGGCTGGTCCATGGCCGACTTCACTGCGCTGTCACTCAGCGCCGCGCGACCGGCCGTGGATGAAATTCTCACGCAACTCACCGAGCGCCAAAAAGAAATCGCCGCGCGCCCGCTTGAAGAAGTCTCCGAGCGCATCGATTTCCTGCTGGCCGTCGGTCTCGGCTATCTCAGCCTGAACCGCTCCGCCGCCACGCTTTCCGGCGGCGAAGCTCAGCGCATCCGCCTGGCCACGCAAATCGGCTCACGCCTTCGCGGCGTTCTCTATGTTCTCGACGAGCCGAGCATTGGACTCCATGCCCGGGACAATGCGCGTCTACTCGGCTCGCTCGAACATCTTCGCAATCTCGGCAACACCGTCCTCGTCGTCGAGCACGACGAAGACACCATCCGCCGCGCCGATTTTGTCGTTGACCTCGGCCCCGGCGCCGGCAACGCCGGCGGCTACCTCGTCGCCCAAGGCAAACCCGCCGAAATCGAAGCCACTGCGGAATCCCTCACCGGTCAATACCTCAGTGGCAAGGCCAAGATCGCGGTCCCCGAAAAACGCCGCAGCCCCGACGGCAAGACCATCCAAATCCTCGGCGCGAGGGCCAACAATCTGAAGGAGGTAGATGTCACGTTTCCGCTCGGCCTTCTCACCGTGGTCACCGGTGTTTCCGGCTCCGGCAAATCCACGCTGGTCAACGACATTCTCTATCGCGCGCTTGCGCAGAAGCTCTATCGCTCTTCGGAAGCGCCCGCCGCGCACCGCGAAATTATCGGCGCCGAACACGTCGACAAAGTCATCGAAATCGATCAAGCCCCCATCGGCCGCACCCCGCGCTCGAATCCCGCCACCTATACCGGCGTTTTCGCGCCGATCCGCGACCTGTTCGCCATGCTGCCGGAATCTCGGGAACGCGGCTATCGCCCCGGTCGCTTCAGCTTCAACGTGAAGGGCGGCCGCTGCGAAGCCTGCCAGGGCGACGGCCTCCGCCGCATCGAAATGAATTTTCTTCCCGACGTTTATGTTATGTGCGAGGTCTGCCGCGGGCGCCGCTACAATTCCGAGACGCTCGCCGTCCGCTACAAAGGCCACGCCATCAGCGATGTCCTCAATCTCCCCTCTTCCGACGCGCTGAAGCTGCTAGAAAACATTCCCCAGATTCAGCAGAAACTCGCAACGCTCGTCGAGGTCGGCCTTGGCTACGTTACCCTCGGTCAATCCGCCACGACGCTCTCCGGCGGCGAAGCCCAGCGCATCAAACTGGCCCGTGAACTTTCCAAGCGCCAGACCGGGCGCACCCTCTACATTCTGGATGAACCGACAACCGGCCTGCACTTCGACGACGTTTGTAAGCTCCTCGATGTTCTTCAGCGCCTGGTCGATCTTGGCAACACCGTGCTCATCATCGAGCACCATCTCGACGTCATCAAACAAGCCGACTGGATCATCGACCTCGGCCCGGAAGGCGGCGAGGGCGGCGGTCGCATCGTCGCCCAGGGCCCGCCCGAAGTCGTCGCCCGAGCCAAAAAATCCTACACTGGCCAGGCCCTCGCCCGCGTCCTCCCCCTCAACGGCCATGCCAGCGGTAACTTCCCCAATGGCCACGGCAAATGACCCACCAAGCTCTAGCACCGGTTTTCGCTTCTTTTTCCTCCCGGTTCAGATCTGGAAACTCGGTATCTTCTTCTTGCAGTAAGCGACGCTTCTCCATAGAGTGAAGTCCTCAACGATGAGCGTCTATTCCATCCATCCAATTACCCTCGGTGGTGTCCATACCTATTCTCTTTCATCCCGCAAGAGCAAAGTCAGCGTCCGCGATTTTGCCAAGCCTCCCGCCGCGGACACCTCGCTCACAACATTTCTTGATTCTCTCCCCCACATCCTTGCCGCCGAGGATCTCCGCCACCTGCTCGGGGCCATCCACAGCGCGCGCAAACAGCGCCAAGCCATTCTCTGGGGCCTCGGCGGACACGTCATTAAAGTCGGCCTCGGTCCCGTCCTGATCGATCTGATGAAACGCGGTTTCGTCTCCGGAATCGCCATGAACGGCGCCGCCCTCATCCACGATTTCGAGATCGCCCTCGCCGGCAGCACCTCGGAAGACGTCGAAGCCGGCCTGGGCGAGGGCCAATTCGGGATGGCCGGCGAAACCGGCCAATACATCAACGAATTCGCCAAGCTTTCCCACCGCATCCGCATCGGCTATGGCGAAGCCGCCGGGCAATTTCTCTGTAGCGGCTTCATCGAAGTCAGACACGCACATTCCAGCGTCCTCGTGGCGGCGTACAAGCACCGCATTCCCGTCACCATCCATCTCGCCATCGGCACGGACATCACCCACATGCATCCCGCCGCCAACGGTGCGGCCCTGGGTGATGCCGCGCATCACGATTTCCGCCTGTTCTGCTCGTTGGTCGAGCAGATGCATCCCGGCGGCGTCTATCTCAATTGGGGCTCCGCCGTCCTGCTGCCCGAAGTTTTTCTCAAGGCCGTTTCCGTGGTCCGCAATCTGGGCGTCCGGCTCCGCCCCATCACCACAGCAAACTTCGACTTTATCCAGCATTACCGTCCGTTGCAGAATGTAGTAAAGCGTCCCACCGCGTTCGGCCGCAGCCGGAGCGGACCCGAATCGCACGGCTACGCCATCACCGGCCACCACGAGCTGCTCTTGCCGCTGGTGGCCGCCGCGTTGGCGGCCGGCTGGCCCAAGACACGCCGATGAGCCTCGTCGACGACAATCCGCTGAAATCGTCCGAGCCAAATCTCGACCCGCAACTCTCGGACAGCGATGCGCCATCGTTCTCCGCGGAGCCGCCCCCTCCACCGCTCAGCGGCGATCCTATCTCCTATGCGGCCGCCACGCCTCCGTTCAAAGCATCCTCTCTTCTGCCCGAAGATCTGCGCATTTCCTGGTCATGGACCCATCTCGTGGTCTTCTTGGTTTTCGGCTTTGGCAGCCTGCTCATCGTTCAAATCGGCGCCGTTCTGCTGCTCTCGGCAAAAAACGCACATCTCACGCAGAAGCAACTGCAGCAGATGATCGAATCCAAGCCGCAATTCCTGGTCGGCACCAACGTTCTGTGGTACGCCTTGCTCTTTCTTTTTCTCTATATGACCCTCGCGGTCTTGCGCGGCTTGCCCTTTTGGCGCTCTCTCGGCTGGAAAAAGCTCAGCGCTGATCCCGCCATGGGCAAAGGCAGCCCGTGGATGTATTTCTTCTCCGGCTGCGGCCTAGCCATTTTCGTGGCGATCGCCAGCTCGCGCATCAAGAACGTGGATCACCTTCCCATTCAGGAACTCTTCAAGAGCCGCAGCGGCGCCATGTTGCTCATGGCCATGGCCGTCTTCGTGGCTCCGCTGGTCGAAGAAACTGTTTTCCGCGGTTATCTTTATCCGCTCTTTGCCAGCAAATTTTCCGGCTTCGCCCAAAACGCCGGCGCCGACCCGCTTCGCGCCATCCACTTCGGCACTTTGGTCGGAATTTTCATCACCGGAATCTTGTTCGGCCTCATGCACGGCGCGCAACTGGGCTGGACCTGGGGCCTGGTCAGCCTCCTGACTCTCGTTGGTGTCATTTTCACTTTCGCGCGCGCCTGGACAGGAACGGTGCTCGCCAGTTTCCTGCTTCACCTCGGCTACAATTCCATGATCGCCATCACCTCCATCATTGCCACCCGCGGATTCACGCACATGCCCCCGCAACCCTAGGACCGCTATGCTGCTCCAAAGGGCCCTCTCCTTCTCTACCCAGCCGACAGGGACGAATCCATCCGCCACGATTGTGAGGTGCTTGGAGTTTGCTGTACCAACCGGACCGCTCCGATGATTTTCTCAACTCCGCGGAAAGGCCATCATCGTCTGTCCCGCGGGAAAACTTCGACGATGGCAAGAGCGAATTCGCCATCCGTGACATCGACGGCTACATCCTTCAGTTCCGCCAGGAAATCGGCTAGCTTGGCGGATCCATTTCTCTCTGCGGGCCTATTTCTTTAGAATGGTAGATTGCGAGGACCATGAAGGAAATGTACGTAGCCCAACCCATCAGATGGACCGATCGCGGCGTCACCATGCTCGACCAGCGGCGCCTTCCCGGCGAGGAAATCTCCTACATTTACACCGATTACCGCGAAGTCGCCAAAGCCATCCGTGAAATGGTCATCCGTGGCGCTCCGGCCATCGGCGTGGCCGCCGCGATGGGCGCCGCCCTCGGCGTTCTACATTCTTCCGCTACGTCCGTCGAAGCTCTCAGCGCTGAATTCGCGGAAATCTGTGACACGCTCGCAGAAAGTCGCCCGACCGCCGTTGATCTTTTCTGGGCTCTTGAGCGCATGAAGCGCCGTTTCGCCGAACTCACTGCGCTTGGTTCCGACCTCGCCAAGGTCAAGCAGGCGATAGTCGAAGAAGCCCAGCAAGTCCATCTTGAGAAAAAGGCTACCGACGAAGCCATTGGCCGCTTTGGCGCGGAATTCATGCCGCGCGAGGGCCAGGTCATGACGCAATGCAACGCCGGCGCACTGGCCACCGGCGGCATCGGCACAGCTCTCGGTGTCATCCGCGTGGCGTTCGAACAGGGGCGAAAGCTCCACGTCCTCGTTCCTGAAACGCGTCCCTATCTCCAAGGTGCGCGCCTAACTGCCTGGGAACTCCAAAAAGGCGGCATCCCGCTGACGCTCATCACCGACAACATGGTGGGCCACTTCCTGAAGACCGGAAAAGTTGGCGCCGTCGTCACCGGCGCCGACCGCATTGCCGCCAACGGCGACACCGCCAACAAGATTGGCACCTACCAAATCGCCGTGCTCGCCAAAGAGAACCACGTGCCTTTCTACATCGCCGCCCCGGTCTCCACCTTTGATCTTTCCATCCTCGATGGCCATGGCATCCCCATCGAAGAGCGTTCCGCCGCCGAAGTCACTCATTTCCAAGGCGTGCGCATCGCCCCCGACGTCCACGCGGCGCATCCCGCGTTCGACGTCACGCCCGCCCGCTATATCGCCGCCGTCTTCACCGAACGCGGCGTCGCCCGCGCCCCTTATACAGAATCTTTGCGGGCCCTCGCCTCGGCGGCCCAATCTGCCGTCACCGCGCGCTAAGCTCGCCACCACCCCCCGGCGGCTGTGGTCGTCAAAATCAACCCGCGTATAATGTCTCGCTATGCTCTGGTGGAACCGTCCATTTTCTCGAGCCTTTTTACTGGTCAGCGGACTCGTCCTACTTGCTTCTCTCTACTGTTCTGCGGCGCCCTCCTGGAGAGGTGTCCTCCGCGACTCGGCGGGAAATCCCGTCGACCTGGCCACCATCAAGCTCTTCGCGGCGGACGGCAACCGCGCGTATTCCGCCACAACTTCGACAACCGGCCAGTTCGTATTCACCGCCGTTCGAGAGGGTGACTACGCGCTCACGGTAAGCGTAGCGGGCAAAATCTGGACGGCAGCGGCTCTCGTGGTCATCAAAGACGGCCGGACGCTCGGGTCCGGTCTTCGACTCTCGCCCCAGGGGCAGGAGCTTCGCATCATCGTCGCTCCGGATGCCGCTGCTCCCCAGTCGAGCGGCGGCGAGCGACTCTCAACCGGAGAGGTGTCCAGCCTGCCGTTGAATGAACGCGACTTTAGCAAGCTCCTCCTCCTGGCTGCCGGCACCATGACGGACACCAACGGCGCAGCCAATTTCACTCAACAATTTGCCGTCAACGGCCAGCGCGGCTCCGCCGCCGTCTTTGCCATCGATGGAGCGGACACCACCGACCCCGAACTGGGCGGCGCCACCTTCTCCAACTTCAACGTCGATGCCATCCAGGAAGTGCAATCCAGCTCCGGCGTCATGCCTGCGGACACAGGTCACGGCGCTTCAGGATTCACGAACGTGGTCACCAAGTCCGGTGGCGATCAGGTGCATGGGAGCTTGTTCGAATTTGTTCGCAATGCCTCCTTCGACGCGCGAAATTTCTTTGACCATAAGAGCGATGTGGACACTCGGCGTCTCCCTCCGTTTGCCCGCAATGAATTCGGGGTGACCAACGGCGGCCCGATCGTCCTGCCGCGAATTTACGATGGCCGCGGCAGGACATTTTATTTCGCGGAGTATCAGGGCTTCCGGCAAGTTCTCGGGACCACACAGGTATTTCCCGTGCCGACTGCTTTAGAGAGACAGGGAATCGATACCGCCACTTTTCCCGGCGATACCCTGATCGTTCCAGTCAACAGCAGCATCGCGCCATTGCTCGCCCGTTATCCTTTGCCGAACGATCCTCACGGCGCTTACGGCGCGCGCACCTATGCCACATCTTCGAAAGTGGTCACCAATACGGATCAGGCTTCGCTCCGGCTCGATCATCGACTTTCGGATAAAGCCAGCTTGTTTTTGCGCTTCAGCCGCAATCAGGTCAGCGGGCCAACCACGAACCCCGATCAGACCGCCATTGATCCTGATTTTGGGGTGAAATTCTTTGATCACCAGCGCAATGCCGCGGTAAAATATTCGCGCACCCCCACTCCGCACTTCAGCTATCAAACGACACTGGGCTATATTCGCAGCACGCCTGTTTTCATCACCAGCAACCATACCCAGCCGGCGATGGCCTTCGGTGATGGTCTTTTTCAAGGCTTCAATTCCGCCGACGGATCCATCTTCGGTTCCTATGGGAACGTCTACCAGTTCAAACACGATCTGGTCTATCGGCGAGGCTCCCATTCCTTCAAATGGGGTGCGGAACTGCGATTCAACCGCGATTCCACGATTTTTGGAATGAATCCCAACGGGCTCTACACCTTCGGAGGGGGAACTGCTTATTCTCCTGTCATGATTCCTTCCGCCAGCGGCCAGCATGATATCCATAGAGGAGATCCGCTCCCGGATTCCCTCACCGGCCTTCTCACCGCGACACCTTATTCCTATACCGTGACGGCGGCCGCCAGCCTGACGCCCAAGGGAGACAGGTTCGATGAAGCCGCGGTCCGCCGCGAAGCCTACAATTTCTACTTTCAGGACTCCTGGAAAGCCACCGCCCGATTGAGCGTCAGCTATGGATTGCGCTACGAAGTGAACAGCCGGATCCATGAAGCAAAGCATCGCACTTCACTGCCAATTCCGATTGGGCCAAGCGGCCAGCCCGCAGGCTTCCTTGCTCCCGGCACAAGACAAATCTACCTATACAATCCGCAACCGCCCTACGCCATGGACTGGAACGGATGGGGCCCGCGCCTCGCGGTGGACTACGGCCTAACCAAGCACACCACCTTGCACGCCGGTGGCACCATCACGACCATACTTCCCAACCTGTGGCTGGAGAATTATGTCACCGGCGCATTTCCCTTCATTTTTCAACCTTTGGTGACCGCTCTCGCCGGCTTCCCGCTGAACTTTCAGGATTCCGTCGTGCCCCTCACTCTTCCTAACGTCTACACCACCGCGGGGCAGCTCCTTTTTTCCTCCGGAAGCAGCAGCAACGTTGCTCCCAACACGCCGATGGACGTGCAGCGATTCCAGGACGATTTGGCTGCGCTCACTCCCGGCAACCAGGTTCAATTATTCTCGGGCATCAGCTTCGATCCCCATTTCCGCAATGGTTATATCGCCACGGACATCTTGGGCATCGATCAGGAAATTGGATCGGTGAAGTTCAGCGCCTCCTACGTCGGCACCGTGGGGGTCCATCTTGCCAGCGTCCTCTCGCCCAACAGTTACGGCGGCGCGGACCCGGCTTTTGCGCCGTATACCCAATTCAACTCGACGGGCCAGGCCATCGGCGGATTCGGCCCCGAACTTGTCATGACCACCGGCTCACATTCCAGCTATCACGCGCTGCAGACCAGCGTCAGCCAAAACACCGCCCGGATAGGCCTCAGTTTCCAGGCCAACTACACGTTTTCGAAGAGCATGGATGATACCAGCGCCGTGCCTGGCGGGATTACCGCAAATGGCGGGGTGATTTTGCAGACCTTGCCTCAGGATCCCTATCATCCGGAAGCCGACAAGGGTCCTTCCACGTTCGACGTGACTCACGTTTTTACGCTAAACGTGATTCAGTCCTTGGCCTTGGATCGCCTTCGTTTTCTCCAGCCGTTGGGCAAGAAGCTCACCAAAGGCTGGCAGCTCCTGGACATTACCACCTTGACGACCGGGCCGCCTTTCACCGTTTATTCCGGTGTGCAACAAACTGGCGCTGGAGCCGGCGGCACCGATCGGCCCGACCTTCTCGCCAAGCCGAATTTTTCCACTAACGGCGCCGTGCGCGAGGACTACTTCGGCATGGGCGCGGCGAACAGCTCATGGTTCCAAATCCCCATCAATATTCCCGGTGGCAGCGGTCCCAACCACGGCCGCTTCGGCACCCTTGGCCGCGGCACATTTCGCGCCCCCGGCTTTCGCGATTTTGACCTCGCCTTGATCAAGGACACCGCTTTCGGCCATCGCGGAAATGGAGAACTCGCGATCCTTCAGATTCGCGCGGAGTTCTTTAATATCTTCAACGAAGTCAACTTCGGCTTGCCCTCCAACATCGTCCGCGGCAGCGGCTTCGGGGTCATCAGCAAAACCACGGGACCATCGCGTCAGATCCAATTCTCCCTCAAACTGAACTATTGACTCTTTTTGCTGGCTTCATTTCCCACCGGCCGAAGCACAAAGCCTATGCGCTCACGGCGCCGAAACGACGCGAAGAAATTCAGCAGCTGCTTCCACGGCACATATTTCTTGTTCAGCAACCTGTCTCCATAGGCGGCCTCTCGGCCGGTCACGATTTCCGCCTGCGCATCCACCCATTCTCCCAACAAGTTACCGCGCATGTCACACGGCGCGATGCGCACGCTTCCGTTGTTCCGAATGCGCTTCACCTTTCCGGAGTCTCCGGTCGTGTAGGCGTACAGTCGCGCCGCATCGCTGGCCAGATCGCTGGCGGGATCGGCCGCAAACCACAATGGGGTCTTCACGCCATGGCCACTTTTCTTGAAGGTCTCGAGATTCAAATACTTGTGCCCGGCAAACGCCGCAAAGCTCATCCGATCGCTCCCGCCGCCGGAATCTTTCGCCATAACCGTTCGATGCGCATCATTTTACACGCGTCACAAACAAAAAGAGGGGCGAACAATCTCGTCCGTCCCCTCGATACATTTCTCCAGATGCCTGCTCGACAGGCCTGTGGCTGCAGTGCGCTACATCTGCGGGAAATTCGCGTCGGCTTTTACTTCCAGAATCTGCGCGGTATGTCTCCGTGTGTGGCCGGAAATCAGAAGGATCCATTGATAGCCATCCAGCGTGCCGATCGCAGGAACGGGGTGGTCGAAGAGATGATCGCGCAAGTCTTCCTGCGTGGTCTTGACGTATTCGATGGTGCCCGCCCGCTTGTCCTCGAAAAGTTTGATCGACTCCTGCAGCGTCATGGCCGCCTGCTTCGCGGGGTCGAGGGGTTCCGGCGCCGTGGCCTTGTGGCTCCGGTCCTGGAGAATCTTCAGAATCAAATCGTCCTTGCCGTTGGCCGCTTCACGCTTCTCTGGATTCGCCGGAGCTTTCATGATCTTTTCGCTGACCAGGGCGAAGATGAATCCTTCCGCCAGTGCGATGTGTTCGGAGCACTCCGCCACGGACCAGCGGTCCGGAGCAGCTTTAAAGTTCCACTGTGCCGGGGACAGGCCTTTGGTAGCGTCCAGAAAAGCCTTCTTGGAACCTTGCAGTTCGGCTACGGCCCGATCCCTCTCTTCCTGCGTCAGCGTTTGCGTGGTGACGGCCGCCAAAAACAAAGCCATTGCTAGAAAGATGCTTTTCATGTGTACCTTTCAGGAGATTTATGGAATTTCGCCTGGCGCATTATAGCGCACTACTTTCGGCGGACGTAAGTCACGTCTTCCGTGAAGGCGTCCTTCTGCTCTTTCTGGAAGGTCCAAGTAGCCTTGAAATGATCGCTGTCGATAAACGTGTACACCGCGTGGTGCATGTGCCCATCACCGGGATTCTTAAGGTTCGAGATGCTCACCAGATCAAATCAGCTTGATTTGGTCGCCGTCCAGGTAATACAGCGTGGTCATCTCCACCGGCTTGCCATTCTCCACCATGTGGAACTTCTCGAGGACCGCCGTGCCCCCGGAGGTCAACTCCAGGTCCAGGGTGGCCTTGTTCATGTTGGTCTTGTCGGTCTCCCAGTGCCCTACCAAAGACTTCAGTTTCTCGAACGCTTCTGTCCCGCCGCCGGCCGCAGGATTTGGCACCGGCATGACTCCTATGCCCAAGACCACGACGCTCAAAACTTTCCTCCAGCCTCTCATCGATCGTCCTCCTGTCAAATATTGTCTGCATCCCTCTAGAAAATGGACCACGCGAAATCCGGAGCCTACCCCGCTGCCGCCCGAGCGGTCCTCCCAAATCGTTGCGTTGCGAATCCTACAATCGCGCCGAGAAGCATTCCCGGAATCATAATGTCCCAAAACAACGCCATACCCGCTCGCAGAATCACGACGAGGCTCAATGTCGCCGCAATCGTGATTCCCGCTAACATTCCTAGCAGCATGGAGTGGACTCGCTCGGAAACATATCCGGTTACCGCTCCCGCGACCAATCCCTTCAACAACGAGAAGGTGATCACGCTGCCCATGACCGGGGCAAGTGCGGGCTCGAAAAACCCGCTCAAGCCATCAAGAAGCCCCAGCGTTCCTCCTA
>WNGC01002190.1_pt1 | contig 11958 bp, 10 predicted proteins | sample 5400051 | NCBI WGS metagenome assembly WNGC01 (sample SAMN13153368, study PRJNA577476) | soil metagenome | isolation source: 20 cm soil or saprolite under grassland replicate 2 | place: USA:California | collected 2016-06-15 | reverse complement strand
GCTTCATTTATCCGATCACGGTCGCCGGCCGCTACTTCATCCGAGTACGCTCCAGCCATCCCAGCGCCGGTGAACTGGTGCTCGGCCCATACCAGCTCGAGCTGCGCGCCGAGCCGCTCACGCTCGATTCCGGCGATCCGGTGGGACTCGTGGCAAAGCTCACCGCCTCCCGCTACATGCGATATCGAATCGCCGCAGGATACGGCGAGTTGTACGCCGTGCAATACGACGACGGAATCGTGCTGCGTCGTGAGCCCGATGGACGGTGGACGACGGTTGCCTCCGGACTGAACCTCTTTAATGGCGCCACCGTGGATGGTTTCGGGAATCTGCTCTTATCCGGTCCGGAGGCCGGCGAAAACGCAATCTGGAGCATGACGCCCGACGGCCGCGTCGCACCTTTCGCGTCGCACCTCGGGAAGGCTTACGGCCAGTTCAACATCGCCGTCGGGCCGGACGGCGATGTTTGGGCCGGACTCGTCGACCGGATCTGGCGTTTCGACCCGCTCGGCCGGCTGAAGTACGAGGTCGCGGTCCCCCTCTGTCAGTTCTACGCGTTCGCGGTATCGCCCGCGGGTCAGCTGCACTTTTCTTCGCAGACGACGGGTTGTGCTGGAATCACGGTTATCACGGACCAAGGCCCACAGCGCGTGGTGCGGGACTCGACCGGTGAACTGGCATTTGATCGCGGTGGGAACCTCTACGTCGGTGCATGGGATCGTTACCCGAGCGACTCCGATTTCTATACCATCGGCTCGTGGGGCCGCGTTTACAAACTCGACGCGCAATATCGCGTGGTCGGCGACGTGGCCCACGTGCCTCACCTCGGAGGTGGGCTGATCTTCGCACGCGATGGGCAAGGGAACATGACGTCTCGCTTACTGACTGTGCAGGCAGAACTGGGACGGATTGTCGAGCTCAACGGCGCCGAGACGCGGCTATCAGGCGCCGGCGTCAACAGTCGCTTCTATCGCGCCGACCTCGGGTTGCGCTCGTCCACGTTGGGCAGCGACTACGCGGATACAATTCACGTCAGCAATGCGATCGGGCCGACCGGGCCGACCGGGCCCATTTCTTGGACAATCGTGACCGGCTCGCTGCCGCCAGGTGTGTCGCTCTCGCCGGCTGGAATCGTGCAGGGCACGCCGGTGGACACCGGCTCTTTCCCGGTCATCGTGCGCGGTACCAGTGGTGCGCAGGTCTGGTACGGCAGCATGGCAATCACCGTCGCCCCCGTCGCGATCACTACCAACCAAATCGTCGACGCGTTGCTCGGACTCGAGCCGCTGAACGCTGCGCTGGTGCAGTTTCTCGACCGTCACGGCAATAGCAATGGACGGCTCGACGGCGGCGACTTGCGGGCGTTTCTGCGCGCCAACAAGCTCGCAGCGGTTTCTATGACCCGGGGCGGGCAATGAAGCGCGGCGTTGCTGTTGCCGTCCTTGTGGCCGCGGTTGCGTGCACCGGGCGGACACCCACTGCGCCGAGCGCTCCAGTACCGCCGCCGCCGTCGCAGCCACCTCCGGGTTCGAGTGGGCTCACCGTCGCATTCTCGGTCAAGGACACAACGGCAGTGGGGTTAGTGATCGTCACGCTGAAAGGGCCGCACTTCGGCACGATCAAGGTCGCGGCTCCGGACTACGTCCTGTTTTCGAGAAACCCGAGTGCGCAGGAAGTGCGGCTCATCGTGGTTGGGAATCTTGCCACCGGTTCGCTTCTCACGATCACCGGTGACTCGCTGCAAGCGCCGGCGCTGTATACCGCGACACTCGAGCAGGTCGTGAATCGATCCGATCACTTGCAGTCGAACCTGTCCGACTTTGCACTGACGATTAGTAAGTCCGGGCCGTAACGCGTCCTGGACGCCCGCCATGTACGCCTCTATCTTCGCGCGCTTACCACCAGCCGCGCGGAGTCGTTGATGACACGTCTCGCAGCAATCCTGATCTTCGGCGTTATCGTCGTTCCGAGCTCTGCGAACTCGCAGAATCCCCCGCCGCCACCAGCCACGCCGCTCCGCGTCGCTGCGAGCAGCTACGCCTCCGTCGAGGTGCACCTTAACGCGCGCCGCATCGGCAATGGCTGGTACGAAGAAGACGCGAGTCTCTCCGGTCCATCGCGCATCGCCATCGCCTACGGCCAGCCCCACGCACGCGGGCGCAAAGTCGAAGGCGGGCTGATTCCACTCGATACAGTTTGGCGCTTCGGGGCTAATATGGCGACCACACTCCACACCGATCTCGATATTACCGTCGGCGATCTGAAGCTGCCGCGCGGCGATTACTCGTTATTCGTGCTCTACACGCGGGCGGGCTACTCCTTGGTCGTGAATCGCGGCACCGGGCAATGGGGTACCGATCGTGACGCGGCAAAAGACATCGGCCGCGTGGCACTGGCGAGCCGCACCATGGCCGAGCCGGAACCGTCACTGACGATTTATCTCGTGCCTGATTCGCCCAAACCGGGGACCGGTTACGCGGAGTTGAGCGGCGTGTTGCGCATCAAGTGGGGCACAACAGAGTTGACAACCACCTGGAAAGTCGATCAATGAGCGACGAGCGCTACCCGATCGGGAAGTTCACGCCCGTGCCGTCGCTCAGCGTCGCCGAGCGCCTCGCGTGCATCGATCAAATCGCCGCGGCACCCGCGAATTTTCGCAAGGCGTTCGCAGGCTTGAATGATGCCCAGCTCGACACGCCATACCGTTCCGGCGGCTGGACGGTGCGGCAGGTTGCGCATCACCTGCCCGACAGTCACCTGAATGCCTATGTGCGCTTCAAGCTTGGTCTCACCGAGGACAAGCCGGCGATCAAGACCTACGAGGAGAAGGACTGGGCGAAGACGCCGGAGACAACGGCGCCAATTGGAATGTCGCTCGACCTGCTCACCGCACTGCACGTCCGGTGGGTGACCCTGCTGCGCGCGATGCGGCCCGCTGACTTCGCGCGCACCATCAAGCACCCTGAATGGGGCACGCCATCACTCGATACGATGCTCGGATTGTATGCGTGGCACGGCCGCCATCACACGGCGCACGTCACGGCGTTGCGGCAACGGATGGGGTGGGGATAAAGCGCGATGGTCGATTTCCCCGACGATGTGAACGAGGAATTTCCGCTCGGCGACGGGACGGCAGACACGGAAGGAATCGTGATGTGTCCCTATTGCGGCGAGCCCAACGAGATTGGTATCGACGCGGGCGGCGGCAACCATCAGGACTATGTAGAGGACTGCCAGGTGTGTTGCCGGCCGTGGCGCGTGACCGTGTCCTACGATGAAGAAGGGAACGCGGCGATCTCCGCGTTGCCACTCGACGAGTGAACAAAACAACCGGGGGACCCTGTGGATCCTCCCGGTTGTCAACGCCCACTTCTAACCGTTACCGCGCCGCGTCGTAGCGTCGGGCCACTTCTTCCCAGTTTACGACGTTCCACCAGGCTGCCACGTAATCGGGGCGCCGATTCTGGTACTTCAGGTAATACGCATGCTCCCACACGTCGAGGCCCAGAATCGGAATCTTATTGTCCATCAGCGGGCTGTCCTGGTTCGGCTTGCTGCCGACTTCGAGCTTGCCATTGCTGACGGTGAGCCACCCCCAGCCGCTGCCAAACTGCGTGGTCGCCGCGGTGCTGAGCAGCTCCTTGAACTTTGCGAATCCCCCGAACGTCCGCTCGATCGCCTCCGCGAGGTCGCCGCGCGGCTCGCCGCCACCGCCTTTCGCGGGCGGTGCCATGATCGTCCAGAACAACGAGTGATTGTGGTGCCCGCCACCATTGTTGCGTACCGTGGTGCGGATGTCCTCGGGCACGCTATTGATGCCGCGGAGTAAGTCTTCCAGGTTTTTTTGGGCGAGCTCGGGATGTTTGGCGAGGGCGTTGTTGAGATTCGTGATATAGGTCTGATGATGCTTGCCGTGATGGATCTGCATCGTCTGCGCGTCAATGTGCGGCTCGAGCGCGGCGAAATCGTACGGCAGCGGCGGCAGCGTATGCCGTGTGTCACCGCCCGTCGCCGGAGCGCGCTGGTCTTTGACTTGTGTCATCGGTCTCATTCCTTGGGAAGTTGCCTGTCAAACCCCGCATACGGCGCGGCAGTTCCTCGCTTGCATCACGTTTCATGACGCATATCTTGCTGCCCGGCACGTCGACCTTCTCATTCCTGGGGGCTCTCGTGGCGGAGTTTTTCCTGCGATGGCTGCATTATCTGGGTGGAATTACGTGGATCGGCCTCCTGTATTACTTCAATTTCGTGCAGGGTCCCTTCATGGCCGAGGCGGACCCCGCGACGAAGAGCACCGTCACGCAAAAGCTGCTGCCGCGAGCCCTGCGCTGGTTCCGCGCCGGTGCAATCGTCACGTTCGGCTCGGGCATCCTGATCATCGGGAAACGGATCGGCGAATCGCCCCTCGGGAGCGCCGCCTGGTCGACGCCATGGGCGATCACCATCCTCACCGGCGCGCTGTTCGGCACAATGATGTTTCTCAACGTCGTGGCGGTGATCTTGCCGAAACAGCACATCGTGATCGCATCCGCGCGGACGACCGCGTCCGGGGGTCAAGCGAACCCGGTCGCCCCCGGGGCCGCTCGGCGCGCATTTCTCACTTCGCGCACCAATGTGGTGTTCTCGATTCCCATGCTCTTCTTCATGGGCGCGGCATCCCACCTCACGCCGTCCGGAGTCGGCAACCATACGGCGTACTGGGCCGGGATCCTTCTGTTGATCGCGTTGCTGGAGATCAATGCGCTGACGGCGACGACGGGGCCCACCACCAAGCCGATCGAAAAAATTCCAGGCGTGATCATCACCGGCTTCGTCGTTTGGGCAATTGCCTACGCGCTCGTCCGGTGGTTCTTATCGGCGTAGCGTAACCAGATGGCGTCGGTCACACTCCGCCGGCTGAGCAAGGTTTTCGATGGCGGAGTCCAGGCGTTGCATCACCTCGATCTCGACGTGCGGGACGGCGAGCTGTTCGTCCTGCTCGGCGCGTCGGGATCGGGCAAGACGACCGCGTTGCGCTGCATCGCCGGTTTGGAGGAGCCGACCAGCGGGGATGTCGTGATCGGCGAGCAGGTCGTCACTCGCATGCCGCCGGCGCAGCGCGACGTCGCGATGGTGTTTCAGCACAGCGCCCTCTATCCTCATCTCACCGTCCGCGACAACATCGCCTTCCCGTTGGAAATGCGGGGCGTGTCGGGTCCGCAGGCCTCTCGCCGCGTGCTCGAGGCGGCGGGCCGCCTGGGACTCGGGGACGTGCTCGATCGGCGTCCCACGCAGCTCTCGGAGGGACAGCGGCAGCGTGTCGCGTTGGGTCGCGCGATCGTACGCGGGCCACAGGCGTTTCTCTTCGATGAGCCGCTCGCCCGGCTCGATCCCCAGCTCAGGCTCGAGCTGCGCGCGCAGCTGCTCGCGCTCCATCGCGCGCTCAACGCCACGATGCTCTACGTCACGCACGACCAGATCGAGGCGATGACGATGGGCCAACGCATCGGCGTCTTGCACGAGGGCCGGCTGCGCCAGGTCGGCACGCCCGAGGAGGTCTACATGCGGCCGGCCGACGTGCACGTGGCGCGATTCGTCGGCACCCCCGGCATGAACGTCTTGCAGGGGCGGGGTCGCGCGAGTGACGGTGACAAGGGACGCGTCATCGAGGCAGGCAGTCTCCTCATTCCGATCGAATTGTCGACCTACGAAGGCGAGCTGCAGCTGGGGGTTCGGCCCGAACACGTGAGTCTTTGCGCCATCGATCAGGGCGTGGGGAACTGCGACGTGCTCGTCGTCGAGCCGCTGGGCAGCGAGACGCTGGTGCACTTGAATGCGGGTGGCCAGTCACTCGTGGCGCGTCTCGCGGGATTCGTGGATGTGCGGATCGGCACGCGTGTCGGCGTCAAGGTCGACCGCCGGCGGCTGTACCTGTTCGACGCCGCCGGGACACCGCTCGCGTGAGCGCGCGGCCCTGGGGGGCAGCGATGGTGGGCGCGGCGCTGCTCGCCGCGGCGCTCACGCTCGGGCTCACGCGCTGGATCACGCGTCGCTACGACCGGGACTTCGCGTTTCGCATCGCGCGCACGACTGCTTCGTATATCGCGGCCGTCACGCCGCCGCCGCCTCCTCCACCGCCGCCGCGCCGGCGCCGTCCGACCACAGGGCGTGCCGTCCCAACTCCCACACCCCCCGCGCCAGCTCCGCGTGGTTACTACCTCCCGGCGCTGCTCACCCAGTCGCGCGCGCTCACGACGCTCCCGGGGTGGACCTCGGAGGTCGAGATCTATTACGGCACGGCGCCGCTCGTAGACGCGACCGCTCCGCCCTTGACGCCCGATGATCTGGCCGACCTCGACACCGCGGGCGGACGCTGGCGTGACGGGGTGGCTATCGTCGCGCTGCGTGACCGCGAGGGTCGCGATCTCGTCGGCGCGGTGGCGGCGCATCCGAAGTCTCTGCCGCGCGGGCCATTGCCCGGTGGTGTCGGGTTTACGATTCTCGCGGCGTTGGTTGCCGTCGGGGGCGCCGCCGCGATCGTGTTCCGAAAGCTGCCGCTGCGACGCGGAGGGTATGCCTTCGCCGCACTGCTGCTCGGCGTTGCCGCCTATGTCGACGTGCGGGCCGCGGCGCGCCAGAATACCGACCGCTGGCTCACGGATACGCGACGCCTCTTGATAGAGGCGGCCACACGGATGCCGCAGCCCCGAGCACGCGTTGCGGTTGAAGATCTTGCCGCGTTGGTGAAGGACGCGGAGCTCGTGACGGGTGAGCCCGGAGAATCTGCTCCGCGCCGAATCAAGATCGATGGCCAACGCCGTGCGGTTGTGGCCGTGCTCGTCGGACCAGGTCGCTGGGTTGAATTGCGCACGGTCCCAGCCGAGGACGCGACATTCCCCTGGCTCCCAGTGTTATTGGCGTGCGCGTATGTGGGGCCGTTTGGCATCTGGACGGTGCGGTGGGCGGAGCGTACGCCGCCACGCCAACGGCGCGAAACTGCGATCGGGTGGGGATTCCTCGCGCCCTCCGGGTTGCATCTGCTGGTCTTCACGATCGGGCCGCTCGTATTCGCGCTCTATCTCGGGTTCCATCCAGCACCGAACGCGGCCGGGTGGGGAAACTTCGCGGCGGCGGTGCGTGATCCGGTCACGCTGGTGTCGCTCCGCAATACCGCCATCTACGCGTTGTACGTGCCGCTCTCGATTGTACTCGCGCTGGCGATTGCCGTCATGGTACACGATGTCCGCCACTGGGGCGGACGATTGCTGCGAACGCTGTTGCTGATGCCGTATGTCGCATCAGCCGTCGCGATCGCGCTCGTCTGGCAACTCATCTATCAGTCCGGGTCGCTCGGGCTGGGCCGGTCGGACTGGCTCAGCGATCCCCGCAAGGCGTTGCTCGCGCTGATGCTCCTCTCGCTGTGGGCGCAGGTTGGTGGACAGGCGACGGTGTTTCTCGCGGGGTTGCAGCGCATTCCGCGCGCCTATCACGACGCCGCCGAAGTGGATGGCGCGAATGCGTGGCGGCGATTCTGGCGGATTACTTTCCCGCTGCTCCGGCCGGTGACCGCCTTTGTGTTCGTGACGGGGATGATCAGCGCATTCCAACTCTTCACGTTTGTCTACGTGCTTACCGGCGGTGGACCGATGCCGCAGCGCGCGACGGAATCGATCGTCCACCAGATATACCAGGTCGCGTGGGGACAGCACGCCTTCGGGATCGCCAGCAGCATGGCGTTGTTCCTGTTCCTGCTACTTCTCATCTTCACGGGAGTTCAGCTCCAGTTGCTGGGCAGGCGGGAGGAGCTTGCGTAGCGGTGCTCGCTGGCTTCGGCTCACTGCTTTGGGTGGGGTCGGTGTCGTTATGGTCGCCCCCTTCCTCTATATGGTGTCAGTCTCGTTCATGGGTGAATCCGAGCTGCTCCGCTGGCCACCCCCGTTGCTGCCACGCTCACCACAGCTCGACAACTATTCTGAGGTGCTGAGGAGTGGCGGGCTGCCCTACGGTCGGTTGCTGCTGAACACGGCATTCGTCGCGGCGTGCGTTGTCGTCGGCCAGGTGCTGACAAGCGCCGCTGCGGGCTACGCATTCGCCCGGATGCGGTTTCCGGGGCGTCATGTGTTCTTTCGACTCTTCCTCTTTACGCTCGCGATCCCGGCAATTCTGCTGCTGATTCCTCGATTCCTGTTGATCACGGCACTCGGCTGGATCGACACATATCCCGGGCTCATCTCGACCGAGATCGTATCGGTCTGGGGCATCTTCCTGATGCGGCAATTCTTTCTGATGTTGCCGCGCGACATGGAAGACGCGGCGCGATTAGACGGGGCAGGGGAATGGGATCTGTTCTGGCGCGTGATGTTGCCGCTCGCAAAGCCTGCCGTTGCGACCCTGGCCGTACTCGCGTTCATGGATCAATGGCGCAGCCTGCTTTGGCCGTTGATCGTGACGCGATCACCCCATATGGAAATGGCGGAGCTAGGATTGGCCCATTTCCACGCGGCCTATGCGGCCAACTGGCCATACCAGATGGCTGCGGCGCTGTTAGTTACCGCCCCTCTGCTCGTGGTATGTCTTGGCGCGCAGCGCTACTTGGTGCCCGGCCTCGCGATCACCGGAGGCGGGCTGAAGTCCGGCTGAAGCTCGCAGTCCAATTTAGGTCCTGCGTCGTCCCGGCCGGCCACTGGAGCACGACATGGCCGGTCTCGAGCCGCTTCGTCGTGCACGGCACCTCCGCCTTACACGCGCGAAGCCGGAGCGATCGCGGCACCGCGATCGTCACGGCATACGGCCGCCCATCGAGCTGCACCGATTTCGCACTGAGGGTTCGCGTGGTCGCGTCCCAGCGCTCGTCGGTGATGTCGATCGCTCCCTGAATGACGTGCCGCGTCGTGCCGATGATCTGCGGTCGTGTGACAAAAGGTCGAAGCGCGACGGTGAGTGTGCTGTGTGGGGCGATAGTCGCCGCCAACGTCTGCTGGGCGTCCTCGAGCGGTCGCTCGCCCCACACGTCGTACACGGCGACGCGTGCCGGCGGGACTCCCAACCCCGCGAGACTCTGCGTCACGGATTGTGGGTCGTCGTCCCAATTCACGAGGACCGTAGTCCACCAGCGGGGCGCGCCCTCGGCAATCCAAATCGACGCAGGTCGATCGCGATTCACGCTCCACAGTCCGCCGGCACCGCCCGTGTCTGTGACATGCACCGCGAGCACATTCTCTCCGCCCCAATTCAGGATGGTGTTCGGGACCGCGTATTGGCGAAACGCTTGCCAATTGCTCGTGCCCCCGACCTTGACGCCGTTCACGAATGTTTCGTCGAGGTCGTCAACCTTGCCGAGCTGCAGCCGGATCCTGCGACCGCCGTTGGGCGCTGCCGGCAGCGTGAATCGCGTGCGATACCACGCGCTCCCGTCATAATCAGGATGGCCTGCTTCCTCCCAGGTGCGCGGAACGGGAATCGTCTCCCACGCGTCGTCGTCGTAGTCGCGCGCCGCGTAGCGGGCATCGTCACCGGTACGGAAGCGCCAGGGCCCCGGCAGGCGAACGACGCTGTCACCGACCATGAGAGCGGGCGCGACGTCGTTTGATTCGACACCGACGCCGACCGGCCGTCCCGCGATCGGTGCGACCGGAATCGTTTTTTGCAACAGCTCGACGCGATCGGCGGACAGTTTCGGCAGGTTGTCCGAGAAAATCGTCATCCCGCCCGAGGCGGCGACGACGGATGCCCACACACGGGCTTCATCGATCGTCAGCGGCGATCGGACCACGAGGCAGTCGGGGTCGTTGAGCCAGATCGTGCGGTGATAGAAGCTCCGGAGTGCGGCGGCGCGCGCGGGCTCCTGAATGCCGTACCAGCTGGCATCGACGTCGCCGCCGATTCTCATTCCGCTCACGAGACCCGCGGCATGTTGCAGCGGAGCGCCGCAGCCCAGGAGAAACGCTTCGGTGCCGAGGCCATCGCGGATCGCTGTCAGCCCGCGGCGGTACGCCTCTGCGTGCGTCAGGCCGCCGTGGTGTCCGATTCCCGCCGATGCCCAGTGGAGAAAATCGATCTTCAGATAATCGTAGCCCCACTCGCGCACCACGCGGCGTGCCAGATCGTAGAGCCATTGCTGCACCTCGGGATGCGCGCCGTCGAGTGCGAGAATCCGGCCGCCCCACGGTTCGCGCGTGTCGACGGTGAGGGCGGCATTATCGGCGCCTTTGAGGAGCCACGCAGGATTTGCCGCCGGTATTCCCGAGCGCTCGGACACTGCGAACGGCGCAATCCACAGGCCGGCCTGCAAGCCGGAGGCGTGGATGCGATCGGTCAGCCATCTATGACCGTGCGGGAATTTGGCATTCACGTCCCAGTCGCCGGCGGCACGCTGGTACCCGTCGTCGAGTTGCACGTAGCGCAAGAAGCGGCGGTCGAAATGCGCCGCACAGAATTCGAGATTCGCGATCACGTCCGCTTCGGTGACGGCGTCGCCCAGCTCGTACCACGAGCACCAGCCGGCGGGAGTGCTGAGCGCGGCGATCCGCTCGCGATCGACGGACGACTGCGGCGCGGCGGCTGCCGCCAGAGCGGCAAGACCATCGGCGCCGGGCGTGTAGGCCAGCCGCATGGTGGATGCGTCGCCTTCGGGCCGCACGGGGCGCGCGGGAGTCCATTCACTGACGGCTTCGAGGCCGCCGGCGGGCGTCAGCGTGATCTTCGCCTCGCCCGGCTCGCCCGGATCGCAGATAAAGCCGAGCCCTCGTCCCTCGCGCGTCAGGCCGAGCGCGGCGAAGCTGGTCGCCTCGACCGGCAGCGCTGCGACTCGACACGAGCTCCAGGACTGATAGCCATTCAGCAGAGCCAGCAGCGGCCCGCCGCCGGGCAGCACCTGCGGCTCGGGCGCGGCGAAGAACCGGACGCCGCGGATAGTGGCGAGCACGCGGTCCGGATACACGGTGACGGTGATGGCGCCGTGCGCCTCATCAGCCATGGGCGCGCTCGCGTCCCAGGCGGCAAATTCCGCTTCGATCCACACACTGCCCGCGGCGCTACCGGCCGGCACCGGTGTGCGTCCGCGGATAACCAGCGATTCACCGCCGGGCGGGCGGCGGTTTCCGACACTGATATCTTCCAGATCGGCCAGTGTGGCCAAGGCGTCGCCGACCCAAACGCCCAATGTCGCGTTGCGGAGGAGCGGAACGGGCTGCGCGCCGCCGTGGTACCACAGCGACCAGCGACGCTGCTCGTCGAGATCGAATCGAAACGTGCCCGCTACCCGGGGCATTGGTTGGGCGGGCAGACGGTAGGGATCCCACACCGCGGCGGAAGCCGCTCCACTGAGGAGAATGAACGTGCGGCGGTCCATGGCAACAATGTTGGTGGCGTGGGGAGCTTTGTCTACGTCGCTGCTCGCGCAGTCGCCGCGGCGCAACGCAATCGGATTCGGATTCGCGGCGACGCTCGGTCCCGGTTGGCAGATCGAAGGCGGTGACATCGCCTACATCCATCGGCGCTCCGGCGGATTGCTCGGGGCGATGTCGATCGGCGCGCGCCTCGGCACGTTCATCGACGAGGGCGCGATCCTCGGCGGCTCCCGCGGCATCGTGTTCGCGCCGACGATCGCGTTGCGCTCCAGCACGGCAACGCTCGCCGAGATGGGTGACGACGAAGGCGCGACGGTGATCGGGTTCGACGTCACGCTGGAAGGGAGCGCCTATCTCGCGTCGAGCTCCCCCTTGCCGCAAGGGTCGCACTGGGCGGCGGTCGCCCTGTTACCCGGCTTGCGGGCGGGCAGTGGGGACGGCGTGCGCTACGGCTTGGTGATCGGCCCCACAGCGTTCTTTGCGAACGGGAAATCGACCGTGCGCGGCTTATTGGGGCTGCGGATCGAGGCGCCGCTGGCGCGCCGGGAGCGCCGTCCCTAGGTTAGGCGACCCATGGTCGCTCCGACGCTCACCTCGGATCATCCCGGTCTCGAGGTTCTCGCTGAAGTCG
>WNGC01002189.1_pt1 | contig 11958 bp, 17 predicted proteins | sample 5400051 | NCBI WGS metagenome assembly WNGC01 (sample SAMN13153368, study PRJNA577476) | soil metagenome | isolation source: 20 cm soil or saprolite under grassland replicate 2 | place: USA:California | collected 2016-06-15 | reverse complement strand
TGGCAGCTGTGTTCGCCACGGCTGGTGTAGGGCCCCATGGCAAGCCCGAGCTGAGTCACATGGCCGCTGTGGCGGGACTTACGGCAGCAAACTTGTACATCGTTGCGTTCGCTGTGTCGTGGGGTCCAGTGATGTGGGTGTTGTTAGGCGAGATGTTTCCCAACGAGATTCGCGGAGCTGCTCTCGCCATTTCTGGCGCCACTAATTGGGCGGCGAACTTCACCGTCACCGTCACTTTTTTACCGCTGCTGAAGGTGATCGGTCTGACCGGCGCGTATGCCTTCTATGCCATAGCCGCAGCGATCTCGCTTCCCTTTGTGTGGCTTACCGTGCGTGAGACAAAAGACAAGACATTGGAACAGATGAAAGATATATGAGGAGAGCTGGAGATGAGCGACAAACGAGTCTTCCTAACTAAACATTCGCCCGCGTATTGGCGCGTCACGTTAAATCATCCGCCTGTAAATATCTTCGGGCCGAAAACGATTCCGCAGCTGAACGAGGTCATCACTGCGATCGAAACTGACGAGGACCTTAAGGTAGTCGTCTTCGACAGCGCAATCGACGGGTTTTTCATGACCCATTACGATTTCGTTGCGAAAGTTGAAGAGACAACCAGTCTGCCGCCGGGACCAACCGGTTTGCAGCCGCTGCCCGATATGCTGGTACGCCTCAGTCGCTGTCCGGTTGTCTCGATCGCTTCCATTCGCGGACGTGCGACCGGGGTCGGAAGTGAGCTTGCCCTGGCCTGCGACATGCGTTTCGCCAGCCGCGAAAAAGCTATCTTGTCACACTTTGAAGTTGGGGCCGGAATAGTGCCAGGAGGTGGACCGATGGCGCGGTTACCGCGTCTGATGGGACGCGGTCGTGCGCTCGAAGTGCTTCTCGGCGCGGAGGACATCCCGGGCGATCTGGCCGAACGCTATGGATACGTCAACCGGTCGTTGCCGGACGCTGATCTTGATGAGTTTGTCGATGCGTTAGCAAACCGGATCGCATCGTTCGACAAGCAGGCGATTAGCGAGACTAAACGCTTCGTAGACGTCGCGAGTTTGCCGCCGGATTACGAAATCGCACCGGAGTGGGATGTCTGCCTTGCATCGATCATGCGGCCGGCCGCGCAAAAGAGGATCGCAATGTTAATGGAGCGAGGACTTCACAAAGCAGGAGATGTAGAAGAGCGGCTTGGTTACCATGTCGGGCAACTCGGTCGTTAGACATCGGAAAGGGAGGCGTACCTAAGCGGGGAGCCGGCGAATGCGCACGGCGATCTGCTAGACGAGTTCCCATACCTTGGGCCACCGCACGATTAATTGCCTATGGAAACGAAACCAACTGATCAGCAGACGCAAAACCCCGAGCCGAAGAATTCAACCAAAACAGTAACTCATCCCCCGCTTCCTCCGTTTACTCGCGAGACTGCGATCCAGAAGGTCCGTCTGGCGGAGGACGGCTGGAATTCTCGCGATCCAGAAAAGGTGGCGCTCGCTTACACCATCGATTCGCGCTGGAGAAATCGCGCTGAATTCCCTAACGGGCGTCAAGAGATCATCGAATTTCTCACACGGAAGTGGGCGAGAGAACTGGACTATCGGTTAATCAAAGAACTGTCGGCGCACGACGACAATCGCATCGCGGTGCGTTTCGCCTATGAATGGCACGATGATTCCGGGCATTGGTTCCGCTCATATGGCAACGAGAATTGGGAATTTGATGAACACGGATTGATGCGGCGCAGGTACGCGAGCATCAACGATCTTCCGATCAAAGAATCGGAGCGAAAATATTATTGGCCGCTCGGCCGGCGTCCGGATGAGCATCCGGGATTGAGCGATCTCGGGTTGTAAACTGGTTAGGCACGACTCACGGTGCCATGTAAATATGGCGATGAAACTCCTATCTATTCAAGTTGGCTTGCCTCGGGAGGTGCAGTGGCAAGGGCGGACCGTCACAACTGGTATCTTTAAAGAGCGCGTCGAAGGACCGGTTATGCTGCGCACCCTGAACCTGAAGGGTGACGCGCAAGCTGACCTGACGGTCCATGGTGGCGTGGACAAAGCCGTGTACGCTTATCCAATCGAACATTACGAATATTGGCGACGGGAATTTCCCGGCATGGAACTGCCGCCGGGAACGTTCGGTGAAAATTTTACGATCGAAGGGCTGCTCGAAACCGAGGTCAATATTGGCGACCGATTTCGCATCGGCGCGACGGAAGTGATGGCCACGGCGCCGCGCCTGCCCTGTTACAAGCTCGGAATTAAGTTTGGCAGGCCCGACATCATCAAGCGGTTGCTGAATACAAAGCGCACCGGATTCTATTTTTCAGTTCTGCGCGAAGGAGAAGTTCAGGCGGGAGACAAGATCGAGCGTCTCGAGCGAGACCAAACCGCTGTTAGCGTAGACGATGTCGCTCAGCTCTATACCACGAAAAACCCAGCCATGTTGCAGAAGGCGATCAACACTGAGTTTCTTCCGGAAAGCTGGCGCGGTTATTTTCAACACCAGCTCGACAAATTGAACTCCAGGTCATGAACAAAAACATACGAAAGGAATAACATGCAAAGCCCGCTGAACGACCGCGCCATGAGCGCATGTCTGCTGAAACCATCCTACTTGTCAGCCGTTCTTTGCGGAGCCGCGTTAATGCTCGCGATTGTCAGGCTGCCCGCATCCAGCCCACAACCGTCGCATCACGTCTACGAATTGCGCCTGTATCACGTGAAAGAGGGCAAAATGGACGCACTCAAAGCACGCTTTGGCGATCACACTGACGCAATCTTCAAGCGGCATAACATGAAAAGCATCGGTTATTGGTCGCCCGAAGATGCGCCGGATTCTCAAAACCTGTTCGTGTACATTCTGGAGCATCCCAGCCGGCAGGAGGCGGAGAAGAATTGGGCTGCTTTCCAAGCTGATCCTGAATGGCAAAAGGTGAAGAAGGAATCAGAGGCGAACGGGCCACTCGTAGATCACATCGATCGCTACTTCATAGATCCGACTAGCTTTTCGGCGCTCAAGTAAGCAACGAGTGAAGAGGAGTCACAGGAAGAATTATGGAAACGACAAAAGACGCAAAAGGTGAACCGGCTGACATGAAGCTCGAGGTCGTGGTGCTCGGTGTTTCCAACGGGGATCGCGCGAAGACGTTCTACGAAAGCTCGGATGGCGACTCGATGCCGATTTCACAAAAGGCGATGATTTCCGTGTTATTCAGTTCACACCACACAATTCCAGATGCTCGATCATCTTTGGAATGGGAGTAACGTCGCCGAAACACGGCGCGGTGAAGAGCCTGACTCTTGCAGTGGATGACATCGAGGCGGCGCGCAATGACTTAATCGAGCGCGGCATCAAGGTGAGCGAGATTTTCCACTTCGCCGGTGGCCCTTTCAACGACGCGATAGAGAACGCACGCCTCAGCGGGCGCGACTCGGAAGCTCGTTCCTACTTTTCGTTCGCGTCGTTCGAGGATCCGGATGGGAACGGTTACTTGCTCCAGGTAATCAAAACGCGGCTTCCCGGTCGCGAATGGAAATCGACCGCAGACGTGGCAACGCTAGCAGAGCTTCTTCATGAGACGGAGCAGCACCACGGCAACTACGAGAGGACGCACGGTACGCATAATTGGCGGGATTGGTACGCGCCCTACCTGAGCGCGGCGTCAAAACGGGAGCAGTCCGGAGGAAGCGGCGGCCGCCGCCGATCACTATATGATGCACCGATCATGAATCGATGGTGAGAGACGCGATTCTGCCGTTCGCGATGCCAAAATGATAATTGAGAGAAATCGGACTTCCGGGAAACGTTCCTGAGATTTGCACGGCGACGATCGTCTCATTATCGCGTTCTTCGGCGGTAAGCGGTTTCAATTGGAATTTGTATTTCTCGATCGTCGTCGTGACCCAGCGTCCGATGTCGATCTTACCGCGCATGGTTGAGTCTTCGTCGCGAACGACGGCGTCCTCGGCGAAACAGCCAAGAATTGATTCGGCGTCGTGCGCGTTGCTGGCGTCAAGGTAGCTCTGAATTATTAGTTGCAACGTAACCGGTAGACTAAAGAAAAGGCTCGGCTATTTGGCGAACGACGCAAATAGTGGGTTCCATGCGTTCATTTTATTTTTCGGTAGCAGCGATCATGTCGCTCGGTTCGATTCAAGCCGCCGAACAGATCTCGTCTCGCGTCGCGAAGATCGACAATGTGCAATTGCATTATCTGACCGCGGGCAATGGACCGGCGACGGTGATTTTGTTGCACGGTTTTGCAGAAACATCGCGGATGTGGCGACCGATCATTCCTACGCTCGCGGAAAAGTTCACTGTCATTGCGCCGGATTTGCCGGGAATCGGCGACTCATCGATTCCGGACAAGATCGACATGTTGGAAGCGGCGAAGCAAATCCATGACTTGGTTCGTTCCTTGAAGATCGATAAGGCGCGCGTGGTGGGACACGACATCGGGCTGATGGTGGCGTACGCCTACGCAGCGCAATTCCCGGGCGAAACGGAGAAGCTCGCGGTGATGGATGCGTTTCTTCCCGGCGTCGCCGGATGGGAACCGATCTACAATGATCCGAATACCTGGCATTTTCGTTTCAACGGCGAGTATCCAGAGAAACTCGTGAAAGGACGAGAGCGGACTTACTTCGAATACTTCTGGAATGTACTCGCCGCCGACAAAACGCGATCGATTCCCGAAGCGGATCGCAGAGCTTACACCGAAGCTTATGCGAAGCCGGGTCGAATGCGCGCGGCATGGGCGTATTTTGCGTCGTGGCCGCAGCTGGCGAAAGATTTCGCGCAGCTTTCGCAAACGAAACTGGCGATGCCGGTGTTGTCGATCGGCGGCGACAAATCGTTAGGCAACGAGCTCGGCGCGCAAATGAAACTCGTCGCGGATAGCGTGACCGTAATTGTATTGCCAAACACCGGTCATTGGATGTTGGAAGAAAAGCCGAAAGAAACCACTGACGCACTAGTGAACTTTCTTTAAATCCGCGCGAAGGACCCGTAACGATGAGAACGGCCTACTGGATTCCGGCTTGTCGGGGTCCGTTGTTATTGATAACGCACTACGTGACCTTGTGCTTCTCCGCCGCCGTTGATCATGGGCGATCCAAACGGGCGCGTATGAAGATCGGAATACAGGCGTATCGTTTGGCTAGGCCGACGCTTCTCGCGATTTTATTGAGCGGCCCGATGGCATTACGTGCGAAATCAAGAGCGCTAGCAGAGTTAAAACACAGATCCAGGCAAACCAGTCACCGGTTCGTGTGTAGAATGTTTGCTCGTCCGCGACGCTTAGCCGCCCGCTAAGCGAAACGAATTCACCAGGCACAGTCGCTTTCTCCGCGAGGATCCGGCCGCGACTATCGCTTAAAGTCAGAAGCCCGTTGCGTCCTGCCCGCGCAAGCGCGAAACCATTTTCCACGCCGGGCAGAACAGCCATACGGGCGTGCAGCCAGCGGTCGAGATCGAAATCCCACGCGGGCACAAGCAGCACGTTGATGCCGTCGCGCGCGTACTCGCGACTGAGTTGCGGAAAATCCATGTCCTTGCAAACCTGCAAGCCAGCGCGGCCGGTCTGCAGATCTAGAAGCACTCGTTCGTTCGGATTTCCCGGCTGCTCCGGTTCGACGCCTAACAAGAGATGATGCTTGTCGTAGGTCGCCTGCCCTGCCCCGTTAGGCGAATAGACGCGCGATGAATTGAAAGCACCGGACGAAGTTCGACGCACGAGCCCGATGTCAATCGTCGCGCCGGTTGCAGCTGCGGCCGAATTAAAGAGCGCATCCACTTCGGGCAGGACCTTCTCACTCACGCGTCCCACCTTTTCTGGAAGAACAATCAGCTCCGTTCCGGCCGGGGTCGTGCGACGGATTTCATCGGCATATTCATGCAGCAATTCCAGCGCCTGCTGTTCGGAACCGAGATAGAGATTCATTGGCACGTCCTTGGCGATGAGCGTGACGGCGAGTGATCGAGCGGGCGGATTCGATCGCAATCGCCAACCGCCAAAAAGAAAGACTGCACAAAGGACAACTGCCGTTGCAATGGCAACGGTGCGCCGTTGCTGCCGATCCCCTGCCCCGCTCAAAAGGACTCCGGTCGCTCCGGCAAACAGGAAGACAGCAAAGCTGATGCCCCAAATTCCAGTCAAAGATGCTATTTGGATAAGAGGCAGACAATTCATCTGTGTATAAGCGAGATTCCCATAGGTGCTATGTGGCGAAATGCTCGCGCTCAGAAACTCCTAGCTCACCCAGTAAAATGGAAATGCGATTGCAGCGAGAAAGACCGCGCCGCGCCGAAGAAAGCTGCGCACAAACAAGACGCCGAGAGCAAAAACGATTGCCGGGACCAGAAACGAAACAAGAATCAGCGGCCAGGGCAGACCGATGCCATAGGCGAGATGCTTCCATAAATTCGTTGCGCCGAAGAACCACGCCACTGCTGTGAGACCGAAGGCGCGGCTCGCACGTAGTTGCGGAGCGATCGCGATGACCGGTATAGGTGCAAACCAAAGCAGCGGCCAGATGGGATGCAGCCCGGTTCCGAAATATAGGAGCAGAGCCGTTGTCGTTCCGGCTACAATCATAAGAAGAAGCTTAAAAGACTTCATTTCCGGTATTCATGGGGGCATGCTGCGTGGAATCTAGGGATCGAAAATAACAAAACCGATCTTAAGAAACGAGCGGCTCGGCGACGCGTTCAAAGCCTGGAAAGAACTCACTCGGTGCAGGAATAGTTGGATCGGCCATTGCCGGTGATATTATTGAACAATGGAAAGTGATACCGCCATCGCCCGTGGGTCTACTTCCTTTCCAACTACGATGCCTCGTTTGTTCGCGCAATCAGGATCGCCAAATCCCATAATTAGCTCACAGGCGTGGGCGATCCTCGCACAAATCTATTGGAAGCCGATATATAAATATCTGCGAATTCGGCATCACAAGAATAACGAAGATGCAAAAGACTTAACCCAGAACTTCTTCCTAGTAGCAATTGAAGGGCAAACGTTTGAGAAGTTTGATCCCGAAAAAGCGAAGTTTCGGACGTTCCTTCGATGCTGTGCCGATCGGTTCGTGTTTAACGAATACAAGCAAACGTCTCGTTTAAAACGAGGCGGCGGAGCGGAGCATCTGGCGGCGGACTTTCTTAACGCTGAAGAAGAACTCGCGCTGGAAAGCGACATTCTCGATCCTGAAGCATTATTTGAAACTGAATGGATCCGTTCCGTTTTTGAACGAGCGCTTAAGCGCCTGGCCTCAATTCTGGAGAAGCGGGGAAAGACAGAGTCCTATCGCCTGTTTGACCGCTATTACCTCTCCGAACAGGATGATTGCTCATACGCAATACTGGCAAAAGAATTTGGCCTTTCTACGACAGAAATAACTAATCGTTTGGCTTCAGTTAGGCGGGAATTTAGAAAAATTCTGTTGGACTGCTTGAAGGAAACCAGCACTTCCCAGAATGAATATCGGCGAGACGCTCGCAAGCTGTTAGGAATCGAGTTACCCCGTGGCGAATGTTAACTCAAAAGAACATTAGAGCCTTGCAAAAAGTCGTGTCAGAGCCAGATCTGGCTGACACAAGATATGAGCTGGGTGAGCTACTCGGCGCCGGTGGGATGGGAGCCGTTTACCGGGTTCACGATCGCGATCTCCAACGCGATGTGGCGCTAAAAGTTGTGCAGGCCGATCTGGATGAAAGAATTTCATCGAACCGGCTCAAGGAAGAAGCGCAAACGCTGGCTCGACTTGATCATCCGGGCATTGTGCCGGTTTACGAAGTGGGCCGACTCACAGATGACCGGACCTACTACACGATGAAGCTAATAGAAGGCCGAAGGCTCGATAAGGCGATCGACGCTGCGACCGCGCTCGCCGAAAAACTGAGAATTTTTCGCAGTGTCTGCGCGACAGTCGGTTTTGCCCACAGTCGTGGCGTTGTTCATCTCGATCTCAAACCACAAAATATCCTGGTCGCTCCTTTTGGTGAAACGCTCGTCGTCGATTGGGGATTGCCAGAGCCCTAAGCGATATGCGGCGGGACAGAGCAGCCATCGCGGGAACTCCTGCGTACATGGCTCCCGAACAGCTGGAAAGACGATCGGAAAGCATTGACGCCAGAGCAGACGTTTTTGCTTTGGGGAGAATTCTTTGGTTCATGCTAACTGGCACATCGGGGAGCGATCCTGACTCTCATTTGTCTTCGCGGCCGGAGTTGGCAATTCCCGCTCCTCTGGAAGCGATCTGCGATAGAGCCTCGAGTGAAGATCCCGCCAAACGCTACTCTTCAGCCTCTGAACTGTATGACGAAATAACGCGGTTTCTCGACCTAAAGTCGGTCGAAGCTTATCGGGAAACCTGGTTGGAAGCTCTTCGGCGCTGGTTCGAAAGAAACAAAGTGCTGGCGTATTTGGTGCTCGCCTACCTCTTCATGCGGCTCATCGTTGCGTTGTTTTTCCAGAATTAATTTTAAAGAAATTCGGCCCAGCGTTGAATAGAAGGGTGAGAACATGAACTCACCCAATTCAATTAGCCCGCTTAAAGCCAAGATCTTCGTCGGCATAATTGTGGGTGCCGCCCTTGGATTCCTGGATGGACTTTCGTCTTATTTGACGCCAGCGGCCAGACCTCTCTTCCTGCTGATTGTCCTGAGCTCTACTTTTAAGGGGTTTCTTACCGGCGTTCTTACAGCATTTATAGCATCTCGAACGCACAAGCTCTTGCCCGCTATTCTGGCCGGGCTTGGCATCGGACTGATCCTCAGTTTTCTGGCGGCCACGTTGACGCCCGATCCGGACGGTCATCGCTACTATTTTCAGATCATGCTCCCCGGCGCGGTTCTCGGCGCCATCGTGGGGTTCTCAATGCAGAAGCTGGGTGGCGCGCGACAGCGCCCTAACGACTAGAAACAGTGAACAACCATCATAGACGCCTAAAGAAAATGAAAACAACGAAAGCAATTGTAATCCTGACAGGAATCTCTCTGTGCGTTCTTCGGAACATGCACGCCGAGTTATCAGACTTGATGAAGGATAAAACCAAGACAAAGCACACGATTGAACTCGAAAAAATCGTTAACGCGCCTCCTGCGGAAGTTTTCAAGCTCTGGACATCGGCAGAGGGGGTGAAGAAGTTCTTCGCTCCCGGCGCGCATATCGGGACAAAGCCTGGTGAGGAATACACGATTCTATTCTTCCCAAAAGAAGATCCCGAAGGTTTGGTTCATGGAACCAAGGGTGCCAGAATCCTCGAACTTGAGCCCGACAAGAAATTGGCGTTCGAGTGGATCACATTCGCAGGGGACAACTTGAAGGGAAGAAAGGCACCGCCATACGCGGCCCCTGAAATCCGGAATCAGTTTCCATTGCCAACCTGGGTGGAAATGACATTCGAAGAACTGCCTGGAGCGAAAACAAGAATGGTGTTTCGCCACTATGGCTTTCAAGACGGGGAGTTGTGGGAGAGGTCACAGGCCTGGTTCACGAGAGCCTGGAGCATGGTATTAGACCAACTGGCAGCGATGCTGGAGAAGAGCGGTCGCCATTAACACAGCGTGGCCGCCAAAATTCACTCGATGATGTACGTTGAGTAAATGGTTGATCAGAGCCGCAAGGGAAAGGCAAACGATCAACACTCGGGTGGCCGTTAGCACGGACTTTTTCTTGTTCATGATGAGTCATGTCAGTTGCTACAAATCCGGACGACGAACAGGTTCACCTACCCGGGGCAGCGAATCGGAAAGTCATGCGGGAAACACACACTGCATACGCACCGGAGTTTTCACCGTATCTCGAACGAGGGATTGTGAACAACCTCCGGAGTGGCAGCGGAAAATCTCGCCAACGCGAAATAGCGGTGGTCCTTCACGGGCGCGAATGGTTAGACATGAAAATGAACGGATATCTAGGCGAGTTTGAAGGGTCCATGTTGCCGTACTCAGCAACTGACGCGCAGGCCCCGGCTGACACCGATCGCGCCATAAGCAACCGCAATCCTGTAAGAGGCGATTCAGCGAGCGGCACTGTTGAAGCACCCGTCCGTCGTCCCTTTCCGCTCCGGACGCTTATGGTTTGTTTCACAATCTGGCTAATCGCCACGCAAGCTATGATCTTCGATCAAGTTAAATTTGATGAGCGAGCTCAGTTACTCGAGCAAACGGCTCGATCACTTGGCGCTCCGCAGGTAGTGGTCCCTAGCGAACGGCCATCGCACTTATCGAGCGGCGCAGAAATGCAGAGGTTGTGAAAATGACAAACTGTGAACCAATCAACTGCCTCATTCCGGAATCGCTGCCGACAGGGCGCAGCAGCAACGGTACGACATTGCTTGCACGCTGGCAGAGCGGCGTGGAGACGCTATCCGGTTATGCATTTCAAAAGCTTCGTCTTGAGCTCGCGCCTTCCGTTTCAGACGCATTTACTAGGTTCAATTCCGTAGGAGCAAAGGTATGATCGCAATCTCAATCGTGTGCGTACTTCTTATTTGTCTCTTTCGGCTCGATCTCGATGAGGTTAGCTCCAGAAGTTAATCTCGACCCGCCGGTCGAACGAATGACGATGCAGGTTAAGTAACGTGGGAGGGAGATAAATGAAAATACGGCGATTTTCTCAGTCTCTTTGCATCATATTATTGCTGTTAACCTGCGGCACGCTCTCAGCGCAAAGCGAAAAAGGTCGCGTGTGGAATATTGTCCTGGTTCACGGTGCCTGGGCAGATGGTTCAGGTTGGAAAGGCGTTTACGAGATTCTGGTCAAGGATGGTTACAAGGTAAGTATCGTCCAGGAGCCGGAGACATCATTCAAAGAAGATGTGTCGGCGACCAAGCGCATCCTCGCGCTGCAAGATGGGCCATGGGCCATGCATTCTTGTGGCTCACAGTTATGGCGGCGCCGTCATCACCGAAGCGGGAACAGATCCATCGGTCGTTGGTTTGGTATACATCGCGGCCCACATGCCGGATGCGGGAGAGAATGAGGCCGACGATGGAAAGCGTTTCCCAAGTGATCTCAGCAAGTCTACTGCGATAAAGAAGACCGCTGACGGTTTCACTTACCTCGACCCCGCGCAGTTTCATGAGTACTTTGCAGCCGATCTGTCGGCCGAGCAGGTCGCTTTCATGGCGCGCTCGCAGGTGTTCAACGCTGCCGACAATTTCAAAGCTGTTATCACGACGGCGGCGTGGAGAAGCAAACCGAGTTGGATGTTAGTAGCGACGAAAGATCGAACCATCAATCCCGACTTGGAGCGTTGGTATGCCGAGCGAGCCAAGAGCCATAAGGTCGAAGTCTCGGGCGCCAGTCACGCAGTTTACGTCTCCAGGCCGAAGGAAGTCGCAGCTCTGATCGAAGAAGCCGCCACGCACGCTCAATAGACAAAGTCGCATGCAAATGGAACGACATTTCGTATTGACACTTTGTCTGGTCCTGCTGCGCAGTGCGATCTTTCTCGGCTCAAGCACAGTAGTTGCCGCACAGGAGTCCGGCCTGGATGGAACCTACATCCTGGACGAAACCGACAGCGACAATGTGAATGAGGTGATCGACGACGCGGTAGGGAAGCTGAACTTCCTGACGCGAGATATCGCTCGGGATCGCCTCAAGAAACTGAACCCCGCTTACCACCAGGTAGTTATCACTTCTTCTCCGAATGAAATCAGCGTCACCGTGGATAACCAGCGGCCGTTACGTACACCGGCGAAAGGTGCACCTGTCGCTTGGGTTGGTCCTGACGGAGGAAGAGTGAACGCTCGCATGCAGTTGGCAGGCCGACGTTTGGCGCAGACATTCACGTCAGCAGCCGGGCGCAGAGTTAATGATTACACTCTAAGTGCTGATGGACGGACGCTTACTATGCAGGTAACAGAAACGAGCCCCCGACTGTCTCAACCTATCGCGTACAAACAAATTTACAGACGAGCCACGTGAAAGACGATGCCGACGGATCTGCT
>WNGC01005677.1_pt1 | contig 11961 bp, 7 predicted proteins | sample 5400051 | NCBI WGS metagenome assembly WNGC01 (sample SAMN13153368, study PRJNA577476) | soil metagenome | isolation source: 20 cm soil or saprolite under grassland replicate 2 | place: USA:California | collected 2016-06-15 | reverse complement strand
CGGGCGACGTGTTCGCACACGAGCGCTGGAAGAAGCTGCACGGCGGGTTCCGCGTCGAGGGCGCGCTCCTGCTGCTCTATCTGTCGGCCGGCGCGCTCGCCCGGCTGTCGGCCGTGCCCGACGGGTTGATCGTGCTCTCGCCCGACGGCTTCGAGCCAGAGTCGTCGATCGGCCAGGGGATCAGCGCGGCGCTCGAGCGCGGCATCCCGTTGGTGGGCGTGGTGCGAGAGCGCTGGACCCCTGAGCCGGAGGTCCACCCCGCGACGCCGCCCGTGTCGCGTCCCGCACGCCTGGCGCGCGCCGAGGGGCGGGCCGCGAGCCGGCGCGCTCGACCCGCGGTCGTCGCGGCAACGCTCATGGGAGGGGCGGCTGTGGGATGGGTGCTGTTCGCCAGCGGCGGGGAGTACATCCGGGCGAGCGGCGCCGAACACCGCGCCACCACGCCGGCGCCTCCGCCCGCCCCGCTGCGGGCGCGGCCGACCGCCGTGCCGGCGCCTCGGCTCGACACGCTCCCTTGGACGGTCCAGCTCGCCGCCTACGCCAGCGCCGACAAGGCGCTCGCCCTGGCCGATCGCCTGGCGTCACGCGAGCATTTGGCCGCGTTCGTGACGCCGGTCGCGCTCGAGGGACGCCGGGGGGGAGGAGCCGCCGTCTGGTATCGCGTGCTGGCCGGCGCCTTCACCACTCGTGACTCGGCCGTCCTGGCCCGCGCCGCGCTGTGGGCGAACCGCGTGGCACCCAAGGGGCAAGGGGACCTGCTGCGGGCGCCGTACTCCTTCTCGCTGGCACAGACCGGGCGCCCCGATCGCCTGCGCGCCCGGGGCATTCCGGCCGTGTCGTGGGGCGCCGACGGCGCCCTGCTCGTGGGCGCGTTCGAAACGCCCGACCAGGCGAGTGTCGCCGAGGCGCAGCTCAAGCGCGGCCACGTCCGCGCCACTCTCGTGACCCGCACGAGGACCAAACCATGAGATTGACCCGACTCGAGCTGTCGGGCTTCAAGTCGTTTGCCGGGACGGTGGAGCTGCCGTTCGAGGCCGGTGTCACCGCGATCGTGGGCCCCAACGGTTGCGGCAAGTCGAACATCTCCGACGCCGTCCGGTGGGTGCTGGGCGAGCAGTCCCCCCGCCTGCTGCGCGGCGGGAAGATGGAGGACGTGATCTTCCAAGGCTCGACCGGCCGGCGCCCGGTGAACGTGACGGAGGTGTCGCTCGTCTTCGACAACTCCGACGGCACCCTACCGCTCGCCTACCAAGAGGTGCTCGTCACCCGCCGCTTGTCCCGTTCCGGTCAGAGCGAATACCTCCTCAACCGCTCGCCGGTGCGCCTGCGCGATATCCAGGATCTGCTGCGCGGCACCGGCCTCGGCGCGGACGCCGCCGTCGTGATGGAGGCCCGCATGATCGAGGCGCTGCTCTCCGAGAAAGCCGAGGAGCGGCGGGCCTTGTTCGAGGAGGCGGCGGGGATCGGGCTGTACCGCGACCGCAAGAAGAGCACCGAGCGGCGGCTCGAAGAGACGACGGCGGATATGGCGCGCCTCGATGACCTGATCGGCGAGGTGCAAACGCAAGTGCGCTCGCTCGCGCGGCAGCGCGGCAAGGCGGAGCGGTACGGCAAGATGATCGAGGAGCGCTTCGGGATCGCGCTGACGCTCGTGCGGCGCGAGCTCGAGGATCTCGACATCGCGCTGGGCCGGCTGGGCCAGCGCGCGGGGGACCTGGCCGCGGCGTTGCCGGCGGAGCGCACGCGGCTGGCGGAGGCCGAGCGAGAGCGAGAGGCGCGGGTGCAGGCGCGGCATTCCGCGGAAGCGCGCCGCACCGAGGTGGAGCGGCGTCTGGGGGACGCGAAGCTCGAGGTCGGGCGCCTCGAGGGCGATCTCGCCTTGGCCGCCGAGCGGTTGCGCAACGCGGGCCAGCGACGTGCCACCGCCGATATGCGCCGCGAGCAAGAGGACGCGCGGGCGGCCCAGGCGGAGCGCGAGCAAGCCGCCGCGGCGGCGGAGTGCGCGGCCGCCGAGCGCGACCTGGCGACGGTGCAGCATGAGCTGACCGGCCGCAGCACGCTGGAGCAAGAGGGCCGTGACGGCCTGGTGGCGCAGCGCACGGCCGTACGCGAGCTCGAGGAGGATTTGCAGCGGCGGGCGGAGGCGTTCCGGGCGCTCGAAGGGGAGCGCGCCGCGCTCGAGCGGGAGCGGGGGGAACTGGGCCAGCAGCTCGCCCAGGCCTCCGGCGAGCGCGCCGCCCGCGCGGAGGCGGAGTGGGCCGCGACCGCCCAGGTGACGACGCGGGCACGAGAGGCAGCGGCCCGGGCGCTGGCGGCGACGCAGGCGGCGGAGGGGTTGGAGCGGACGCGGCGTCAGGTGGCCGAGCTCAAGGAGCAGGAAACACACGACCGCGCCGCGCAGCGCCAGGCCGATGAGGCCCTCGCCCAGGTGAGCGCGCGGCGGGACGCGCTCGCCGAGCTCGAGCACCAGCGGGTCGGCCTCGCCCCGGCCGCCCAGGCGCTGCTGCGGGACAAGGCGCAGTTCGGCGACGTGGTGTTGGGGCCGCTGTCGGATTTCGTGCGCACGACTCGCCGTGACGCCCAGCTCGCCGAGCAGCTGCTGGGGGAGTGGTTGCAGGCCGTGCTGGTCCGCGACGATGCCGCCGTGGAGGCGGTGCGCCAATGGCACCAGCGCACCGAGCCGGGGCCGCTGGTGCTGTTGCCCTGCGCGCCCGGTCCGCGCCGCGCAGCCGACGGGCACCCGCTGGCCGACGAGTTGCGCGTGGACGGGCCGGCGGCGGCGTGGGTGCGCGCGCTGCTCGCCGGTCACGAAGTGCTCGACGGCGGGCGGGCGCTGCGCCGCGCGAACGGCGCGGTGTACCTCGCCGGCGCCGCGGCCGGGGGCCCGCTCGAGCGGCGCGCGGAGCTCGAGGCGCTCGGGCACGAGCTGGAGGAGGCGGAGACACGTCGCGCGACGGCGGCGACGGCGCTGCAGCGCACCCTCAGCGGGCTGGCCACGGCGGAAGCCGAGTTCGCCGCCGCGGGCGCGACGGCGGAGCAGGCCCGCGCGCAAGAGCTCGAGGCGGGCGCCTTGCAGGGCGACGCCGAGCGCGCGGCGGCCCACACGCAGCGCGAGGCGGCGGACGCGACGGTGCAGGTCGACCGGCTGTCGAGCCGGCTAGCGGAGGTGGAGGCCCGCCTTGCAACCGTGCACGCCGAGCTCGAGCGTCACGAAGTCGAGCGGGTGCGGCTGGACGAGCGCCTCGGCGCCGAGCGCGCCCGGCTGGTAGAGCTGGAGGCGCAGCAGGAGGCGGCGCGCGAGCAACGGGTGCACTGGCAGGTCGAGGCCGCGCAAGTCGAGGCCCATCTCGCGGCGGCCCGTGCCCGTGCCGAGCGGGCCGGCGCGGACGCGGCGGAGGCGCGCCACCAGAGCGCCAACCTGGCCGATGAGATGGGGACCATCGACCACGACGTCGCGACCCAGACCGCGCAGCAAGGCGAGTGGACCGACGCCCTCGAGGAGCGTCGTCTCGCGCTGGGCGCGCTCGACAGCGCGGCCGAGGAGGCCGCGGCGGGCGTCGCGGAGGCCGACGCGCGGCTCGCGGAGGCGGAGGCGGCGCTCGAAGTGGCCCGCAAGGGCCTCGACGTGCTCGGCGCGGAAGAGCACAAGCTCGAGGTCGAGCGCACCGAAATCCTGGGCCGCAAGCGCGGGCTCGTGGAGCGCGTCGAGGCCGAATGGCGCAAGCCGCTGGAGCAGCTGCTGGCAGCCGCACCCGAAGTGCCCGGCGACATCGCCTGGCTGCGCCAGGAAGACGACCGACTCAGATCCGCGATCGACGACGTGGGCCCGGTCAATGCGCTGGCGGTGGAAGAGCACGGCGAGGAAACGAAGCGCCTCGAGTTCCTGATGACCCAGCGGGACGACCTCGTGGCCGCGCGCCAGTCGCTGCAGCAGGCGGCGCGGGAGATCGATCAAACCGCCAAGGGCATGTTCCTGGAGTCGTTCGCGAAAGTGCGCGAGCACTTCCGCACGGTGTTCCAGACCCTGTTCGGCGGCGGCGAGTGCGACGTCCGGCTCGCGAATGAGGACGAGCCGCTCGAGAGCGAGATCGAGATCCACGCGGCGCCGCGCGGCAAGCGGACGCAGCGCATCCACCTGCTCTCCTCGGGGGAGCGCACGCTGGTCGCCGTCTCGCTGCTGTTCGCCATCTTCCTCACCAAACCGAGCCCGTTCTGTCTGCTCGACGAAGTGGACGCGCCGCTGGATGACGCCAACGTGGGCCGCTACGTCCGGCTGCTCGCCGAATTCAAGGATCAGACGCAGTTCATCGTCATCACTCACAACCCCCGCACCATGCAGGCGGCCGATGCCGTGTACGGCGTCACGATGCAGGAGCCCGGGGTCTCGACCATCGTGGGCGTGCGCCTGGGCCAAATGGAACCGGCGTAATCCGCGTGGCACGGTCCCTCCGGGCCGCTGCGCTCTTCGCCCTCGCCTTCCCGGCCGGCCTCGTAGCGCAGCGGCCCGCCGTGTCTCCGGTCCTGACGCGCATGTGGCAGCGGGACACGACGCTCACCGTGTGGCTGTTCGTGCGTTCCGACGTCCCGCTGGCGCGGGCGGCGGCGAGCGCCTCCGCCGCGGGCGTGCGCGTCCGCGTCCACAGCCGCTGGCTGCACGCGCTCGGCGCGGATGCGCCGACGACGGCTCTGCGGCAGCTGGCGCGCGACGCGCTGCTGCGCCGCATCCAGCCAGCGGGACGGTGGCGCCTCCGGCCGGGACCGGATGCGGCCCTGGCCGCCGGGGCCGCCGCCGACACCTGCCCCGCGGGGGGCGACCCGACGTACGGACCCTCCGAGATGCCGTACCGGCGGCTCGACCTGCGCCCCCTCGCCGACGCGGGCTATGACGCGAGCGGCGTGCGCGTCGCCATCCTCGACGGTGGATTCAATACCGCGGATCCGGCATTCGCGGGCGTCACGGTGACGGCGCAACACGACTTCGTGTTCGGCGATTCCGTGGTGCGGGACGAGCCGAACGATCAAGCGGGTGCGCAGTTCCACGGCACGGCGGTGTGGTCACTCTTCGCGGGGCGCGTCCCTGGCCGGCTGCGCGGGATCGCGCCCGGCGCGGCATACCTGCTGGCGAAGACGGAGGACGTGCGAACCGAGACCCGGATCGAGGAGCTGAACTACGTGCAGGCGCTCGAATGGGCCGATTCGATCGGCGTCGACATCGTGTCGTCGAGCCTCGGCTATCTCCGGTTCGACGACGGCTTCACCTACACGCCCGCGGACCTGAACGGCCACGTGGCGGTGACGACCGTGGCGGCGGAGAGCGCCGCCGCCCACGGCATTCTCGTCGTGACCGCGGCCGGAAACGCGGGTCCCGGCTTCCGGACCCTCGTCACGCCGGGCGATGCCGACTCGGTGATCACGGTCGGCGCCGAGGACTCGCTCGGCACACTGGCCGGGTTCTCGTCCCGCGGGCCGACGGCGGACGGCCGTCCGAAGCCGGACCTCACGGCCCCGGGGGTGCTGGTATGTGCGTTGAACGGCCCCAACGCCGTGCGCCGGTTGAACGGCACGTCGTTCGCGACGCCGTTGGTCGCCGCCGCGACGGCGCTGCTGAAGCAGCTCCACCCGGCGCTCGGACCCGGAGCGCTCCGCCGGGCGCTCGCCCGGTACGCGGAGAATCGGGCAGCACCGGACAGCCTGCGGGGCTGGGGCCGCCCCGACGTGGCGGCCAGCGCCGTGTTCCCGACCGGCGTCACGCCGCTCACGCCAGCCGGACCTGTGCTGGCGTCGATCACACCGTACTTCTCGTGGTCGGTGGACGTGCCGCCGCCCTTTGCCGCCCCGATCACCTATCGGCTCCGGATCGCGCGGGACTCAGGCCTCAGGTACGTCACCGTCGATACGCTGACCGGCGCTACGAGCTACACGTTGCGCCGGCCGCTCAAGCCGGGACGGCCGCTGTTCTGGCAGGTGGACGCCACGGCCGCCACGGGGGCCACGGCGAGCTCGGACGTCGTGGGCCCGCTGATGGTCCCGCCCTGGGCCGCCCTCACGTCCTTCTCGGCGCCGGGCGGCTTGAACACCGCGGACCCGCAGCCGACCTTCACGTGGCGCTCGCCCGCGGTGAGCGCGCCCCCCGGACCGTTCAGCTACGACTTCACGGTGCGGCGGGCCGGCGCCGCGTTCGCCGCCGTCGCCGAATTCAGCGTCGCGGGCTTGAGCGACACCACATTCCAGCTGCCGCGACCGCTGGAGCGCGATGCAGCCTACGTGTGGTCGCTGGTGGTGCACGCGGGCCCCGACACGAGCCTGGTACGGAGCCAAGGCGTCTTCATGGTGGTCGACGGGTCGATTCCCCCGACCACGCTCCTGTACCAGAACTTCCCGAACCCGTTCCCCGCTGCGGGACGGGATTCGACGTGCCTCTGGTTCGATCTCGCGATCCCCGCGGTGGTGGAGCTCGCGGTGCTCGACTTGCGCGGCAACGCGGTGCGACGTTTCGTGCCGGGGCCCGACTTCCCCGGGATTCTTCCGGCGGGCCGCTACGGACGCAGCGGACCCGGCGGCCCCACCTGCGATGCGCGGCTCATGTGGGACGGCCGCGCCGACGACGGGCGGGAACTGCCACCGGGTGTCTATCTGTACAAGTTCCGGGCAGGGGGGGTAATTCAGTTCAGGCGAATCGTCTTCCGGGGGAGGGGCCGCTGAGCGTCATGGAACTGGTCACCGTGGGAACGGGGACGGTCGCCCCGTCCGCAACTCGCACCGCGGCGTGTCACTGGGTGAGCCGGGGCGCGCTGAAGATCCTGCTCGATTGCGGCGCGGGAGCGCTGCACCGGCTCGCGGAGTTCGGGCTGCCGTGGCACGAGGTCACGCACGTCGTGCTGTCGCATTTCCATCCCGACCACTGGGGTGAGCTGCCGATGCTGGTGTACGCCCTCAAGTACACCAGCGTGCCGGCGCGGCGTGAGCCGCTCGTCATTCTCGGGCCCCCGGGCGTCGTGCGACTCGTCAAGGCCCTCGCCCCGGGATACGGCGAGTGGCTGCTCGATCCGGGATTCCCGATCGGCATCCTCGACGTGCGGGATGGCGAGCCGTTTCCGCTCGACGCAGACGTGAACCTCGAGACGTTTCCCGTGCCCCACACGCCCGAGAGCGTGGCCCTGGCCCTGGCGGCGCCGGAGGGGCGGCTCGTGTACACCGGCGACACCGGCCCCTCGAGCAAGCTCGCCCAGTGGGCGACGGGCGCCGACTTGTTGCTGGCCGAATGCTCGCTCCCCGAAGAGATGGCGATGGACAGTCATCTTACGCCGGAGCGCGCCGGCGACCTGGCCCGCGAAGCGGGGGCGCGCCGGCGATCGCGGCCGCCCGCGACGGAGATCGGTTTGTCATTGGAGGAGCGTGAGGTGTGCTGATCGTCATGCGGCACGGCGCCACCGATGCGGAGATCCAGCGCGTCGTCGCCGTCATCGAGGAGCTGGGATACAAGGCGCAGCCGATGCCGGGGGCGCAGCGGACCGCCGTCGGCCTGGTGGGCAACGACGGGCGCGTGGACGCATCGCGGCTCGAGGCGCTCCCGGGCGTTCAGGAGATCATCCACGTCTCGCGGCCGTACAAGCAGGTGAGCCGCGAATGGAAGAGCGAGAACACCGTCGTCCGTCTGCCCGGGGGCGTGGCGGTCGGTGGCACGGAGGTGGTGGCGATCGCCGGGCCCTGCTCGGTGGAGTCGGAGGGTCAGATCCTCGAGGCGGCGCGCCAGGTGCGCGAAGCCGGAGCGGTGATCCTGCGCGGCGGCGCCTGGAAGCCGCGCACCTCGCCCTACGCGTTTCAGGGGCTGGGGCGGCCCGGTCTCAAGCTGCTCGCCAGGGCCCGTGAAGAAACGGGGCTGTTGATCTGCACCGAGGCCATGGACCCCGAGGGCGTGGGCTACGTCGCCGAGGTGGCCGACATCATCCAGATCGGCGCCCGGAACATGCAGAACTTTTCACTGTTGAAGGCGGCGGGCCGGGCCAAGAAACCGGTGCTCCTGAAGCGCGGCATGGCCGCGACGATCGAAGAGCTGCTGCTGTCGGCGGAATACCTCCTCGCCGAGGGCAACCACGCCGTGATCCTGTGCGAGCGGGGCATCCGCGGCTTCGACACCGCGACCCGCAACGTCTTCGACCTGACGGCCATTCCGGTGGTGCACAACTTGTCGCACCTCCCGATCGTCGCGGACCCGTCCCACGGCACGGGGCTCCGGGACAAGGTGATCCCGATGGCGCGGGCCGCGGTCGCGGCCGGCGCGGACGGCATCATCGTCGAGGTCCATCCCCATCCGGACCAGGCCCTGTCGGACGGGGCCCAATCGCTGTTCCCCGACCAGTTCGCGCAGCTGATGCGCGAGGTCCGCGTCATCGCGGAGGTGATCGGACGGCGGGTTGCGGAGCCGGCGTCGGTGGGGGCGTGAGAGGACGACGGAAAGATGGAATGATGGAACGATGGTCCGTGCAACGGGCCGTCGTCACACTCACCCTGTCCATCTTTCCATCATTCCCTCTGTCCGCCGCCCAAGACCCCTGGCCCGCCCTCGACCACGCGAGCCAGACCTACCAAACCATCAGCACCCTCACCGCCGACTTCGTCCAGATCATCCTCAACCCGATGATCGGCAGTCCCGACACGACCCGCGGCAAGCTGTACCAGATGCGACCCAGCCGCTTCGCGATGCGCTTCACCCAGCCCAAGGGCGACCGCATCGTGGCGGACGGCCGCTACCTGTGGCTCTACACGCCGAGTACCACGCCGGGCCAAGTGATCCGGTCGCGCATCCCGGACGTGGGCACGACCGGGCCGAACCTGATCGGCCAGTTCGTGGAGCATCCGCACGAGCGCTACGACGCCCGCTACGTTCACGTGGACTCGCTCGGCGGCCGGACGGTAGACGTGATCGGGCTCACGCCCAAGGAGCGCGATCAGCCGTACCGCGCAGCGGTGATCTGGGTCGACCGCGAGGACGGGCTGGTACGGCGCATCGATATCACGGAGGCAGGGGGCCAGGAGCGGACGGTGTTACTCGACAATCTCCGGGTGAATCGCGGCGCCCCGGGCCGCGAGTTCACGTTTTCGCCCCCGGCCGGAGTACGAGTGGTAGATCAGTAGCGAGGGCGTCGGCCACGCGCGCGGCCGTCGCCTCGTCCATGCCCCGTTTCTCGGCGAGCTCGAGGGCGGCCCGCCCCAGCGCCCGGTACAGCAGGGCGTCGTCCTTGGTGAGCGACGCGAGATGGCGCCGGATCGTCGCATAGTCGCCGCGCACCACCGGACCCGTCAGCGCGTCCATCGGCTGCTGGTGCAGCAGATTCTCCAGCGTGCCCTCGACCAGCGGCCGCAGCGCCTGCCATGCCTCGGCGTCGCTCAAACCGGCGTGCCGCAGCAACCGCTGGGCGACCGCCTCCACCACGACGAAGTAGTTGGAAGCGAACACCGCGCCCGCGTGGTAGATCGCCTTCGCCTTCCCGGTGAGGCGGAACGGGCGCATTCCCAGCGCCCGCGCGAGCCGCTCCGCCGCGTCGAGCGCGAGCGGCATCCCCTCGACCGCGGCCCAGGCGCCGCGCAGGCGCTCGGGCGCGCGCTCCGGATCGGCGATCGTCTGCAGCGGGTGAAGCGACCCCAGCGCGGCGCGTGAGGGAACGAGGGAGCCCAGCGCTTCCTGGCCCTGCACGCCGGAGAGGTGGAGGACCACGTGCTCCGGCCGGACCCCGCCGCCGCGCGCGAGCGCTTCCGCCAGCGGCCGGATCGCGTCGTCGCGCACCGCAAGAATGACAACGCCCGCCTGGGCGAGCCAGGCGGGCGGGGGAGGAGCGTCGGCGGCGCCGACCGTGAGCTCGAGCGGATCCGGGATCGCCTGTTGGCGCCGGCCGTACAACCGCACCAGGTACCCGGCGCGCGCTAGCGCCAGTGCGAGCCCGACGCCCGCTCGTCCCGGCCCGATGATCCCGACCGCGGAATCGGTGGTGATCGGCGGCCCGCTCACCCTAGTTCCGCTGGTTCGCGGGAACCTTTGCGGGCGCGAGGGTGAGCAGGTCCTGCGGCGACCGGGCGCGGCGTGCCAAGGCGAGCGCCGCCTGCACCTGGTGGTCCTCCGCCAGGCGGCGGCGCACCTCGGCCGGGCGACCGAACACGTAGCGCGTCGCTTCATTGCCGAGCTCGTGGGCGATCAAGGTGCGTGCCCCGGCGGCGACGCTGTCGGGAACGCCCGCGCCGCGGGCGCGGAGGCGGCGCAGGACCTCGGCCACCAGTTCGTCCCCCACGGCGAACGTGGGGTCACTCACGCGGCCCGATCCCTTGAGCTCGAGCGAGTACGTGGACAGCACATCCCGGAACACCGGGATCTTGTCGCCCAGCGCCTTCATGTAATTCCGCTCCGCGGTCGTGAAGGTGTCCGGGCCGACGAACAGATCGGGCCGGATCCCGCCGCCGCCCACCACGGCGCGGCCGCGATCGGTGTGGAACACGGGCGCGGAATCGACCTTCGTGGTATCGCGGCCCTGCTCCGCCGCGACGACTTGCGCCTCCTGATCGGCTTCGTTCTTGCTCTTGCGCTGGATCGTCCGACCGCTCGGCGTGTACCAGCGCGCCGTCGTCAGCTTGAGCGCCGTCTCCGGCGTGAGCTGCCAGAGCGACTGTACCAGCCCCTTCCCGAACGTGGGCGTCCCCACCACGAGCGCGCGATCGTGGTCCTGGAGCGCACCGGTGATGATCTCGGCGGCGCTCGCCGTGCTCCCATTCACGAGCACGACGATCGGCAGCCCGGGCCAGGGCTGGGGCTTCGTGTCCTTGAACGAGCGCGTGATGTTGGGCGCCCGCCCCCGCGTGGAGACGACCTCCTGACCGGGGTCGAGGAACAACTCGCTGACGGCCACCCCTTGATCGAGCAGTCCGCCCGGGTTGTACCGCAGGTCCAGGATCAGCGACTTCATCCCCTTCTGCACTAGACTGTCCATAGCGTGGGTCAGCTCCGCCGCCGAGGTCTCGCTCACGGGGCTCAACTGGACGAACCCGACCTTGTCATCGAGCAGCATCGCGACCTGGACCGAGCGTATGTGGATCGTGGCGCGGGTCAGCTTGAAGGTGATGGGCTGCTCCACCCCACCCCGCCGTACTCGCAGCTCGACCTTCGTGCCCGGCTCACCGCGCAGCTCCTTGACCGCCTGATCGTTCTTCCACCCCTCGGTAGACCGGCCGTCGAGCGCGACGATTCGGTCACCCGGCTCGACGCCGCCCCGCCAGGCGGGCGTGTCGGGGAGCGGCGCGATCACCGTGATCCAGCCGTCGCGCACGTCGATCTGAATGCCGAGCCCGCCGTAATTGCCGGTCGTCGCTTCGGACAGGGCGCGGAAGTCGTCCCGCTTCAGGAACACCGAATACGGATCGTGCAGCTGGTCGAGCATGCCGTCGATCGCCATCTGGTAGAGCCGGCGCTCCTCGATCGAGTCCACGTAGAAGTCGGCCACGTGTGCGAGGACGTCTTCGAACAGCCGCGCCTGCTGGTAGACGGACCCCGTCGGCTCGGTCTGGCGCTGCAGCAGCCAGCCTCCGGTGGCGAGCGCCAATCCCGCCACTGTGGTCACGATCACGATATTCCGGAGCTTCATGAGACGCCTCGTGGTGAGAGTGCGGTCACCGCCATGACCTCGCGCCAGGCGGCCTCTTGCACGGCCTTCTTCGACTGCGTCGCGTCGACGTGCACCACGCCCGGCCCTGCCGCGCGGCGGTACGCCTCGAGCACGCGGCCGTGAAACGAGTCGTCCTGGCGCTCGAACCGATCCTGGACCTTGCGCGCGGCCTGTTGCCGGGCCCGGCCCACCTCGACCGGCACATCGAGGACGAGCGTGACGTCCGGGACGAGGCCGCCGGTGGCGAGCCGGATGGCATGTGCCACGTCCTCGGCCGGCAATCCGCCTCCCGCCACCTGGTAGGCGATGGTCG
>WNGC01003240.1_pt1 | contig 11964 bp, 13 predicted proteins | sample 5400051 | NCBI WGS metagenome assembly WNGC01 (sample SAMN13153368, study PRJNA577476) | soil metagenome | isolation source: 20 cm soil or saprolite under grassland replicate 2 | place: USA:California | collected 2016-06-15 | reverse complement strand
GTGTCGGACTATTCCCGCTACCTGCCGCGCGACGTCGGGGTACGGGCGTCGTTCTGGTGGACTTACCTCGGCGCGTTCGTCGGTGGCGCCTGGATGATGCTGGTGGGTACGGTCGCGGCGGCCGCGGCGCCGACGCTCGACGTGGCCGCCGCCATGGAGCACGCCGCAGACCTGGTGCTTCCCGGCCTGGGCAAGGTGTTGCTGGTGGGGGCGCTGCTCGGGCTGATTACGATATCGGCACTGAACTTCTACGGCGCCTCGCTGACGCTGCTGAGCGTTGCCGATACGGTGAGGCCGCTGCGCTGCACGGTGGCCAAGCGCCTGGCGAGTCTTGCGGTGGCGTTCGTGGCGAGCAACGCCATCGCGCTAGGGTCTTCCAGCAACTTCGTCAACCGCTTCGAGGATCTGCTCTCCCTGCTCCTGTACCTGTTCACTCCGTGGACGGCGATCAACCTCGTCGACTTCTACGTCGTACGCAAGGGCCACTACTCGATTCGCGAGATCTTCAATCCCAGCGGCATGTACGGGCAGTGGAACTGGCGTGGCCTCATCGCCTACGTGGTGGGCTTCGCCGTCATGATCCCGTTCTTCAGCTCCGGGATGTACACCGGACCGATCGCGCGCGCGCTCGGCGGGGCCGATGTCGCCATGCTGGTGGGCCTGCCGGTCGCCGCCGGCATCTACCTGCTCGCCTGCCGCTCGATCGACCTTCGCCAGGACAGGCAGCGGGCGGCCGCCGCGGACACCGGCCTCGATCCGGACGACGGGGCAACTGCCCAGACCGCCTGATTGCCGGTACCATCGCCGCATGCCGAAGATCGTCGATCATGCGCAGCGTCGCGACGAGATCGCCCTGGTCGCCTGTCGGGTGGTGGCCGAACACGGTTTCGACCGGGCCAGCATGGTGCGGATCGCCCGAGCGGCCGGTTACACCACCGGCATGCTGGCACACTACTTCGATACCAAGCAGGACATCATCATCGCGGCCCTGCGGCTCATTCTGCGGCGCATCGACGAGCGCCTGAGACAACCTGCGACGGCCCGGCCGGATCTGCTGGCCCTGCTCACCGAGGCCCTGCCGGTCGACGAGCATCGGCGCACCGAGTGCGCCTTCTGGGCCACCTTCTGGGGGCAGGTCAACACCGACAAGCGCCTCAAGCGCATCAACACCTGGGTGCACCGCGAGTACCTGCGCCTGTTCGAACGCTGCCTTGCGCAATGCTGGCCGGAGTGGTCGCAGTGGCCGCCGGCAAAACGGGAACAGGTGCTGCGCTCGCTCGTCACGTTCATCAACGGACTCACCGCGAGCGCGGTAGCGAACGCCGGCGACTGGCCGGCGCCGCGGCAAATCGAGCAGCTGCGTCTGCAGGTGCAGCTGTTGCGCGCCTGGGCGACGGGCATGGCCGGCGCACCCTTCGCACGGCGGGCTGCGGGCGCCTAGAGCCCGCAGCCCATCGCCAGCCGTAGCTGCGACTCTGTCGCCTCACCGGCTGCGCGTCACCCGGACACGCGCACGATGAGCTTGCCGAAATTCTCGCCGCGCAGCATCCCCATGAGTCCCCGCGGCGCGTTCTCCAGCCCGTCGATGACCTGTTCGCGGTAGTGCACCCGCCCCTCCCGCAGCCAGCCGCTCATGTCCTGCTGGAAAGCCGGCACGCGGTGGTAATGGTCGAAAATGATGAATCCCTGCACCTTGATGCGCTGGCGCAGCACCGTCGACAGCAGCTGAGGCGTGCGGTCGACCCCCTCGGGAAGCTTGTCGAGGTTGTACCACGCGATCAGCCCGCACAGCGGCACCCGCGCCCCGATATTGAGCAACGGCAGGACGGCGCCGAGAACCGCGCCACCGACGCTCTCGAAGTACACGTCGATGCCGTTGGGACAGGCCGCCGCGAGCCGCTGCGCCAGCTCGGCCTCCTGGTGATCGAGGCACTCATCGAACCCCAGCGTCTTGAGCGCGTACTCGCACTTCTCGCGGCCGCCGGCGACACCGATTGCGCGGCCGTGAGCCCCGGCATACCGAGCACTCCAAGGGCGTACGAGGGGCGCGGCGTCGCGGCATCGATCCTGACCAGATCGCTCCCGTCCGAGAGGCCGTAGTCCTGCCAGCCGACGTTGGCGAGCACCAGATCCCCCGCGGTGAAGCCGGACAGGTTCGAGGCTTGCACCACGCTCACCGTCTGACCGACCATCGGCGCGCCGATCGCGACCGGCGCGGCGTACGAGCGCGCTTCGTTCATGCGGCCGCGCATGTACGGATCGAGGGACAGGTAGCGCGTGCGCAGCAGAACCTGCCCGGCACCCGGCACCGGCACCGGCTGTGCCTCGAGGCGGAAGTCCTGCGCGCTCGGAGCACCCTGCGGGCGGCGCGCGAGCACGATGCGGCGATTCACCGAATGCTCGGCACTCATGGGAGCCTCACTTCAGCGCAGGAACTCGAGCTTCACGCCCGGCGGGGCGCTCGCCGCCGGATCGATGAACAGGTCCGCGAGCAGCGTGCTACCGGGCTCGACGCTGTAGGCCCCGAAGTCCCGCACGCCGGACTCGTAGAGCACGCTGTCGTCGATGAAGAACTGCCCGGTGCACTCGCGCGCCGGCCTGCTGAGGATCACGTGGGCGGCGTCCGCCACGATCTGCGGCTTGCGTGAGCGGCGCATCATGGCGGGACCGCCGAGGGCGAACTCCACCGCCGCGGTCGCGATGGTGGTGCGCGGCCACAGTGCGTTGCAGGCGATGCCCGCGGCGCGGTATTCCTCCGCCAGTCCCAGCATGCACAGCGACATGCCGTACTTCGACAGGGAGTAGGCCAGGTGCCCGGCAAACCACTTCGGCTGCAGATCCAGGGGCGGCGCGAGGGCCAGCACGTGCGGATTGGGTGCCTTCCTGAGGTACGGGACGCAGGCTCGCGTGGTGACGAAGGTTCCGCGGGTGTTGATCTGCTGAATGAGATCGTAGCGGCGCATGTCGATCTGCTCGGTCGGCGCGAGATTGATCGCCGAGGCGTTGTTGATGCAGATGTCGATGCCGCCAAACTTCTGCGCGCACGCGTGCACCGCCGCGCCGACGCTCGCCTCGTCACGCACGTCCACCGCCAGCGGCAACGCCTTGCCGCCGGCGCGCTCGATTTCCTCGGCGGCGCTGTAGATGGTCCCCGCGAGCTTGGCATGCGGCTCGGTGGTCTTGGCGGCGATCGCGATATTCGCACCGTCACGCGCGGCCCGCAGCGCGATAGCGAGCCCGATTCCGCGGCTGGCGCCGGTAATAAAGAGTGTCTTGCCTGCAAGACTCACGCCCCCCTCCCCTGCGTTCGTGGGTCCTCGCGCCCACCCTTCAACTCGATGCGGTTGCCGTCGGGGTCTTCGATGTAGAACGAGCGTCCCTCGCCCTCGGCGCCGTAGCGCGAGGCCGGTGCGATGACTTCGACGCCGCACGCTGCCAGCCACGCGGACAGGTCCGCTTCGCTGAACGGCGCGAGCGCCAGGCAGAAATGATCGACGTTGGGTCCGGCGGCACCCGGCGCCGCCGACGCCCGGCCCAGCGGCCCCTCGAGCGTCACCAGGTCAATGAGGCTGCGCCCGGCGCGCAGCTGCGTGAGGCCCAGCTCGGGCTGCTCGCGTTCCACCCGACAGCCGAGGACGTCGCGGTAGAACACCAGGGCGCTCGGCAGGGCACGCACCCGCAGCACGATGTGATCGATGCCGGTGACGGCAAACGGAGGATCAGACATTGACGTGTCCTGCGATCGACGGCCGGCGCACCGCGCAAGGCTTGCGCCCGCGGCCCAGCATCGGGCTACGACTTGCCGGAATAGCTGCCGTCCAGATAGTCGAGAATCTGCTTCGCCTCCTCGTCGGTGATCGGGGCGCCGAAGCGGTCCTTCATCTTTTGAATGGACTTCTGCCACGCCGCACGATTCATGGCCGGCGCGTTACTCGGTAGGTACTCGAGGCTGTGGCAGAGGATGCAGCGGCCCACGGTCAGCTCTCGCCCGGGGGCGTCTTTGAGCTGAATCGACTCCTCGCCGGCCGCCGCCCACAGCAGCCCGCAGGCCCCCGCCAGCGCCAGCGATAGCAGCACCAGCGGCGCCCGCCGGCGCGCTCCTTTCATACGACCTCCAGGCTCACCGTCTGCACGATGTTGTCGTGGTAACCGGAAGGATTGGGGGTCAGCGTGTCGGGTTGCTTCGCGCCGCCGCGGCTGCGCGCCCGCACCGCCATGTCCAGGGGACCGGCCCTGGAGGTGTCGAGGGCGAAACGGAACTCGCGCCACGCAAAGCGTCCCAGATCACGCTGCAGGGCCGCCTCGCGCCAGCTCTGTCCGCGGTCGGCGGACACCTCCACCCCCTCGATGCCGGCGCCGCTGTCCCAGGCTTTGCCGGCGAGTTCCGCCCGCTCCCCGCGCCGCAGGCGCGCGCCCGGGACGTGGCTGGTGATGAGTGAGTTCACCATCAGCTCGGTGACCGGGGTCGTTTCCGCGTTCTCCTGAGTGGTGAAGCGGCTGCCGGGAAATGCCCCGGTCGGCAGCCGGTAGGCGGCCTTCATCCAGAATCCGTCGAACGCCTTCGGCTCGATTCGAATCGCGGTGAGATGCTTCACCCAGTAGGTTCCGACCCAGCCCGGCACGATGAGCCGCGCGGGGGCGCCGTTCCAGTGCGGCAGCGGCTGGCCATTCATCTCCAAAGCGATCAGCGTGCTCTCATCGAGCGCGCGCTCGACGGGCAGGCTCTTCAGGAAATCCGGCGTCGCGGGCAGTATCGGGGAATCCGCACCGTCGAACACGACTTCCAGCGCCTCGGGCGCCACGCCGGCCCGGTGCAACACATCGCGCAGCCGCACGCCTCGCCACAGCGCGTTGCCCATCGCACCGCTGCCCCACTGTACCCCCGGCACTCGCGGCGTGAAGAGTCCGCGCCGATTGCCGGCGCATTGATTGACCGCGGCCACGCTGACCTGCTCGAAGCCGCTGCGCAGCTCGCTCAGGGACAGAGTGAGCGGGTGCTGGGCGCTTGCGCCGGCGATCTGCAACCGCCAGGCGCCCGGATCCACGCGTGGAATGACCGCCAGGTGATAGCGCACGAAAAACGCGTCGTTGCGCGTGAAAGGCGCCGCGAGATCCGCGAGCGGCGTCTCGAAGTTGGGCGGCCGGAAGGCGCGCCGGATGAGCGGTTTCTTGCCGGCCAGAGCCGTGAGCGTGTCGGCCGCTTTGCTGCCGGCGGCCTCGCCTGCCCGCACCCGCCCGACCAGCCAGCCACCCGCCGTGCCGAGCAGCAGGTCACGCCGTGTCACCATGTGAGCACCAGGAGGTAAACCTTGCCGGTACCGCCGGTTTCAGGAGCGGCAAGAATACCGTAATCCCCGCGGCGGCGGTATCGGGCAGCGCTCAGGCAGCGCGGGCACATAGTAGGATCGCATCCGATGAGCCTGCGCAACGCCTGGCTGTCGAGTTTTATCGCGCTCGCGAGCGCCGCGCCCCACGCCGCTCGGGCGGCCTGGATCGAGCGCACGGAAGCGATCATGGGCACGCGCGTGTACGTGCAGCTCTGGGCGGATGATCCGGTGAAGGGTAATGCCGCGGTCGATGCGGTCATGACGGACATGCACCGTATCGATGCGCTCATGAGCCACTACAAGCCCGACAGCCAGTTGTCGCAGATCAACGCGCACGCCAACAGCGGGCCGGTGCGGGTGGACAAGGAGCTGTTCGATCTCATCAAGCTGTCGACGCATTATTCGCTGATCACCGAAGGGGCGTTCGACATCACCTATGCGAGCGTCGGCTACCTCTACGACTACCGCCGCCATATCCATCCGACGCAAGCGCAGATCAGCAAGGCGCTGCCGGCCGTCAACTGGCGCAACCTGCTGCTCGATGAGGAGCATCACAGCGTGCGCTTCGAGCATCCCGGCATGCGCATCGACCTGGGTGGCATCGGCAAGGGCTACGCCGTCGATCGTGGAGTGGAGATCCTGAAGGCGCGCGGAATCCAACACGCGGTGGTGACCGCCGGCGGTGACAGTCGCATCCTCGGCGATCACCTGGGACGGCCGTGGCTGGTGGCCATACGGCACCCGGACGATCCGAAGAAGGTGGTAACGCGCATCCCGCTGTCCGACTCCGCCATGTCGACCTCGGGCGACTACGAGCGATATTTCGATGAGAACGGCGTGCGCTATCACCACATCATCGACCCGCGCACGGGTCACCCGGCCGGCAAGGTGCGCAGCGCCACGATCCTGGCTCCCACCGCTACGCAGACCGATGGCATGTCGAAGACCGCCTTTGTGCTGGGCCCTGAGAAAGCGCTCGCGATCATCAACCGCATGCCCGAGTACGATGCGGTGTTCGTGTGCCCCGACGGGCGCGTGTTGTACTCGAACGGGCTGCGGCCGCCGGTGCCGCGACCGGCGGGCGCGGCGCCGGCCGCGCCTACTGCGACGAGCCCCCGTGTGCAACCCTGAGCAGGGCGTCCACCTCCGTCTCGGCGGCCAGCCAGTCCTCGGTCTCGTGACCGGGCGCAAAGCCACGCCGCTCGGCGCGCAGGTAAGCACCTTCCGCGATCATCGCGCGGCGCCCTTCAGGGGTGAGCGCCAGTCGCGCGGGCTCGGTGGGTGAGCGGCGCACGTGCGCGCTCGGGCGCGGTGCGTCGGTGCGTGCAGGGGGATTCGCGGGGACAACGGTCGAACGACGAGTGGCCATCGGCACCTCCTTGGAAGAACCGTTCAGTTTGCGCGCCTGCGGTGCGCGCGCGCAAGGGTCGGACGCCGCGCCGGTCCTGGCACGCAAGATGCACGGGCATCTGATCAGAGACCCTGATCACCGCCTCCGCAGCCGCCGCCGTCGCTGACCGACACCAGCTTTTTCGCCTGCGCTTTCAGGGTGCGGCCGTAGCACGCGCCCGAGGAGTCCTGCGAGCGATAGCTCTGGGTCGTCATGCTGCCCGAGGGGCCGAGGAAGTTGCCGGCGGCGTCGAAGTTGAGGGTGTCCGTTGCCCTGACCTCATTCTTGAGGCTGCTGTCATGCTCCCGCGAGCCGGCGCTTGCCGATTCACGCACCAGGTCGCCCTGCTCGCTGGTGGTGGTCTGAGTCTGGCTGCCGTCGGCATTGACGACAAAGGAAAAATCGATCGTCAGCGGATAGCTGAAGTGTTGCTCGCGGGTGGTGATGGTGGCGCCCTCGCGCGTGCTGACGCGCGAATCGACCGTGGTCGCCTGCTGCACATTCTGGATGTCGGTGGTGGGGCTGACGTCGAATTCCTGCCGGTTGCGGAAGCTTACGGTCTGTTCGAGGGTGGTTTGCACGCGGCCGTGCGAGGTGTCGACATAGCCGCTGATGGCGAACTCACGTCTGGAGGAGACTGAGATGCTGCCGGTATAGGTGGGCCCGCTCGGGTTGACCTGAATGTGTTCCGCAACCAGCGGCGCGGGCGCGCCGGTGAGCGTGCTGCTCAGCAGAGCGCCCGTGACCCGCGCTGCGCCGTGGTCCGTATAGAGGAGCAGATTTGCCGTGGCGAGGAAGTAGCTGTCGGCGTTGTACACGCTGACGCCCAGTACGTGGGGATTGCCGTCGGACAACACTGCGGCGAACGGCGTGAGGTCGACCCGATAGGGCCTGAAGTCGAGTGTCTGCACGCCCGGGATCGGTTCCCACAGATAGGGGTCGATGCCCCCGGTGTAGATCCACGGATAGACCGGCGCCACCCCGGCGGGTTGCCCGTCGATCGTCACCTCGGTTTCGCGCAACGGCGTATTGCCGCAACTCTGCAGGTGTGCGGCCTGATCGTCGGGCACGCAGAAGTACCAGAATTCGTCGTTCGACTGGCTCTGCGCGATGACATCCAGATAGGCGCGTTCCACGTTGGTGGGAAGAGTCAGGGTCTGGGTGATCTGGCTGGCGGCGCCGTTGAGCGTGCCGGCATCGCCGCCCGGGCCGTTGACCGGCACCACCACATCGGGCGTGCGCGGCGCGCGCTCCTCCGTTGCGGGATAGAACTCGAGCGCCGCACTGGCATAGATGATGCCGTTGTAGGTGACTCCCCCCGAGACGCCGACAAAGTTGCCGATGTTGGCTTCGCCCGTCTGCACCGATGTGAAGAGCGGGGTCAGGTCGGTGACGTCACGCTCCACATGCCACGAGGGGCTCAACGCGGCGCGCGGCTCGGCGGTGGTTCCGTAATAGATGCCGGCGTGGCCCAGGTAGAAGGCCGCCGTACGGTCGAACTGGCGCCCGGCGGTGACGGTGAAGTCCGCCGTGAAGACCACCCTGGCCCACGGTCCCGGGCAGCCCGACGGTGGCGCATAGCCGAAGCTCTTGGGAGTGAAGTCGGCGAATCGCAGATTCTGGAACAGCTGCACCACACAGCGTCGCGCATGCGGCCGCGGGACGGGGGGCTCGGCGGTGATCGGGTTCGAAGAGCCGACCTGCGGTGAGGACGGCACCCGCACCACCTGCGCCTGCGCTGCCACGGCGCTGCCGAACAGCAGGCAGATCAGCGCCGCACGACGGCGTCGCCAGTCGGGAAAGCGGCTGCGTGTTGTAGACATCCGTGCCTCCTCGTGCTCCACGCGGCGATGCGCCGCCGCGCTACGGGGACTTGCGCAGCGCCGTCTGGGCCTTGCGAGTGCCGCGCTTGCGCCGCGCGCCCGCGGCCGCGCGGCGTGGCCCCGCCTCCTCGCCGGCGAGGGCGCCGCCGTTGCCTGCGGCGTCGCGGCGCGCGCCCGCGGCGGCGCTGGCCATCACATCCAGACCCTGTAGGTATTTGCGGAAGCCGCGCCCGAGCTCCGGGTGACCGAGCGCGTATTCGACCGTCGCCTGCAGGTAGCCGAGCTTGCTGCCGCAGTCATAGCGCTTGCCGCTGAAGCGATAGGCGTACACCGCTTCCTCGCGCATCAGCGCGGCAATGCCGTCGGTGAGCTGAATCTCGCCACCGGCGCCGGAGCCCAGCTTCTCCAGGTGCTCGAAGATTGCCGGAGCGAGCACATAGCGGCCGACGACGGCAAGGTTCGAGGGCGCCACGGCGGGCTTGGGCTTCTCGACGATGCTGCGCACCCGGCTGGTCACCGCGCGGTCGGCCTCCACCGCGACGATTCCGTACTTCTCGGTGTCCTGGCGCGGCACCAGCTGCACCCCGAGGACGCTGGAACGCTTGGCCTCGTAGACCTGCGCCATCTGCGCCAGGCAGGCGACATCGCTGCGAATCAGATCGTCCGCGAGATGCACGAAGAACGGCTCGGCGCCCACGGCGGGCTGCGAGCATAACACCGCATGACCCAGGCCCAGCGGCGCCGGCTGGCGGATGTAGATGCAGGACGCGTAGGAAGGCAGCACGCTGCGCAGCTGATTGAGCAGATCACTCTTGCCCTGCTGCTCGAGCATCAGCTCGAGTTCCTGGTCGGAATCGAAGTGATCCTCGATGGCCCGCTTGGAGGCGCCGGTGATGAACACCAGGCGCCGCGCGCCCGCGGCGAGCGCTTCCTCGACCGCGTACTGGATCAGCGGCTTGTCGACCACCGGCAGCATTTCCTTGGGGCTCGCCTTGGTCGCAGGCAGAAAGCGCGTGCCGCGCCCGGCCACCGGAAACACGGCGGTACGGATGGCCGACTTCGAGCTCGTCCTCATCGAAATTCTCCGCGCGCCTTCCTCACCGCCGCCCCCTCACGAGGCTCTGGCGGGGCTCGTCTGCTCGGTGCGCTCGGCCCACTTGAAGACCGCCGGTCGCATGCTGTCCCAGGAGCGGCATTTTGGGCAGCGCCAGTACCAGCCGACACTGTTGAGCCCACAATCATCGCACTGGTAGCGGCCGCCGGCGTCGCCGATGCGCGTCAGCAGTGCGCCGAGCGAGCTCGCCTCAGCCGCCGACTCCACGCCCACGCCGAACTCCGCGGCAACGCCCGGAAGCTGCGCCACATCCGCGGGCGGCATCGCCGTGGCGAGCAGCCATGCCAGCTGCCGCGGAGTGACCCGACCGCTGTGTCGCAGCCGCGTGCTCAGCTCGGTCATCATATCGGCGCGCCCGGTCTGGCGGGCGATGGCGAGCACCGCCGGGATGATCTCGAGCGCGAGTCCCGGCGACATCTCCAGCGCATGCAGGTACAGCAGCAATGCGGCAGCGGCATCCCCGGCCCGCTCGCTGATCCGCGCGCTGAGGATATCCGCGCGCGGCAGCGCCGCCTGATGAGTGCGGGCCTGGCGCAGCAGCGTGCGCGCGCGCTCGCTGTCGCCCTGCACGAGGGCGTATTCGGCGAGCTCGCACAGGTAGTGGGCCGCGATCCGGGCGCGCTCGACCTGCACGGCGGGGGGCAGCTCGTGAAACACCTTCAGTGCCTTGGCCCAGTCGCCCTGGGTCTCGTAGATGCCGACGAGGGTGTCGAGCGCGGCGTGACGATATTCGCGCGAGGCCGCAAGCTCCTCGAGGACGCGCTCGGCGCGATCCATGAGTCCGGCGCTCTGATAGTCGAGCGCCAGTGCGAACGCCGCCTTGTCGCGCGTACCCGGGCCGCCGTGATCGCGCAGGCGGGAATGAATGGCGATCGCCCGATCGACCTCGCCGCGGCGCCGGAACAGGCTCCCGAGCGCGAACTGGATCTCGGCGGCATCGCCATCGGCCGCCGCCATGCGGGCGAAGATTTCCGCGGCGTGATCGAAACGGTCGTTGATGAGATGGTCGAGACCGACGTAGTAGTCGCGCGGCAGGCGCACGGTGCGCGCGGCGCCGTTACGGCGGCCGAGAAAATATGCGGCGAGACCGACGAGGATGAAGGCCAGCGCCAGCAGCAGTGGAGGCAGCTCGAACACTTGGCTGACGATATCAGGTCCGCCGCGCCGTGGGTGCGCCTCGCGCTCAGTCGCGGATCGGCCGGTCGGCGCCGTCGTTCACCCGCTCGCGCAGGTCCTTGCCGGGCTTGAAATGCGGGACGTGCTTGCCGGAGAGCGCGACCGCCTCGCCGGTCTTGGGGTTGCGCCCCTGGCGCGGCGGCCGGAAGTGCAGCGAGAAACTGCCGAAGCCGCGGATTTCGATGCGCTCTCCCTGCGAGAGCGCATCGCTCATGATCTCCAGAATCTGCTTCAGCGCGAGCTCGACGTCCTTCGCCGGCAGATGCTTCTGCTTGGCGGTAATGATCTCGATGAGTTCCGACTTGGTCATTGCGCTCAGCGCTCTCCGGAACCGATGTGCTCCTTCAGCAGGTCCCCGAGGCTGGTGCCCGAAGGCGCCGCTTCCGAGCGGTAGCTCTGCACCGCCTCGGCCTCCTCGTGAGCCTCCCTGGCCTTGATCGAGAGCGAGATGGTGCGCGACTTGCGGTCGACACCGGTGAACTTCGCCTCGACCGCGTCGCCCACCTTGAGGACCGCACGGGCATCCTCCACGCGATCGCGCCCGAGCTCGGAAGCGCGCAGCTGCCCCTCGACGCCGTTGCCGAGGTCGATGATCGCGCCGCGGGCGTCTACCTCCTTCACCACACCCTTGACGATCGTGCCCTTGGGGTTGTCGGCGATATAGGCGGAGAACGGGTCCTTCGCCAGCTGTTTGATACCGAGTGAAATGCGCTCGCGCTCCGGGTCGATCGACAGCACCATGGCCTCGAGCTGCTGGCCCTTCTGGTAATTGCGCACCGCCTCCTCGCCCGGCTGGTCCCAGGAGATATCCGACAGGTGCACCAGCCCGTCGATGTTGCCCTGCAGACCTATGAAGATGCCGAAGTCGGTGATCGACTTGATCTGTCCGGCCACCTTGTCGCCCTTGTTGTAGTTCTCGGCGAACTCCTTCCACGGGTTGGCCTGGCACTGCTTGAGTCCCAGCGATATGCGGCGGCGCTCCTCGTCCACGTCGAGCACCATCACCTCGACTTCCTGGCCGGTGTGCACCACCTTGGCGGGATTGACGTTCTTGTTGGTCCAGTCCATCTCCGAGACGTGTACCAGGCCCTCGACGCCGTCCTCGATCTCCACGAACGCGCCGTAGTCGGCGAT
>WNGC01005944.1_pt1 | contig 11966 bp, 7 predicted proteins | sample 5400051 | NCBI WGS metagenome assembly WNGC01 (sample SAMN13153368, study PRJNA577476) | soil metagenome | isolation source: 20 cm soil or saprolite under grassland replicate 2 | place: USA:California | collected 2016-06-15 | reverse complement strand
TGTCTTTCGTGAACGTCAGCTGCCGCGTCGAGGGAAGTCCCTCTTTGACCGACACGAGATACAAGTCGGTCTGACGCTTTGCCTGGCTCCAGTCGGGCGTCGACAACGTATAAAGCAGCCACTTCCCGTCCGGACTCGGGGTCGGTGAGCCGACGTCCCTCTGGTATTGTCGGTCCAGAAACGTGATTGGGCGTCGAGCGACGGCCGAAACCGACGCCTGCGCCATCGCAATAGTCGGTATGAGTGTACCAGCAACGAGAAAACGGAAACGCATCATGACAGAGAAGCTGTGGAGTGGGAGTTCTACGCCGGCGAATCTGCCGCAGGAAAATGTATTGCCGCCCGGAAATATAGAGTCGGAACCACATCCGCACCCCGTCCGAGGTCGGTGGCGCACGAGTGCAGCAGGGCAAAGGCGGCACTGCGTACGCTTTTTGCCTGAATGCCCGACAAAACGACAATCGCCGCCTCGATTATCGGAGCGGCTTTTTTGCCTGACCTTTTTGGTAACGGGGAGGAAGGGAACCAATGTTGATCAATGGATCGAGCTCCAGGCTGGCATTGCTCGCAATCGCAGCACTCGCGCTCGTGGGGTGCAGCAAGAAGGAGAACTACGGCACCGATACGACCGGCGCGGCGTCGAGCACGGCCATGGCCGACACGTCAGGAATGGCTGCGTCGACAACGCCGTCGGGCGGGGGAAACTGGTCCGACGCCAACATCGTGGCCCTGCTCGATGAAGCGAACGCCGCTGACAGTTCGGCGGGCGCCATCGCCGCGACCAAAGGCACCTCGTCCTCCGTTCGCGATTTTGCCAAGCGGATGGAGCGCGACCACCACCAGCTCCGCGCACAGGGCCAGGCTCTCGCCAAGAAGCTGAATGTCACGCCCGCGCCGCCGTCAGACGATCCCGTGACTTCGATGGCGCAAAACGAAACGAATACGCTTAACTCGACTGCCAAAGGCAAGGACTTCGATAAGGCCTATGTCGACGCCGAAGTAAACGCGCACAAGGCGGTCCTTGACCTGGCAACTAAAGCGGCGGGTCAGACCCAGACCGCCGAGCTCAAGAATCTGATCCAGAAAGCTGCGCCGGTGATAAAGGCTCATCTAGACCTAGCGGAATCGATTCAAAAGAAACTGAAGTAGGTATTTGATCAAAGGCGTAATCTTCGATATCGACGGCACGCTCGTAGACAGCAACGACGCGCACGCACAGTCCTGGGTGGATACGTTCGCGGAAGCTGGCTACGACGTGCCGTTTGATGTCGTACGACCGCTAATTGGCATGGGCGGCGACAAACTGCTGCCGAAAACCATCGCCAAGAGCCGCGACAGCGAAGAAGGGAAGAAGCTGGTCAAGCGCCGGTCAGAAATATTCCGTGAGCGATATCTGCCGCATCTGCGTCCACTTAAAGGTGCGCGCGATCTGGTATTGCGCGTTCGGTCGGACGGACTGAAGGCAGTCGTCGCAACATCGGCTAAGGAGGAAGAACTGAGAGGTCTGCTCAAGGAATATCTGGTGATGATAGGCGACACGCCCTACGACATCGAGGCCGCCTCGAGAGCTCAAGTGCGCACAATCGCTTTCCGATCCGGCGGCTGGAAAGACGACGCCCTCAAGGGCGCGGTCGAGATCTACAACGGACCAGACGATCTGCTCGCACACTACGAATCGTCAATCATCGGGAAAGAACGTCAGTGAGAACAGCGATCGTGCTGCTACAGGAAGTGGCCCAGACGGTTCAAAACGCTGGACCGCCAGGCAGACCACCGGGCCCGCCGCCTGGGTTCTCGGTGACAGAAGCATTTTTTCAGCTGGTAGAGTTCGTCGGCTATTTTCTCGCGATCGGCGCTGTGGGATTTCGGTTCGGCATCGTGCGCAGAGTGCGCGGAATGTCGGACGACGCTCGGACGATCCTCCGCCCCGATAACGCCGCAATCCTTGGCCTCCTCGGGATCGTTCTTCTCGCCGTCTCCTATCTCGGCGGACCCTACGTCGACGCCATCACGCACCACAAGACATTTGCCGCATCCCTGCCGAAGAATCTGAGGCCGTTCGAGCTGAAGATGCTGATGCTGGCGCTCGGCCTTGTCGGATTCGCGCTGGTGCGCGCCTCGTCCACCATCGGGTGGACTCTTGCAACGATCGGCGTCGTTGTCGCCGTACTCCAGCCGCTTTATACCGGTCGACTTTCGGGCAAAGTCAACGCTGTCCACATCCTTGCCGCATCCACCTGGCTTGGCACCCTGCTCGTTCTCACGCTTACAGGTATCCGCGGCGTGATAAGACGCGGCAGCGTCGCCATCCAGCGCGCCGAGCTGATTTCCGATCTGGTGAACTCCTTTTCGCCGCTTGCCCTCGTGGCAGCGAGCATCGTCGCGATCACTGGGCTGACGACTGCGTGGCTGCACTTGAAGCGCCTCTCAGCGCTCTGGACCACCAGCTATGGCTGGGCGCTCGTGGTCAAACTCCTTTTCGTTCTGATGGTCGCTATGCTCGGCGCCTGGAACTGGCGACGAATCCGGCCCTCCCTCGGCGGCGAAGGATCGGAGCAGAGTATCAAGCGTTCTGCAACGATGGAGCTCACCTTCGCCGCGTGCGTTCTGATTGCTACTTCGGTGCTTGTGACGTTGCCGTCGCCGCGGTAGTGGTCCGCGGGGGAGCGTTCTTCACGTACTTGTCCAGCCAGTTGATGTACTCCCATAGCAAGTGACGCTGTGTTTCGCGCGCCGTATAGCCGTGCGGCTCGAGCGGAAGCTGGACGTAGCGGACGTTACCGCCGTTGCCCTTGATCGCCGCGAAGAGACGCTCTGACTGAATCGGAAAAGTGCCCGAGTTGTCGTCGCGCTGGCCATGAATGAGCAGTACGGGCTCGTTGATCTTGTTCGCGTAATTGAACGGCGACATCGCGTTGTAGACTTCAGGCGCTTCCCAATAGGTGCGCGGCTCGGCCTGAAATCCAAACGGCGTGAGCGTCCGGTTGTAGGCGCCACTCTCCGCTATGCCCGTGCGGAAGATGTCCGAGTGTGCGAGAAGGTTGACGGTCATGAAGGCGCCATAGGAATGGCCGCCGATTCCAATGCGATCGCGGTCGGCGATTCCCATGTCGACAATCTTGTCGACAGCGGCCTGCGCGCTCGCGACGAGCTGCTCGATGTAGCTGTCGTTCGGTTCTTTGCCATTGGCTCCGACGATCGGCATCGTCGGACCGTCGAGGACGCCGTAGCCGTGCATCAGCAGCATCAGATAATTCTGCCGGCCTGGTCTCTTGAACTGATACGGAGAGCCAACGAGCTGTGATGCGGCATCGGCTGACTGGAACTCGCGCGGATACGCCCAAAAGAAAAAGGGCAACCGGCCCTTCGACTTGTCGTAGCCAGGCGGAAGATAGAGCGTGGCCGAAAGCTTGACACCGTCGCTCCGCGTGTAGGTGATGAGCTCGCTCTTCACATTCGCGAAGTACGGAGCCGGATCGCCGAGCCTGGTGACCTGGACCTCAGAGTTGTTCCTGAGATCGCGGACGAAAATGTTCGGTGGATCGGTCGGCGACTCGCGCTGAGTGATGATGCGATTCGCATCCCGATCGATTACTTGAAGAACCTGCTCATACGATGGAGCGGTCGACTGCCAAAGTCTCTCTGTCTTTCCCGTCGTCAGGTCGAAGCGATCGATAAACGGCCGATCGCCTTCAGCCGACGCACCGTTTCCTTTGAGGTAGAGATACCTGCCGTCGCTCGAGCGCAGCGGAACAAGGCGGTTTGTCGCCGGATCCTGTATCAGCACCCACGAACCCGGGTCGGAGTATCGATCCTCGGCGCTGCGGTCCCAAACGAGCTTCGGCGTTACGCCGCCGAGCGCAGATGGATCGATCATCCAGACACGCTGCTTCGCCCCACGCGAGAGTCTGTCAACCAGGAACGCGGTGTTTGGAGACACCCACGTTATTCCGCCAAACCGATACTCGGTCTGGACGAAAGGCGTTGCCGCGCCCGTGAACGGGGCCGAAAGCAGGGAAACCTGATCGCGTTTGGGCACGACATTGCGCGGATTACCCTTGTCCAGAGCCTCGACCATTACCAGAGTCGCCGGAGCATCGACCCGCCAATTTACGATTCGCACTCCGGGCAGAACCGCATCGCGCGCACTCGGCGCTTCTTCCGCGATGTGTGAGTTCCGGATCTCGCGTAGAACTTTTCCATCCATGTTCCACACTTCGGTGCGCGACGGAAAGACATCCATCGGTACCTGATAGGAGTACGGCCGCTGCACTGTCTCGACGAGCAGATAGTTTCCGTCGGGCGACTGCGTGACGCGGGTATGGATGCCCGCGGGTCCGATTGGCGTGATCTTGCCATCGAGACCAACGAGTGAGATCTGATCGGTGAAGTAGTAGTCGAAGAGGCCTTCGTCGGTCGGACCCTGCAGCAGATACTCGTAGGTGCGAGCCGGAGCCGAACGACCGTATGATTCCTGAACGATGACGCCGGTCGGTACGTCGGAAGTCTTCGGGCGTGCGGTGCGATTGGCCGCCCACAATCTGCACACCAGTGGGGCTTTTCCATTGACCCAGCTGCAGCGCGCTGCCTACATCGGCAACCCAAAGCGCGGTACCCGCTGGGGTCGTGACGGTGAACGTGAGATTCTTTCCATCGCGAGACCAATCCAGGTCGCGGATTCTTCCCGACAAACCTGATCCGGAGATGCGGCGCGTGCGTCCCGTCACGGGATCCAGGATCTCGATCGACATCACGCCGTTGGAAATCGTCGTGTAGGCGAGCTGATCTCCACTCCTCGACCACTCGGCTGATCCCAAGCGTCCGCCAGCGGGAACCTGTAGCGAACGTGCGATCTTCCCATCGACGTTGCTGACCGTCGCCGTTCGGATGCCGATGTTCTCGACGCGATAGTCGGGGTTTGCCCTGATTTTGCTTCCCGCCAGGTAATAGGCGGAGTCGGCCATGTCACTGATCGTGACCGTCCGCGGATCGCTAATGGTTACGAGTACCCATTGTCGATTGGGACTGACGAAGGTCACCGGATTCGCTGGCGCTTCGAGGATCTTCACCAGATCGGCCGGCGGCGACTGATACGTCTGCTGGGCCGACGCAGAGATGAAAGAGACAGGGAGAGGCGCGAAAATCAGGCACGCTATCGTGAGCGAGCGACGAGACGAGAATCTGATCATGGATTTTGGACGGTTGAACGGAGTCGATCCTGGCGAAGCAGGCTTACTACTATATAAGTAAGGATTCGCCGGCTGCAATGTTGTCGAATGACTACTGGCCGGTATGACGCCAATGCGACTCGAGCCATCTCACCGTCACCCTGCTGACCGCGGAGCTCAAGGCAACCGTTGCCGTCACGTCGCTAGCCCAATGCTGGTCTTCATAAACTCGATCCCACGCGACAAGCGCGACTAGACTTCCGCAAAGGGTCGCGATAGGTGTCGAAGTCGTCTGCATCGAGATCGCTTGGGCGATTGCCGTAACGTGGGCAACGTGGGCGGAAGGAAAGGAATGCCAATCTCCGCTGGCGGTGAATGGATGGAAGCGATGTGAATTGCCTTCCACATGCGGCCGCTCACGCCCGATCATCGGCTTGAGTGCCGATTCCACGAGATCGGACGCCACGTAAGCAGCGGCGGTATTGAGCGTACCATTGGCGAACGATTCATGGTGAGTCAACAGCGCGCCGACGTACGTGACCGCCATGGCAGGAACGAGTTTCTGCGCGGTGCCGAGGGGATTGACGGATTTCGCGAGTTGATCGAGCGCGTGGCTATGCCCACGTTGAGTCCATTCGCGTAATTCGGGATCGAGCGTGCTCGAGACCGCGATTCCAACTGGTACGAGCCATGCGACCGCGGGTCCACGCCTGGGAGCAGGCTCGGAGAGCGAATCTTTCTGGGCGACCGCGGTGTTTGAAATCAATAGCAACGAGCTGATCGCATTGACCACGACATTCGAGCGCATGAATCAGACTAGAGAGCGGGAAGCGCAGAGGCAAGGAGTCTTCGCTCGGTGTTGCGCATCCGTGCTGCTGATCGTGTCGATCGCTGCCTGTACCGAGCACGGTATAACGAGTCCCAATCCAATCCCGAATCCCAACGTGCATCCGGGCTTCGACACGAGCATCTACCCAGGCGACGTCGCGATGGCTGCGTGGCGCGAGCCGTCATCGCCCTATGAATGGGTCGGCTATTACCTCCAGGCCCCCTGTCACCGCGACCCCTCGTGGATGGGTAAGCGCTCGACACTTACGTCGATGGGTTGGGGCATGGCAGTGCTATACGTTGGCCAACAGACATTCGACGGAGTGCCGGACATCGAGGTACCGCTCATCTTCGATCGGGTAGCGCCTCTGCCGGTTGATTCGCTGCCGCGTGCGCGAGAGGGGATCATGGTTCCGCCGACAATCGCCGAGGTCCAATCGGGCGCCGTAACATGTTCGCGAACACTGCTTACTACGGAACAGGGGAACACCGACGCAATAGATGCCGTAACGAAGACTGCCGGCGAAGGATTTCCCCTGGGCACAGTGATCTACCTCGACATTGAGCACATGGATGCAATTCCCACGTCGATGGATGCGTACTATCGCGCATGGGTGCAGCAGGTGCTGGCGGATGGGCGGTTCCGGCCGGGGATCTATGTTCACAAGGCCAACGCCGCGGCGATCTATGATGGAGTCCGCCGTGCTTACGCCGACATGAACGCAGGCGGGTCCGCGTTGTTCTGGGTGACGAGCTCGATCGGTTTCTCGATCGATAAATCGCCGGGCGAAGTCGGGTTTCCGTGGGCAAGCGTTTGGCAGGGGATCTTCGATGTGACGCAGACCTGGAACGGCGCGGCAATAAATATCGATGTGGACGTCGCTGCCATGAGCTCGCCTTCGAATCCGTAGGCGGCTGTTGGCAAAAACCCGAGCCGTGAATGAGATTATCTCCCTCTTCACACCTCATTCGATGCCGCACTTCTCTTCGCGCCCAGTCCTCGCGATCGCTCTGGTCGCGCTCCTTCCCGCGACTCTTCTCGCTCAGGCGACGCCTACCGCAAAAACGACTTCGGTAACGTTTGACGCGGACTCCGCGCGACTCGCTGAACTTCCGTGGCGCTCGATTGGACCCGCGGTAACGAGCGGACGTGTTGTCGACTTTGCCGTTCCCGAAGGCCCCAAGTCACAGGTCGGAGAGCGACTTGGCGAGCTGTTCTACGTCGCATCAGCGTCGGGAGGAGTATGGAAGACAACCAACGGTGGAACGACCTGGGAATCGGTTTTCGATCATCAGGGTGCCGCATCGATCGGCGACATCGCCGTAGCGCCGAGCAATGCAAACGTCATCTGGGTCGGAACAGGGGAAGCGAACAATCAGCGCAGCTCCTCGTGGGGCGACGGGATCTACAAGTCCGAGAACGGCGGTAAGACGTGGACCAACATGGGGCTGAAAAAATCCGAGCACATCGGACGCGTCATCGTTCATCCCACCAACCCGGACATTGTCTTCGTCGCAGCGGCTGGTCCATTGTGGGGAGCGGGTGGGGATCGCGGGCTGTTTCGAACCACCGACGGCGGCCGGACCTGGAAAAACGTCAAGAACATCGACACGCATACCGGATTTACGGATGTGATTTTCGATCCGACAAATCCCGATGTGATCTACGCCGCGTCGTTCCAGCGAGAGCGCCGGCCTTACACTTATGTCGGTGGTGGACCGGGCAGCGGAATCTGGAAGAGCACTGACGGGGGTAATACCTGGACGAAGCTCACCGAGGGATTGCCGAAGGGAGATGTCGGTCGCATCGGACTTGACGTCAGCAGGTCGAATCCAAACATCGTTTACGCCACCATAGAGACCAAAGTCACGGGCAACGGAGCCTCGCAGGGAAATACCGAGGGAAGCGTGTACCGCTCCGATGATTACGGCGCGAGCTGGCAGAAGACGGGAACCGGATTTTCCTATCCCTGGTACATGGGGCAGATCCGCGTCGATCCCACGAATCCCGATCGCGTCTACTTCATGGGTGTGCCGCTTCAGGTCTCGACCGACGGCGGCAGAACTTTCCGCAATACGGCGGGCGCGGCGCACTCCGACCATCACGCGATGTGGATCGATCCGGCTGATCCGGATCATCTCATCATCGGGTGCGATGGCGGGGTTTACATCAGTCACGACCGCGGCCGCACCGTCGACTTCGTCCCCAATCTTCCGGTCTCGCAGTATTATGCGATCGCGACCGACATGCGGCAGCCGTACTACTACGTCTACGGCGGACTCCAGGACAACAGCAGCTGGGGCGGTCCGAGCCAGACGAGAAACCGGCAGGGAATTACGAATGCCGACTGGATCCGCACAACGGGCGGCGACGGCTTCTACGCTCAGATAGATCCCACCGATCCCAACACGGTCTACGGCGAATCACAAGGTGGCGACATCGTCCGCTATGACGTTCGAACAGGTGAGCAGAAGACCATCAAACCACTCCCTGAATTCGGCGCCAAACCATACCGGTGGAATTGGAGCTCGCCGATGCTGATCTCGCCGTACGATCACAACACGCTTTACTTCGGCGCGAATTATCTCTTCAAGAGCACCAATCGGGGCGACGCATGGACTCGTCTCGGTCCGGATCTAACCCGTCAACTGAATCGTGATAGTCTGCCCGTGATGGGCAAGATCTGGCCGCGGGATGCGATTGCCCGGCACCAGGGCACCGCCGAGTACGGTAACATCAGCACGATCGATGAGTCGCCGCTTCATCAGGGGCTGCTGTATGTCGGAACGGACGATGGCGTCATCTCCGTCTCGCGCGACGGCGGCGCCACGTGGAACAAGGTCACGAAATTTCCGGGAGTTCCGGACCAGACCTACGTGAGCAGGGTCGTCGCGTCACGATTCAACGAGGCAACTGTGTATGCGACCCTCGACAATCACCGCAACGACGACTTCAAGCCGTACGTCGTGAAGAGCACGGACTATGGCGCTCACTGGGCCGCGATCACCGGAAACCTTCCTGCCAGCGGATCCGTTCAGGTGGTGCGCGAAGATGCAGTCGAGCCCAACCTTCTTTTCGTCGGCACCGAGTTCGGCGCGTTTTACACGGCGATGGGCGGGAATTCGTGGACGCAGCTCAAGTACAACATTCCCACCGTCGCCGTGCACGACATCGTTGTCCATCCACGCGAGCACGATCTCGTCATCGGCACCCACGGCCGTGGCATCTACATCATCGACGACATTACTCCGCTCGAAAAACTCGGCGAAGCAAATCGTGTGGGCACTTATCTCTTTCCAGTGAAGGGGGCGACCGAATACAATCCCAACAGCTCTGTACCTGGCGGAATTCGCGGCGCCGGAGCCCTTGGCGATCGCGAGTACTCAGCGCCCAACCCCGCGTACGGGGCGGCTATCACGTACTTCCTGCGCGACAGCTTGCCGAAGGGCGGTGACGTCACGCTTGGCATTTACGATGCGAACGGCAATCGCGTACGCGATCTTACCGCCAACAAGAAACGGGGGATGCATCGCGTCACGTGGGATCTGCGCAACGCGCCGCCCTACACTGTACGTCGTCCGGCCAACCAGGTTGGAGAGCCACAGTTCAGGCAGCGTGATCCGCAAGGACCATTCGTGTTGCCGGGTAGGTACGTCGCGAGACTGACGGTTAAAACCGGAGCGGGATCGCCGACGGTGTATGAATCTCCCATCGAGGTTCGCTCAGATCCGCTCGTGCAGCTAACCGACGCCGACTATCGATCGCTGTACGACATGCGCGTCAGCACCAGCCGATTGCAGGCAACCGTGCAGGCCGCGGTTCGCACCGCTGAGCAGCTCAAGGAACAGGTCACCGACGTGAAAACCGCGCTCAAGAGCAGCACCGCGCCGGATAGTTTGTCGAAGCAGGCGGATGCGATTGATACGGAGATCTCGGACGTGCTCAAGAAGATTCGCGGAGATCCCGAAGCTGCGCCGGTGAGCGACGACAAGCGCGTGGAAGATCCCTCGATTCTGGAGCGCGTGAACAACGTCGCTGACGAGATCGGCGGGGTGACGTCACCGCCTACCGCGCTCCAGCGCGCGACGCTCGCGCTCGCCAGCTCGGATTTGCAGCGCGAGGTTGGGCGGATCAACGCGCTGCTACAGCGCCGAATTCCCACACTCAATGCCGCGCTCGATGCCGCAAAGATTCCGTGGACAATGGGCCGGCCGGTCGAGTTCCAAAAATGAGGAGGTCGAGCTTCACGCTCGCGGCAGTACAGGCGTCGCGAGCTGTGCTTAAGCGATCCGCGGAGTCTTGTTGTCGGCAGACTCGCGCGCGACCGTCGGCGTCGCCGATGCCGGACGCGGGAGACGAGAGAGCCCAAGATGATCGCGCGCTCGATTGAGGGCGTCGTCGATGTTGCCGAAGAGGTTCTCTTCGCCAATCTCCTCCAACATGTCTGACCGTACGAGCGCGAACATCGGTTGAGAATGCACGTCGGACAAAAGAAGAAGAGTCCCATCCCGCCGGCAACGCCGGCCAAGGTCTTTGAGCGCGTGCAACCCGGTCGCGTCGATCGCCGGCACGTCACGCATGCGGATGATCAAGACCTTCGGTTTTTTCGCGATCTGCCCCAGGGTGTCCTTGAACTGCTCGGCGGCGCCAAAGAAGAATGGCCCGTTGATCTCGAACACCTCAACGCCATCCGGAACGTTCCGGTCGCGCATGGCGTTCGAATCAGCATCATCGTCCCAACCGCCGTCCGCAAGCTCGCGCGTTACGATACTGACGTTCGTGACCTCGGCCATCCGCCGCATGAAGAGAAAAGCCGCGAGCACCATTCCCACTTCGATCGCCACCGTCAGGTCGATCAGCACGGTGAGAGTGAAAGTAGTGAGAAGAACGACGACGTCGCTCTTGGGCGCGGTGAGCTCCCCGCGGAACGTGCGCCACTCGCTCATATGGTATGCGACGACGACCAGAATCGCCGCGAGCGTTGATAGAGGAATCAGTGCCGCCCAGCGGCCAAAGAACAGCGTTATCAGAAGGAGCGTCAGCGCGTGCACCATCCCCGCCACAGGTGTGCGACCGCCGTTCTTGACGTTCGTTGCCGTGCGGGCGATTGCGCCGGTCGCGGGCATGCCGCCGAATAGTGGTGACACGATGTTCGCTATCCCTTGTGCAACCAGCTCCATGTTGGAGCGATGCCGGCCGCCAATCATTCCATCAGCGACAACGGCCGAGAGAAGCGACTCGACCGCGGCGAGCAGCGCGATAGTGAAGGCGGGTGCGACCAGCGCCATGAGCTGATCGAGAGTTACGTGCGGAATCACCGGATGCGGAAACGACGCGCTGATGGCCCCGAACCGCGTTCCGATGGTCTCGACCGGGATGTCGAAGAACCGGACGGCCGCGGTCGTGACGATCAATGCGATGAAAGGACCGGGGATTCGGCGACTCACCCGTGGCCACAGCACCATTATCACCAGCGCTGACAGCGAGACTGCCAGTGTCCGTCCGTCGACCGAGCCGATGTTCGACCCAAAGACACGCCACTTCGCGATGAAATCGGCGGGGACGTTACCGACGCGCAGGCCCAGAAAATCCTTTACCTGGCTCGAGAAAATGATCACGGCGATCCCGCTCGTGAATCCGACCACCACCGGGTGCGGGATGAACTTGATAGCCGCCCCAAGGCGCGCGACACCGAGCACGACGAGAATGACGCCGGCCATGAGAGTGGCGACGATGAGTCCGTCGATGCCGAAGCGTTGGACTATTCCGTATACGATTACGACGAAGGCGCCTGTTGGTCCGCCAATCTGGACGCGCGACCCACCGAATGCGGAGATGAGGAATCCCGCGATGATTGCGGTATAAAGTCCGCGATCCGGCGTCACGCCGCTGGCGATGGCAAACGCTATCGCTAGCGGAAGAGCAACGACACCGACGATTACGCCGGCGACAACGTCTGACGAGAGCTG
>WNGC01005005.1_pt1 | contig 11967 bp, 10 predicted proteins | sample 5400051 | NCBI WGS metagenome assembly WNGC01 (sample SAMN13153368, study PRJNA577476) | soil metagenome | isolation source: 20 cm soil or saprolite under grassland replicate 2 | place: USA:California | collected 2016-06-15 | reverse complement strand
AGACAGGATGGATCGTCCTTTTCAAAAAAGTCCACGGTCCCGCTAATTTCGGCATGCATTTGCGCGCCGCCTAGTTCTTCCGCATCGACAATCTGGCCAATAGCTGCTTTCACCAGGGAAGGACCTGCCAGGTACAAGCCACTCCCTTTTGTCATCAAAATTTTGTCGCAAAGTACAGGAAGATAGGCCCCGCCAGCCACGCAATTACCCATGATCGCTGCGAACTGGGGAATCCCAGCCGCTGAAATAACGGAGTTATTGCGAAAGATGCGACCGAAATCGTCCTCGTCTGGAAAAATCTCATCCTGCATCGGAAGGAACACGCCCGCGGAATCGACGAGGTAAATAATCGGAAGCGAGCATTCAAAGGCTATGCGTTGCGCGCGAATCACTTTCTTGGTCGTTTGTGGAAAGAAAGAGCCCGCCTTTACGGTGGCGTCATTAGCAATGATCATGCACGGAACGTCCTCGACGTCGCCTATGCCGGCGACTACTCCGGCCGCCGGAATCTTTCCCCATTGTTCGTACATTTTGTAAGCAGCCCAGAGACCGATCTCGAAGAATGGCGACTCTTTGTCGAGTAACCGACCGAGCCGTTCGCGCACCGGCAGCCGGTTCATCTTTCGCTGACGTTCGTGGCCAGCCTTGCCCCCACCTTCACGCAGCACAGACTCCTCATTTGCAATTGCGGCGCAGTGAGCCCGCAACAATTCACTACTAGAGGATGCCGATGTACGAGACATGACGCGAACACGGTTAATCCGCGAACGCGGGTGAATCAAGTTCGCCTCGGCGAATCCGTCCTGTGGCGGACTGTAGTCGCAAAAGGAGCGGCGGTTTCCGGCAGCGTTGAATGAAGAACTCAAAAACCGCGGATTGCGCGGACAGCGCAGATTCACAAAGCAAGGAAGGATCAACGCGATCTTACTCACGGAATTCCTTAAAGGGCATCGCAAGGTACTGGAACAACAACAAGAAATCGATTGTCTTAGGTGGAGCTAAGAAAGTAACGAAGCCTGATTAAAAGTAAGCGCGAAGGTAGAAACAATGGAAGCAGCGGGACTACCTGCAAGTAATGCTTAAGCAATCGATGTTGTAGTTACGGCAGTCCAGGTAGGTATCAAACCTAGATTCAAACTTCTTTTTCTTCGTTGCCTTCTGTAGAGCTCTCGACCTTGTCGTGCTGCAGCATCTCTTCGAATGGCCGATAGAAATTTGCATAGAACGGGTAGAGCCGGTCTGGGTTTGCGGGAAGGTAGCGCCAATGTTTGTACATCCAGAGCCAGGGCGCGGGGTTTTTCCGCACATACGGTTCAAACGAATTCCAACATGCCTGCGCGATTTGTTGATGAGTCATCCCAACTGTGTTGTTGATCTTCGGATGAAAGATAAGCCGGTAGCGTCCATTCGGTAGCGGCTCGCAATGCGCTGGAATGATCGGGATACCCGTGCGCTCGTTTAACCATGCATGCGCGGAAGTCACGCTTGTTTTTAGTCCAAAACAATCAATCACAACTGCGCCCTGGCTTGGTGGCACGGTAAGATCGACCAGCAACGCAGTGCGCCCTTTTCGTCGCAGCGCCTTGTAAAGCCGTATGATCCCGCGCTCGCGCGGAACAAGCTCATGCCCGGATTGCTCACGCAGCTTTTTGAAAATCGGATCGAGCAATGAGTTCTTAAACTCCTGTGAGATGATTGTGCCTTTGAGTTCCAGGAAACCGCTGGCCAGACTAAGCCATTCGAAGTTACCGTAGTGATAGCACGCGACAATGAAGCTCCGCTCGTGGCCGGTGTCACGCATGGTTTCTTCGACATTCTGCAGTTCGATATACCAAAGGAAGTTCAGTTGGGTGAGGCGCGGACTCCACAGCAAATCAATCATGGTTCGCGCGAAATGTTGAAATGATTCACGTGCAATCCTGCGTCGCTCACGGACAGATAACTGATCTCCAAATGCGACCTCCAGGTTGCCTAGCGCAACGTGGTAGTGATGCCGATCGAGAAAGCTAAGCAACGTTCCGGCCAACTGCGCAAGGCGATAGCAGCTCTTGCGCGAACATAACGGGATTAGCTTTGTGGCAAGCGAAAGTCCGAGCCACTCCAGTCGGTACCGTGTTCGCTTCCAGCGTGAAAGCATTTTGTCACTTTCAATGACGAATGACTAATGTCTAATGACGAAGGAATCTGGGAAGACAAAGTTACCCGCGCAGGCGGTTATTGGTCATTTGGACTTTGTCATTGATTCGTCACTCGTCATTCCGATTTTCGTCATTGACCCCGCCCGGGATTGGCTACCGGGGGAAGGCCCTTGCGAAATTCAGCTTGTTGGCGCTCCGCTTCCACCTGCTGGTCCGCCTCGCGTGCCTGCTGCTCGGGACTCGGACCTGCACTGCAGCCAAGGAGTACAAAGGCCGACGCAATTAGAACAAGAAACGAGATTTCTTTCATAGGAAGATTCAATCATAATCAGTTCAACCGATACGGCAATTATCTGGGCCTGAAATCCAAGGGACATTTATTCGAATGACCTATCCGATGTTTGCTTCAGATAACCGCGCTCCAGGGCCTTCAAGCGTTCAATAATTTCGTTCAACGCGATTTCATTCTTCAAATTTATTTGATAGTCGATTTCGGCGCGGAGCCGGTCCTTATGCGCCTGCCGATTCTGCGACATCAAAATGATGGGGGCTTGGAGGATGGCGAGCATGTTAATCGCAGTACTAAGCAACAAGTAGGGATACGGATCGAAGCCGACGTAAAAATAAAGAGCGCTGTTTATCAGCACCCACAAGCTAAAGAAGAGCACAGCGGCTGTTATGAATTTCCAACTGCCTCCAAATTCCGCGATGATGTCCGAGGCCCGGTCTGCAAGTGTACGCTGCGCGGCTTCCTCCACATTGACATTCCGCGTAACGCTATGGCGTAACAGCTCATCTGTGTGCCGCAATCGGTTGGCGAGTGCAGTGAGCAATTCCAGCGCGACCTCCGGGCTGCTGCGCACGAACGAAAGAAAATGCTCGCGCGAAAGTACAGCCAGCCGCGCATCCTCTGTGACGATCGCATCCGCCGAGCGCCGTTGTCCGCCGAGCAACGCCATTTCGCCAAAGAAATCGCCACGGCTGAATTCGGTTAGCGTCATGTCGCGGCCATCCGTGCCTTGCACGCAAATGCGGACTTTACCCCGCTCGATCACATACATTGCGTCTCCCTCGTCGCCGGCGCGGAACAAACGCGTTTTGGCTTTGCAGTCGATGCTCTCCAACAACTGACATAATTTCCGGGCCGTCTCGTCATCGAGCGATTCGAACAACGGCACATGGCGCAGCGTGTCGATGGTCATCTGAGGTCAGATAATAAAGAGAAGAAGCGTCTGCGAGAAGCGTCAATTATGATGAGAATGTCGAAATCCGAATGACGAAGTACGAATGCCAAACCCCACGGCGCGCTTTAGCTCGTTAGTCATTTATCAGTCGTCATTTTCTTTATATCGCTGCCGATTGGCAAATTTTGATGTCGCTACGGGTTGAAATTCCAAATTGTACAAGTTACAACGAAAACATGCTTCACCTTATTTGGTATCTCTTCGTCGGCTTCCTCGTGGGTTGTGTCGCCAAAGCGCTCATGCACATGCATCTGTCGATTACATGGACGGTCGTGCTGGGTATTGTCGGCTCGATCATCGGCGGTGCCGTCACCCACCTGTTTTATCCGCCCAGTGCAGGGGGCAAATTCCATCTCGGAGGATTAATTGTATCCATTATTGGAGCGATTCTGGTTTTGTATATTTGGCACAAGTTCAGATTGCAATTGCCACGTGGATAGAACGCCTCGGAAACGGCTCCGAAGTGTCTCGGGCTCGCGCATACGACGACTGGAGACCGGTCATTCGATGTAAGGCTCAAATTCGGTTCGACTTTAGGTTGGGATTGCGCTCGCTCGCGCTTTCCGAATTGTGAAAAGCGTCCTCTTTGTCTGTACAGGTAATATCTGCCGCAGCCCGATCGCGGAAGGACTTTTTCGCCGCATGCTCGGGAACCGAAAAGACATCGAAGTCGTTTCGGCCGGTGTGCACGCGGTACGCGGCCAGCCGCCAAGTCTTTATGCGGTCGAAGTCTGTGCAGAAGCAGGGGTCGACATCAGCAATCTGCGCAGTCAGCCGCTTACCGCGGCGCTGGTCGATCGGGCGACACATATTTTTGCAATGACTGGCGCGCATCTTGAGACAATTCAAACATTGTTTCCTCACGGCGCTGAAAAATCGTTTTTGCTTCGCGAATTTGAAGAGCCGGGAACCACGGTATGGCGCGATGTGCCAGACCCGATCGGGCTTGGTCGCGAAGTGTACGAACATTGCTCTCGAATCATCAACAACACCCTGCCAAGCGTCCTTGCGTTCGTCGAACAGGGTGAGCTGGTGCGGCCTGGTGCGTCACGCGCACGCGAGTTATCATCTTATCCGATGGATCACCTTCCTCACCGCATCGATACTGGATCGACCGGTTCGAATCCTCAGCCCCGTTACGGCGACGCTTTGCGCAGAGTCGATCCAGAAATCTTCGATGCCATCATGGCAGAGGAAAAGCGCCAGCGCGAGAACATCGAATTAATTGCATCCGAAAATTTCACGAGTCGTGCAGTCATGGAGGCCCAGGGCAGTGTGCTGACAAATAAATATGCCGAGGGCTATCCGAGAAAGCGCTGGTACGGCGGCTGTGAGAATGTTGATATTGCCGAGCAGTTGGCCATTGATCGCGCAAAACGATTGTTCGGCTGCGAACATGTGAATGTGCAGCCGCACAGCGGCGCCCAAGCGAACATGGCGGTTTACTTCGCGATGCTCAAACCGGGCGACAAGATTCTGGCCATGAATCTGGCGCACGGCGGGCACCTGACGCACGGGCATCCCGCGAATTTCTCTGGCAAGTTTTACGCTGTCTCGCAGTACGGCGTTAGCGATAAGACAGAGCAAATCGATTACGACGCGTTGCAGAAGCAGGCTGAAGAGGTTCGCCCGGCGATGATCACCGCCGGCGCGTCAGCTTATCCGCGTATCATCGATTTTCCGCGACTCCGTCAAATCGCGGATTCGGTTGGCGCAATCTTATTCATCGACATGGCTCATATCGCAGGTCTTGTAGCAGGTGGCCAGCATCCCAGTCCGATTCCGCACGCACAATTTGTCACGACCACCACGCATAAGAGTCTGCGTGGACCGCGTGGCGGTATCGTCATTTGCGAAGAGAAATTCGCCAAGCAGATCGATGCGACTGTCTTCCCAGGTGTGCAGGGCGGCCCGCTCATGCACGTGATCGCAGCAAAAGCCGTTTGCTTTCATGAAGCGCTCCAGCCGCAGTTCCGCGAATATCAACGGCAGGTTGTCCTGAATGCTAAAGCGCTTGCCGCCGGCTTAGCCAAACATGGTTATCGCATCGTCTCCGGCGGTACCGATAATCATTTGATGCTCGTCGATCTTCGCCCGAAGGAAATTAACGGCAAGGAAGCACAGGAAGTTCTCGACCGCGCCGGCATCACAGTAAACAAAAACGGCATCCCTTTCGATACCTATCCAATCTTCAAGCCGGGCGGTATCCGCATTGGAACGCCTGCCGTCACGACGCGCGGCATGAGAGAGGAAGAAATGTTGGAAATTGCGGATCTAGTTGCTGAAGCACTCGCCAATCGAACCGACGCCGATGCGCTGGAGAAGGTGCATCGAAAAGTCCTCGACTTAACGAGAAGATTTCCGTTACCCATCTGATCGTAGCATCGGCTTCAAGCCGATCCTAATCGAAATATCGACAAGATGTCGATGCTACAGCCGCAAATTTGCGTAGTTTGCAAACGCCATGAACCGAGCAGCTGATCAACCCGAACCAAATCCGCTGCGCGAAGGTTTATCCGCGCGCGCCGTGCCGCAGCCATGCACAATTGTGATATTTGGAGCAACGGGCGATCTCACCCATCGCAAGCTTGTTCCCGCATTGTATAACCTCGCCGCCGATGGCGACCTCCCACCAGCCGTCGAGATTGTCGGCTTCGCCCGCCGACCAAAAACTGACGACGAATTCCGGCGCGATCTCGAAGAAGCCACGCGCAATTTTTCGCGACAAACCGTGCGGGATGAAATCTGGAAAAACTTTGCGCAATCGATCACTTACCATCAGAGCGAGTTCGAAGACGAATCCGGTTACAACGCGTTGGCTAAACGTCTCGATGAAATCGATAAAAACCACGGCACCCGCGGCAATCGCCTTTTTTATTTTGCGGCTTCCCCCGATCAGTTCGAGCCGATTCTCAAGCATCTTAAGGCCGCCGGCTTGAACCAAACCTGCGAAGGAAGTTGGGCTCGAGTAATCGTCGAAAAACCTTTCGGGACGGATCTCGCCTCAGCGCGAGAACTCAATCGCATCATTCGCAATTCCTTTAGCGAAGAACAGACCTACCGAATCGATCACTTTCTGGGGAAGGAAACAGCGCAGAACATTCTTGTGCTGCGCTTTGCAAATGCGATCTTCGCGCCCCTCTGGAACACGCACTACGTCGATCACGTCCAGATTACTGCAGCGGAAACGCTCGGAGTAGAGAATCGCGCCGGGTATTATGAACATGCGGGTGCACTGCGCGATATGGTTCAGAATCATCTGCTGCAACTTCTTTGCCTTGTTGCAATGGAACCGCCTACGGACCTAAGTGCCGACAGTATTCGCGATGAAAAAGTCAAGGTAGTGCGATCCCTGCGTCATTGGTCGCGCAATGAAATCGCCGCTAACGTAGTGCGCGCTCAATACTCTAAGGGGGCCATTAACGGTGAGCCGGTCGTAGGTTATCGGCAGGAAAAAAACGTCAATCCGGATTCACAAACCGAGACGTTCGTGGCGTTGCGGCTTTTCATCGACAACTGGCGCTGGGCAGATGTGCCGATTTATATGCGCGTCGGGAAACGGCTTCCAAAATCGGCGACGGACATTTCTATTCATTTTAAAAAGGCGCCGGCGGTTCTATTCAATAAGGATTTGCGGGACCTGAATGTGCTCGTGATTCGCATTCAACCGGACGAGGGAATCTCGCTGCGCATCCATGCCAAAGTGCCGGGCACGAGCTTTCGTATCGAACCCGTAAAGATGGATTTTCATTACGGAACGTCTTTCGGGAAAGCGAGTCCTGAGGCGTACGAACGTTTGCTGCTCGATGCGATGAGCGGCGATGCCACGCTTTTTGCACGCCGGGACGAAGTCGAAGAAGCGTGGGCTTTCATCGATCCCATCGAAGAAGCGTGGCACGCAAAGAAGGATGCGCCCGAGTTATTCTTCTATCCCGCCGGCTCGTGGGGACCGGAAGCGGCGGATGATTTACTTGCTGGTGACGGCCGCGCGTGGAGGAGGCTCTAACCCATGCCTGCTATTGCCGAAACGTACTCGTTAGGCCTCCCGGTCGAGGTAAGCAAAATAGACCAGGAGCTCAAAAAACTTTGGCAAGAAAGTCAAGGCGCAGCGACCCGCGCTTCACTCGTTAACCTTGCTGTTTACAGCGAGGACGCAGGCTCTCTAAACAAGAATACGCAGTTAATGGCGAAGATTACTGAGAACCACGCCTGCCGCGCCATCGTGATCGAAGCCGATTGCAAGGCACAAGAAAACCGGGTGGAATCCTGGGTCAGCGCGCACTGTCACGTTAGCCGCGCCGGGAGCAAGCAGATTTGCTCAGAACAAATTTCATTTCTGCTCAGAGGCGGTTGTACGACTCTACTGCCAAGCATAGTTTTCTCGCATCTGGATTCCGACCTGCCGTTTTATCTCTGGTGGCAGGAGGAATTCCGCGAACCGATGGATCCGCAACTTTGGGCGTGGGTCGATCGAGTGATCTATGACAGCCAGGGCTGGGAAGATTTTAGCGCGCAAATGCATTTGTTAGAATCCGCGGAACAGGAAGCCAATCAAAGGACCGTGCTTTGCGACCTAAATTGGACGCGCCTTGATAATGTTCGTTTCGCGTTGGCGCAATTCTTTGATCATCCCGCCTCGCATCACCATTTTGCCAAGATTAACAGCGTTCGAATTGATTTCGCGCCTGGGTTCCGATCGACGGCCGTCCTCTTTGCCGGCTGGCTTGCAGCGCAACTAAACTGGCAAGGTAAGAAAACAGAAGCGGCGAATAAGTTTTCATTTGTCAGTTCCTCTGGCCGAAAACTCGATGTTGAGCTGCAGGAACGGCCTGGAGACCCGATTGGCGAAGTCGCCTTGGCAACGCCCGAAGTGGAATTTCTGGTGGCTCACGCCAAATGCGGAGACCTCCTTGAAGTTTCACGCGGAAACCCGGGCGAAAAACACACACCTCAATTGATGCCTGCGGGGAAAAATGATCCAGTGAGTTTGATGAGCGAAGAACTGATGCGCGGCGGACCGCACCACGTTTACCTGCACGCAGTCAATCGCGTCCGCGATTTGCTGTAGATGGCGGCTGCCTGCTCGCGAAAGCTTCCGGAGTGTCAACCGCTTGGGAGCAGTGCACACAACTCCCGCACGTTCTTCTCAATCGAAAAGAGCTTTTGCGAGCGCTCGTAACCGGCCTGGCCAAGTCTTTGCCCGAGCGAACGGTCGTTAGTCACCTTTTCAATCGCTCCAGCGAGCGCCACTGTATCCTCCGGTTGCACCAGAAAACCCGTCTGGTTATCAATGACCATTTCCGGAATCCCGCCGATCCTGGTCGAAACCACCGGCAATCCGGTCGCCATCGCTTCCATGATGACTGTGGGCAAATTGTCCATGCCACCGTCAGGCTCAGGGACGCTCGGCAGTACAAAAGCACTAGCGCTGGCGAGATGTGCCCTTAGTTCATGTTGTGGTTTCGGGCCAGGCAGTTGAATACACTTTTGCAAAGCCAACTCCTCGATCTGCGCACGTAAACGATTCTCGAGCGGACCCTCGCCGAAGATGTCGCACTGAAACGATCTTCCGCGTTCAACGAGCAGTGCGCAGGCACGGATCAAACTGGAAAAGCCCTTTTTGACGATCAAACGACCAATCGCGACAATCGACGGCGGATCGGAGGAAAAAGTCGCGCGTCCGAATTCGGCAAGGTTCAAGCCATTGTAAACACGATGGAGTCGATCGGCGCGTTCTGGAAAACGCTTCCGTAGGAATTTCTCCGCGTAATCCGTTTCAGTAACTACTACGCGCGCTGCCCCAACCATTTTGTCCAGGCCGATCTCAAACTTACTTGGCGCAAAAATGTCATTGGCGTGCGCGGTAAAGCTAAAAGTGATTGGAAAAAATTTGGCGATCCAGAAAGCTGTGCGCGCTGCCATGCCAGCGAAGTGCGCATGAACATGACCGATCCCCGCCTCCTGCAAGCGCAGCCCGACATGAACAGCCTGATAAAGGCGCAGAAAATCCGTGCGACGGCCCCACTCATCGAGAGCAGCGACAATTTCTGGAAGTAATCTTCCTTTTTTCGAAGCCCTCCGGACATCATCCAGTAGCTCCTTTTCGTCAGGCAAATAATACACACGCCGCACGATGCGCGCGTCCCAATCCTGAGCTGGCTCGTCCTTTGGATTCCGGATTGAGAAAATCGGCGCTGCGACACCCTGTCGATAAAGCTCTGCAACCTCGCGATAGCAAAATGTTTGTCCGAAAGAGGGAAACCGCTCAAAGAGATAAGCGAAGGACGCCATGGCTTCGCCAGGTTAAACCGTTGAAACGTTGAAGCTGCGTAAAAGCACGCTATGCGTGCCACGCAGCCCGAGCCGCGTCTTCTTTACGCGGCGTTGAAGCGGTTTCTTCATTCGGGGTGTGTCATTCCCTCGTCCCTCTTCACCGGAATCGGTTTCCCGGAATCGTCGACAGCAACAAGAGTGAAGACGCCGTGCGTGACGCGAAGCTCCTCGCCAGTCATGTAACGTGTTACCCATACCTCTACCGGAATGGTCATCGAGGTTCGCCCGATCCTTTCTACTCGCGCATAACATCTAACGGTGTCCCCTACCCGCACCGGCTGGAGAAACGACATTCCTTCCATCGCGACAGTAACAACGCGCGCTTTCGCCGTTTTCGCCGCAAGAATTCCACTGCCCAAGTCCATTTGCGAGGTCAACCAGCCACCGAAAATATCGCCATTGGGATTGGTATCCGTAGGCATCGCAATCGTTTGAATAACCAATTCGCCTCTCGGTTGCTCGGGCATTTGGAGCGGATAATAGCACAATCTGTGATCCCGCAATCTCCTCTCCCCTGTTTCTGCTTCTTTTGTGGGTGGAAGAAGATTCAGAGGAAGCGGAAGAGAGAGCGCTACAGGATCAGCATGCAATCGCCGTAGCTGTAAAAACGGTAACGTTCGCGAATTGCCTCCTGGTAAGCGCGAAGTAAAAACTGGCGGCCAGCAAACGCGCTTACCAGCATAAGCAAAGTCGAACGCGGCAAATGAAAATTGGTTAGCAGAACGTCAACGGCGCGAAATCGGTATGGCGGATAAATGAAAATGTTTGTGGCATCTTCCTGAACCCTCAGTCTTCCACTTTCGCGGCCGGCCGCTTCCAACACCCGCACCACGGTCGTACCCACGGCCACGATTCGCTCGGCCTCGTTGATTCTGTCGGCAGCAGAATGCGAAATAGAAAACCGCTCGGCATGCATGCGATGATCGGCAATGTTCTCTGAGCGCACGGGCAAAAACGTTCCAGTCCCGACATGCAACGTCACAAATGTGTGCGGGATCTCGCTTAAAATCTCTGAAGTAAAGTGAAGACCTGCAGTTGGCGCTGCCAGTGCACCAGGCGTATGGGCAAAAACAGTTTGGTAACGCGTTGTATCCTCGGTATCGCTTTCGCGTCGGACGTAAGAGGGCAACGGCATCGATCCGCCAGTGTAAAGATCGACATCTTCGTTTAACACCACGATGCGCTCACCATCAGAGGTGATTTCCTCTACATACAACGCCACACCCTCGATCATTGCAGAAGCGCCCACGCGCATTTTGCGGCCGGGGTTGACGAGACATGTCCATCGCCCGGGGCCGAGCCGTTCTAGAAACAAAAATTCAATTGCCCCGTCGTTGGAGAATCGCCGGGCGGGCAGCACTTGGGTATCGTTCAAAACAAGAAGATCACCCTGCTGCAAAAATGTTTTCAGTTCGCGGAACTGTCGGTGCTCAATCGCTTGGGTATCACGATGCAACACCATCATTCGCGAGTCATCGCGGTGCTCGGGCGGCCGCTGTGCGATCAATTCCCTTGGCAAATCATAATCGTAATCGCTCAGGTGCGCGCTCATCTGGTGGCTTTGAAGTTACTGTAACGCTCAATCTGTTGCACGAGATTGATCCCTTCGCTCCCCTCCTGGCGAACCTTCCCGCGATGATAACTCGTCCGGATAGTTTCGCTTTTTTAACTCACAAGGAGGCGCATATTTGTTACGATGGACTCACCGAACCGCGATGCGGTTGACGAACTACTTCAGACGTACGGCGCAACGGGCGGCATCAACTACCTCGACGCTGCTGCCACCCTCCCATCGCGCCTCGCCATTGAGGCGGCGTGTGCCGAATTGATGAGCCTGATGTTTCCCGGATTTCGCAGCGAAGCACTAGTGAGCTCGGAAGATCTCGCAGACACCACTCGAACTCGCATAAGAAATCTGCACGCGCGATTGAAAACAGAAATTTGCAGAAGCCTGGGCAAAATCCCGCCCAACGAAGCGATAGAAGCAAAAGCGGACGAGGTGTTGACTGCATTTCTAAGGGATCTGCCATCTGTACGCCGCCTTCTTTGGACAGACATCGACGCCGCATATGAGGGCGACCCAGCTGCCAGAAGTTATGAAGAGATCATACTAGCTTATCCCTCGCTCGAGGCCATCGCCATTCATCGAATGGCACACCTGCTTTACGGCAAGGTGCCGCTGATTCCGCGCATCATGACCGAATGGGCGCATAGCCGCACCGGGATCGATATTCATCCCGGGGCGGAAATCG